>Ga0115011_10001316_pt1 | contig 18003 bp, 11 predicted proteins | sample TroAtlMetagenome_2_FD_88705 | JGI IMG/M metagenome (GOLD analysis project Ga0115011, IMG submission 88705) | Marine eukaryotic phytoplankton communities from Atlantic Ocean - Tropical Atlantic ANT8 Metagenome | ecosystem: Environmental > Aquatic > Marine > Oceanic | place: Tropical Atlantic...
CCGCACTAGAAGGTGCTGTTACTTCAGCTACAGCCTCAACTGCTGCCACAGCCTCAACTGCTGCTGTTTTCACGTCACCAACCGCCTTGCCTTCTGGTATCGTGTCACCTTCAACATATAAAACTGCTGCAACTGCTTCAATAGCTGCTGCAGGAGCGAATGACCCACCGGTATAGGTAGTCGTCACTGACAGACCAGCAGGCACTGTCACAACTGTTACAGGCTTCTGCGCACCGTCGTGAGATCGGCTGATTTCTGAAATTGTAACCGTTGCGACCGCCTTTGTGATGGTCAAGGTAGCTGTGTCAGAACCGGAATAGCTCGAAGCTGAAGTTATTGCGGCCGTTGCGGTATACACACCCACATTCGTAGGGGCAGCCACAGCATCCCCAGCTGCATTCGTGTAAGTGACAGCAATAGGCTCACTCAAAGCAATACCCCCAGAATCAGTTTGTGTTGGGGTTAGATTTTGGCCTGTACCAGTGTAAACCACTTCGGCATCAGCCAAAGTAACTGTGGCCGAAGCACCGTTGATCGTAAATGATCTCACCACTGGCGAGGCGCGATTAATAGCTGGCTCCGCCGGTGTCTTAATCGTCGTACCATCCGCTTCATACGTGGCAGCAACTGCATCCTTACCATCCTGAAAGTAGAATACCGTCACATCACCTTTGCTAAGCATAGTTAACATGCCGTTAGCATCAATTGTTGCTGGTCCTGCAACGCCGTAACTAACCGCCAAACCTGAATCGGACGTCGCCGAAACATCGAGAAGCGTAGTGCTGCTGTAAGCAACCGCCTCAATAGTTGGTGCAGTGATCTCTTGCGCTGTTTGCGCGTTCATATCCCCCGGAAGGGAAAAGATCATAGCCGTAGCGAAAGCGAGTTGCCCCGCTATGGTGCGTTTAATTTTCGATCCAATCATTTTTTTCATAGTTGAAATACTGTTTTGTTGAAGCTAACTCAACGAGACACCCCACAACTTACTTACAACCGCCACGGAGTTGGCCATAGAACCAAACCCTTGGCAAGTCTTTTATTCCCAAGAATATCGACACCCCCTCAAGGGAGTTATCCACAGAATAAACAGTTGCAGGTTTTTTACTTGTTTTGTTTGTTTGTTTTAATTGTTTTTTAAGAGCAGCTACAAGCCACTCCATTTTCTGGACAAAATCAATTTCGCCCGAAAATGCTCTTTTTCTCGGGAATAATCTCAAGACTACCCGATACATACTTAAAACTGTAATTCATTGATTCTGAACCACTTGGGACTATTTTATAATTTTTCCTTTTCCCTCTACCCGTCTCAACAAGCTTCGCTACGGCTGGTTTGGTTAAATTCTTCACCGATTCTCCGTCGACAAAGCCCTTGTATGTCACGGTCAATTCTGGCGTCTTTTCCCCTTCCTTCATTTTCTTGTCCTCTGCCCGGACAACCAAGGATGCCTCGGCTACTTCAAGTGTCACCTCTGCCGGATTGGCAGGGATGAACTGGTCGTTTCCCATTTGAACGGCAAAAATACGCACCTTTCCTGCTCCTTTTATGCTTACTTTCCCTTCATTATCTACCGAAGCCGGTCCGTTCACAAAAATCGTAACCGGCAATTTTGAACTGGATTTGGCAGTCACAAAAAAAGGTTTATCACCGTATTTCTTCGGAGAAAAACGACCAATTTTCACAGTTTGTGCCTCCTTAGCACTAAGCGCCGTCAACCCGACCAATAAACAGAGGAAACCAGCCAGATACAAAACGGAATAACGAATCGTACCTGCCCCCGTCAAGATACCGGGTTTGCACCTCGCCTTCAACTGTTCGGGTTGTAATTGGAGAAGCTGTGCTTTGGCAAGCATTTTTTTATAAAAATTATTCGACCTTGGCAACAATCATCGTCAAGTCATCCACCTGTTCCGCGTTATCGGAAAAATCCTTCAATGTTTCAAAAACCGACTCTACGATTTTAGCCGCCTTCGACTGCCTGTTTTGGTGCACCGCCTGCAGGATGCGGTCGACTCCGAACAACTCCTCTGACGGATTCACGGTTTCCTCAAGCCCATCGGTCAGCAACACCAACACATCCCCCTTCGTTAAGTACAGTGGCTTGGACACGGTGTACTCCGCGTCTGGCATGACTCCCAACGGCATCCCTGTTCTCCTGAGATCACCCTTCACCGCGCCGTCGGAGCCCAGGATAAACGCGGGCGAGTGGCCTGCGCTTGCATGGACGAGCGTTCTTTTTTCAGGATCAAGCTTGGCCAACAGCATGGTCACAAATCTCTCCTTGCCGACGTCCTCCCCCACCATCGTGTTTGCTCGATTGAGGATCAGTGACAGATCGTTACGGTTCTTGGTGAGGATGCGGAGGTACGCACGGGTTTCCGCCATCAGCATAGCCGGACCAATACCGTGACCGCTCACGTCGCCGATCGCCAAAGCCAGTTGACTGTCTGAGGTTGTGAGATAGTCAAAGTAATCGCCACCCGTCGCCGCAGCCGGCCTAGATGCACCGGCAATATCAAAACCGTTTAACTGCGGAGCTTTCCAGGGAAACAAGTGTTGCTGGATTTCACTGGCCACCCGGAACTGCTCCTCGGACTCGTGCATCACCGCCTGCTCCTTCAACCGCTCTGTGATGTCGCGCGCATTGATCACCACCCCAGCAATCGCCTCGTCAGCCAACAGGTTGCTTGCCGTGATATCCATCACTCGATCACTCCCGTCCACTGCAGCGAACCTGCCCTTGATGGCGAATTGTTTCCCTTCATTGCCAATCGCCTGCACGAACTCTGCCCTCAATCGATCCCGATCCCCCCCATGCGCCAGCGCAAACCAGTCGCTGCCGATCAGTGCCTCGGCACTCGCGCCCAGTACTCGCTCGCAGGCCGGGCTCACAAATTTAATCATGCCCTTGCAATCCAACACCGCAATGATGTCCGAAGTGTTCTCGATCAACGAACGGTGCCTCAACTCGCTCGCTCGCAAATCCTTGACCGTCTGCCTCCTTGAGGAGCGCACCGAAGCCTCGCGCAATTCCCGCTCCACGGCCGGAACCAGCCGCGCCAGGTTGCCCTTCATCAGGTAATCGTGTGCGCCGGACTTCATTGCGGCCACGGCGGTATCCTCGCCGATGCCGCCGGAAACGATGATAAACGGGATGTCGAGTTGCGATTCCTTCAACACTTCGAGCGCCCTTGGCGCACTAAAGTCGGGCAGATTGTAGTCGGCAAGAATCACCTCCCATTGCGCTTGGCCAAGGGCGGTTCGCATTCCTCCCTCTGTTTCCACCCGCTCGAACTCGGGCTCGAACCCGCCCGCCCGTAGCAGCCCTATCAGCATGCGCGCGTCGAACTCCGAGTCCTCCACCACCAGTACCCGCAATGCCTTCTTCCCCTCACTGGGGTGGGTGAGTTGATTCGTCGTCTCGCTCATAATCTGCTTCGCTTGGCCAAGCTAAACCGCCGGCCAACCTTTGCGAAGCCTTGTTTGCCACACGGCGTGTTTTGGTTGACAACGCTTGGCCAAGCCGATAGCAAGACTGCGGAAGACACACATCGATTTCATGAAACGCGCCTCCATTTTTTCTATCCTGTTTTCACTCGCCTTGGCCAACGCCGAGACGTTCACAATCAACACACGCGACCGCGTCAGGGACGCAGACGGGGACTGGGCCGTGCGGCAACAAAAAGTTCTTTGGGACGCCAAGGCGACGGCGGTGATCGTCTGCGACATGTGGGATCTGCATCACTGTAAAAATGCCGTCGGCCGCGTCGGCGAAATGGCGCCGCGCATGAACCAACTTCTCAACACCGCACGGTCAAAGGGTGCGCTGATCATTCACGCGCCATCGTCGTGCATGGAGTTTTACAAAAACCACCCCGCCCGTAAACGCGCCCAAGCCGCGCCCGGTGCCGCCGTGCAACCTAAGGCCATCGAGAGTTGGTGCCACTGGATAGACAAGGTGGAAGAAAGCCAGGGCTACCCCATCGACCACTCCGATGGCGGCGAAGACGACGACCCGGCGGAGCACGCCGCCTGGGCCAGGCACCTAGCCGAGATTGGACGCAACCCGGGCAGTCCCTGGAAGCGGCAGGTCGACCTGATCGAGATTGATCCCAAGCACGACGCGATCAGCGACAACGGTATCGAGATTTGGAACCTGCTTGAGGCGCGAGGCGTTCGCAACGTAATGCTCGTTGGCGTGCACACGAACATGTGCGTGCTCGGTCGGCCGTTTGGCCTCCGCAACATGGCGCGAAACGGCAAAAACGTCCTGCTCGTCCGCGACCTCACCGACTCGATGTACAATCCAGCGAGCTGGCCGTACGTGAATCACTTTCGCGGCACATCGCTGGTTATTGAACACATTGAGCAACGGGTCTGTCCGACGACAACCAGCGACCAACTGCTTGGTGGCGAGCCGTTCCACTTCAAGGGCGACAGGCCGCCACATGTCGTATTCATGATCGGCGAGAGTGAATACAATACAGCCTCGACCCTGCCGATATTTGCGAAAAAACAACTCGAGTACCGCGGCATCCGCTGCTCGTTTGTACACGTGAATCAAAACGACCCGAACGATTTCGCCGGCATCGAGGTGCTGAAGGATGCTGACTTACTTTTCCTGAGTGTCCGCCGCCGAACGCCGCCCAAGTCGCAGCTCGACCTCGTCCGCGCGCACCTGGCCAAGGGTAAACCGCTCGTCGGCATCCGCACCGCCAGCCATGCGTTCGACCGTGAACCGCCCAGCGAACACCACGCGCGCTGGGCCAAGTTCGACGACGAAATACTGGGCGTTGACTACCGGAACCATTACGGCAACAAGCCGCCAAAAGATCCTGCCACCATCATTCAGGCCACGGCCACAGGAGCTAACCACCCCATCCTAACCGCCATACCGCGCGATGCCTTCGAATCAAAATCGCACCTCTACAAAAACAAACCGGTCACCTCCACCGTTTCGGTGCTTATGACTGGCACGCTCGCTGGACGGGACGAAATCAGCGAGCCGGTGGCGTGGACGAACAAGGCCAACGGTAGCCGCATCTTTTACACATCACTTGGCAGCGTGGATGACTTTGGGTTGCCGGCATTTCAGCGACTGCTGCTCAACGGCATCCTCTGGGCGCTCGACGAGCCGGTGCCGCCAGCCGACCCGCGAGTCGTCGTCAGGAAATAATCCGGGCCATGGCCAACGATATCGAACCGATCCAGCTGCAGAAATCGAAATTGTCACATGCCGGTAATAGCGCATTGGCGATGAGACTGCTCTCCGCGAATAGCTACGGAGTGGACAACCCGGAGATACACCAAATACTTGGCCTTGGCAGGTTGCCACGCCAGAACATCATCATCGATAATGCGGAGCGAGTTGTTGCGGAGTTCTCCCCCTGCACCCATAGGGCACGGCCTTGAGGGGCTTGGCCGAGCCGGCTAAGGCGCGGGCGGGGCTAGCACTTCCTCGCGAGTGATTTTCGATGACGGCGTTGCGTCGGCCGTCAAGTCGCCCAAGGCATACTGCAGTCCGTCTAGGTAATGCTGCAATATCGCTGGGTTCCAGTAGGTGGACGCGTTGTGGCCGAGGTTCGTGTAAAATACACGGCCGCCCTCAAATGAGCGAATCCAGGACACCGGCACGGTGCGACCGCCCTCGGTATATTGTTTCTTCAACCCCTCGTTGCGGTTGAGCGGCTTCATCGTCTGCTCCGTGTTCAGGTCGAGGCTCACCAAAACGCGAAGCTTATCGTCGCCGACATAAGTCTCCGGCTTGTATTGGTAAATCTCGTCCTTGAGCCAAAACCCACTACCCTTGAACGCCTGGTTGAGGATGTGCTTCGGGTCATCGAGCTTGAACGACCACGTGCCGCCTCCACCCCATGGATGTCCGTTGAACTGGCCGCCGATCATCCGAGCGCCGGTTTTCCATCTGTAAAAATTATCACTCGCCGCGTGGATGCCGGCGACGCCTTTCCCCTGACCAACGAAGCCAAGAATCGCGTTGCGCTGGTCGTCATTGTCGAGCGCTAGGCTCGTGGTATTGTTGAACAGAATCGCGTCGTACTTTTCGAGATTGGCCTTTTTGAACACCGAATACTCGTCCGCCAAGTCGGCGGTGAACGCGCCGGTCTTCCTGCCCAACTCCTGTATGGCGAAGTTCCCCGCAACGATCGAGCCGTGCACAAACGTCTCGCACCGGTAAAACACAAGGATACGCCGCGGCTTTTTCGAATTGGCCGTGGCCTTGGCCGGCAGCGCTGCCAACACCTTGGCCTTTGTTTCTTCGGTCAGCGGCTTGAGGCGCTTCTTCCCATCTTCCCATGCAGCTTCGCCAAGCGGAACGGCGGCCACGCCAAGGGCCAGTAATATCATCGTATGTGTTTTCATAATTACAAATGAAGCGGAGACAGTCTAAGCCAGGCGCAACTGAATGTGTAGCCCTTTGTCACCCAACCGGCCCGGCATGGACCGGGGCTTTGCACCTGTCACAGAGCAGACCCAACATCCGCCGAGAGGGCAAAGCCGAAGTTCTCGATATCGATATTAAAGGACTTGATAAAAACAGCCAGAAAATGTACTGCAAAGCAGCCAGCCCCTTACTCGCGCTTGGATCATCGAGCGCCATAATCCTGTCCTGAACGTCCATTCGCAGACCGGGCGGTAACTGGCTCAACAGTTAATCGTCGACTGAATTGAACAACATCGCCAGCGACCGGACGTGGATGAGGCTGATGTACCGGCGGGTGAATGCGGAGACCGCACCCGCCAACAAGGAAGTTAGCGTGGGAAGGTATTCCTTAATTGATCTTCAGTATAAGTCGCCACGGTTTACCGCCTGCACGTCTCAGCTATCTAGTAAAAAGTAGTTTGATCTGACTCCCAATCCAAGCCAGAGCAACTTACGGCATAGGATTGCCGGGCGGCGCCTCGGCGGGTTCCCCGCCCGGGATCAACCCGTCAATGACCTGGAACGGCAACTGAAACGGCACCAGCAATCCCTTGGGGATATGTTTCATCTTCAGCTTCGGCTGCCTGAGCGTGCCGTTCACCTCAAACTTAAGCATGCGCTCGATCGGCCTCAACGCCAGGTTGAACAACGGCCCCAGCACCGGCCCGATCACCCACGTGTCTCGCAGCGCCTCTGCCACCACACCAGCATCGTGAATCCGACCATCAAAATCCACCTTCCCCTTGTACTGCAGCCGGACTAACGCCGACTTGAGCTCTAGATTCCTGGTCCCGACGATACTATCGGTGATGGTGAAGTCAGCAGTGCCCTCCGAAAACGTGCTCGCGCCCAGCCCCGGCGTCAGGCCATCCAGCACGGGCGCGAAGATGCCGATCAGCGGAAGCTCCCAAAGGTCTCCCTCCTTCAGTATTACGCTGGACGACCCATTCCAGCTCTTCCAATCCCTTGAGTTAGCGGTGATGTCCAGCACACCGTCGAAGCGGCCCCTTAATTTGGATTTTTTTCCCATCATGTCGGATATCAACCCAGTCAATTCCGTTTTTTTTGCCTCAAGATGAAACACCAGATCCGCAGAGCGGTCGTCGTTAAACCGCGACGAAAGGTTCCCTCGCAGTTCGCCGCCGTAAAACTCGGCGACAATGTTGGTGAGCGTCACCGTCTGTCCGCTCCAAAAAATCTCGCCATCGATATCCTGCGAGTTGAACCTGCTGAAACGAAACGCCCCGCCGTCGATCTCGAAATGCAACTCCGACGGGTTGCGTCCTGGGCCTGTCTGTACCCAGCCGTTCACGCTCACCAGCGGTGGCTCGAGAAACTGGTAAGGCTCGAGCGAGCGAGCCGTCTTCGGGCCGATCGCCTTCGCGACGGCCGCCGGTTCGAGACGGCCCACCGCATTCGTCAGGTACAGCCGCTTGGTGCGCATGTCAAAGCCTAACGCATCCACCGTGGCCTCGCCCTCGGGCCGGCGCACCACAGCATTGGTCATGCTGAGAAAACTATTTGTGAACGAGACCCCTGAGGCGAAGCCATCGACCTGCTGCGCTCGAAAGGTGAAATTCGTCGCCGCTACCGAGGCACGGAAGCCGGTTCGCTCACGCTCGCGCCATCGCCCCCACACCTGCCCCTCGATCACTGGCGGTGTCCCGAATGAAAAATAATCAAACCCCTTTTTCTGCTTCTCCTCCTCCAGCGCCGGGGTGATCGCATGCGGATCGATACTACTGCGAAAGTCGAAGTGGAAATCCCGTGTCTCCGAGTGGGAGCGTAGCGCCATCTGAACCTCCCCCTCTGGCCGCCTAGCAAGGAGATTTGGTAGACGCAAGGTGAGGTTCGAGTACACCAAGTCGCTTCGCACCGACTCAATCTCGACACCTCGAAAGCTCATTGGCCCCGAGGTCACTTGGCCTTTCACGCTCATCGTCGGCAGCACTTCGGCGCGCCAATCCGGCTTCGCGTTGGTCCACTTCGGCAGCATCGCGCGCACCGTGCCGGTGACTACCGGCGCCACGCTCCACTTGTATTGCTTAAGCCAGCGCTGAGCCTTGGGCGTGAGTAGGTCGGACACATTATGCAGGCTGAAGTTGACCCGGCTGTTCGCCGTAGCCAGGCGGGTGGCGACGTTCAGTTCCGCTGAACCGCTCACGCCGCCGTCGTACAGTTTGGCGTCGAGTTGGCTTAGCGACAGGCGCGGCGCCCGCCAGGTGCCCTCCAGCGACACCTCGCGAATCGCCAGTCCCTTCTCGTCGGTGATGCCTCTGACCAAGCCGCTGAAATCTGCCACATACGGCGCGAGCTTGGACCAGTAAGCCCATCCCTCATCCGCCTCCGACTGCGATTCGACCCCGGCCAGACGACCACTCAGTTCGACCGACTCGATCGCTGTCTTGGCCGCTGTCACTTGGCCAAGTGCCAATTCAAAATCGATGCGCGCGGGAATGGCGTTGCTGATCAACTGCGGCGCAGTGATGGTCGCCGTTGCCGAACCGATTTTCGCCGTCTCCGTCGCTAAGCCAATGATGCGCAGCGAACCGGCGATGCCGTCCGGGCCGCCAAGATTCAACTCCATCGCCAACTCCTCCAGCGACCCCTCCGGCATCGTAGCTCTGCCGGCCATCAACACGCCGCGCCCCTTCAATTCGCCGAGGCGCATCGCGTCGCCGCCGAGTTGTAGGTGCAAGCTTGGCTTGCTGCGAAAACTCACGACATCCCGCCGCTTTGCCAAATCGACTAGGCGCGCCTTGAAGGGCCTTAGTTTTTCCGAAAGCGGCTTGGCATCGGACTTCCGGTCAGTGCGGAGTGTCATTACGTTTGCCAAGCTCACATCAACATCCACCGAGAAGCCCAACACGTCCCCTTTCAATTGTTTTACTGTCACCGTGCCTGTATCGGTCAGGCGCAATTCACCCTCTGGAAAACTCACCTTCATCGGCGTGAGATTGGCGCCGGCGTCGGTGAGTTGCGCCTCAAACTGAAACCCGGTGAGGGATAATCCTCGAATAGCGGCGCGGCCGGAGAGGAGCGCGCCATAATCGGGACGGATAACGTTGTTACCCAAGGTGAGCGCGACGCTGCCGGCAGAGTCCGACTGGCCAAGCCGCAGTTGGCCGGCACGCCACGCGCCGTCCCAGTCCATCCGCAGCCAGTCGAAATCCAGTTGAACCCCCCGCTGGGCAAGGCGTGATTGCAGGTGCCTCTTGGCGAAGTCCGGCAGTCCGGCTTGGTTTAGGTAGAGCGCCGTGCCTGCGAGAACGAGCATCAGCATAACAAACATCCGCAGCAGCCAGCGCCGCTTGCGAACACAAGTCTTTGAATTGTTTGACACGGAAAACAAAAAGATCGAACCCGAAAAGGTCAGACACAAAAACCGACGGAGCATTCAAACACAACCGGACGGCAGTATGCTGGCAGCTTAACGGGGAAGAAAGCTTTCGGGACTGAGGGAGATTCTACCCGAGTTTTCGGATGGCGGTCCGGTTTTACCTGAGCATGTCGTCCTCCTTGCCAATCGCGGCATCGAGTAACGCCACGGAGGGGGAGGTCGCCAACTACTTTTTCCTTAGCCAAACTAAGTTATTGTTTCAGTGCTGGAAGCCCATAAAACCCCAGGGCGTTCTTGAAGAAAAACTTCTCCCGAGCCGCGCGGCTCTTATCCTCAAAGATGCCCTTTACAACTGAGAGATATTCACCGTAGGTGCCGCCGCGCATAGTCACAGGCCAGTTACTGCCGTAGATCAGACGGTCTTCGCCGAACGCCTCCCACAACACATCTAGTTCTGGTTTGTAGAAGGACAAATTCTTTGGAGAAGGCTGGCGGTGTGATTGCTGAAACAAGCCGGATATTTTGCAGTTTACATTTCGATTCTTCGCCACTTTTTGGACAGCTCCAATCCATTTCGGATCGGCCGGTTTACCTTCAACGTCTGCCCCAGCCACGTGGTTTATCAAAATCTTTAACTTGGGCAAACGCTTGGCGATCATGTCAACGTCATCAAGACTGTATTGAAACATCAAAACATCGAGCGTCTGATTGCTGTCGGACAGCAATTGGAGATCGCTCCACACAGCCTCGTTTTCAAAGAAACTATCGCCACCGGGCCTCTCTCGCATGCGAATGCCAACAAAACGCCCATCCTTCGACAGCTTAGTGAGGTGCTTTTTGAAATCCGGTGCGCCAATTTCAAGGCTACCGACCAACCCGATGTAACGATTTGGATCGTGCTTCACCAGGTCGAGCACCCACTGGTTGTCAGGAATCCATTTGCTCGCTTCGACGATAACCGTGGCGTTGATACCGTTCTCATCCGACACCTTATCGAAATGCTCGGTGAGTACTGGTCGGTACAAAACCTCGTCGTCCTTCGGTGGCCAAGGCAGGCCCTGCGGCCGGGTGGTGTCGTATAAATGAATGTGCGTGTCGATGATCGGGATATCGGCGTTCTTTTGGTAGGTCGAACAACCGGCAAGGAACACCGATGCCAAAACAGTAACTATTAGTTTATTCATGTGAAAGGCGAACTAAACATCCTTGGTCAAACCGCTCATTGGCGATTCTGCGTCGGCAAACTCCTCCACTCCAACGCCCATTCGTTGCATCGTTGCCAAATGATATTTTGAGAGAGAGTAGTTTCTCCGGTATTTGAGGAATCGACCATTTTTAATCGTGCCACCGCCGCCACCTGCAAACACCACTGGCAAATTCTCCTCACCGTGAGCATGACCGTCCCCAAGACTGGAACCGTAAAGGAGCATGGAGTTTTCGAGTAGAGTGCCATTACCCTCGTCTATGCTCTTCATTTTACCAAGCATATAGGCAAACTGGCGGTTGTGCCAGGCGGTGATCACATTGTACATGTCGCGTTTTTGAGAAACGGTCTTCCACGAATTGATGCCGTCATCGTCCTCGGACTTACCGCTGATATCACGGTAGTGCGACAGCGCATGCCAAGTACCCCGAACACCATCAATGAAGTCGAAGTATCGGTTGCTCTGCCCGTGATCCAGCATCAGCGAACCCACACGCGTTGCTCCCGACCAAAAGCCAAGCACCATCAAATCCATCATGATACGCATATAATCCTCGTGATTATCCGGTATGCCCAACCGGGGCCGTTTAAATTCCACCCCTTTCACTTGGCCAAGAGCGGATTTGTCGGCTTGTTTTTCAGCAAACTCCATCCTGCGTTCCACTGAACGAAGCGACTCCAAATACTCATCAATCTTTTGCTGATCTATGCGGCCAACACGACGCTTCAAACTCCTTGCTTGGCCATTGACCAAATCAATCACACCCTTGTCTGTGACACCGTCGCTGGCTTTGCGAAACATCCGGTCATAGATTGTCCGTGGATTGGTATCACGCGTCGCCGGCAGTTTTTCGCCTACCCACGAAATAGAATTACGCGGCAGGCTGTTGGAGAAATAGCCCTCGCCCTTCAATGACATATCGAGCGACGGCAACATCGTGTCTTTGCCAACCTGACGCGCTATGATCTGATCGACCGACGCGCCTCCGGCACTCACGCGCGAACCGCTATACGAACCCCCGGTCAGCCAAGTCGCCGTACCGGCTCCGTGACCATTGCCGCGTGGCGTCCAAATATTTCGAGCAACTAAAATATCTTCCTTAAATGGCTCGAGGTCCTTCATCCACTTGTTCAGTTTCAGAAGCTCGCCATCGCCTCCAACCTTCTCCGGCTCCCAGCCGCCCTTGGCCACGCCGTTGGGGAAATAAAGATAACCGACACGCAGTTTCGGCCGCTTAGGCGTCACTGCCAACGCCGACAGCGGCTGCATCGCTTCAAGCCACGGTAGAGTCACGGCTGCACCCACTGCCCGAAGCACGGTTCTTCGTGAGATTTGCCAAGGTTTAGCCATTATCCTCTACTTCCTTCGATTCGTTGTCCGGTTCCACACGGTTTTTACGGAACTGAAACGGGTAACTTTTCACCACCTCGCGCACCAGTGTTTGCATACGGTAACCGTCCTTTTTGAACGTCGCTAGGATTTTAAGGACTGCAGGCTCATCGTAATACTCAAGTTGCCTGCCAAGCCCGTAGGAAAGCATTTTCCGGATCACCTGACGAGCCAAGTCGTCCAATTTCTCAGCAATAATCACCTCGCGCAGACCAACCGGCCCCTCGAATTCCGTGCCACTGGGCAGTTTGCCCTTGGCATCGATCGTGCGGCCGCGGCTCTTGGTTCGCCAACGACCAAACCAGTCGTAGTTCTCCAAAGAAAAACCAAGCGGATCCATCTCACGATGGCAGGAGTTGCAGCGAGGATCCTTGCTGTGCATTTCAAGTTTTTGGCGAAAGGAGAGTTTGCGGTTTTCCTCAATTTCCTCGTCCAGTTCACCGACATCGGGCGGCGGCGGCGGCGGCGGCGTGCCGAGTAGCGAACTCAAAATCCACTCCCCACGGCGAATCGGACTCGTGCGATGTGGAGATGAGGTCACCGCCAGAACCGATGCTTGACCAAAAAGACCGTAGCGCCGTTTGTCCGTGTGCGACACCCGACGCATCGCCACCCCTTCGACGCCTTTCAATTTGTAAAACTTGGCCAACTCCTCGTTCACAAAAGTATTCTTTGAATCGATCAGGTTTTTCAGCGGACGATTCTCCCGAACGAGCGCTGTAAAAACCATCGCCGACTCCTTTTTCATCGCTGTCATCAACGTGTCGGTACACCAAGGATTGTCAATGGGGTCTAGCCGCACGCGCACTCCCAACGCGTCAAAGCCAAGCCACTGCGCTGCGAATACGCTACCCAATGTTCCTGCCTTGGGATCGGCAAGCATACGAGTAACCTGCTCCGCGAGCACCCCCGGCTTGGCCAAGCGCTTCTCGGCGGCGAGTTGGAACAATTCGTCATCAGGCATGCTCGCCCAAAGATAGTAAGACAGCCGACAGGCCAACTCGTAGTCACTGACCTGATACGACTCATCTGTGTCCTGGGCAATTTCCGACTTCAGCAGAAACGCGGGTGAAACCAAGGCGGCCCCAAGTGCTCGGCGGATTGCCATCTGAAAGCTTTCGCCCGCCTTTCGCGAACGAGCATAAACCCCATGAAGTTCTTCCGCCTCATCTTGAGTCGGTGGCCGACGAAACGCACGAAGCATAAAGCGGCCGATAATTTTTCGTGCTGCCTCTCTTTCAGTAATCTTCCCGCTTGGCCAAGCGACAAAAATGGGCGAGTCCGCGCTTGGACTGCTATCCAGCGGCACCACCGCTTCAACCGCCTTGTCAACCGCGCTAAGATAGCGTTCCATCAAAATTGGCTGCAGAAATAGCGTATTGGCGCTGTTCTCGAACCCGCTTTTCCCACTTAGATCAATCGGGAAATCAGCAACCAAGTTCAGATCCAAACCCAGTAGGTCGCGCAGCGTGTTGCTGAATTCGATATGCGTCAGTCGCCGAACCGGTTCATAGCCAGGGTTGTCAACCTTGCTGTAGTCAAAGTGGTTAATTGCCGAGTCGAGCCAATTTAGTAACCGCTCCTTCTCCTCCGACTTGAGCTGCGGTTTTTTCTTGGGCGGCATATCGCCGTTCTCAACCCTAGAGATGACCGTTCTCCACAAATCCATATTCTTGACCAACGGCTTGGCCCTCAGCGCAGCTTCAAGGTCAACTTCCCCTTTTTGTGAATCTGAATCGTGGCAATCAAGACAATAATTCTCAATCAGGGCTAACTCCCGTTGCTCCACGGCGGACACGCCATTGCTCAGACAAAGCCAAGTCGCTGCAGCAAGAATCACCGAACTGCTTAGTTTACTGTTGATCACTTTCACAACTCCACCAATAGGACGGCTGCGATTGTTGTGATTAGGAGTAGCATAAGGGCACTTCTGAAAACTTCTAAAACGCCGGAACAAGATTGCTCTCTTGGTGGGTTATTTGAAAGAGTGCTCTTTTCTAGGTTACTTGATTCTTGAATGAATTAAGTTGCAGTTTCCAGAAGTGTCCTTAAGCCAAAAAAGGAAACTGGAAGCAAGGCTAGTCCGCCAACCGTAGGAGGTTAATGGCGGACAACCGGAATGAGCGCCTCGCTTCCAGTCGTTTCCCCAAACTGCGCCGTAGCAACCCGAAGTACGACGCTAGACAATATATTAGCAACGAAAATGCCAAGCTTTCCAATGTCTAAAAAGGCTGTTTTTTCAATCCTTACGACTCTTCGTTAAAGCGTGTAACGTGAAAAAAAGTGCAAGTTGCGTGAATCTCACGCAGGAATTGGATACCTAGCCAAGCCAAAAAAAAGCCGACGGCGTGAACCGGCGGCTTGTTAATTGGTTGCTCCGCTTAGCCTATTCTCCCCCATCGCCAACGACTAGCACGGCGCGGTAAAACCCAGTGGCCTCGACCCACGTCTCCTTGGCCAAATTCTTCGCACTGGCGGCGTCAGTGAGCACGGCTTTACCGGTGTCGTCCGTGACGACGTTGGACAGCGTGCTCCACGATTTCAGGTCGGTGCTGAACTGCAGCTTGTACTCAGTTGCGGCATCGCCCGTGACTGAGAGCTGCAACCCTTCAGCAGTGATACTTACATCGGCTAGGGTCGGCTTCGTTTCCGGCTTCGGATCAATCACAGTCACCTCAGGCAGGAAAACGTTGTCGATAAATGCCGCATCCATCCCGGCGAAGGTGCTGGAATCCTTCCGGTAGCGCCACTCGAGCCGATTGTTGCCGGCCTGCAGAGGGAACTCGAATTCCCTCCAGTTCACGCGGCCGGACCATTTGGACAATACGCGGCCGTTCACAGCAAACTCGAGGTAATCCCAATCCTGCTCCGAGCTGATTTTCACGTGGAACGAACCAGTACCGGCGCCGGTTTCCCTTTCGAGTAAAAGGATCGACTCCTGTGAGTCTGTGATCTTGCCGGACCGCAGCGCATAGCTGCCTTCGTAAACCTGATCCGTCTGTGCGTACCACGGCTTGCTGCCTGAGCTGCTCAAACCGGAATCCGGTGGTATCATTCCCATCTCGAAGGTGATCAGGCCCGACACCGGCTGATCGTTGTCGAGAACAGTCACCGTCGCGGTCAGTTCACCCACCAAGGTCAGGCTCTCGGAAGGGTCAGACAATGTCACGGCAAGCTGCTCGGTCGGCTCCTCATCGAAATCGTCCACAATGCCGATAATTAACGAAGCCGAAGCCGCTCCCGGGGCAAAGGTCAGCACGCCGGTCGCAGCGGCGTTGAAATCCTCGTCTGCCGACGCGGTGATGGCGATGACGGCGTAATTCACGGTGGACTCCTCTCCCAAACCTCCAAACCGGTTGATGACCAGCACGACTTCCCCATCACTTTCGCGCACCTCGTACGCCAACTGATCTAGACTGGCGGAACTCTCGTTGTCAATCACCGCCACCTCTATCGAAGTGCGGCCGCCCAAGTCGATGCCCTCGGCTTCACTGGTCAAATCGATGGTGAACGTCTCGGTGCCCTCCGCCAATTCGTCATCCAGCAGGCTGATCGAGATTGTCGCCTCGCGTCCTCCCTGGTCGAAGGTGATGTCGCCGGACGCGGCGGTGAAGTCTTCGCCCTGCTTAGCCGTGCCGTCTACAGTCTTGTACTGAACCGTCATCGGTTCCTGCACCCTTCCGGAGCGGATGACCTTGAACTCATAGGTGGCCGCGCCCTCCTCGTACTCGATCTTCGGGGCCTGAAACTCCACCCGACCAAGCGCAAACTGCTCACCGCCGAAAACGCGGGTGATGTTGTTTTGGTCGTACTCACCCACCCGGGTGAACTGGCCGCCGAACAGGATGTTGCCGTCCGGTTGTAGTGCTACGGTGAATACCGGGCCGTTGGCCCCCTCGCCGGGATCAAAGTTTCGATCGAGTTCGCCGTTGTAGTGCAGTCGAGCGTAGCTGTTTCGCGAGTAACCACTGATCTCAGTGAATTCGCCGCCAATGATGACCTTGCCATCGAAGAGTGTACCGACATCAAACACCGCGCCGTTAATTCCCACGGCTGCGCCGCCCCATTCCTCGTCGAGTATGCCGTTTGGCTGCAGTCGAGCCACATAGGGATACTCCTTCCCATCCACGGTGGTAAATTCTCCAGAGATGATGATACCACCGTCCTGCTGAATGCCCACCGAGTGGACGATGCCGTTGGCTCCCATGCCAGGCGAGAATTCCGCGTCGGCCGAGCCGTCAGGGTTAAGACGAGCGATCTTGCCAAAGCTGCCGCCAGCCACGGTCCCGAACTCACCCACCACGACCAGCTTGCCGTCCGCCTGGATGGCGATGTCGCGAATCGGCTTGTCAGCCCCTGTGCCCACAGAGAAGGTGGCATCAATTGAGCCGTCCGGGTTCAGACGAGCAATGTTTTTCGAGGCCTCACCGGCGACTTTCTTGAAGTCACCACCGATCAGGATGCCGCCGTCAGACTGAACCGCCACCGCGAACACCTCACCATCCACTCCATCTCCAATGGCGAATGTATTATCGTAGACACCGTCCGCATTGAGCCGGGATGCAGACAGCACCGCGTTGCCGTCAACCAAGGTGTAGCGGCCTCCCGGGATCGGCTTGCGATCCGGCTGGACGCCTAGCGACGAGACGATGTCATCGAAGCCAGTGCCAATATTGAAGCTACTATCCACATAGCCGTCTGGGTGTAGGCGACTGACATAGCCGTAGTTCACGCCGCCGACGCGGGTGAAGTCACCACCCAGCAGGATACGCTCATCCTGATCGACAAGGATGCTGAACACCGGGCCGTTGGCACCGCCCTGCAGTTTAAAACCAGGATCCACACCGCCAGGCATCTCATCATCGATGATGGTCACCTGAACACTAATCAACTCGCCCAAGGTCGCAGAACCCTCTAGCGCGATGTCAGGAGAAACAATGGCAGCGGTGAGATTCAGCTCGAAGGTTTCCAGTCCCTCCATCTCGATATCGTCGATAATCGGCACCACGATGACGGCAGTTTCCTGGCCTGCCTCGAAAGTTATCCGGCCCGCACCCTTCAAATAATCCGCTGTGTTTTGTGCCTTCCCATCGGTGACGTCGTACTCGATCAGAACCGGATTGACAACGCCACCGGTGCGGCTCACCTGGACGGATAGCGGCCCGCCGTTCTCCGCCGTCTCAACGGAATCAACGGTCAGTTCGAATGAGCATTCGTCATCGATGATCCCAACAACTGAGGTTCCCTGGTTGGCAATGTAACCGGCCTCGGGGTTGCTCAGAATCATGCTGAACATCTCAAGGGGCTCGGTCTCGATATCATCGTAAATAGGGACAGCCACCTGAGCCAAGCTTGCGTCAATGGGGAACTCGATCCGCATGCCATCGCTGCCGTAATCGACGTACGGCTCGGCCTCGCCCACGGCTGGGTTTGTCGTGTCGAACAGGGCCTCCCAGTCATTGGAAACGATCTCATTGACATAGATCAATTCCCATTCACCTTCAACTTGATTGAAAACTGCAGCAACAACCGGGGCGTATGACTCCGGTTCCTCGTCATCACCATCACCATCACCATCACCATCACCATCACCATCACCATCACCAACACCATCACCATCACCATCACC
>Ga0115011_10001317_pt1 | contig 17998 bp, 18 predicted proteins | sample TroAtlMetagenome_2_FD_88705 | JGI IMG/M metagenome (GOLD analysis project Ga0115011, IMG submission 88705) | Marine eukaryotic phytoplankton communities from Atlantic Ocean - Tropical Atlantic ANT8 Metagenome | ecosystem: Environmental > Aquatic > Marine > Oceanic | place: Tropical Atlantic...
AAAAAGTTTTTAAATGAAAGAGATTAAAAAAATCATAGAAAAATTTATATTTGAGCCATTACAGGGTATTTTGGCTGTATCTTTATTTTATTTTTTTTCGTGTTTTAAACCAGAGACTGCAAGCTGGATGGGTGGTAAATTAGCATTAATTGTATCGCCCATTATTTCTCAAAACAAAAGAGCTTTAGCTAATATACAGTTAATTTACCCTAAATTAAATAAATCTGAACAACTCAAAATACTTTATGAAGCCATTGAAAATCTTGGACGAAATGCAGGAGAGTATCCCCATTTGGGCAATATTGAGAAGTTTATTACTGTAAAAGGAAAAGAGAACCTTCCCGATAATTCGGTTGCTTTTATTTTTGTTGCTGCTCATTTAGCAAATTGGGAATTAACTCCATATCCAGGAGTTTCAATGAACAGACCTATTATGAGAGTTTACAGAAAATTAAACGCCCCTTTGGCAGAATGGATATTAAGAAAGAAACAATCACCTTTGCCTGGTGAAGTTGTTCCCAAAGGGAATAAGGGTGCTATTAAAATGTTGTCGGTTTTACGTTCGAAGGGAATAGTTCTTCTTTTATCAGATCAAAGACTAAACACTGGAATAAAAATTGATTTTATGGGAAAACCAGCAAATACTCTTACGTCTCCTGCAGTTATGTCGCTTAAACTTAAATGTCCTATAATACCTCTTCAAATTATTAGGAAAAAGGGAAGTTTTTTTGACATTATTATTCATCCCAGAATTGATTTAGATAAATTTAAAGGCAATAAAGAAACAAAAATTAAGAATATTATGGTGGAAATAAACAAGATTATATCATCATGGATAGAGGAGCACCCTGGTCAATGGTTTTGGCATCATAGAAGATGGAAAGTTTGATATTTATACTTTATTTAATTTTATATCAAAAATCTTTGCTTTAGCTTTACCGTCTTGAAATTTTAAATTCACAGTTTGATTGGGTGATATTTTTTTTAATTCAGAAATCTTTTCGCCATACTCATTTTCTAGGTACACAAAACCTTTATCAAATAAATTAGACAAATTTTTATTATGTAATAATCTCAATAAGGAATTCACTTTCTCTTTATGAATGAATATTTTATTTTGTAAATTATTCTGGATCCTTGAATAATTTATATTAATGTCTTTGTTATAAAAATCTATTAATGAAATAATCGATTTTGGACTGATGTTCTTGTATAGTTGAAAAAAGTTTAGCCAATTTGAATTTATTTTTTTATCAATTAAATTTGAAGCTTCATGAAGAATTTTTTCAATTTTTCTGTCTATTTTATAAAAAATCTTATCTGGACTGCCAACTTTAGATTTGAGAGATAAATAGTTTAATTCTTTATTAGATAATAAACTGTTTATTAGATTATTTTTCTCATTAACTCTTAAGTCTAATCTTTGATTTGGAAAGGATAAAAAGTTTTCCACTTTATCAAAATTTTTATTATGAAATAAAATTGTAGCTTTTTTTTCCTCAATTTTATTAAAGATTGAAAGTTTAATCCTTTTTAAATAGTCTTTTATTTTTATTTTTATATCATCTTTATTAGGAGTTACTATAACTGCTGCTTTTGTTGGAGTTGGAGCTCGTATATCTGATACATAATCGATCAAAGTTGTATCTGTTTCATGCCCGATTGCAGAAATTACTGGAAGAGAGCTTGCAAATACTGCTTTTACAATTATTTCCTCATTAAATGCCCAAAGATCTTCAACACTACCTCCACCTCTTGCTATAATTAAAACATCTGGTTTTATTATTTCATTTCTCTCAATATTATTAAAATACTCTACAGCTTCAGAAATTTTTTTTGCTGCTATACTACCCTGCACTGGAACGGAATAAATTATAACTTTACATGGCCATCTACCCTGGATAGTTTCTATTATATCTTCAATAACTGAGCCTTTAATACTTGTTATAACCCCGATACATTCTGGGAAAAGTGGTAAAGGCTTTTTTAAGTCTTCATTGAAATAACCCTTTGAAAAAAAATTCTTTTTCCTTTCCTCTAGTTGTTTTAAAAGTGCCCCTTCACCAGCATGCTCAATTTTTGATACATTAATTTGATAAGAAGATCTCCCAGGGTAAGTGGTTAACCTTCCACTACAAATAACCTCAAGTCCCTCCTCTGGCATCAATCCAATATTAGACAAACTCCATTTCCAGATAGTGGCGTTAATTAACGATGATTCATCTTTCAAAGAAAAATAAACATGTCCTGATGAAGGGAAACTTGGTTTTGATATTTCACCTTTAATTTTGATATATTCAAATGAATTTTCAATTGTATTTTTTATTGCCTGAGATAACTCTTTTATATCCCAAATTTTAGAATTAATTATATCTACCATTAACTTTATTTTAATTCTTAAGTCTTTTGTTTGTATATATTATTAATATTATAAGCTTAAATTAAGCATAATTTTAGAGTTTTTATATATAAATGTTTTAAATTTTGGGAATGAAATATAAGAAAACGCAATTTTATAGTCTATTCTGCAGTTGATAAAATTTAATTTTGAGGATTATTGATTTTAGTTTGATTTTTGAAGATGTTTATTTTTTAATTCTAAGTTTTTTAAAAAATTTTTTTAATAGTAAATTACAATCTGATTCTCTAATTCCATCGTAAATTTCTGGTCTATGATTGCAATTCTTTTGGCTAAAAATTTTTACCCCATTAGTAACAGCGCCTCTCTGTTCATCATAGCATCCAAAATAAAGTCTTTTTATTCTAGCATATTGAATAGCTGATGCGCACATAGAACAGGGCTCTAATGTAACGTAAATATTACAATTTTTTAAATATTTATTTTTAGTTTTTAAAGTTGCTTTCTTTATTGCTTGTATTTCGGCATGAGCAGTAGAATCTTTTTTTGTTTCCACCTGGTTAAATGCTTTTGCAATTAAATTTCCCTTTTCATCTGTAATAACAGCCCCTACGGGAACTTCTTTTTTTAAAAAAGCTTTTTTTGCTTCTCTAATGGCAATTTCCATTGGGTGACTATTATTAGTAATTGTTTTCATAAATTTAAAAGTTTACTTTAAATAAAAAAATATAATTAGTTATAAAATATTATGAACAATAATAAATTAGAAAAATCGACCAAAACAGAAAGAATTGCAAAAAAATTATCTCGGTCCGGTGTCTGTTCTCGTCGTGAAGCTGAAAGATGGATTGCTGAAGGTAGGATCAAAGTTAATAATGTAATTCTAAATACACCAGCAACAAAAGTATCTGAAAGTGATAATATTTTAGTAGATAATATTCCTCTTCCTAAACCTTCGGTAACTAAAATTTGGAGGTTCCATAAGCCCAAAGGATGTCTTGTTACTGAAAATGACCCCAAAGGTAGAAAAACTATTTTTCAGATTCTTCCAAAATCACTACCTAGAGTGATTAGTGTTGGGAGATTAGATTATGATTCAGAAGGGTTATTACTATTAACTAATGATGGAGAAATTTCAAGGAAACTGGAATTACCATCAACAGGTTGGTTAAGAAAATATAAAGTAAGAGTACATGGTATTGTTGATAAAGAGGCACTTTTAAAAATTAAGGATGGAATAAAACTAGAGAACTTTAAAACTGGCCCAATTGAAGCAAGTTTAGAAATACAGAAAGGTACAAATGCTTGGGTGCTTATTGGAATACGAGAAGGGAAAAACAGAGAGATAAGAAGAGTAATGGATTATTTAGGTTATCCAGTAAATAGATTGATCCGATTGTCATATGGTCCTTTTCAATTAGGAAACTTAAAAAGTGGAGAAGTTTTGGAAATCAATAAAAATGTTATAAACAATCAACTTGGTTTAATGCATAAGCTTTGATGCGAATTATATCTGGCAAATATAAAAGAAAGAAACTTGTTAGTCCAAAGGGTATTTTAACTCGGCCCACAGCAGATAGACTAAGAGAAACATTAATGAATGTTTTAGAGGGAGGAAAATTCGGTTACCCTTTAAATTCAAGGATTATAATTGATGTTTTTGCAGGTACTGGAGCATTGGGTATTGAAGCAGCCTCAAGGGGCAATCCTAAAAAGATTATTTTCATTGATAAAAATAGAAATGCTACAGAATTAATAAAAAAAAATATTAAAATTACTAATTCTCCAGATATATTTCAAATAATAAACTCTGATATTTTTAATTTAACATCGTGGGAAAATGACCCAGCAGAATTAGTATTCATGGATCCTCCTTATTTTTCTAATTTTTTTTCAAAAACTCTAGAAAAACTAATTGATTTAAATGCGTTAAATACTGGTGCAATTATAGTTTTAGAGTCATCATCTAAAGAAAGATTTGAAAAGATTGAATTTTTTGAAGAACTGTTGGTTAAAAAAGTTGGAAAATCGTTTATAATTTTTTTAAAATACTCACCTTCTTTTAAATAACTTCTCAATGTCATTTATAGAAAGTTTTATTGAAGTAGGTCTGCCATGATTACATTGGTTTGAATTTGGTGTTGTTTCCATTTTCCTTAAAAGAGCATTCATTTCTTCAATAGAGAGATCTCTGCCTGAACGAACAGATCCGTAACACGAACTAGTTGAGATTATTGAGTCAATTTTTTGATCAATACTATTTTGAGTTCCAATTTCAAATAACTCTTGAGCCACATCTTTAATCAGTTCCTGAACATTAGCTCCATTTAATAAATCAGGGATTGCCCTTATTAATACAGAATCATCTCCAAATATTTCTATTTCAAAGCCTATACTTTTAAAGGTTTCAAAATTATCTAATACCACATCTAAATGTGCTGATGATAATTTTACAACTTCAGGAATTAATAAAATCTGTGATTGTATTTTTTTATTTTTTCTTTGTAAGAGCATCTCCTCTTTAACAATTCTCTCATGTGCTGCATGTTGATCAATTACTATTATTCCATTTTTTGTTTCAGATATTATATAATTTTTTAGAAATTGCGCTCTTGCTGCACCCATTGGGTAATCAATAATTCCAGGAAAATTTTTTGTTTCCTTGGTTTTGACAGATGGCTGAAAATTAATTTGTTTGTCAAAGTTAATTGTATCTGTTGTCTCATTATAATTTTTTATGTTTGTATTTTTACTCTCCTCAAATGATTTAACTTGACCCTTATTCGTAAAAGTTAAATTTTGTTCAATATTTTTTGAAATTGGTCTAGTTAATTCTGATATCGCAGATCTAATTGTAGATACAATTATACCAGAAACCATCCTCTCGTCTTCAAACCTTATTTCTGTTTTAGATGGGTGGACATTAACATCTACTGATGAAGTTGGTATTTCAAGAAATACAGCAAGCATTGGGAATCTACCCTTTGGAATCGTTTCAGAATATGCAGCCTTTATAGCTCCTAAAATTTTTTTATCTTTTATAGAGCGTTTATTTACATACAAAAATTGGTTGAAAGATGTTGAACTATTTAATGTTGGGTAGCTAATTTTTCCGTAAATCCCATATCCATTTTTGGAGTAACTTATTTCAAGAGAATTATTTATAAAATCATCTCCAAAAGCAGCAATCATTCTGTCTGAGCTTATTAAATAATTAGCTCCTTCATAATTAAAATTGTATATATTTTTTCCATCTATATTTAGCTTAAATTCAATATGTGGGTGGGATATTGCTATTTTTAAAAATACATCCTTACAATGTGATGTTTCTATTCTATTTGATTTTAAGAATTTCAATCTTGCTGGAGTTTTTTCAAAAATAGAATCAACCGAAACTGAAGTGCCTTTATCTCTGTTCGATGGTTTTTGACTTATAATCTTTCCTCTTTCAACTTCTAAAACTGATGCATAGTTTTGATTTTGAATTTTACTAATTATTTTCATATTTGAAATAGAAGCAATGGCCGGTAAAGCTTCACCTCTAAAGCCAAAATTATTAATTTCATTTAAATTATTGTTTGTTAACTTAGATGTTGCATACCTTAATATTGAAGTTGGTAATTCACTCTCACTTATTCCATTGCCATTATCATTAACAATGATGGACTGAAGTCCACCGCTTCTTAAAAAGACTTCTATTTTAGTTGCATTCGAATCAATTGAGTTTTCAATTAGTTCTTTAACTATATTAGCAGGTCTTTCGACTACTTCACCTGCAGAAATTTGATTTATTATATCATCTGATAGTATTCTTATAGCCATTTACACCTCGAATAGTTTCAAAAGAAAAAGATTAATTTGCTAGTAACTTATCTATTCTCTCTTGCTCTTTAACAGGATCAAGTAATGGTCCAATTTTTGGATTTCTATTATCACCAAATAGCATATCTATTCCAGCTCTACTTTTAACCTGGAGGTTATATGTTTCTTCATCTAAAATTTCCCTAACATTTTCTTTTATCTGATCAAATGAAAAATATTGAGCTAATTGATCATCAATGATATCCATATTTATTCTTCGCTCTACGCCAAACAAAAGAGAAATCTCATCTTTTGCCTTAGATTCAGATTTATTAGTAGTATCTAATTCAGCTTGTAAATCAAATTTGGGTGGCATAATAAGTTTATTTTTTTCGACAATTGCAAATTCATCTAGTATGATTTTTTCGCTTCCAACTGCTTGGCGTAAGTTTGAACACCCACTAATACTCATACCCAAAATTAGAAAAATAATTAAAACAAAATATTTCACTTTTTAAACCCTTTAAATATCTAAATATTAATTTTCTTTTTTAAAACTAGCAAAAAAAATTATAGCTACTCCTAATGATATAAAAGTATCAGCAAAATTAAATGTTGGAAAATGAATTTGTTTCCAATGAACATCTATAAAATCTATCACACTACCATGAATAATTCTATCAATAGAATTACCAAAAGCACCACCGGATATTAAACCAGCACCTATTCTTTCATAAAAATTCCAGTTTGAAGTATAAAAAGGAATAATTAAGCCAAAGGTTAACCCTAATGTTGTAAAAATTATTTTACCTAAATCTCCACTATCATCAAACATACCAAATGAAATGCCACTATTCCATACTGGAACTAAGTTTAATATTGGAAAAATTTTAACCACCCTAAACTCTAAAAATAAAGTAGTATAAATAAAATATTTTGAAATTTGATCAACTAGTAAGGCACAAAAAGGAATATAAAAAATCGAAAGCCTAAAATTATTTTTCAAATTATAGAAAAAATTCATTTATATTTTAACTATAGTGTTTCTTTATAACATCATTGCATCTTTTACAAATGCCATCTTCTTTTACCTCTGGTAAAATTTTCCAACATCTTACACATTTATTTCCAAAGGCAGAACTAATCTTTACTTCTGGTTCACCAATTTCTTCTGTTACAAAATCAACTTCGGAAGTAATGAATAAATCTTCAGGAACTAAATTTTTAAACAAACTCTTATCAGATTTTGATAGTATTACTTCTACTTTAGCTTGAAGACTTGATTTAATAATGCTGTTGTTACGTGCTTCCTCAATTTTAGCCAATACTATACTTCTAATGTATCTAATTCTTTTCCATTTATTATTAAGATCATCATTTTTCCATTTAACATTTGAATTTGGAATTGTTTTTAAATGAATTGAATTTTTTTTATCTTTTACATAACATTGCCAAGCCTCTTCAGAGGTAAAACACAAAATCGGAGCTAGCCAGGTTGTTAAATGTTTAAACAGAATATCCAATGCAGTTCTGCATCCCCGTCTATCATTACTGTCTGAGTCTCCACAATACAAAAGATCTTTTCTTATTTCAAAGTAAAAAGAAGATAGTTCTATTGTACAAAAATTATGTATTTCAGTATAAATAGAATGAAATTGATAATCTAAAATTTTTTCTTTTATTGAGTTATTCATTTCAAATATTCTATGTAGTAGCCATTGCTCAAGTTGTGGCATATTAGTATATTCAATTTTCTCTTTTTCTTGAAAATCGTTGAGGCTTCCAAGAAGGTATCTTAGAGTATTTCTTAATCTTCTGTAGTGATCAGTATGATGTTTTATAATTTCTGGACCTATCCTTAAATCCTCATAATAATCAGAACCAGCCACCCAAAGCCTTAGAATATCCGCTCCATAATCTCTAAGAATATCTTGTGGATTTACAGTATTACCCAAGGATTTTGACATTTTTCTACCTTTATCATCAAGCACAAAACCGTGAGTTAATATACCTTCAAAAGGAGCTACACCTCTTGAACCAACTGATTCTAAAAGAGAGGAATGAAACCAACCTCTATGCTGGTCTGAACCTTCTAAATAGAGATCGGCTGGACTTTTTAAGTCATCTCTGTCCTCAAGAACAAAAGCATGCGTCGAACCAGAGTCAAACCATACATCGGCAATATCCTGTACTTGCTCAAATTCATCAATATTATATTCTGGTTCCAAAAATTTTTCAGGAGGAGTATCAAACCATGCATCTGAACCTTTTATTTTAAAGGCTTCCACCACCCTTTCAATTACAGACTTATCTCTTAATGGCTCGCCTGTTTTTTTGTTAATAAATACAGGAATTGGAATTCCCCAAGCCCTCTGTCTGCTTAGACACCAGTCAGGCCTATTTTCGATCATTGAGTAAAGTCTTTGCTTTCCAGCTAAAGGATAAAACTTTGTTTTTTCGATTTCTTTTAACGCAATTTCTTTTAGGCTATTTTCATTCATTGAAATAAACCATTGAGGAGTGTTTCTGAAAACTAGTGGGGCTTTAGAGCGCCAAGAGTGAGGATAAGAGTGTATCAATTCTCCTCTACCTATCAACGAACTTTTTTCAGACATAATATCTGCAATTTTTGAATTATCTCTTAATACATGCATTCCACCAAATAATGGCAAGTGCTCTCGGAGCTTTCCATTTCCTTCTAATGTATCAGGAACTTCTATGTTAAATTTTTTTCCCAAAAAATAATCATCTTCACCATGGCCTGGAGCTATATGAACAAATCCAGTGCCTTGGTCTACTGTAACAAATTCGGCTGGAAGCATTTTTACTTTGTGAGTGTAACCATGCTCTGAAAGAGGGTGGGATAAAACTACGTCTTCGAATTTTTCACCTTTTATCTCTAAAAGTTCTTCCCACTCTAAAATTTTGCAATTATGAGTAACTTCTTTCAAAAGATCTTTAGCAATTATAATTTGTTGATTGATCTTTGCTAAACTATTCTCATCAGTTTTTGTAATTTTTAGTAAAACGTAATTTATTTTTTTTGAAAATGCTACAGCTCTATTACCAGGCATTGTCCATGGAGTTGTAGTCCATATAACAACATTAGCGCCTTTAATTTTTTCAAAGTTTGTTTCTTTAATAGCAAACTTTGCGTAAATAGTTGTTGACTTATGATCTTCATATTCTATTTCAGCTTCAGCTAGCGCAGTTTTTTCAACAACAGACCACATAACTGGCTTGGAGCCTCTATACAAACCACCATTTAGTAAAAATTTTCCCATTTCATTTGCTATAGAAGCTTCAGCAGCATAGGTCATTGTAGTATATGGATTAGCAAAGTTTCCACAGACGCCAAGTCTTTGAAATTCTTTTGATTGAATATCCATCCATTTTTTTGCAAACTCTCTACACTCTTTTCTAAACTCTATAATAGGCACTGCATCTTTATCTTTTCCTTTTTTTCTATATTGTTCCTCAATTTTCCATTCAATAGGAAGACCGTGACAGTCCCAACCAGGCACATAATTGGCATCTTTGCCCAACATAGATTGATAACGATTTATTATATCTTTCAAAATTTTATTAAGGGCTGTACCAATATGAAGGTTCCCATTAGCATAAGGCGGACCATCATGAAGTATATATTTTTCTTTATCTTTTCTGGATTCTCGAAGCTTTTGATAGATATTAATGCTATCCCAATCTTGTAAAATTTCCGGCTCTTTTCTTGGCAAACCAGCCTTCATAGGAAATTCTGTTCTGGGTAAAAATACTGTTTCTTTATAGTCCATGTTTAACTTACGCCTTCTATATAATTTTTTCTATCTAAGCTTTTTCTAAAATACTTTCTGAGAGTTTCACATCCATAACAATTTGTTCTTTCAAATTTTCTATTCCATCAAATTTTTTTTCGTCTCTAATAAAGTCTATAAGTGAAATAAATATTTTTTTACCATAAATATCATCATTAAAATCAAAAATATTAACTTCCAAAAGAACTCCTCTGTCATTTACTGTTGGTCTCTTACCTATATTTGCTATTCCTTTAAAAACCTTATTTTCTATCCCTTCTATTAAAACTGCATAAACACCAAATGCAGGCCTGATTAAATTTCCTAATGAAATATTTGCTGTAGGGAAACCAATTTGTCTTCCTCTTTTGTCACCCTCAATAACTAAACCAGATATCATATAGGGTCTACCTAATAATTTATTAGCCTCTTTGATTTTACCCTTTTGAAGATTATTACGAATTTTCGTAGATGAAATAGGCATACCATTCTGATTTTTTAATTTTATTGATGAAAGACCAATATTATGCTTTAAGCCAAAAGTTTTAAGTGAATTTATATCACCAGCTCTATTCTTTCCAAATTTAAAATCTTTGCCTACAAATATATGCTTTAATGATAAGCTCTCAGATAAAACTTTTTCAACAAATTGTTCAGGACTTAATTCAGAAAGAAAGTCATCAAATTTAATATTTATTAAATAATCAATATTATTTTTACTTAAAGCTTCAGCCTTATCTGAAACTGTTTGTAATAAAAAATTTGAATTTTCTTTAGAAAAAAATTCTCTTGGATGCGGATCAAAAGTCAACACCGTAAGGGGAAGATTTAATTTACTAGAAAATTCCTTAGCATTTTTCAGAACCTCCAAATGACCTATATGCACACCATCAAAATTTCCAATAACTGCTGCACTATGTTCAATATTTAATTTTTTATCAGAAATTTTCCAATTAAAATTTTTCATTTAAAACTCATATACCGAAATTAAATCTTCATTTTTTTTGCATTAATAATATAAACAAAAGATTAGGGGTAGATTTAATTTACTAAAACATTAAAATCATTAAAACTTATATAACTAAAATACTATAATGGACTATATTAACTTTTCTAATGAATTTCCCACTATTATTCAATTAGCAATTGACTGGTCAATCAATTTTTTGGCTGCTGTCATTACTCTTATAATTGGCATTTGGTTTTCTTCAAGAATAAGTATATGGATTAGAGAAACACTCATTAAGGTTGATAAATTAGATCCAACATTACCGCCAGTTGCTGGATCTGTAATTCGTTATGCCCTTCTTGTAGTAACAATTGTTGCTGTATTAGCTCAATTTGGGGTAAACACAACTTCAATTATTGCAGTATTAGGTGCTGCAGGATTGGCTATAGGTCTTGCTTTACAGGGAACTTTATCAAATGTTGCTGCAGGTGTAATGTTGTTATTTTTAAGACCTTTTAAAGTTGGAAACTGGATAGAAGCAGCAAATGTTTCAGGAACTGTAAGAGAGATAGGTTTATTCACAACAACAATTGATACATTTGACAATGTATATATTTCTATACCTAATAGTACTATTTGGTCTTCTACAATTATAAATCACTCCAGATACAATACTAGAAGAATGGATATAGATATTGGAGTTTCTTATGAAACTGATATTGATTTTGTTTTAAAAACTCTGTTAACTTTAGCTAATGATAATAGAGTTCTAAAAAAACCATCTCCACAAGGACTTGTAGTAAATTATGGGGATAGTTCTATAACGGTTAGATTAAGACTATATGCAAAAAATAATGTTTATTGGGAATTATATTGGGATTTAATGAAAAGAACAAAGTCTGTTTTAGATGAAGCTAAAATTGAAATCCCATTTCCACAAAGAGTAGTTACATTAAATGAAAAGAAATAATAAAAGTTTTAGTTTTCTCTTAATAGTTAAATAAATGCTAAAACAAATTCAATTGAATAAAAAAAATATTCAAAGTGACAGGTTACGTACTTTTGTTAGGGAACAAGGCTTAGGAAGTAAACTTCTTAATGATGAAACCCTTTTAAAATCAAGAAGAAGTCTAGTTCCTGATAACACTAAAAATGATGTTTGGTTATTTGGATATGGATCTTTAATTTGGAATCCTGTTATTAAACCAGTTAAAAAGCTTAAGGTTAAAAGCTTTGGATACAGAAGAAGATACTGTCTTAAAACACAAATTGGTAGAGGAAGTAAAAATTTTCCTGGACTTGTTTTAGGTCTCGAAAACGGTGGTTCAGTGTCGGGGGAAGCACTCAAGGTAAATAATAAAAAAATTTATGAAGAATTAGAATTGGTATGGAGACGAGAAATGATTATGGGGGCATACATTCCTAAAATGATAACAGGCCACACAAAAGAAGGTAAAATTAATATGATAGCTTTCATTATTAATAAAAATCATGAAAATTATATTGCCTCATTATCAGAAGCAGAAACAGCATATATGATTTCAAGAGCTCAAGGTTTTTTAGGCACTGCAATTGAATATCTAGATAAAACACGTGAAAGCCTTCAGAAACTAGGTTTAAATGATAATTATTTGGAAAGACTTCACAATCGGATAAAGAACAAGAATTTTTTATAAAGTTATTGATTAATATTAAATAAAAGATAATGTTTTGATTTATATTTAATTTCTGCGGATGTGGCGGAATTGGTAGACGCAGGGGATTCAAAATCCCCCGGTGGCAACACCTTGTCGGTTCAAGTCCGACCATCCGTACCACAAAAAATATAATTATATCAATCTTTAAGGATGGCATCTTATTAAGATAAATTTTTTTAAAAAAGAATATTTTTATAATAAAATTACTGAGATATCATCAAGCAAAACAACAAATCATTTTTTGTTTGGTCTTTCTTTTGCAGAATCAATAATTTTTCCTATTCCAATAGACCCTCTACTTGCAGCGTGTGTAATTGCGAGGCCCAAAAAAGTATTCTTATTAACTATTTTGACAATTTTAGCCTCAGTAATTGGTGGTATTTTTGGTTGGATTGCTGGCCTATATTTGGGGATAGGCATTCAAAACATAATTGAATATGTCCCCGGTGTATCTATTAATGATCTTCAAAATGTGAACCAAGCTTTCAGTGAATGGGGGCTTTTACTTTCTTTTATAGGGGCCTTTACACCCCTACCTTATAAATTAATTGCTCTTTCATCTGGAGCAACGGGTGTCCCTTTGTTAATTTTTATAATTGGTTCTATTTTTGGTCGAGGTATAAGATTTTCAATAGTTGCTTCATTGTCATATTTTTTTGGGGAGCAGGCTATTAAAATTATAGCAAATAATTTAACACTTACTACTGTAATTCTAGGAATATTTTTTATTATCTTATGGTTTTTAGTTACTTAAAAATAAATAAACCTGCTTTTTTTGGCCTGGTATATTCAGGCACTTTGTTAATAATCGCAACAGCTTTCCAATATTATGGAAAATTAATACCGTGCCAAATGTGTCTTTGGCAAAGATGGCCACATATAGTTATTGTTTTATTTTGTTTATCAATAATTATTTCACAAAAATACTTTAAAACTTTTGTTCTACTATTAATTTTTTTAGCTTTTACTAGTTCCTTAATTGGTCTCTGGCATTCTGGAGTGGAGATAGGAATTTTTATTTCACCCAGTGGTTGTTCAAGTCTCTCATCAAACCCTGTAGAGACACTAAAAGAACTTCTTGATAAGCCAGTTGCTGGTTGTGATATTGTTGTCTGGAGTTTCTTGGATCTTTCTATGACAAATTGGAATACTTTACTGTCATTAGTTGAAACATTTATATTTATTTATCTAGGGTTATATAAAAAGGACTAAAGTTTTAAAAATAAACTTAATTGTTTTCTAATTCAGTATCCCAATATAGATAGTCCATCCAACTTTGGTGTAAATAATTTGGTGGAAAAGCTCTACCGTTTTCTTGTAACAACCATGTTGAAGGTTGTTTTGGGGAGGTTTTAAGAGATAAACCTGTATTCCTCAAAATTTTATTACCTTTTTTAAAATTACATTTTTGACATGCAGTTACAACATTTGACCAATTTGTTCTTCCACCTAAAGACCTTGGTAAAACATGATCAAAGGTAAGTTGCTGAGTGGGCAGTTTCATATTACAATATTGACAACAAAAGCTGTCCCTTAAAAAAACATTAAAACGAGTGAATGCTGGATCTCTAGATTGCTGAACGTATTCTTTTAAGGATATGACAGATGGTAATTTTATTTCAAATGATGGAGAATGAATTATGTCTTCATATTCAGAAAGAATATTTACTCTATTTAAAAAAACAGCTTTTATAGTTTCTTGCCAAGACCACAAAGATAATGGAAAATAACTTAGAGGTCTAAAGTCAGAATTAAGAACTAATGTAGGAGAATAATTCAACATATAACCCTATTAAAATAATTCAATTTTATTGTTACAATAATCCAATAATATTACAATTAAATTAACAGTATAATTTAAAATCTTTTCATAAAATCTAAAGCTTTTTTTATTCCAAAATCATCTATACCATGCCCCAAATTTGGAACTGAATATTTTTCAACATTCAAATTATATTTCTCTAATGCTAAAGATGCTTTCTTCATCTCACTAAAGGGAACAACATCATCACTCTCACCATGAATGATCATTATTGGTGTTTTGTTTTTTATTTCAGACAACCTATGTGGTGATACCAGAGATCCAGAATAAGCTAGAATACCAGCAAAATTCTCCTTTACTCTCAAGCCATAATGTATTGCTATCATTGCGCCCTGACTAAAACCAAATAAAAAGATTTGACTATTATTAACCGCATATTCTAATTTTATTTTTCTTACAAAGCTATCAATACTTGGAATAGGATTGTCAATTCCTTTTTCTCTGTCCACTATATCAAACCATTGCCTGCCATTGGGATTCATATCACATACTTCAGGTGCATTTGGAGAAACAAAAAGCATTTCTGGTAAATATTTAGACATAATTGGAGCTAATGAAATCAGATCATCACCATTGCTACCCCAACCATGAAAGAAAATGCATATTCTTTCAATATTTTCATTTTGATGTTTAAAATTAGGTCCTTTTAATTCTATAGTCATTTTAATTCCTTCTGAATAGTTTTTAGAGTTTATATGATTGTTACAAGGTTTGCACCGTCTCCAACTGGTTTTCTGCATTTAGGGCATGTATACTCTCTAATTTGCTCATACGAATACTCTAAAAATCATAATGGCAAATTTGTTCTAAGAATAGAAGATATTGATTTTACAAGGTGTAAAAATTTTTATGCTGAGCAAATTATAAACGACATAAATTGGTTAAAAATTCCTTTTATAAGAACAAAAGATCAGTCTATGAGGAAAAATCAATACTCATCAGCATTAGATTATTTAAAAAGTAAAGATTTAATATACCCTTGTTGGCTATCTAGAAAAGAGGCAAAGGAAACCTTAACCGCACCACAAGATGAAATTTCAGATGCAAGACAGTTTTTTTTACTTGAGCTAGAAAGAAAAAAAAGAAAGAATATTGGCCTCACACCAGCATGGAGATTAAATATTAAAAAATGTTTGGATTATCTAAAATCATCTAAAGAAAAACATTATTGGTATGATATGAATGTTGGTAAAATTCCAATAAATATTGAACAGTTTGGCGATTTAATTATTGCAAGAAAAGATATTTCAACCAGTTATCATTTGTCTGTGACTGTTGACGATAACAGTGATGGTATATCGCACATAATTAGAGGAAATGATTTATTTAATTATTCAAATATACACCGACTATTACAAATATTATTAGATTTAAATGAAGCAAAATGGATGCACCATGCATTAATAAATGACCATTCAGGCAAAAGAATTGCAAAAAGATCAGATCCAAAATTAACAATTAAAATCTTACGGGAAAGTGGATATACTCCTAAACAAGTAATTAATTTAGCAAAATCAATGGTTTAAAAAAAATAAAAAAAAAATTGACAATATTTTCCAAAATTGACAGAATCGTACAATAATGCTATTAATGCATTGCAAAATAAAATTTTTTATATTTCCTCCCTGAACTCAGCTGCAATTAATTTGCAGCTTTTTTTTCTCTATTTAGTTTTTAATTTTAAAATATTATCTAAATATTGATAAATTAGAATTTAACATTTATTGTGCAATGCACAATCTATTGTTTAATATTAATCATATTTGCTAAAATTATCATTAGCATTATTGGCAATGAATATATTACCATTTTGTCCCATCCTAAAGTGTAATGTGCTAAGCCGGCACTTAAAGAAGAAATAGATACTGTTCCAAAAATTATCAAATCAGAAACTCCTTGAACCCTACCTTGCTCTTCAGGTTTAGTAATACTTACTATCAAACTAGAACCTCCAATATATAAAAAGTTCCATCCTATCCCCAATAGGAAAAGTGCTAAAAGATATTGATCAGGTGTACTTGCCATAAAAGCAACTAGTACTACTGATAAATAAAACAATATCCCAGTTATCAAAATTCGTTCAACGGAGAACTTTTGAATTAACGTACCAGTAAAAAATGAGGGCGCAAACATTGCTATGACGTGCCATTGAATAATACTAGCATTTTCTGAGATGCTATACTTACAAACATTAATAATCTGTAATGGTGTTGCCGTCATAAGATAACTCATTATTCCGTATCCACCGGCAGCAGATATAACTCCTCTTATCATTGTAGGATTTTTAAAAATTTCAATCGTTTTTCTACCACCACTCTTTTTTATAGGAGGAAGTGGTATTTCAATTTTCATAATAAAAGGAACAGCGACTAATTGTACAATTGCCATAAATAAATAGCTACCAGCATATAAACTATTCAAAACTAAATCTGCAGACATTTTATAAATATATGGACCAAGAAAAGCTGCAATTAATCCTGCAGAAAGCACTAATGACATTGCTTTTGGTTGTACAATTTTAGCAACTGTTTCTGTTGCAGCATATCTGTAAAATAAACTAGATGAATGCCCTATACCTAAAAAAATTGAACCAAAACAAAAAATATAAAAATTACTATTTATTAATGCGGTGGCCATTAGAAATCCACCAAATGAAATCGATGCTATCCCAACTAGAAAAATTTTTTTTCTGCCATACCTGGACATTAGTATAGAGCAAGGGAAAGTTGATATCATAGTTAATATAAATTGAAGACTTAGTGGGAAAGTTGATAGCCATCCATAAGGTGCAATTATAAAACCTGCTAAACCCGTTGTGATTATATTAATATTCATAGCAGTCATTGAAAAAATTTGCGCAGATGCGAGATAGAAAACATTTTGATTTAAATGTTCAAAAAATTTTTTGAGATACCTAATAAAGTGCATTAGATTAGATTAGATAATATAAATTACATTTACTAGCATTAATTTATAATTAAATTTATTTTAATAATAAATTAAATAATTTTTATTTTATTTTATTTATTATTTATTTTTTCCATCTATAATTACTTTAATTTAAATTTCTAAATATAATTTAATGATACATCCAAATTCAGAAATTCCAGAATTCGATATTACTATAATTGGCTCAACTGGCGATCTCTCAATAAAAAAAATCTTGCCAGCGCTGTTGAAAAGATATCTAGATGGTCAAATTCTAGAAAGTTCAAAAATATTTTGCCTAGCACGACAAAGATTAACCAATGAAGAGTACATAAATTTACTAAAAAAAAATATCGCAAAAAAGATTAAAGGTAATAATAATTTAATTAATAAATTTCTATCAAAAATAAAATATCACTGTATTGATGTAACTAATCCAAATAATAGCAAATTAATATCTTTTCAAAATCAACTAACAGATAATAAAAAAATACGACTTTTTTATTTTGCAACAGCACCAGAATTATTTGGCGTTTCAGCAAAATTTATTAAATTGAATAATCTAATAAATAATAAAACCAGAATAATCGTTGAAAAACCTATTGGTAATGATTTACCATCTGCAATTAAAATTAATAATTTATTAAA
>Ga0115011_10001319_pt1 | contig 17990 bp, 13 predicted proteins | sample TroAtlMetagenome_2_FD_88705 | JGI IMG/M metagenome (GOLD analysis project Ga0115011, IMG submission 88705) | Marine eukaryotic phytoplankton communities from Atlantic Ocean - Tropical Atlantic ANT8 Metagenome | ecosystem: Environmental > Aquatic > Marine > Oceanic | place: Tropical Atlantic...
GCCGCGTAATGAGTACATTCATTTAATGGGTGACCTTTTGGTTACTGCATTGCAAAATGGACTGACCAATGTGGGAACTTTAATGCTTGGACCAGAGCGTTGGACGACTCCCACTAATTGGGAGGGTATTTTGGATAAACCTTATAGTCATCATGCAATGACGCATTCTATAGGTAATCATCTTGAGCATCTTCTTTTGTTGGATAGGTTTCATGTTTCGGCCTTTGCTAGGCTTCTCGAGCGCATGGATCAGATCAAAGAAATAAACGGTACAACACTTCTTGATAATACTATTTTTACGTTAGGTGCCGGAATGGGTGATGGAACGACTCATCAGTACAATGATTTGCCATTGGTCGTTGCTGGAGGTGGTGGAGGTAAGTTGAAAATGGGTAATCATATTCACTGCACAAGGGGCACCCCTTTAGCAAACCTATGGTTAACTCAACTCAGGGCATTAGGAATTAAGATGGACAAGTACGCTGATAGCACTGGAATAGTTCCAGAGATTCAGGCTTGATTGGAGTTAAACTTCCCGATTAAAGATCCAACTGAATTTTCTTTCCTCAATTCTGGATTTACGGCGCTGGGATCGCTCGGCCAATTTTTTATAACGAGAACCAAGGTGGCATAAATAATCCTGTGCTTCTGCAGCTTTGCTGCTGAGGCCGGTTAAGTTTTCTAGGTTCCAAGTACGGACCAAGTGTTCTACTATTTCTGAATAGTGTTTGGCGGTGTAAACACCCAACTGTTGTGCAATAATCGAGAAATTATCGAACAGGTTAGGATCAGCGCCATCTTGCATCAAATGAGAGGGCATTACGATTTGGGCGCGCATTAAATCACGAAATGCTAGCATGGCGCCATCAGGATCTTGTTCAAAAATATGGCTAATGAAATTTGTATAGACCTTTTCGTGGCGGGCTTCGTCAGCGGCTATAGCACTACATATGCCTTGTAAGTTATCGTCGCCTTCTTCTCGCGCAAGTTTTGCTACATTTTTATGGGAAATCTTAGTGGCTCGTTCCTGGAATGAAGTATAAATAAATCCTCTATATGGATCTTGCGCTGTGCTTGGATCAAAGCCTTTTGATAATAAATTTTGGATTGTCACTTCTACAGCGCGCATGTCGACTCGACCAGTTAAGTAGAGGTATTTGTTAAGTAAGTCGCCGTGTCGGTTTTCTTCTGCAGTCCAGCCCCGAGTCCACTGCGCCCAAGGGCTTGTGTCAGCCCCGGTTTTGTCACTGACCCCTTCGAATCCATTAATCAATGTTTGATAAGTTGGGAGAGCCTCTTCAGTTACCATGTCACCAACCAAAACCACGAGAACTGCGTCTGATAGCCCTTTGGCGGGTTCGCGGAAGGCTTCTACGCTTTCTATCCAATCTTCACTTGTCAGATCAGGTAACCAATCCTGTGGCTGCCAGCTATCTTCGACTGGCTTCAAATATTTTAGCTGAGTCGATACGAAATTCTCCATTCCAGAGATGACTTCTTGCTTTGAGCCTGAAAAACTATTCATTGTCAGATTGATTCACTGGAGATTATATCGGGCGAGTTGTTGTAACTCTTGGATTTTTAAAGTGCTCGGAACAGGAATCGAACCTGCACCCACGTGAGTGGACTAGATCCTTAGTCTAGCGCGTCTACCAGTTCCGCCACCCGAGCATTGATATAGGATAAAAGAACAAGGATCGTTAATTTGCATGAGGCATCGCTATCGATCAAGTATATCTTTATCTATTAAGACAAGTTTATTTCCGGATTTCTTTTGGTGTTGCTTCACAGATTTGTCTCCAACCTTTGAATCTCCATTTATTTGGAAAGTCCTTACATTGTTGAGGTTTACTCGAATGGACGGAGCAGGAATTTCCCTTAAGTAGAACGCAGGAACCGTTTTCGTCTTGTTTTAAAGTTAATCCATTTCGCTTCTGTCTTAATTGTGTGTATTTCTGAGTAAACGTATAAGGAGATTCATCAATATGTTCTGCCATAGCTCGAATTTCTTTTTCGTTTACCACGACTTCGCCTGGCCATTGGCAACATTTACCACAGCGCTCACACTCATACTTTATCATAATAAACTAGCATGTTAATCTTCTAAGTCGCTGTAATTAAGCAACATGAAAGACTATTTAAAAAATTTTGATAAATATACTTAATAAATACGATATTTTAAAAGAAAAAAAATAGCACTTATCCTGATTTTTAAGTTTTCTTAAATGCATTTATTGATTAATAATTTAAATAAGTGATTTAATCCTATTTTTATTAATAGAAATTTGTATTCAGTCACCATTTTATTGTGAGTATATTTCATAGAATTTTCGGTCTTTTGAACATGGATATTGGTATCGATCTTGGTACTGCAAATACACTTGTCTATGTCAAAGATGAGGGCATTAAAGTGAGGCAGCCTTCTGTTGTTGCCGTAAAAACGGGTACTAATGAAGTTGTTGCTGTTGGGGATGACGCCAAGAGAATGCTTGGAAGAACCCCTGATACAATACATGCTGTGCGGCCATTGAGAGACGGGGTTATCGCCGACTTTGAAATGACTGAGGCAATGCTTAAGCATTTTATTAAAGAGGCGAGGACTAAGGATAAGGGAAATGGCAGTAAAATTGTAAAAGCATCAAAAATAAGGGTGGTGGTAGCAGTTCCCTCAGGTATAACTGAAGTAGAAAAGCGAGCGGTTAAGGACTCTGCTAGGCATGCTGGAGCTGATGAAGTATATTTGATTGAAGAGCCGATGGCTGCTGCCATTGGAGTAGGTCTACCGATTCAGGACGCAAGTGGAAATATGATAGTTGATATTGGAGGAGGGACGACTGAGGTCGCAGTGATTTCTCTTTCTGGTATCGTCCAGAGTAGAAGTGTAAGAGTAGGCGGTGATGAACTTGATGAATCAATTATTTCTTATATGAAACGTAAGTATAATCTGATGATAGGGGAGAGAACTGCAGAGGAGGTTAAAATTGAAATCGGTTCAGCCACTGTAGTTGATCAAGAGACTTCAATGGACGTTAAGGGTAGAGATCTCGTTGAAGGGCTACCAAAAACAATAAATGTCACCTCACAGGAGATTCGTGAAGCGATGGCTGAGCCTTTGGCTGCTATACTTGATTCAGTTAAAGTTACCTTGGAAAGATGTCCTCCTGAGTTAGCCGCAGATTTGGTTGATAGGGGTATAATGTTAGCTGGTGGAGGTTCACTCTTAGGTGGTCTTGATATATGGCTTGCAGAGCAAACAGGTATTCCGACTCATCTTTCGGATGATCCTCTTCAAGCAATCGTTGAGGGAACTGGAAGAGTATTGAGTGAGATTTCATTTTTGAAGAAGGTCACGTCAGCAGGAGTATAGATAGATGAAAGCTATAATAATTTAGGTTCTTAGTAGGCCTTATGAAGAGGAGCAATCTAATAGCCCTAGTAATATTTGTTCTAGCAATGGTGTGGGTCTTTACTCTTAAAAGTAAGGATATACGAGCAGTTCAGTCCAAGGTGCTAGGCATCTTTGGGATTGTATATGAATCCTTAGATGAGTTAACTTATGAGCAAGATTTCGTAAACGGTGAGCCGATCTCTGTTCGTGAAATATCCAAAAAATATAATAAGAAAGAATTAGAATCTAGATACAATAAGCTATTATTAGACCTTTATGAATTGAGGGCATGGAAAAGCCAGATCGATTTGCTCCGTGAAGAAAATATCGAGTTAAAGAGATCGTTAAACTTTGTTGAATTTAAGAAAAAGCAGTCTCAAAAGTTAGTGGCGGCTAGGGTCATTAATAGACCAAGTAGTACGTGGTGGAAGACATTTGTTATTGATAGAGGTTCCGATGATGGACTGAAACTTAATGATCCAGTTATGACGCCCGTTGCAGTCGATCGGGCGGAGCAAGTTGAAGGGGCTTTAGTGGGTAAGGTTGTTAATGTCGGCAAATCGCAGTCCACAGTTGTTTTGGTGACTGATTCTGAATGTAAGGTTGGAGCTTATGTTCATGGTGTTTTTGCTGGAGCAAATGATAAGGGCCTCGAGCGAGTTCAAGGTATTCTTTCTGGTGCTCCTGGAGCCGGTAGAGATGTGACGTATTTAATGCTTCAGAATCTACCTAAGGAAGCAGACAGGTATGGGGTTTCGGCCGGAGCTAAGGTTTATTCATCAGGCGTAGGTAATGCTGAAGTTAGTGGAGTTTTTCCACCAGGGCTTATTCTGGGTTATGTTAAAGAGTTTGAGGTTGGAGATTTTGATGCGATTGCTCGGGTTCAGCCTGCTATCAATTTTAATCAACTAAGCTATATTTTTGTTTTAATCAGTAATCAAAATAAGGCTTTAGAAGTAGGTTTAAGCATTGGTGAAAAAAAGGTTAGAGAATTGTCGATTGTGAAGGGTAAAGATAATTGATTTATGCTTAATTTTGATAAGTCTAGAATAATATTTGCACTGCTTTTAATGGCTTTGCTTTTTGCTTCTTTTATTCTTGATGAATTTATCGCATCATTTTTGTCGCCGTTGGGGATTAGGTTTTTTATCGTTCAAACTATATTTTTCACCTGTAGTTTGTCGGTTCCATTTCCAATAATGCTCCTCTTTGCATTCTTCACTGGATTAACCTGGGATTCCATTCATATGGCAATTGATATTGGAGATGATGTTGGTTTTGGATATTCTATTTTTCTTTTTTTTGTTACCGGTGCACTGATGCAGGGTATGAGTCCTTTTTTCAGTAGAGGGAGATGGGAAGCCCCGGTTGTTTTAGTTGGAGTTTCAACTGCATTGTTTTTTTTGATGGAATGGTTTTTCATTAGTTTTGCTAGGGCTAATTTTATTTTCCCTGATAATTATTGGAAGCAGCTTTGGGTCTCAGTTTTTTTTGGCATGGTGGTTTCACCGTTTTTCTTTTACTTAATTTTACGCCTTAGTAAATTATGTGGAAATTCCATTGTTATTGGTGAGGAGGCTAAGGCTTAGAGCTTTAATGATGACATTTGGATACAGAATAAGATTTTACCTTTTAGCAGTTTTACTGTTGGTCGGAATATCGGTTATTCTATTCAGACTGTTTGTCGTTCAGATTGATCGCTATGAAGAGTACGCTGCAAAAGTTCCTGGCACTTCAGAAGTTAAAGTGAGGATTCCCGGAGTAAGAGGCCTAATTAGAGACCGGAAGGGTAAGGTCTTAGTCGAGAACGTCGCACGATATGAAATGCAGTTTAACCTTAAGGAGGTTCTAGATAACTTTAATCTTCTTCTTAAAGAAGAAAATTCTGAGATTCGAAAACTGAATAAAACTCGTTCTGATAAAATTGCTTTAAAAGAGTTGCCAGTAACATTTTTTGAGTATGTGGATGGTTCGGGAATAAAGAGAAAGAGGAAAGAGAAGGATATGGTTACTATTGTTTCAGAATCTGTATTGCCTTATTTGGCTCGATTGGGTCTCTACAAGGAATTTCATTCTGGAGATTTACAAAGACACTGGAGGACTCACGGTGGCTTAGTTGCTTATACGTACAGGGATGACTTGACCTTTGAAGAGTATGCGCTTGCAGCTGAACATTCTTTAGACATTCCTGGTGTATCAGTGATGGCTAGACCTATGAGGAAGTATATTTATGGAGCTCTTGCATCTCATATTCTTGGGTTCGTTAGGCAGCCTGACATAAAAAAAGTTCCAGCTGAGGAGAGGAGACAGTGGAATTATTATGTTCCTGATGATTTTGGGGGTGATGGAATCGAAGAAACAATGAACAGCTCGTTGAGAGGTCGTCCAGGACAAAGAGTTATGTTGAGAGACGAGAAAGGCAGGATTGTAGATTCAAAAGATAAATTTGGGAAGGTGTTGGGCGAAATATCTTATGATGAGCCTAAGCCGGGTTCAGATGTTTGGTTAACTATAGATGTTAGGTATCAATATATTGTTGAGAATGCACTTAGGAAAGTTGGCAGGGGTGCTGCCGTAGTTGTTTCTCCGAGAACATATCAAAGAGGAAATGATGGAGATCAAGATACAGTTTATGCAGGTGATATACTAGCTATGGCTTCAGTGCCATCTTATGATCCAAATAAATTTATTCCCTCTATCAGCGAGGAGAACTGGAATGCTTATTTGAAAAATGATAATGATCCATTAATTAATCGTGCGTTGAAAGATCATGCGCCAGGATCTACCTTCAAAATTCCGGTTGCCTTGGCGGGAGTTCTTAATGGTATGGAAAATAAATTTTATGAATGTGCAGGCGGGGCTAGATATGGTCCGAAAGTGTTTATGAAATGTTGGGCTCTCTCAAAGGGGTATAAACATGGTAGCATTTCTGCGAGAGGAGCTATTAAGACATCGTGTAATGGGTTTTTTTATCGATATGGAAATGCATCAGGCATTGATAATATTTTGAGGGTTGCTTCAAGTATGGGTTTAGGTAAGAGATCAGGCATACCTCTAAATAATGAGGATTCAGGTTTAATTCCAAACCCTAATTGGAAAAAGTCACAAGGACTTGGGAATTGGGGTGATGCAGATACCGCGCTTGTTTCAATTGGTCAAGGCGCTACGGAGGCAACTCCTTTACAAATGGCAATGGTTGCTTCAACGACGGCAAATGGTGGTGAATACTATCAACCCAGATTAATTCACAAGACTGTAGATTTTAGTGGTGAAAAATTATCTCCACCAAAGTTGATGAACAGCCTAACAGAAATAGGGATTCCTAAAGAAAAAATTGAGATATTTAAGAGTGGTATGTGGGATGTAGTTAATGAAATTAAAGGTACTGCAAAGAGAGCAAGATCTGAAGTTGTTGAGCTTTCTGGAAAGACTGGTACCGCTCAAACGGGAAGGAAGCGGCCAGAGGGTGGAAATGAGACTAATGCCTGGTTTATTTCTTTTGCGCCTTATGATAAACCGAAGCTAGCGGTTTGCGTAATGGTAGAAAATGCTAAATCTGGAGGGGGAGTGTGTGCTCCAATTGCAAAAAGAATTATTGATGAAATCACCCTATTGGAAGACTATAATAAAGATCAGGCCCTTTCTGCAGTCGAAGAATCTAAGGGAAACTTTGACTTTGTTGAATTAGTGAGCTTTGATGATGACCCTACAGATGGTATTGTTTCGGACAGTGACGGTGATGATGGAACCTCAGTTGCAGCAACTCCAGCCCCTGATCCGAACAATTCATCCAGAAAACTGTTATTGATGCCTACTGTTAAAAAAGCACCTGATACTAGGGGGTCAGTTAAATCAAAAACAGTTAAGAAAAGAATTGGAATACTGGAAAGAAGGAGAAGGGGTCGATGATCACCTCCTTATCTAGATTGTGATATATTATTATACAGATAAATTTTTAACCGAAGCCACTAAATTGGCTTATAAATATATTTTGGAAAAATGTTTAAGAAATTACGGGAAGCCAGGCGAAATAAAGCCTTGGACGCTGGATATCAAATTATTGTAAATGTTGAAAAATTAGAGACTAGAGTTGCTCAACTCAGAGAATCCAAGCTTGTAGACTATACCATCGAAAGGGTAGGAGATGAGAATATAGTTGGGAGTATTTTTAAAGGTAGAGTTAAAAATATTGAGCCAGGTCTCAAGGCAATGTTTGTTGATATAGGAACAGACAAGAATGCTTTTCTTCATTTTTGGGATGCTATACCTGCAGCTTTAGATCAAGGCCTTGAAGAGGTTCGTCGTAAGAAAAATCAAAAAAAACCCAAAAGAATTTCTGCAAAAGATATACCAAATATTTACCCTGTAGGTTCAGAGGTTTTAATTCAGGTTAGCAAGGGTGCAATTGGAGAGAAGGGGCCTAGGGTGACAACAAATATTACTCTTCCAGGTAGATATATGGTATTAATGCCACTTAATGATCAGTTTGGTATTTCGAGAAAGATTGATGATCCAAAAGAGAGAGCTCGATTAAGAAAAATTACTGAACAAATGGATGTCCCTGAAGGCATGGGCGTGATTTTGAGGACGGTTTGTAAAGGTCAAAAGAAAAGATTTCTGATAAGAGATTTGCATATTTTACTCAAGCAATGGAAAGAGATAGATGAAAATAGACAAAATGAAAAAGCTCCAATATGTGTATTTCGAGAGCCAGAGTTAGTGGAGCGAACTGTTAGAGATTTCTTGACTGATGAGGTTGCTGAAGTTCTCTGTGACGATGAAGAAACTGTTTTGAAAATGCAGGAATCAGTGGCTACGATTTCATCGAGGTCAAAGAAAAGAGTTCACTTTTTACCTACAAAACAACCAATATTTGAAAGATTTAACATAGAGAAACAAATTAAAAGTGCTTTTGGTCGTGAGGTTTGGATGCCTTGTGGCGGCTACATAGTTATTGATGAAACGGAAGCATTGATATCAATTGATGTTAATACAGGCAGAAATCGTGGAGGGAAGAATAATTCGGAGAAGATGATTCTTGAGACGAATCTACAGGCGGCTGATGAGGTTGCTAGACAATTAAGATTACGAAATATTGGAGGTCTAATAGTCGTTGACTTTATAGATATGAAGGGGCGTAAGGATCAGAATGCAGTATACCGAAAGATGCTAAAGAGTACTGATAATGATAAGGCTAAGATACAGGTTTTACCATTATCTCAGCTTGGTTTAATGGAAATGACTAGACAGAGGCTAAACGAAAGCCTGAGTAGGTCTATGTATGAACCTTGCGTGTCATGTAAGGGTTCAGGCAGAATTAAATCGGCAGAAAGTATAAGCGTTGAACTTCAAAGAAAGCTCTCTGGTCTATTAAGAATGGAAGATGAGAGTATTAGTGACTTAGTGATTGTTGTTCATCCCGAGGTGATGCAAAGACTAAAAGATGAGGATTCTAAGGCTTTGCTAGAGATGGAAAGAAGGCATCATGGAAGATTTACTTTTAGAAGTGACCCATCCTATGACAGGGAGGAGTTAAAAATTTCTTGTAAGACGAGTGGTAAAGTCTTCAGTTAATTCTTTAACGACGCCTTAAAATCCTTAAAAAGAGAGTCAATAAAGCAATCAGACCTAAGCTGATGGAAAAAGTATCTCCAAACCTTGAATAAATTGTAATCTTTGGTGTTTTATTAATTCTTATTGTTTCAGGTAAGGTGTCAGTTAGGTAGGTATTTGATCGTTTTGTTCCATATATTAACCTTTCGCCCCCTTGATGGCCTGAATGTCGATCATATAAGCTCCCGCAATCGTCGATCAAGCATGACATTCCGGTGTTGGCGCATCTGATCATAGGTCTTCTTAATTCTATGCACCTAAATATTGCATTAACCAAATGCTGTTCAGAGGCTGCACTTTGCTTGAACCATCCGTCATTAGTGACGTTCACAATTAGCTGAGGGTATTTGGTTACAAATTTCCTTGCAAGATTTCCGAATGTATCCTCAAAGCAAACAAGTGGTATAATTTGGTATGGTTCTGGGAGGGACATATCTAAGGGGGTATGTTGATTGCCTGGTTGAAAGTCCACACCTAAAGCATTGGCAGCTATTTTTTCGACGAAAGGGATAGATTTTCTGAAAGGTACATATTCGCCGAAGGGTACTAAATGTGTCTTTCTATAAGAGCTGTAATTTTGTGTGCTTTGCCTTAATTTAATAATGGAGTTGTAGATGCCTTCTTGAGGGATGCGCTCATTGAGGCCTAGGACAAGTTCATAGTCATCTAAGGATAGTATTCTATTAAGGTATGCTTGAGTTTCTCTGTCGTGTAGAGAATAAGGAAGAGAGCTTTCTGGCCAAACTACTAGATCAAAATTAGCATTATCTAATTTTAAGTAAGGGGAGGTCATATTCCAATATCTATCATAGATTTTTTTAGCGGATTCTGGATTCCATTTTTCATCTTGATTAACTCCACCTTGGACAAGAAGGGTTCGTATTTCTATTTCTTTTTTTGGCAATTCTGTTAATCGATGGCTACCATAGAAAAAAAGGATCATTATGACAGTGACGCCTATTATGAAGTCGGGATGAGCCTTTAATGCTGAATTTTTAATTTCGTTAGGAACTCTTAATAACAAGGAAGAAATGATTGTTGAGGAAAATATTAAAATAAATGAAATCCCAGTGACGCCAATGATGTCAGCGATTTGAATCATCACAAGATCGTTTACTAATCCTACCCCTAGGCCGTTCCATGGGAAACCTGTCAACATCCAACCTCTTATCCATTCAAGGCCACACCAAGCGGAACCATTTAAAAATGCTGCCTTTAAACTAATAAATGAATTGGACGTGCTTGTTGGTGAGTTCTCATGTTTAGCAATACCAATTGTGGCAGCAAATCCGCTCCAAATTGCGAAATAGCCCGCCAAGAAAATTGAAAGTAAGATGCATGCTGCAAAATGTATGTGGTGTAACCATGACAGGTTGATGAGGAAGAAAGTTAGCCCCGAGAGATAACCCAACCCAAAGCCATGAATGAACCTGCGCTTTTCAGACTTTAAAGTCCACAGTGCGCATAGTAATGGAACAGGCCAAATCCAAATAAGTCCACCAATGTTAAATTTTGGATAGCAAAATGCCAATAATACTCCAGAAATTAAAGCAGCGATTATTCGCCATATATTGATTATCTTTTTCAGCTTATTCCAATTTTCTTATTACTCTAACCTACTATCCATGTCTTTTTGGATCCAATCCCATAATGAGGAAATGTTATTATTGGTCGTCTCTTTGGCATCTTCTAAATTAGTTGCGCTAATTTCTTTTGGTGAGCAATATCCGAACAGGTAGAACTTAATCTTTGGTTCTGTTCCTGATGGTCTTATGGCAAAATGGCGGCCATCCTCTAAGTAGATGAATATCATGTTTTCTTTTGGTATTGAATCACCTTCAATGTCGACAATTGTTTCTTTTGCAAAGTTAATTATTTTAGTAACTTTCGATGAGTGGCACTCAGTTGGTGGATCCTCAGAATAAGATTTAACAAGTTTTTGGATTAGTTTGGCCCCGTCGGCTCCCTCAAGAGTTTTGCTTTTATTGATTTCAATAAAGTAACCAAATTCTTTATATATATCGTCAAGTAATTCGATTAAGGTTTTTCCAATTGATTTGGCATAGGCTGCAGTTTCTGCAAAGAGAACAACTGCCCCATTGCCATCTTTGTCTCTTGTAAAATCGCATGCTAGGTAACCATAACTTTCTTCACCGCCGAATATCATGAATGTTCCGTTGACTAGTTGAACGTCTCTAGCTTCTTTGACACTTAAGCTTTTATAATTTTCTAAAATACCTTGAGGAAGGTTGTTTTCGTATTTAGATAGTTTCTGGCTAATATACTTAAATCCAGTTAACGTATTTATAATATTGACGCCAAATTTTTCAGCTATTGCTTGCTGTAAACCTGTCGTTACAAACGTTTTTATAACAATTGCATTTTTAGCATTGTCTGAATTTAATATTTCTAAAGAGAATAATGTTTTTATTCTGTAATATAAAAGGAGTGATCCGATCTGATTGCCGGTAAGCAATTCCAATCTTCCTGAAGCCCCTTTGACGGCAACACCCATTCTATCGCAATCAGGGTCGGTTCCTATGACAATTTCAGCTCCTTTTTCTTTAGCTAAATCTATTGCCATTTTCAAAGATGCTCCATTCTCAGGATTAGGTGAGTCCACGGTCGGAAATCTCCCATCAGGAGAATCCTGTTCCTTAACCGTTTCGCATTCAAATCCAAGTTCCTTTAATAGTAAAGGAGCGTGTACACCGCCAGTGCCATGTAATGAAGTGAAGACTATTTTTAAAGAATTATTTTCTTTAATTACATTTGGGCAAAGAATTAAAGATTTAACTCTATTTAAGTATTCATTTTCGATATGTTGAGGTACTGGCTTGACAGTGCCTTGATCAGAAATGTTTAGAGGTTTGTAGCTTTCAGTGAGGATTTTGTTTACGCGTGTAATTATACCATCGGTATGTGGGGGTATGATTGCTGCGCCGTCTGAGAAATTGACTTTGTATCCATTGTCATGGTAAGGATTATGACTTGCTGTAATCATTATTCCTGCATGGCAGTTTAAGTTTCTCACAGCAAAAGACATAACTGGTGTGGCTTTATGGGATTCAAAAAGGAAAACGTCGGCTCCTAATTCTGATGCAACTTTTGAACAAAGTTCGGCAAAATCTTTGGAAAAATGTCTTGTGTCATAACAAAAAACTAATCTGATTTTTTCATTTTTTGATGAATTTTTTAACCAATCCTGAAGGTAAAATACTAGCCCCATCGTCGCCCTTGAAACATTGAAAGTGTTCATCATGTTGGTGCCAACGCAGGTGTGTTCGGGGCGTTCGTTTGGACCGCCTTTACCTTGTTCAGATGTTGTTATATTTCGGCCAATCGTTCTGCCTCGAAGCCCACCTGTGCCAAATGACAATTTTTTGTAGAACCTATCGTTAAGCTCTTCCCATAGTTTTTGATCGCACAACTCTCTTATGACGTTAATATATAAGGGTAGAGGATTGGCATGAATGAACTCATTTATATTAATCGAAGCGCTTTCAAGAATTTTTCCTTCTGATCTCGCGTTTTCAATAATTGATAATAGTTCCTTCATTACGTTCACTCTATATCTATAAATTTTGGATAATCTAATAAAATCTGCCTTTTTAAAACGACAAGAGTATATTTCGGCTGGAACCGATTCATACCGATTGTTCGATGGTATTGGTGATGGAGTGGAGGGTTTCTACATCGATAATTTTGCAGGTCATTTTCTTGTTTCATATCTAAATGATAAACCTAGGGTTCCTATTAGCTTTAATTTGGATGAAAAAAGCATTTGGCTTAAGGAGTTAAATCAAGATCATAAATCTCCGCCAATATGTTTTAAAGGTAATCCAAAATTACCAAAAGTTGAAATTTCTGAGAATCATGCTCGTTTTGAGATTGATTTTTCAGCAGGTTACTCTCAGGGGATTTTTTTAGATCAGAGAGATAATAGACTAAAAGTAATAGAAAGATCAGCGGATAGAAAAGTGTTAAATTGTTTTTCTTACACATGCTGTTTTTCAGTTGTTGCTGCTTTGGGTGGGGCTGAATCAACGACAAGTATTGATTTATCAAACACTTATCTTGAGTGGGGTAAGAGGAATTTTAATTTAAATAATATTAACCTGAGAGATTCAAATCATTATTTTTGCAAAGGAGATGTATTTAATTGGTTAAAACAGTTCAATCGAAAAGAGAGAAAATTTGGATTAGTCATTGTTGATCCACCTTCATTTTCACGATCAGGTAAGAATGGTGCATTTAGCGTTATTAATGATTACTCATCCTTGATAGAGCTTGCCGTTAATCTAGTTGAACCATTTGGGTGGGTTCTCGCTTGTTCAAATCATCGTAAGTTAACGAATAAGAAATTCATTTCTTCGGTTAAAGAGGGGGTAAAAAACGCAAAACGCAAAATTATCGACATTGAGCTGTCTCAGATGCCGTTTGATTTTAGTGGCGAGAAGTATTTAAAGAGCATCTGGCTAAAATTATCTTAAAAAAATAGAATAAATATATGACAGGTCTTTGCAAATAGATAAGGCAGGGTTTATCAATTCATAAAATGCGACAACTAAGGTTTAACGATCCAGGATTTCAAAAGAAAGTGTCTAAAGTCTTTATTAGAGATGCTGCACCTGATAAGGCTCTTAAGTCTAAGGTTGCTGATATCATTGAATCTATAATTACTGGCAAAGATAAAGCTATTAGTAGATTTACTAAGACTTTTGATGGTGTTGAGATTTTGCCATCTGAATTTAGGGTTGATGAAGCGGAGCTATCGAAGGTTGCTAAGGAAGTTAGTAGTAAGACGAAGAAAGCCATCAGGTGTTCTCAAAGAAATGTTCAAAAGTTCGCGCAAGCCAGTATGAGGAAAAATTGGAGGATGCGTAATGACCAAGGAGTTGTTGTAGGTGAGATCTATCAGCCGTATTCTCGTGTGGGTATTTATATTCCAGGAGGTTCTGCTCCTCTTGTCTCAACTGTATTAATGACCGTTGCTATAGCCAAGGCAGCTAAAGTTGAAGATATTGTTGTATGTACACCGCCGGGGAAAAATGGAAAAGTTTGTGCTGAATTGCTCTATGCTTTGCAACAATGTGGAGCAACAACCATTTATCGAATTGGAGGAGTTCAAGCAATTGCGGCCATGGCTCTTGGGACAAAAACAATACCTAAGGTTGATAAGATTTTTGGTCCTGGTAATTCATTTGTAGTAGAAGCTAAGAGACAGTTGTTTGGAAATGTAAGTATCGATCTATTGCCTGGTCCAAGTGAAATACTTGTGCTATCAGATTCATCAGGTCGAGCTGATTTTATTGCTTCTGATTTACTTGCCCAGGCAGAGCATGGTGGAGACAGTAAGGTAGCGTTTGTTACGACATCATCAAAGTTACTTGAGAATGTAAAAGAGCAGTTGAAAATTCGTTCGAAGTCTCTATCCAGACAAAAACAAATTCGAGAAGTTCTAAAAAATGGAACAACTTTAGTTCTGGTAAATTCATTAAATCAGGGTATTCAATTAGCTAATTCTTTCGCTCCGGAGCACCTTTCGTTGATTGTTAAGAACCATAAAGAAGTAGTTTCAAAATTAAATACTTCTGGTGCTATTTTTATTGGACAATATTCAGCTGTTGCTATTGGAGATTTTCTTGCGGGTCCAAGTCATACTTTGCCTACTGGAGGAGCAGGGAGATCATTTTCTGGATTAACCGTAGACATGTTCCAGAGGCGGACAAGTATTGTAGAAGTTAGTAAGGGCGCTTTGAATAAGTCAGCAGAATCAGTAAAAGTGTTTTCGGAGATTGAAGGCCTTGATGCACATGGTGAATCAGTTTCTTTAAGAAAAACTGATCATAGTTGATTTATTTTCTCTTCATAACTTTTGGAGACCTCTTCAATTTCATCTGAAATATTTGACCAATCTGTGAAAGAAGTTTCTAGTTCGTTCGCTGATATTTTGTATTCTTCAGTTAGTTCTATATGATCTTTTCTTTTAAAGAAATCCTCATTAGTCATTAGTCGTTCAATTTCCTTTTTTCTGCATTCAAGTTTCTCAATTTTTTCTTCGATTTGCTTAAGTTTGAATTGAAGCGGTTTTAAGGTATCCGATTTTTCTTTTCGTACCTTTCCTTGAGCCTTTCGCATTTCTCTCCGGTTGGTACTGCTTTTTATAGGTTTGTTCTTTGGGGTGTTTGATTTATTTGTTTCAAGATTTTCGTTTGATCTGCTTTCAATAAATGAAGATAAATTTCCATGAAATTCTTTAATGGGGTGACCTTCAGAATAGAATTCGATTACTTTGTCAGTGACTGGATCTAGAAAATCCCTGTTATGAGAGACAATGACAATTGTGCCTTTGTATGAAATTAGTGCATCTTGTAAAACTTTTTGTGATTCCATGTCAAGATGGTTGGTAGGTTCATCTAGGATTAAAAAGTTTGCTGGTTTTAGGAGAATTTTGGCCAATGATAATCTGCTCCTTTCTCCGCCAGATAATACGGATACTTTCTTAAACACATCATCACCTCTAAAAAGAAAACAACCTAGTAACGACCTAAGATTTCCAGTACTATCCGAGCCCGCAACTTCTTCTATAGTTTCTAAAACGTTCTTATTTGGGTCTAATTTCTCGGCATGGTCTTGAGCGAAATGAGAAATGCTGACTTTATGTCCAAGTTTTCTATCTCCTTTATCAATGTTTTCAGCACCTGAAAGTATTCTAGAGAAGGTTGATTTTCCTGCTCCGTTTGCTCCTACAACTGCAATCTTTTCTCCTCGATCAATTCTGAAGTTAAGATTACTGAATACAACGTTACTTCCATATGATTTTGAAAGGTTCGTTAATTCTATAACGATTTGTCCTGACCTTTCAGGTTGTGGAAATTCTAATTTTATTGATTTCGTTGAATCTTGAGGAAGTTGAATTCGTTCAATTTTTTCAAGTTGTTTTAATCTACTTTGGGCCTGAGAAGCTCTCCTAGCTTTGGATCTGAACCGATTAATGAATTGCTCGGCTTTGGCGATATCTTTTTGCTGATTATTATAAGCGCGTTGAATTTGCTGTCTTTGGATTTCGCTTTGCTTTACATAGTAGCTATAGTTGCCTGCATATTCAGTCACTTTTCCAGCTTCAAATGCTAATGTTTTTTTCACTAATAGGTCTAGAAAAGCACTGTCATGAGAGATTATAATTACTGCCCCTTGATAGCTTTGAATATAATTTTCAAGCCATAGTTGTGAATCTATATCTAGATGGTTTGTGGGCTCATCTAAAAGTAATACTGATGGACTTTTAAGTAATAGCTTTGCTAGTGCTAGTCGCATCTGCCAACCACCTGAGAATTCTGCTGTTTCTCTATCCATGTCGGAATCTTTAAAACCTAAACCAACGAGGACTTTCTCAATACTTGGTTTCATTTTACTAACATCAAAGCTATCAAGCTTTAGTTGTAATTCTCCGAATTTCCCAAGAACTTCAGCGTAACCAGCGCTTGATGGATCAAGTTCTCCGAGCAGTTCGCTGCACTCATCAACACTTTTTTTTAACACCATTTCGTTTTCAAAGGCAGTTTCAGCTTCTTTGAATAAAGTTTTGCCAGTGTGTTTGATTCCGTCTTGAGGAAGATATCCAACTTCAGTATATTTTGCTCTATTAATTGATCCAGAATCAGGATTCATTATTCCAGCAATTATTTTCATTAGCGTTGATTTTCCCGCACCATTTGGACCTGCAAAACACACCCTGTCCTTTGCACTTACTGTAAATGACAGTTCTTTATAAAGAACTCGACCTAAAAATTGTATTGATACATTTTCTACAGAAAGCATTTGATGAATTGTCGTTATTCTTTCTATATTTATTAATATATAAAGAGAATGAGGAAATTAAGTATGCGCATTGATATCACAATAATCGTTTTTTTGTTTATTTATTCTTTTTCTTCGATTTTGTTCTCTCAGGATCGTGTTCCTTTTGCCACTAAAAAACTAATAAAAGAGTATCAAGATTATGAAAGTGATATTCGTAATAAAGCTTCTCAACTAATTGAAAAAAAGAAAGTTGAGACGATAGCGGCTTTGGAAAAGCAATCAGCGGCCCTTAGTAGAAGTGGAAATGCGGAGATGGCACGGTCTGTTCTTGAAATGGCATCTTCCTTATCAGAAGGCAAAGAAATGTCAGAAGGTTTATCGGGTTTGGATAATGTTTCCGATCAAACGGCCAAATCGAAGTGGGTTAATTTATTTTCGTCTGATGATCTTCCTAAATCATGGATTATTCCAGAGGATCCTGATGGAGGCTGGGATTATAAGAATGGGGTATTTATAATGAAGTGTCTTTTTGATGATTCAGTTGCTCTTCATGATGCTCCAGAAGGGGATTTGGTAGTGAGGCTGAAGGTGAAGATTGTTGATAATGAAAATAAGGAGAATGATGCTGAAAGAAAACATGCTGGTTTTGGATTTATTAATTCTAAAGATAGCCTAGTAATGGGATATGTAAGCTTAGAGGGAAATGCTTATGGATATACAAATATAAACCCAGCTGTTGATCTTGGGTATATTAAGAGTGGAATTAGAGAAGGTAAGTTCTTTGAGGTTCAATTGGCTTGGGTGGGAACTTATTTTTTAATGTTTGTGGATGATAAGTTGTTAATTAAATCTGATATTGGAATTGAACGTGGTACCGCAAAAATATCTTTACTTGGAGAAAATTGTTTTTCTTCATTTGCAAGTGCTCAACATATGAAACCCTCTCTTGAAGACTTAAAGAGGCTGGCCTCAGGCAAGCCTCTAGAATAAATTAATCTTTAGGCATTGCTCTAACAGCTCCGACAGAAATGCCGCCGTCAACCAATATTGTTTGGCCTGTAATGTAAGAGCTGGCGTCTGATGCTAAAAAAACACAAGTCCCATCAAGGTCACTTGGTCGGCCGACTCTTCCAATTGGAATCCTTTCTTCGATATATGAGACCCACTCTGAATTTTCAAATAA
>Ga0115011_10001320_pt1 | contig 17980 bp, 18 predicted proteins | sample TroAtlMetagenome_2_FD_88705 | JGI IMG/M metagenome (GOLD analysis project Ga0115011, IMG submission 88705) | Marine eukaryotic phytoplankton communities from Atlantic Ocean - Tropical Atlantic ANT8 Metagenome | ecosystem: Environmental > Aquatic > Marine > Oceanic | place: Tropical Atlantic...
GGTCCAGCCTCTTCTGCCTCTAGTATCTCGAACCTCGGTAACTACATACATATGCCCCTTGTAACTACTCGTACGGTTTCCGGGGAAGACCTTCCATTTATCTCCAAGTGTTCCGAATCGCTCAGGATGAGGAGCTCGCAGCTTCCAATACACATCTCCTAATACAGGAATGTGTTCGTTGCGGATTTTATTGTAAGCAGCCTTATATTCTTTCCATTTCCCTGCGTGTTTTGCAACCCGTTCAAAATTGGCATAGTAGTCTTTCTCTTTCTTTTCCTCTCTTCTTCTCGCATTTTCTCTACCTTCAAACATTTTCTGCCTCTGCTCGAAATAATCATACAAACCACTTGCATATTTATTAGACATTGATGTTATAATAACATAATTTATAGTATTATTATTTTGCACTAAACCCATTGAACGTTCCTGGCGCTCTGTCGTCTTTAACAAACCTTGGTATCTTTGAGTTGTACGCTCTTACTTCGTCGCTGTATTTGTGACAATTCTGCCATTCTGTAAAATGGAATCGACACTTGTTGGCGCCACAACAGTTGTCCCTGGTATCTACACATAACAACCATGAGTCATAATACGGTTTACAATTGGGAACTGGGAAGCGTTGACGATGTTGTTTTTCACTCATCTTGTGAGCTGCGGTCTTGCTGGTCGTACTCATCCCACCACGGAACAGAGGATGACTCTCCAATATATCCATTACACATGTCGCATATTCTTATATAATGCTAATACCAAACAAGCCAAGGTTGGAGTGGTATTGTCTTTCGGGTATTCCAGCCGCCGCCATATATGAATTCCCAACGCTCAAACTGCTCGTTGTACATCGCGGTCACTTCCGTTAGTGGTAATACTATATTATGCCGATTTCCTACACACTGGCCAAACATAATGTCGAATTGGCCGCTCTTTACCGCGCGAAACTTATGCTCAGGCAGACACCATACATCCACCATGGCGCTGCGATAAAAATGTTTTATTTCTTGGAATACTGCTTCCATTGTTATCTATGTTAAACTAATGGTATTATTAAATAGTTCGCATATGTTTGGCTAATCCAGATAAATTCTATCACTCTTTGGAATAGAATTGGCAAACCCGTAGTCTGTGTTTAGGTTTTCCATAGAACATTCATATAGTGGTTTACCATTTTCCTTGTTGACATCGTTATGAAGGAAGCACATAAACATAGAAAGGTCTGTCCTGTTGGCAGTGTGCATACCATAACGTTCTATATTAAACCATAGATGGTCGCGACACCGTTCGCACGGGTAAAAATTAATGAGCGTCTCCACGAAACCATACCATGGAAATTTCTGATAGAACTTTGGCTCCTCTGGGTAGTTGGCAGCAAGTGAGTGTATCAATCTCCACCCAGCACGGCCAACCTCGTCCATGCGTTCGCTATCGCACGAGCACGTACACTGTGAGGAGTGTGAGGTAGGAAGTAACAAGGTGAATACACATATAAAGAGTAAACATTTCATATTTAAAGATTAATAACTAATTTATATATGTACGTCAGTAATGGTAAGATTGAATCCAAACGACCTGAAGGTATTTGGCGAATCAACTGGTTATTATGGACTATACTAAACTTTTTTGGATTCTTTTTCAGTTCTATGTTTAGCATATCCAACAAACCACGACCACGTTCACGACCTCCACCCAAACCCAGAAGACAAAGCAATATACGTTCGTTTCGACCGGGTGAATGTCAACCCAAAGGTGGGTGAGGCAAATAGACCAGTACACGAGCCCATACCTAACCTTCCGAATGAATTCGTTAAAAATTAAACTCCCGTTTTTGACGACGACGGAATTCCTTAGAATTGGGCGGTACAAAATCTCTGGTCTTTTCGCGATACGGTGTTGCTTCCTCAGCTCCTATGGCGTATCCCACAAGCAAGTACATGGTCCAGAAAAATAGATATTCAAACCAGTAGAATCCGGAGCGCAGTTTGGGTGCTCTCGCAGTATCCCAACCTTTGCGTTCAAACTCAGCGTAAGAATCTAACCAGAAACCTACGAATATAATATTACTAATAACCATAAACGTCCATAAGAACCACCAAACTGCTCTAAGTTTAAAGGTTACTCCAAGCACACGACAGAGCATTTTATCATGACGGTAGCAAGCTTTACAACAGTTGTCGGGTAGACATGGTAGCGGTCCTGGAATAGTGAACAGAACTCCCAATGCGGAAGCCATTCCTATTAGAACACCATGCGCGTGGCCATCGAACATAGAGACTTCGAATGCGCTACTAAATATGAGAAGGGCGACGATTAATGGTATTTTGATAAATATTTGCAATGGGCGTTGGCGATGTAACGGTACGGGTGTCATGGAGATAAACATGATACTCAGAAGTGAATAACCTATAGCAAAGCCTCTTGCCCATCCCAACGTGGTAAAGGCTCTGCTTAACAATACAGCTTGTCCGTCTTCACATTCGGATGAGTTGTGATGCCATAAATTAATAACTATTTCTTGACATGTATCGTGCATTGTTTTAAGCTGCGCTTCGGTTCTAGTACCGTTGGGTAGGTTGTACACCTCCCAGCAATCATCACAAATCTTACCAGTCTCGTTCACCGCAATGATAGACAATACAACGAGCACTAGCCATAACAAAGCCCATATTTCTAGTTGTAGTTCTTCTCCTTTACCATACCCACAGAATATCAAGGACCACCAGTTGACTTCGTTCTCCTCCACCCCCTTTTCATCGTAATCGTCGAACCTTTCACGACGTTTTTTCTTTGGTTTCATCAAACGGTACGTTATCATTTATCAATGGTCAATCACCTCTTATAGTGTCATGGACGAAATGTCGGGTAATGGTTGAAATGGAAACATATGGTCATGAGCCGATAACAGGTTAGCCACCTGTTGGTGGATGGTTCGCCAATTTCCATTCATATAAGGAAGATATCCATCTAAGTTAGGGTTTTGTCCCATATCTACAACATCCTGATACATAGCTCGTACAATAGGAGGCATACGAGGCATAGGTTGTGCTGAAGACAACCAGAATGACCATTTACCAATGAAGCGACGCTTGTGTACCGCTATAGAAAGTACATGTCCCCAGACTTCGGACGTGGCTCGATGTCCATTGATAAAGAGAGCATCAATAGTTCGCTGGTCCGCATCTTGCATCGCAGCATAGTCTACTAAACTATATTGTCCATTGAGTCTCAATTCTTTCGGTACATAATGGCAAAAAGCTTGTACGTATTCGTAGTGATTACCAGATATCCATTGTTTAATTGGACATTCCTTCCACCCATGAACGACCTGCTCCAAATTCCATACCAATAGAGGTATTGCTGCTATAAGGTTCCTCATCCACTGTGGCGGTGACCGTGTTGGTGTTCCAACTCCATTCGTAACTGTAGTGCTAATGACCCACTGTGTAATAGGACACTGTGAGTACGTCAATGGTATTATACCCATCATATAAAATATACCAGAGGACCATAGAAAGGGTTCTAAATTTCCAAAGGTATCGGGGTAGTCTAGCTCTTCCCACAAGTCGTGCCAGTGTGTGAGAGCAGTGCCAACGTCTGCTTCTAACCCGTTGCGCATCTGAGGGCGGCGTGTTAGCTTACCTTCCCAGAACAATTTAGGATGCCATAACCGTCTTAAAAAATTACAGTCAGCTTTACCGTGTACCACTGTGAAGATATCATCTTTTAAAGTATTCCACCATATCATCATGAGCCGTGGTTGGTACATGATAAACTGCCATACATGGTCTGGGTACTCATACAAAGGCCCATAGTATTCAGAAGTTATCATAAACGAGCACAATTCTCGCTGGGCTTTAGGCATGTCCAGATAGTTGGCAGCATTATACACGTCTAACCAATGCTCGTTTAGTAGGTCTATCACGCCGGTAGAGATGATATTCCATAAGATATTGAGATGAATGTTAGTGGCAGGACCGTTGGTGATAGCATTCCACCATTCGGGGTCCATTTCATCTGTCTCAGGGTCATAGGCATTCTCGTATATGAGGTTTACTAGTTTAGATTGTTGAGTCCATAAAGGTAGTCGAGAGAAAGATGTATTATTATTTAGAAATAATTCTTGATAAGATAACATTTATAATAGTATTAAAGTGTTTATACGCTATTCGCTTATTCTCTACTTAAGCGTGTGAATCAGCCAGGGTTGCTTTGGAACCCAAGCGTCTTGATTTGCGTGTCCGCGGGACTACTGGTTCTTCAACCTCCACTTCAGATTCTTCAGCATCGCTGCCATCTTCTTCTTGCTCAGTCTCTTCTTCAGATTCCTCGGCGTCAGAGTCCTCTTCCGTGTCGGCTTCATCCCCCGAATCCTCCTGCTCCTCTTCGTCTTCGTCGGAATCATAGTTAGCATCGTGGTGGTCGTACCGATTGTTTTCTGCGCTCTTGATAATAAAAAAGCCCACAACCAGACAAATAAACATGAACATGCCTGAATCGTCTTTCTTATCACAAGGCTGTTCATTACGTCCCGTCTGAGTAGTTGCGTAAGCATGGTAGATAAAGAATAGTGCTAGTACGAATTGGTGTTGTAATTTCATATTTAATATTTTAATAATGTTAATTATAGTATCGCATATGCGATTCTTATCCGGAAAAGATTTCATCCGTATTATCGTCCTCATCCGCTGCTACCCTTGTACTCTGCTCTATAGCCAGTGCTGTCCATTGGAATAGTATGAAGATTTGCCACATAAGCATAGAAAAGTCGATTAAAAATTTGAACACAACGAGTGCTATTTGGAAAGTGACATATCCAACAATTCCAAATACTATCACGTTGACAAAGAGGTCTCCGCTCGTAACATATACACATTCCTTGAACATAGTAGACGTTCCATTCGCATTCTGAAATGCTGAAAATATCAAATTCTGGAAAGTAGCATCACCTTCTTGAACGACGCCAGTCTCTGCCAGCCATGAGATGGAAGACGGTGCTACCCACCTCAACAGGGCAGGGAACCACCACCATACACCCCATTCCGAAGCAAATGGTATGTAATCATTACAATTGAGATACTGTCCTGCTGGTATAGTACACTGATAGCAGGTACTAGGCGCACACCATTCGGAGGTCAACGTTGGCCACGCTTCACAGAAGCAACCAGGCGCTATACGCTGCTGTATCCATTCCACTACGTCTTCAAAAAGCATATGTGGCATAGTAGGTTCACACGATGGTAGATACCCGTATACTATCCAGAAGAATAACAGTTTGTTAAGGTGTACCAAAACAATAGTGTTCACTACAGCCCCCAGTGGTACAGCAGACCATATTCCATTCGTCATCAGTGCTAATGTAAATATAAAACATGCCCAGAGAGCGGAGTCTATACTAGATAAACGTTCCGACTGAGATGTTCCTTCGTTCCACACCGCTGTCTCTACTTTACACGATTCTGTAAAGATAAAGGAGATGGCATATGGCGCACCAAAGCCAAAGAATGGTACAAACTCGTCACCTGTCTCAGACAATAACATCTTAATACCGCGCGTTAGCTTGGTAGTAACAGCTTTAAAACCTGGACTTGTCATATTCAATTCGGTGATATTACCCCATAACTCTTCCCAATCACGACCAACTCTGGGCCATCGGGCAGTGATGGGAGCTATAGTTGAGTCGTACGCTGCTTGAGACCTGAGTTTAGAATGCTTCTTACGGGCCTTGAATTTCTTTTCCTTGTAGGGATGAAATTTACGATGAAGTCTATGCTTTGCCCTGGTTAACTGTTGTGTGTTATCCACAAAACCTGAATTGTTTGTCATCATATGGTAGAAATAATCATTGATATCGGCCAAGGTACCGGGTTGTATAAACCCTGTATTGGGGTCGGGTGCTTGGAATTCTACTGCGTATACATTTGATTGGAATCTACCCATAGCATTGGCCCAGTCGCGTATCAGTTCGAACAAATTGTCTATGATTGTACATTGTACACAAGCCGGTGATTCCGGGTCTGGACAGAGCAGCGAGTTTGGGTCTGGAAAACTAATGTTGGTGTTGAGGGGTTTCTTTAACTTGTATGGGTTTCCCAATCTTGAATTCTCTCGTTTCAAATGGCGTCCAGGTTTACGAGACCTGCGAATGTGATGTCCGCTCGTCTCGATAAACTGGCGTACCATATGTCCAGTGGATTGAAGATTTTTATTGTTGCTAAAGGTATGCTTGAGCCAAGTTCCATCGCCTGGGTCATTGACCGTAGCATGCATGGTATCAAACACACGCCAACCTTTCTTACTTATCTCTTTTCCTTCCCACTGACTCATAAATTCGGAACCAGTCTCTCTCAAATCTTTTCCTACCTTGTATATCCGCGCCGTTGTAGTCGGCCTGGTGTCTCCTTTCGATTCAGACGCGTAGTCAGGGTCAAAGCTAGAGAATAAATCATCTACTATCGTGTTGAGGTCCATCTGGTCGTATACCCAAGACGCAAAGGTAGAGACTCTATTATAGAGTTTTATCGGGCCATCGGGCTTGATATTTATCTCTACAAGAGCACTCCTCAGTTTGGCATCGGTAATCGAACCATGTTTAAGTCCTATAGAAGACACGACGAAAGCTGTTTGTACAACGTCAAGACCAATAAGCCATTTGCGATGCCAGTTGTAAATGATGTCTTCCAGTTCGAACTCTGGTATATTAACAAGCTGTGCAATCTCAACGCCTATAGCTCTTTCTTCCAAACAGTTTAACCATGTAGCACGTTCCAATGGTCTTAGTTCTGTATAGTTGTAATATTTAACACCTTCCATGAATAAGTCACAAGTAGTCGTTCCATTCCAGTCGATGTTATCCGCCACCCATCGTGGTGCTGGTATACCGTCTACTGTTTCGTAATGTTGAGCAAATAACCGTGGCAATTGGTCTCCCAAATAGCGAGCTCTATGCCCTTGCCATTGTGAACCCAATGGTTGACCTTCTGCGTTTCCAAAACCACCAGAATAACAAGACATAACACTACATCTGAATCCTAGCGAGATGGCACAGAATGCGGTGTTGATAGCGCTACATACACCAGTCATTAAACCATTCAAGAAACCACCGATACCAGGACCCAACATCATAAAGATGGCTCGCAATACTTTACCAATGTTTCGAATCATGATGTTGAGAATCTTCATAAGAAAGGTCCACAGAGCAGAAAGAAAGTTTCCAACGCTACCAGTTCCGGAGAACAGAGCCAACATCTCGAATAATAAATCGAATATCAAACCAAGAATATCAAACAAGGTTCCTACCAGTGCATTTGCCAAGAAGGTAAGCATGTCGGATATAGAATAGAAGAAGCCTCCAGCACCACTGGATATAGCATCAAACACATCTCCTATCGCATCTAAGAATAGAATAATAATGTCGAGCAGCAAACGTATGGAATCCTTCATTAGATTCTTTACATGTTCTGACATTCCAGACCCGACGGAACCACCCTGCCCTGTTGCTGCTTTCTTTATTTCGTTTACATAAGTGAATAAAAACTGTACCAGCAGATTCCCAAGCTTGAGCGATGTAATACCCACCTCGAACATCATAATGAATAACTTTCCAAGGCCTTTCTTGATACCACGAGCACCACCAAAGGTTACTACATTGGTAAAGGCTCCCACTGCTGCGGCAAAGGTTTTCTCCACGTCGCAGAGCCGATGACGCAAATCGAAATTAAAATCATTCCAATTTCCTGCCATAAACATGATAACATTGTTGTGTATCTGTCTCTGTACTGCGATAAGTCCTCCTCCCGCGCCTCTTAGAATCATACTCAACGAGCAGAATAAATTATCATTGCTCCATAGTTTACAAGACCCTCTAGAGGTTGCTATCTTCTGTATATTTTCACATTTATCACCAAGGATGTCTTTAATGCCGGGGTTCTCAGCTATTAGGTCCGCAAAGACTTCATCACCTCCAGCTTTACACATTTTCTCTGCTAGTGTGACATCTCCAGAACCTGAACTGTCTGTCGTCGTGGTTTGAGCCATTATATAGTAGGATGAGAATGATGTATCTTCTGTAATAGCTCTTGCTGGTACACAATCTGTGTTCCAAGGTCCAAACGAGACCAGATAAGCCAGCGAGTCCAGTAGCTGGTTTTGCATGTAGAAAAACCATTCGAGATAATTTGAATTACACCACCTATACGACGCTTTCGTAATTTGTTTGTAAGCAAAGTAATTGGCAATGGGGTTGTCATCTGCTATGGTACTTAGCTCTGGTAGTGTAGCAATACAACCACAAGGAGAGTCAATAGTCAACGGTAGCATAAAGTTACAGGAACAATCGTCTGCTTCGTTGGATTCGGTACAGGTCTTCATGTCGTCTTCCCTGCTGTAGGTGAGTCCAGGGAATTTAAACCTTCGTTTCTTACATGGTTCCCACCTCAATCTCTCGTCGTCAGTTGGTATCATAGCAGGAGCACCGTTCTTGGTGTATTCGCCTGAAGTTTCATTGTATTCTATACCGTTTAACATACGATATCGAAAGTCTAGATGGGTACTGTTAAGACCATATCCACAGTTGATATCATAATATATCCAATTTCCTGTGAATATATCTGGAAAACTAAGCAGTAGACGAATCATCACTCGCATCAATTCGATTTGCATTCTATTAACCGGTGGAATAGAAATGCTTCCCTGTTCTACGGGTTCCTCCTCTTCTGCTTCTCCTTCCAGCACACTAGAGACTGTTGGTATGGAATAATATTGAAATATTTCTCCTAGTCCGGTCGGGCCAAATATACCGTGTGTAAGGTAAATAAGAGCAGAGTCCATCGGTCCAAATATCTGGTCTTGCATCGTAGGCTGACCACACCACGGATTGTACACCGGTTTGGACGCATACCTATACAAATCCACCTTTCCGGCACGGTTGGGGTCGGGTGCTACATATTCACCCAGTTGCATGTCACAGTTACATTGGTCTGGGTCTATGGACCAGTCAAGGCGCATAGTACCGTTGAGAGGCGATGCTCGTTCTCTACGCTTCTCGCATGTGGATATCTCTTCTCTGGAAGACCACATACCATCGTATTTTTGTATGACCCGAAGCATGTTCTGTTCCTGTAAGACAATAGACTTGAAGAACAGTTCTTTAATCATTTCAGAGAATACCAACGGACCACCAAGCAGTACGAGACCAGTATTGTAGATAGAACATGCTGCTGTGTAAGATATCATATGTGGAGCATTTGGCCATTTGTTTATATTTTCTGGCGAGTAATCGTTGACCCAATCACATTCAAAGGTCTCCGGTAATGCGGAAGCTTTAATCGTTGAGGCCGTAGCCAAACCTCCCACAATGTTCTCAATCAGGTACAAAAACCAATGGACCGAATTGGAGAGGTCGTACAAACTGATGTAAAGGTTAGCCCACACATCGTCAAAGTTGAAGGCGTTCATCATTGCCGCAGAATCCCCAGTAACCTCTGGATTAAACATGGCCCAAACGCCCTTTAACATGTTGACTGGCAATTGTAGCAAAGTGAGACCTGCCCGCGCTGCGCTTCCAGCTACAAACTCCGCAGGCTGCTTAATTCCTGACTCGTCAAACAGTCCCAACGCAAATATACGTACCACATTCTTGATAGTAGTGTATAGAACATAGTCTATAAAGAACGATGATTCTAGTATACCACCGTAGACATGGTACATGACTCGTTCAATGTTGGGAGCTTCTCCTGGTGGAATAACAATTCGTAGAAACATTTGCGCAACGCGTATTAGAGCGTTGAACCAATGGTCGATAGCTGCCGGTAAATGATAGCTAGTTACTGGTGCAAATCCTATGTCCCAAACGGGGTCGAGCGCATTGCACGCGCAACGGAGGCCATTCTGTGTGGCGTTAAAGCCAACCATAATACGTGATACACCTGGCATGATATTCCAATCGTTTACCGCGATATTATTAGTTGTTGATATTGGCAACTTGGTAAATCCCAACCAATCAACAAATGATAAGGCAATTTCTACTACGCCTACTACCCAATTTTCGATAGGTATGAATATGGTTTGTACTTGACATTTGAGAAATATTTGCGTACTCCCTTTGCCAATTTGATACATGGTAACGCTCAATAAGTTCCATAGTGGTGTGAAGAACCCGTAGGTCAATCGCAATACTTGGAGAAAAGGGATAAAAAAGTTGTAGAAGAATGTATGCGCAAAGCATCTCCAGAACTGGTCGAGGCCGGACATGAGGTCTTGGTGTTCGTAGTGCATTAATATACACAGCACGAATGCGATGACTAGAAAAAGCACATACTTCCAATTCTGCGCAGACACCTGGGCGAATTGTATACAAGCCAACCATATCGCTAGAAACGGATTTATAAATGTTGTTAGGGCGTTCATGATGATTAATTGTACTTGTGCTTGTATTTGTCGTTGCAATCCTTCATCTATATTCGGCGCACCCGCTTTCGTGGCGAATATACTTAAGTAATAATAACTACCTACAAATCCCACAAGAATCGTAATTGCATATGCCACAAAACCTAGAGGATAGTCAACAGCCATGTGACTCAGATTGCGATGAAGAACAAGGACTTTTATACGAAAGAACTGCCACTCCATTGTGTCGCATTTGTTTGGAAAACGATGGCCAATTACTCAAAGCATGTTCATGCGCCGGAACTCAAGGCTACGTTCACCGCAAATGTTTGCGCAATTGGGTTACACATTATTCTCCCACGCCAGAACAATGTGAACTGTGCAAAAGCTCATGGAAAATCGAAATGTATTCCAAGTGGGAGAAATGTTTACAGCGGTGGAATTGGTTATTGGCAATGGGAGGCTGGTATTGCGTGATTATATTCACATTGTTTGATTTCCACTATGCTGCCGTTGACCCATTGGGATTTCGAGCATTCTTATTCTGGTTTTTTATCCAGATGATGTGGCACCTGGCTATGCGCCATACTGGTCATGGTATGTTCAAAATATTCCGAATAACCTCGACATTGATTTGGTATACCGGTATTATAACATTGCTAGCTTCTCAAGACGATTACGACGCACAGAACAGAGCTATCGACGAAGACCCGTGGATGAACTGGGAAGACAGAAAGATAGCCCATGAAGAATTGCTAAAGAGAACCGAAGTGGATGACCCGTTTCATTGGCCAATGGAACACACTGGAGGCAACCGCCAAGTATGGATAGTAACTGGAGTTGATATTGTTCTCTGGTTTACCTGGTTTGCATACATACGATTCTACAATATAAGATGGAGACGGCGTTGGGATTATGAACCAATGCGAATAGCTTCATCGGAGTCGGAATATACTACGAGTAGTTCGAGTGAGGAGTCATAATAACCTATAAATATTATTATTTAATCACTATTATGGGTAACGTCTCATCTTATGTATTTACCGAAAAAGCTTTCTTTGTCTACAAACGTCTAATCGATACCGATGCTTATGATTCAGAACCCTCTCAAAAATGGTCTAACATTTCGAAAGAGTGTGCTCTTTCCCAATTCAAACACGAAATGTTTGCTTACGCTACGGGTAAATATGACTACGACAAGAACACGAAAGCCATCTATCTGTACTATGGCTCTACCCGCATTATGAAGGTGGGAATTGTAAATAACCAAATCGTTGTTGAGAGTTCTCACGACCTCGCTCCTTTTCTGGAAGCAGACGAACAGGCTGCGCCGGGGCGAGGTGCTTGCCTACAAAAAGATTTTACCAAAGTTTGGTTCAGGAACTATGCTAGGTTAAATGTTAATACAGTTGGATTCGTCAGGACAAACTAAAGAATTAATTATAAATTAAGTTTTTTTATTAACAATATATGGCAAATAAGCCAGTCTATCTCAATATAACAGAAATAAGGGGCATGCCCATGATTATTATCAATGCCTATGAAGGCCTTGCTTTCATCTTGGGTCTTGTGTTTCTTAAATGGATATCATTTGCTGTCAGTCAAGTATGTAAACGCCAGGGAGAAGGATTAGTGGAAACCCCGGTAGCTAGGGCAGTACCCGCTCGTCCCAGACCTTTACGACGTCTAGGTGAATGGTTAGATGACATTACCACACCTACAAGTCAACGGTCGTCTACAGTATTCTCCGATGTCGAAACCAAAGATGACGATTCCGATATAGGGTCTCCAACCGCGGCTGAGATACGTCCCACCGAAACTACAGAGGGTGCTGATGCTACTCTAGCTAATGCGGGCCTACGCTCGTACGGTTGATACTGTTGTACCCCGCTCAAATCAATAGGAGCTGGTCTCTTAGTATGATGCATATACTTTGGTTGCGATGCTACACGAATATAAGATAATTGTTGGCGTAGACGAATGAGTTCTTCGCTCATTTCTTTATTAGTCTCGCGTAATTTTTTATTTTCCATTTTTAATGTTACTACCTGCGATGTCGCTCCCTCGTTACCAGTCGGTGACTCGTGAGGTGAACGATACGCTGACATGTATTGTGTACAATATGCCATTATATAATGATATACAAGATACTTATATACAATGTGGTCGGCCACGAAATCAATCCCCAAAGCTGTGTGCAAACAAAAAGGTATGATAGTCCGATTAATCGACAGGGATTCAGAATACTCTACGAATATTCCGGATATAAAGAAGCACTATCAGAAATATCAACAACTTTTTCATCATGCCTATGTGTGTCGTCTGTTTCGCCAAATCCGATAGTACCCCAGTAGGTGGTACATGTAGTGGGTGTAATACTCCTCCCAAACCCGACTATTTTCAATACCGTACGAAGAATCTTCAGAAGCAACCGAAACGTATCATGTGTATATCATGCAATAAAGACAGCGGCTTCGACGAGAATACCGTTCGGAATGCTTGCTGGGGTAAAGCGATGGGTGGACAACAGTGCTTCAAGTGCCACCAACGCTATAAGAGTGGTGTATCATCCTTGAGTATGTGTTGTGGTGGGAGAGATTGGTAGTCCCCAACATGACTGTTAAAGGCGTCGCTTGGAGCGCACGAGCTACAGTATCGCTTACCGTTATACCTAAATAAATGAGTTCTTCTATTCCATGTTCTACACCTGTAACAACGTGCTTTTGGGGCGGCTAATATAGAGAGATTATAAAACGTTTTTGTATCGTAAAATTTACTAGCTAAATTACCCATTTATTTTAATTTTTATTACTCTTTATATGATTTTTTACAGACCTTCCAGATGCATCATCTGTCTCATTACCTTCCCACTGTGCTGCCACAGCACTGGAACAAGCACAGGATTTACCATACGGAACTAAGTTGACAGCGCCTGGTATACTAAAATACTTGTCGAAATAGATTCTATAGTACATCGCTTCGTGCGTCCTTGGTGTATGCCACGGGAACATTATCGCTCTCCTCTTCCACAGCTTCCAACTCAATGTCTGCTTCGTCATACTCTTAATAGAATCAATCCACTTGTATCCTACGCCATCTGAAAACTGCTCTTTCTGTCTCCAGCAGATAGACTCTGGTAAGAACGTAGAGAAGGTTTCGCGCAGTATATGCTTCTCAATACGAGCTTCGTTAGGCATCTTTAAACCAGGATGAATACCCATAGAATAGTCCACCATATCCATATCAAGAAAAGGAACCCTACATTCTACTCCCCAAGCACTCATCGCTTTATTGGCTCTTAAGCAGTCATACAGATGAAGGTCCAACACCTTACGCTGTGTCTCCATATAAAATTCAGTCTCATTGGGACAGTTGTGGAAGTACATATAGCCACCATACAATTCATCCGCTCCTTCTCCGCTAAGTACCATCTTCACGCCCGTTGCCTTGATGTGTCGTGCTAAAATGTACATAGGAGTACCAGCTCTTATCGTAGTTACATCATACGTTTCCAAATGCCGTATTACTTCCGGTAGAGCAGCTAGAGCTTCTTCTACGGTAAAGGTGTAGGACCGATGATTGCTCTTTATATGCTGTGCCATAACCTCAGCCGCCTTTAAGTCTGGAGAACCTTCTAATCCAATAGCAAAGGTATTGATAGGAACAGCTGATTCTCTGGCAGCTATAGCAGCTATGATAGAACTGTCTAGCCCTCCGGATAGCAACACGCCCCAAGGAACGTCTGACATTAAACGCTTCTTTACAGCTGCTACCAACGTCTTTCCAAGCTCTCTACCATCGCTAAAATTCTGGCGATTAAGTGTTCCAATGGATGGGTTTAACTTCCATGTCGGTTTGAAGAATTGTTTTATCTCCCCGTTGTAGAAGTAATATCCAGGTGGGAATTCGGCAACAAAGTCTACAATCATCAGCAACGCTTTGGCTTCTGACGCAAAGGCTACGCCACCTCCTTTCTTGTAGCCATAGTAGAGTGGTATAACACCAAGCGGGTCACGGGCAGCAAATTGTTCTGTACCATTAACAAGTACGAAAGCATAAACACCGTCTAGAAAGCAGCATACTGCTTCTACTTTAGACGAATCGGAATAGGTCTGGTCCTTCTGTAGATGGTCATATAAGTGGGCAATAGCTTCACAATCGGAGCGAGTCTTACACTCTGCGGTATGCATGCTGTTTAACACTTCATGATTGTATATCTCTCCATTAACAGTTAGTATGGTTCCCGTCTCCGTTTGAAACGGCTGAGCGCCGCTTTCTGGGTCTACAATACTCAACCGTGTATGACCGACCCAAGCATTTTCTGTTTGGATATAACCAGAGGCATCTGGACCTCTATGATTGAGTTGTGCCAGTGCTCGTTCCACTGCGATGTTGGAGGTTGGGGTATTGAGTATTGCTAGTATTCCACACATGATATCAAATTACTTGGGTCTCTTATAGCTTTATTATTAAATCCACATATGCGAATCTTATCCTAAAACCCAGGTAAAATCTGCTTTACAAGGTTTTTCTTTTCTAAGACAGGAGAGACAGGTATGCCTACATACGACTTCAGTATGGCTTAGTTTAGGTAGCATAATAGGGTTCATTATCCAGTAAACAGGTTCGTTATAAAAATACATTAATAAAGATAAACTACTTTAAGTACCTTTTTATTTTCCCACACTAGTATCCGTTTATTAGGCATGGGGTTAACTCTTTTTTTCCGAAATGGCCACCACATATGTGTTGTCATGACGTGGCTTTATACAGCACAACGACGATGCTGGCTGCCATCAACATTACTCCTAGAAGAATAATTCCAGCGAACATTTAAAATTAGATTATTGGGTTTTATACTCAGCCGAACATGGATGCGTCGTACACCGGGATGGCTTCAAGTGAGCCTTCTTCTGGGATGGCACTGATACCGGAATGAATAACAATGTAATTATCCAAGTCAATACCAAGCGATACGCCTGCTACACCGGTATTCATGGTGTACACTTTAGGTTCGATAACCATCGCAATTTTACAACCTGGTTCAAGTCCAGGGTCTTCGTCCAATGGGTCATAGTCTTCATCCTTGTATTTGAACGTGTTCTTAACCCATGGGTCGTTAGGGGAGTTCTTGTACTTGTGCATTTTAACACCGACGCGCAACTCACGGCCTTGTCCTTTTTGACTAACAGGCGATTGGATATTTTCCATGAATAGAGAAAGCATAGTTGCCTCTACGGATTGATTGGTTTCCTCCGCAATAGAAGCAGCAGTTGAACGCAAATCAGCTTTTTGGTCCGGCATGATATTCGCATCATTAAACATGTAGGTAGCAGCGTCGCGTACAAGTGCTTCGATATGGTCGAAGTATGCCTTGTTGGTTTCGTCCTCCAAGAAGGTAGCAGTGAACTTGGCAGATGACTCCGTAACGCCTGGGAATTTACCCAATGTACCTTGTTGCAAATCACAATACTTGGTAACCGAAGGAGGCATGCGATGTAAGTATTTGCGCCCGGACATGTCGTTGACATATACATTGTAGTTGCCGCTGTTGCTTGTAACACCTTTGAATGTGTATTGACGCTGTTTCAAGTCATCTTCAGTCAATGGGCCATCTTGGCGTAACGAACCAGTACCGTTTTTGTGGATAACAATGTGGCGATTCTCAAGTTGATAAGTGATACCAAATGAAGTGTTGCCTGGCGTAGTGTACAAGCGAATAGCGAATACAGGGCTCAAGATAGCACCGTCTTTAATGTCGCCGCATTCAATCTCAGGATGCTGTGGAAAGGTTGATTTATTTCCATCATATACGAAGCATTCGCGTGGTGTGAAGGTTCCGTTCTTGTTGTCGCGGAAAGCGGAGCATTTGACCACGAATGAAATACCACCAGCTTGGTCTTGTTTCAATGGTGTGTGCGTTAAGCAGAACTTGTCGAATAGTTTTTTACCCATTGCGTCCAATCGCTCTTGTGGAGTATCCTTAGGCAATACAGCGCGTGCTTTTTTCATAAAGCCTTCCTTAATGTCAGGTACGTTCTCGTATAGCTTATCGAAGGCAGCTTGATGCGTTTCCTTAAGGAAAGCGAAGAATGCTTCTTGTTGTTCCTTGAATGGAGTTTGACGCTTGTTGTAGTCTTCGACTGACTCGCCAGGCAATAGCGGCAATGCTGAGTTGGTGTACGTAAAGCATAATGATGCACCTTTTTCTTCAGTGGACCAGTCTTTTTTACCAAAGTCACCGCCGGAACCTAAGTGGCACCATTTGACGAAGCCGGGTGGAGCCATAACTTGGTAGTTGAAGGAATGCGATGCGTTGTGCAATTGAACGGACGGTTTGCCATCTTTACCAGTTGTCACATCGATGTTTGGTGAGTGGTTTGACGAACGCCAGTTGTAACGATTCGAACGGAATACAGGAGCAGCCATCTTTGATTTCTTCACAGGTGCTGGAGGAGCAGTATCCAATGCGCGCTTGTTGGATGGTGAGCTAGTGCTCACGACAGTAGGTGTGCTTAGAGTAGGAGTGTTCATACTTGTTGGTTTTTGTTCTTGGTTATTGATTACGATAGTAGACATGTTTGTTTGTTTAATATATTAAGATAGTCACTGGACATATCGAATATGCGAAGCGGATACGGATAGTTTTAATAGGGTATAATTTCATAGTGTCCCAGTAAGGGGTAACGTCGCGGTAATGGTATCTTCTTGTACCAGGCTGACGCTAAAGGCTACATTGGGAAATTCTGGCTTGCTCACATAGAATATGATATCCCTTCTCTCTAACCACTTTCTATCTCTTCCAATCGGACCAGTCACTTTCTTTTTATCGTCATCCAACCAGCTGAAGCCAGTACACTCTCCTCTCTTTTTTAATGTGTCTAGACAGTTTGAATGGTGTACAAAGACATCCTTTCCCGATGAAACATCTTTACCTATGCCATATCCCAGGGCCCAATTCCAGTCTTCCATAACGGCAGATTTTATTCTCGATGGTATTAATTGTTGTTGTGACATATTTAAGAAGAGGATAGACGTTCTTATATGTCAGATTACCAAAAGTTGAATAAAGCTATTGAGCTCATGCAAGCGATAAAAGCTACATTCGAAGATAGTCCTAATCATGTCAATAAAGAAACACGTAAGCAACGCCACGAACAGGCAGCACAAGTTATCCAATACCTATCCGAAACGCGGTTTGCGGTGTTAAAGGCGGAGAAGGAGAAGGAGAAAGAGGCGTTGACTTATGAAGAGAAGATATCGTTGTGGAGGAATAGAGCTATTACAAACGGGTACAAAATAGATGCTAGAAAAATAGTAGCAGAATACGAACCATTTACATTTTAAATTTGGCCTCTATACCCCAGAACATGTATTTTGATATCTCATAACGGGCCAGTAGATTAGACCGACAGACTGGACAGCGACCAGCATATTCCATATCGAAAGCATCCGCACATTCTGTATGACCAATACGAGCAGTACATTTACATTGATAAATTTTGTAATTCGAAAGACTGAATTCCTTTTTACACCAGCGACAAGACAATGGTTTTGGTTTACTCTCTGTCTTCAACCCGCCGACTATTTTAGCTTCTTTACA
>Ga0115011_10001321_pt1 | contig 17980 bp, 11 predicted proteins | sample TroAtlMetagenome_2_FD_88705 | JGI IMG/M metagenome (GOLD analysis project Ga0115011, IMG submission 88705) | Marine eukaryotic phytoplankton communities from Atlantic Ocean - Tropical Atlantic ANT8 Metagenome | ecosystem: Environmental > Aquatic > Marine > Oceanic | place: Tropical Atlantic...
GCTTTGGCTTCGATTTCTCCCGGCGAGCCAGAAACCGATGCCTCCATGACCATATTGGAAATAGGCGTAGTTTTTCTTCTGGGGATCATAATAGGCCGCCTTATACCATTCGTCCTCGGTAGGAAGGAAGGCTTTCGCTCCCTTCATGCGGCGGAGGGGGAGCGTGGATTCGATCAGGTTGTAGGATCCGACCTCGGTTTGGCCGCCGTGCAGCCAATTGCAGTATCTGGCCGCATCAAACCAGGAAACGTATGTCACTGGGAGGCGTGCCGCTTCCGGACGAGGAGAGTAATGGAATGAGTTCTTACCTCCCCCTAAGTTAACGCGCCGGATACTCATTCTCGGGTCGTAGAGCTTATGAAGATCCTCGGCGTGGGCCACGGCGTTTAGGAAGATGCAATACTCGGCATTGCTCACCCGGTTGTTCCCGATTTCAAAAAGATAATCGACTGCTCCGTGGGATCCAACACGGGGGCGGTTCTCATCTGCTTTGTTGCCGGGCTGGGCAACGGGAATGAATTTCTGCTCAATGGATACTTTTTTGCTGGGTTCCAGAGCAAAGGGCTTTTGCCAGAAAGTGGTATCTCCGGGTGGGGGGCGCTGGTAGAAGATAAACTCTGCAAAATTGAGTAGCGATTTCCAGTCCTCGGTGGAATACGAGTGCCCTCCCCGGCGATAAATCAGGCCATTGGAATGCTCCCGGTCAAAAAGTTGGAATGCAGGCATCGCGGCCTGGCTTGTGGCTAGCGTTCCTATCGGGTTGGCAAAGAGGTCATCTGAGGACTCCATGCAAAGTAGTGCCCGGGGCGCAACAAGAGCCTTTAGGAAGTGCTGGTCGAAGGGAAGATGTGCCTCCTTTTCTGCGAAAAGGAGGATGCGCTCATGATACCAGTTGGGCTTGTCATTCATGCCGATTGATTCGGATCCTGGGCCGAGGATGCGGGATGAGCCTGCTCCTCCGGCTCCGGATTGACAGGGCGCCACCAGGTCGATCCTTTCGTCAAGGGCGCCGGCAAGAAGGGCCGCCTTGCCTCCGCGCGAATGTCCTGTGATCGCGATGCGGTCGTGATCGACGTCGGAGCGTGATTCAAGATAGTCTACGACCCGCATTCCTCCCCAGGCCCAGACAGCGAGCATCGCCCAGTCGAAATCCGGGTAAGCACGCTGTGCGGGGCCAGTGTTCCCTCGCTTGTCAGGGGCGAGGTCGCCTCTCGCGTATTCGATGAAGATGTAGTTTTTCTCCATGAACATGGAGGCGTTTCTGCTCCCTCCCGGCGAACCTTCTTCCTCGATAATCACAGGATGAGGGCCTTTGGTTTTCGGGACATATGCGACAATGCGCATTTTTAGTTGTTCTTTGCTCCCAAGGGTTAGGGTCATCCACTCCTCATTACCAAGCCCACTGGAGTGTTTCCGAACGCGATCAACCGTAGCTACGACCTGATCAGGTTTGGGTGGAATGCGCCCGTATTGATAGAAGAGTAGCGGGTCGATTAGTTCTTTTCTACGCGCTCTCCATTCCTCTCGATTGGTGGCCCTCCTGCCGTCATTAAAAACGAGGGCGTCTGGTAGGCCTGCGACCGGGGAGAGTTGCGCGAGGTCCTCTGGGAGCCCTTTTCCGAGGTCAGCCCTCCAGAAATCCTCGTTCTCCTGAGCGCCAAGGTGAACGATTGAAATGATTAGACACAGAGAGGCGAGAGCGTTCTGGGTAGCAATCAAGAGGAAGGCGTTTTACTGCGTTGTGGATGAGCGGGAAAGCAATGAATCTAGGGAGTGATCGTCCCGAGGATTTAGGGGGTGGGCCGAGTGCGATCAGCCCTTATATTTTCCGGACGAGTCGATTACGGAGTGGTTTCGGCTCTGCAGCTGTGCTAACAGATCCTCTGTAAAGAATATGAAACTCGGATTTATAGTATCAACTACCCTAGCTCTTTTGCTCGCTGCGGTGGTGGTGATGGGAATGGGTCAGCTTTCCAAGCTGAAAAAAGAGGTCGCTGAATTGGGTGCGGAGAAGCCGGCTAAGAGCTCAAAGCAAGTTGCAAGTGCGCCCGTCGGTCTAGGTCCAGCCTCGTCATCTCGCCCATCCGGGCCTGCAAAGAGTGGGCGGGTGTCCATCGATAGTGAGCCAGAGGAAGACGACAAGGATGAAGACCGTCGAGAGGACCCCAGGAGGGTGCTCGGCGATATGTTCCGACAGTGGGCCGAGAGTGATGCTGGCAAGCGTATGCAGGAGACTCAAAACAAGCGAAAGGCAGCAAGGCTCTTTGGGCCATTGGTGGAAGGCCTTTCTCTCGGGGAAGAGGACCGCGACTATTTTCTTGAAATTGCAGGTGCCTCGGCGGGTGCCGAGGATGCGCTCTGGGGCGAGTTGATGACCGCCGGAGATGGAGACCGGGAGGAGATTCTTGAAAAATGGGAGGCGGAAAACAGCGAGCGATCTGCCGCCATGAAGGAGTTTCTGAATGATGACTCAGACTGGGAACGCTACCAGAACTATGAGAGCAGGCTTGAAGAGTATGAACAGGTTCAGGGTTTAAGGCGTGCGATGGAAGGGGCAGGAGCCCCGCTTACATCGGAACAGGAAGCCCAGCTCGTAGAGGTGATGTACGATGCCAGGCAGCAAACTGGCATGGCCGATAGGTGGCAGGGCAGGGGAGTCTTGAGCCAGCTGGACGAGCCGGGAATCGCTGATCGTCTTGAGACGGACTGGCAATCTAACCAGGAGGCGATGAGCTCGGGGGTGAGTGGCGTGCTTTCTCCGGAACAGGTCGAGGCCTTCAATTCCTCTCAGAGCCGTATGATCAGGCAGGCAACTCAGGGGTTGCGGATGATGGAAGCTTTTACGGGTGGAGGCCGCAGGTCTGAGTAAAAATGAAGGGTGCTCTTACCTTGTTTGCCTGTGGGCTGGTATTGGCCAGTTGCACAGGGTTGCTTCCCGCGCAGGGGGATTTGGGTGAAATCCAGAAAAGAAGCTACTCCTTTAAGGAGGCTGGTAAGGATATCGAATACGCGCTCTATGTCCCTTCGGGCTATAAGAAGGCTAAGCCGGCGCCCCTGCTGGTACTGCTGCACGGGCTTGGGAGCAATCCCCAGCAGGTGATACGCTATCAGGGCGTCACCGAGGAGGCAGAGGAAAGGGGTTATATCGTTGTTGCGCCCTTCGGTTACAACGAGCGAGGATGGTATGGGAGTCAGGGAAAGGGAAAGAGAGGTTTCGGGGTGCGTGCTGGCGATCCAGAAAACCTCGGGGAGTTGAGTGAAAAAGATGTCCTCAACGTTCTGGGGATCGTGCGTAAGGAGTTTAATGTCAATTCCTCACGGATTTACCTCGCAGGGCACTCCATGGGTGGAGGAGGAACAATTCATCTGGGAGCAGCTTATTCTGATATCTGGGCAGCCCTTGTTCCAATGTCACCTGCCTACATGGGTAGTCACGACATCCTTGAGGAGATCAAGGCGCCGATGATGGTCGTTACTGGTGACAAGGATACCACCGTTCCTGTTCAGATGGTTCGCCCTTTTGCCCGGAGGATGAAAGAGACAAACTCCAAGCACGTTTACAAGGAGATCGCCGGAGGTAACCATGGAACGACGTTTTATCGGAACCCCAAATTGATGACTGAGGTTTTCGATTTTCTGGATGGTTACGGCCTGCAGGTTGAAGAGGGGGATGCGTTGCCTCAAGAGCCGCTGAGAATTTTCACCAATAAGTCGGGCAGAAAAATAGAAGCTCGGATCGTCAGCAGCGAGGGAACCAAGGTCACCATTGCTCGTAAAGATGGGAAAGCCTTCACGATTGCTTTGAGCTCCCTCAGTGAGGCTGATCAGGACTACATCCAGACCTGGATTGCGGAGTCAGCGACTGAGCCCTGAGTGCGGTCTTGCAGGAGCAGGGCTCTGAGTGAGGAGGTCTATCCGAATTTCCGGTGGGCCTCGTCATGATTGATCAGTGGCGCTCTGATCAGTCCGTCATCCAATTTTTCTCCGAAGGGGTCAAGATAGATCCGGCTGGTGCGTTTCTCACTCTTTGGTGAAACGCCGAAGACATGAATGTTGAAGATGAAGGCTGGTTCATCCTCCGCCTTGAACCAGTGAACGTTGTCCTTTTCGTCGGAGATGCTGGAGGACTGACCTGGGCCGAATTTTGAGTCGATAGTGGGCCTTATGATCATGTGATTTTTCTCGTCGGTCACCCGGTCGTAATGACGGCCATGGAAATTGCCTTTTAGGATAAGGAAGGCCGTGGCCATGTTGTTGTGGCCGTGAGGTACAACGGAGCATCCCTTTCTGAGAGCGAAGATCTGCTGTCCAAAGACGTAACGGTCTGGTCCTCCCTGAACCTTGGGCATGCGGGGGCGGTGACTGCGCGCTCCATTGGACATCAACTTGGGATTCCTAGCGATGGACTCAAAGTCGATAAGCTTGAGGAGTTCGGGAAGGTTGACCTGATTGCTTAGAAGATCTTCCACCTGCTTCTGCCACTCGATCTGGCTGACTTTTTGATTCTTCACAGAAAGGCCGACTTCATTGATGTGGTTGAGCCATTTCTCCGTCGTTAACCGGGCTTCCCCGGCGAGGAGATTGCCGCTGCAGAGATGCTCAAGTAGCGAGACGGTCAGTAGGGTTTGAATGGATTTTCTGCCGAAGTCCCGGCGGGTCGTGACGAGGGCCTCCTGATGAGAGTCTTTCATTATTGTCTAGCCTGATAGATCTGGGGGGAGTGGTCAAAAGAATGCGACCAGTATCCTTCAATTGGCTCCATGGAGGATCCAGCGGGTGAGAAGATCAATCTCTCGACGGTTGGGCATTTGCCCATCGGGAGGCATATGACTGTCGAGTATCATGGTAAGTAAGAGGCTTTCGTCCGGTTGACCCGGGACAAGCGCGGGACCGCTTTCGCCGCCCTTCATCATGGCTTGGATGGAACGGAGGTCTAGGCCTGCTTCCTGCGCGTTCCGTCCGTGGCATTCGATGCAGTAGGTAGCCATGAAGGAGTGGAGATCACGGGTGAAGATAAGAGAAGAGCGTTCCGGCGGAGCTTTCGGAGTGCATCCGGTAAGAAGAAGGGAGCAGAAAAGCGGGCGCCAGATGCTGGCCAGGCTTCTCCGCCCGCCTGCAGCCCGAGTAGAGGGCCAGTTCACTTATTTCGTTCCCGATTCTCCTCCGCTTTGGGGGGAAGGAGTAGGAGTAGGAGTAGGAGTAGGAGCGAGTCCCAGTTCCTCTCCGAACCGCTGTCTGACCTCGGCGGGGATATCGGCTGTCATAAGCGCCTGCTGGGCAGCGGGCCGGTCAACAGCACTCCACTCGGTGAGAGTATGATGGATGAGGCCGAAGCGGCGGTGGTCTTCACTCAGGCTTTGAGCCCATTCGAACGCCGTGCCCGGGTCGCTGTTGGTGGTCATATGGACCACTCGTTCCGATGCCCCGTCCCTCGTGCGACCCGCCGGAAGGGAGCTAATCCATTCTCCAGCTGCCATGCTGTCGATACGCATCCATTGCTCGGTGACATCGCCAACTGCCTCCCGCCGAATAGACCCTCTCTCTGGCAGGCCGAGAGCCCATTGCGCGGCCTCAACTGGGTCTGAAGAGGACCAGACTCTGGCCACTTCCTGAGCCATATGTCTGTACTCGCGGCTGATAGGTCCGTTCTGGGGTAATTCGGCTGCGATATCCTGGTAGATGTTTGCCGCCTCGGAGGGGTTGTGTTCGGCAACAAGCCGGAGCACGGACTGGGTGGCTCGCTGCTGGTCTCCGGCTTCGAGGCCGCGGGCCCACTCCAACGCGCCTTGGAGGTCCTGCTCGCCCCATCGGCGGGCGACGGCTTCAAGAACATGGTGTCGTTCATTAACGGTCTGAAGAGAGTCCGTGGTGAAGTTCGCTGCCCCAGCTGGGTCATTCTCAGCCCATGAGGAGGCTACCCCGCGGATGGCGCGCATTCGGAGGGCCGGATTTTCGAGGGCCATGCTCCACTCCAGGGCAGCGGTGCGATCAGACTCAGCCCAGCGGTGGCTCAGATCGCGGAGGAGGTGCATGGTATGCTCGGAGCCTGGTAGCTGGGTAAGATAGTCTGCTGCTGCGGCAGGATCGTCATCGGACCAGTGGCGGAGAATGTCTTCCATGGTGGCGAACTGATCGCGGCCTGTCAGATCCTCACTCCAGCGGAGAGCGGCCTGAGGGTCGCTGCGACCCCAACGAGATGCAAGCCGGTGAAGGGCGCGGCGCCTTTGTGGGCCGGGAGGCATGGAAAGAATGCTCCGTCCCAGAGCTGCAAAATTCGTGGGTTGGCTTCTCTCAATCTGTTCGATGAGCCGATGAAATTCATCTGCAGGAGCCGAATCCTCTCCAGAGTTGTTCGAACGGTTTTCGGATGGGGCGGAGTTGTTCGTCTCTGTTCGCTCGCGGCTCGGCTGGCTCTTTCTGGCAGTCTGTAATAAAGGGGCCGTAGTCTTTGTCGCAGTTTCTTCGCTCGATATGAGCAGGAAGCGGTCCGCAGCGACTCCGATTGCAAACGAGCCGATAGCAATAAGAATGAGAAGGACTTTTTGAGACATGACTCGGCGCTACTATGTCACTTTGTTCCTCCAAGGGCGACCTTGTTCTTTTCGATTTCCGAAAGGCGAAGTTCGGCGAGCTTTTTCAGTGCGGCGACTTTGACAGGATGCTCCATGCTGAGATCAAGTTTCTCTTGAAGATCCTTTTCCAAGTTGAAAAGGGCGGGTCCAGAACCCTTCAGGCCGGCGTGGCGCCGATTGGGGAAGAGTTTCCATGACCCCTTTCTGATGGCCTGAAATCCATCTGCTCCATGCCAGTAAAGGAGATCCTGACGCGGATGGGTAGCTTCCTTGTTGTCTTGGAGTGTGGGCCAGACATTCAATCCGTCGATGATGGGATTGCCCTGGCTGTGTTGCTGGAGGTCGATCCCACATGCATGAGCAAGGGAGGGAAGAAGGTCGATCGCTGAAATCAGAGCCGCACTTTCCCAGTCAGGAGGGATGAGCCCCGGATGTCGAATGATGCATGGGACGCGGGTGCCGCCCTCAAGGGCTGACCATTTCTTTCCTCGGAAGGGATCAGCTTTGGATGCCCGGGTAAGAGGTTCCGGCCCGTTGTCGGAGAGGAACACGACGATAGTTTGCTTTTCTAGATCTGCTTTCTTCAAAGCATCCAGTAGTTGGCCGATCCGATGATCCAGTTCCTCCACGACATCACCAAAGACGCCGAATTGGGATTTTCCCTTCCACTCTGGATGTGCCTCGAGCGGAAAGTGAGGGGCAGTATGAGGAAGATAGAGAAAAAATGGGTGGTCCCGATTAGATTTGATGAATTTGATTGCCTCATTGGTGAAGCGTTCACTCAGGAGTCGATTGGTGAAAGGGTTCTCGATGACCTCGTCATCTCTCCATAGCTCCTTGGTCTGATTGTTGCTCTTGTTCAGATAGAAGGTGGTCTCGAACCCCTGCCGGTGGGGGCGGAGCGGCGGTTCGTCTCCGAGGTGCCATTTGCCAAACATCGCAGTCCGGTAACCGGCAGCCTTGAAGATCTCCGGCATGGTGAGCGCGTCTGGGCTCAGGCCCTGCCCCTTCTTCATGATGTGGCCAATCACACCCTTGGACCAGCCAAGGCGGGCTGGGTAGGCGCCGGTAAGGAGAGCCATGCGGGAAGGCGTGCATACCGTTGCTCCAGCATAAAAACTGGTGAGCTTAACTCCCTCCCGCGCCAGTTGATCAAGAACGGGAGTTTTGATTTTAGGATGACCATATGAGGAAAGGTCATGGTAGCCGAGGTCATCGGCCATGAGGATTACGACATTTGGGGGGCGTTCTTTTTGTTCTGCCAGTAGAGAGCCGTGAAGCTGGAGCAGCAGGAAATAGGCAAGGGCCTTGTGTGTCTTCATGGAAAGCTCTCTGGGAATACACTATTGGGGGCGTATTCCACAGAAAATTGCTGGATCAGAGGCTGGATGACAGTCGCCCGGGTGAAAGCTAAGGGAGCTCCCGGCGTCGCGTAATGCCGAGTAAAGAGGTCATCTCCGAGACCAAGATTCTACCAGCCTATGTCTTTGTTATGGCTTTCCGAGGCCCCTGAATGGCCTGCCATACCAAGAGCTAAATTTACGCAATGCGCTCTTAAGGTCATCTGCAACTACGAGCACACAAGGGATGAGAAAGAGTGTAATTCCCGTGGCGAAAAGGACTCCGTAGGCGAGGGACACGGCCATGGGGATCAGAAACTGGGCCTGCAGTGAATTGTCGAACATGAGGGGCATCAATCCGACAAAGGTGGTGACCGAGGTAAGGAAGATGGGGCGGAAGCGGCGGCAACCGGATTGCTGCACGGCATCAAGAAGTGGAATGCCACGGCGGACCCGTTGATTGATGTCGTCCACCATCACGAGGGAATCGTTCACCACCACCCCAGCCATGGCGATGATTCCAAAGAGAGACAGGTCCGAGGGTGTCACACCCATGATCATATGGCCAAGGAGTGCGCCGATGACGCCGAATGGAACGACGGCAAGAATGTAGAGAGGCTGCAGGATTGATTGGAATGGGATTGCCAGGAGGGCGAAGAGAGCGAACATCATGGCGATGCTGCCGATCATGAGGCGTTTCTTGGTTTCCTCCGCCTCGGCCACGGCTCCGGTGAAGACAACGTGAAGGTCCTCGTAATCTCGAAGAAGCTCGTCTGCACGAGGCTTTAACGATTTGGCAATGCGGACAAGGTCGACGCTCTTATCCTTTGGTTCCGCCCCGATGCGGGTGACCTCTGCCTTATCATTGCGTTCGATGAAGGTGGGCGCCTGGACAAATTTTGTGGCGGCCACGGTAAAGAGGGGAACTTCTGCCCCAGCCGGGGTTCGAATTTTCATTCTTTCCAGCGTATTGAAGGTTTCGCGCTGCTTCTTAGGGAGGCGAACCATGACCCGGTATTCATCGTGGCCACGCAGGACGCGCTGGGCCTCTTCACCATAGAAGGCTCTCCGCACCTGATAGGCGAGGGCCTGCTGGGTCACCCCGAGTTCGGTCCCCCGCGAGGTGAGACTAAGTTCCACTTCGGTTTGAGGTCGTTGTTGGTTGACCCATGCATTGGCGATGCCCTCATACCCCTGCAAGAGGCGTTGAATCTGCCGGGCAAGGTCCTGTTTCGCTTTTGAATTGGGTCCTCGTAGCTCCAATTCAAGAGGATCGGCATCCTTTTCTCCCTCCTCGCCCCGCGTCTTCTGGCTTCGGATTTTCAGGGTGGCGTTTTCCGGAAGTTCGCCGATCAAGTCCCGCCAGCGTTCCATCACGGCATCGTTGCTGGGACCCGGCATGGTGCGTAGGCCGGGAGGGATAAGTCCGAGAAAGGTGACGGAGTGGGCTTTGTTATAGGGTCTCCATGGGGCCTCCGTTCCTAGTAATCTCCAGTGATTGGTGACGATGGCTCCTTTTTCAGGATCGACGAACTCCTCCCGCATTTTCTCAGCAGCCTCAGTGATGCGGTCGGTATATTTGCGGGTAGTTTCAATAGAGACGTGCTCAGGAAGTTTCAGAGTGGCCATTAACTCGGGGCGTTCCACCGAGGGAATGGAGACGTATCCGAGTCGCCCTCCTGCGAAATAGCCGAGCATGAGAAGTCCCATGCAGAGGAAAAGGGCGATCGCGGTAATCCGGTGAACGACCACGAGTTTGAGGGTGGGAGAATAGACCTTGTCTATGAACGCCTGCAGTCCTGTCGCGGCAAGTCGCTGAACCTTGCGGATGGGGCTGCGGACCCTTTCACTGCTGCGTTTGAGATGCTTAAGGTGGGCGGGAAGAATGAGTTTGGATTCCACCAGGGAAAACAGAAGGACCGGAGCGACAACGAAGGGAATCTGGCGAGCGAAGTTCCCTGTCATGCCATCAAAGAAAAGAAGGGGGAGAAAGGCCACTATGGTGGTAAGGATTCCGAAGGTGACAGGAACGGTGACCGCCTTGGTGCCCTCGATGGCGGCGTCGAGCGGGTTGGCGCCCCCTTGGAGACGGGTGTAGACGCTTTCTCCGGTAACGATGGCGTCATCCACTACGACACCGATCACGATGATGAATCCGAATAGACTCATCATGTTGGCTGATATCCCAAAGAGTTGCATTACGATTATCCCGCCGGCAAAGCTTACGGGAATGCCCACCACTACCCAGAACGCGAGCTGGGGCCGCAGAAAGAGCCCAAGGACGATCATGACAAGGAGTGCACCCTGAAGCAGGGAGCTCCCCATGGTCTGGAGACGGGACTGGAGGCCTATGGCCCGGTCGGAGTGAGTGCCAAGAACAATGCCTTCCGGGAAACGGTCCCCGGAGTTGGCAACGTATTCTCGGACCTTACGGGCAATCTCCAGTGCGTTTTCATTACCGGTGCGACCCACATCGATGCGCACGGCAGGTCGACTGTTGTATTCCGAGATAAATTTCTCCTCGTTGTCGGTATCGGTAATGGTCGAGGCGATCTCGCCGAGGGTGAGCTGGGCGCCATTCGAGGAGCGAATCGTGATCGAGGCGAATTCGTCGAGGCTATAGGCTTGCCCGCGGGTGCGGATGTTGAGTCGGCCGGTGGGTCCATCAATGGCCCCGGCAGGAAGGTCGATAGAGGATTGCCGGATAGCGTTGGCCACGGCATCCGGGGTCAGGTTGTAGGCCTCAAGTTTTTCAGTGTTGAGCTCGATGGCAATACGGTGATCCTGTGGGAGGAAAGCGCGTATGCGGCTGATTCCGTCGATGGCCAAGAGGTCATCACGGACTCTTTTGGCGGCAGTGTGCAGCTCCTCTTCGGGAAGGTTGCCGGTGACAACTACCCAGATCACGGATTTATAGTCGCTCCTGCTGGGAATTCGGATGCGGAAAGGTTCGTTCGGGGCGGGAATGTTCCTGAGAGTTTTGAGGAGGGAGTCGATATCCTCCTTCAATTCGCGCAGTTCTGTTCCCTTGCGTGCTTCTACGTAAATCTTTGCTTCTCCCCGGTGAGCATCGGTATTGAGTTGCTTGACTCCATCGAGGGATTCGAGGGCGTTTTCTACAGGAACGAGGATCTCCCGTTGAACGTCGGTTGGGGTGGCGCCGGGGTAGCTTTTGGAAATATAGACCGATCCCCACTGCTTATCCGGCTCCATCTCCAGGGTGATTCGGAAAAATGCCACATAAATTCCACCCAGTAGAATGCCTACCATAAGGAGGTTAGCGGCGATGCTGTTCTTGGTGAACCAGGAGATCATTTCGCGGACTTCTCTGGAGTTTTAGTCGATGGGTTCACCTTAGTTGACTCGTTCTCTGTGGACTCGACCAGGTCCTCAGCGGCGTCATCCTCCACCACGACCACTTCCCCACCATCGGGAGCATAGACCAGTCGGGTGAGTACGAGGAGTGCCCCGTCCTCTATTGAGGCTCCCTTGAAAACGATGTGGTCCTTGTCGGAATGGAGAGGGCGGATATAGGTGGTTTCCAGTTTCATGGTCTCAGGATCGGCGATGCGGATGCGGCTTAGTTGTGAGACGGCCTCCCGTGGAATGACAAAGACATCTTCAAGAGTTTTTCCGGGTATGGCAGCTGTGACCGGCTGGCCGACACGCAGGGGGGTGGTCTCCGACTTCAAGCCGAAGGGATCCTCGATCCGGGCGATGGCAAAGAGTTCGAGGGTGTTGGCGTCGAGCGCACCTTCGGTCCGAAGGATCCGGGCCTCCCAGGAGGTAGCTGCCTTTTCGTTGAGTCCATCCCGAAGGGTGACGGGGAGGGGAGGATCATTGGTATCCTCCGGCAGGGTGATATCTTCCAGTCGAAGGGTGGACACCGGAAGTCTCACTTCGCTGTAATCAGTGGCGAAGATCTCACCAAGGGGAGTGGCAGCCCCAATGGTCTGACCGACCCCGACCGTGCGATTCAGAACCCGGCCGTCGAAGGGAGCTGCTACCTTGGTCCGTTCGAGATTACGCAAGGCGCTTGCCTCCTGTGCCTCGGCCAGGAGGAGGCCCTGGCGGGCGGCTTTGAGTTGTGGCTCGCGTCGGACAAGGGCGCTTGGTTCGTCCTTATAGCCAAGGTCTTTCCAATCGAGACGGGACTGCTCGGCAAGGGCCTCTTCCTTGTCGAGATTCAGCTGAGCGCTGGCAACCTGAGCCTGGGCGGACACGAGAGCGACCTCGAAATCAACCGGGTCAATTTCCAACATGATATCGCCCTTGCTGAAGAAGGCCCCATCTTCAAAGGAGGGATGGATAGCCTGTAATCGTCCAGAGACCTGAGCGGTAAAGGTGACCAGGCTATGGGCCCTGATGTTGCCCTGAGAGGGAACGAGGACTTGGTAGTCCTGCCGCTTGAGCTCCTGAACCCGCGCTTCGATGGGTTTAGCCTTGGGGCGAGGGGGCGCCTCTATGGGCTTCTCGACGGAAAATTTGTTGTAACCAATCACCCCCAGAATCAGGAGTGCGACAGGCAGAATGATCCGTAGCGCGATACCCGGAGCTCTGTTGCGGGCTATCGGCTCGGGAGTGTGGGTTGGGCGAGATGGGTCGGATGGGTTCATCGCGATCTCTGGGGGATACTACAGGTTGCTCCATACGGCAATGGTAAGGGGCGTGGGGGGCAGGTCGGGGAGAAGCTGTTTAAAGGCTGCAAATGAACGCGCGGTGAGTGAATGTCATCCCTACTTAGTAATGCGCAGAGCGGGGTTCTGTTCCGCAGGATTGGGAGAGGCTTGCCGGGTCAGCAAGAATCTGTCTGGATGGGGGTCATATGAAGAGGTCATCAATACTGTTGCTCTCCGGATATTTCAGCGTGATGTCTCCCGGAGCGGAGCCGCGGGTGCCTTCCAGGGAGGTGCAGGAGGCTGGACTCGAGCTAAAGGCTCTCAAGGAGCTTAACCTGGCGATGGAGAAGGAAGTGAGTGAAGAGCAGGTTTCTGGCCTCATCGGCCTCATCGGCTGGAAAGGTAAGATTGGCTACTTCGAATCTCATGGACAACGTGATCTGGATACAGAGGAGTCCATGTCGAAGGACAGTCTGCTTCGGATCTATTCGATGACCAAGCCTATCGTCGCGGTTACTGCCATGGCGCTCTGGGAAGAGGGAAAGTTCAAGCTCGATGACCCGATCCACAAGTATTTGCCTGAGTGGAAGACGGTGCGTGTGCGCGAAGGCCAGAAGCGGGTTGCGGCCAAGAGACCTGTCACTCCGCGTCACCTGATGACGCACTCTGCGGGGCTTACCTACGATCGAAGTGAGCTGGCAATGGGTCCGGGAGATTCGCTGGAGGATTTCTCGAAGTCCATGGCAAAGCGTCCGCTCGTCTTTCATCCGGGAGAGCGTTATGCCTATGGCTACTCGATTGATATTCTCGGCCGATACCTTGAGGCTATCGAGGGCAAGACGCTTGATCTGATCATGCGCGAGAGAGTCTTCGACAAGTTGCAGATGTCTGACACCGAGTTCTGGGTGAAGAATCCGGAGGATCGTTCACGGGTGGCACTCGTTTACAGTCGTAAGAATGCAGGGGGGTTGAGGAAGGTTATGGGTCGCGACGAAGTGATGAGGCGTCCTGCACGAATGATGGGCGGGCAGGGGCTGATGTCTACCGCGGGAGATTATGCCAAGTTCTGCGAAATGCTCCTAAGGAAAGGTGAGTTGAACGGGCAGCGCATCCTGAAGGAGGGAACCGTAGATCTCATGTTCAAGAATCACCTCAAGGATATTGGGAAAAGCTATGGCCTCGGGGGAAGAGTGAACGAGCAGGGACGTTATGAATGGGGCGGTGCAGCAGGAACGCGATTCTGGGTGGACTGTGGGAAGGGACACTATGCTGTGTTCATGATCCAGAACTGGGGGGCGAAGCCAAAGACCTGGGATATCTTCAAGAAGTATGCCGAAGCTGCTCTGGAAGCGAAATAACGCTCTGGCTGAAGATCCATCGGAATCCAACCTGTTTGGGACGATTGACGATTGCTGTTGGCAAAAGGTAGCCTTCCAAGTCTTGAGGATAAACCGCTATTGTCAGAGGATTCTATGCGGAGTGGCAGTGTCTCTTTGCGGGGTGTCAGCTTCTCCCCTACGGGAGAGTGATCTTTGGAGCATGCAGGCGTTGCCCAGAGAAGTAGCGATTCCGGCGGTGGCTGGGGATCGCTGGGTAGTAAACCCAGTGGACAATTTCATTCTCTCGAAGTTGTTCGAAAGGGGGCTCCATCCTACTCGGGAAGAGGCGGATCGCTATACCCTGATCAGACGCTTGAGCCTTGGCCTGACTGGTCTTCCCCCCTCGGTTCCGGACATTCGTCAATTTGTTGATGATCAGTCAGAGGAGGCTTATGCGAATCTGGTAGAGCGGCTGCTTAAGAGTTCTCATTTTGGAGAGCGGTGGGGGCGTCACTGGTTGGATGTGGTGCGTTTCGGAGAAAGTGACGGAGTGCTGACCGTAAACGAGGACAAGGTGCGGGGGAATGCCTGGAAGTTCAGGGATGCGGTGATCCGCGCCTTCAATGAGGATCTGCCCTTCGATAAATTCGTGCACTACCACCTTGCGCCCCCGGCTTCGCACGAGCCGGATAATGTGCGCTACGCCGAACTCAGGCAGTTCATGCATCTTGGTACGAGGCTGCAGAACAATTCAGATCCCAATGATAAGCAGTTCCATCGGCTGGATGACATGGTGGCCACTACCGGGACGGCCTTCCTGGGATTTACCTTCGGGTGTGCGCGATGTCATGATCACCCGGTTGATCCGATGAGCACCGAGGAATATTACCAGTTTACAGCATTCTACTTCGACCAGTTCAGTGAGGCGCCCAAGGCCTCTCGAAAGAAGATCGATCTTGTAGTCAAGGAGCCTCGGGTGCTGTTGAAGGGAAGTTGGCGTTCCCCGGGAAAGGCGGTGTCTCCCGGGTTCCTGCAGGTCCTCATGAGAAAGGATGCAGGCTACTGGCTGGGAGAGTCGCAGGGAAAGCTAGAGGGTCTGGGTCAGTGGCTTACTGATCATGAGAAAGGGGCAGGGCAATTGCTGGCCCGGGTCATTGTGAACCGTCTCTGGCACCACCACTTCGGGCAGGGGCTGGTAAAGAGTCCTAATGATTTTGGGAATCTGGGGACCCGGCCGAGTCATCCTGGTCTGCTGGATTTTCTTGCCCGGAGCTTGATTGAGGGCAATTGGCAATTGAAGCCCCTTCATCGGATGATCGTGAGTAGTGCGACTTACCGCCAGTCATCAGCAGCAGATCCTGAGTTTCTAGAAACAGATGCTGACAACGCGCTTTTATGGCATCGGAGGCCTCAGCGGCTCGAGGCAGAGGCCATTCGGGACCAGCTTCTTTCGGTTGCTGGAGTCCTGCGCAGGGAGATGTTTGGCCCAAGTATATCGATTGGAAACTACAAGACGGAGGTGCGGGACGAGCCTTCGAGTTGGAGGCGGTCCATATATCTGCAGGCCCACCGCTCCGCAAAACATCCGACCTTAAGCCTGTTTGATCCTCCTGATCTGAGTCGCAGCGTGGGAGCGCGCGCTACAGGGGCCGATTCGATAGGTGCCCTCTTCGCATTAAATGCTCCCTTTGGTTGGAACATGTCAGAGCGGTTGGCGAGACGGGTTAAGGAGGAGGCGGGGGGCGGCCAGGAGGAGCAGATTGAGTATGCTTACCTGCTTCTTCTCTCCCGGCTGCCGGATGAGGAGGAGAGAAAGTTTGCGAGGGAGCTTTTGTCGGGAGAGTCTGATCGCCTGCTGGTCAGTTACTGCCACCTTCTTCTTGGGTTGAATGAGTTCATTTATGTCAACTAGGGTTCAGATGCCGAGTCGGCGTGATTTTCTGGGGCATTTGAGCCTCGGGAGTATTGCGGCGATTTCACATCTTGCCTCGTCAGGCCAGGCGGCCCTCCCTGCTATGGCCCCGCACTATCGCCCCAGGGCGCGCAACGTGATCCTGCTCTTCATGTGTGGTGGGGCAAGCCACTTGGAGACCTTTGACTATAAACCGCAGTTGAAAAAATGGGCGGGAAAGCGTGCGGATGAAATCTTCAGCGCCGAGGAGTTACGAGGCTTCAATCCCGAAAAGACAGTTGAGGGATGCAAAATTCTTCCTCCGGTCTTCGACTTCAAGCAACATGGCCAGTCCGGTGCCTGGCTCAGCGAGATCTATCCCCGCCTTGGTGAGGCTGTTGACGAGATAGCCTTCCTTAAGGCGGTTCATACTGATTCAGCGATTCACTCGGTGGGAGAGACGATCTGGCATACTGGGCATGCGCGCCCGGGCTTTCCGAGTATGGGTTCATGGGTAACCTATGGTCTTGGCGCGGAGAGCCCGGATCTTCCACCCTACGTTGTGATGAAGGATGGAATTTCAACTGCAGGAGATGTGGTTTTTCAGCAGGGTATGCTTCCGGGGAGGCACCAGGCGGCGGTAGCAAGAGTGGAAGCTGGAAGGCCTCCGTTTCCATATCTAGACCCTCCTCCGGGAGTGAGTCCTGAACGCCAGAGGAAGCATCTTACCGCGCTGAATCGGCTCAATCGACTTCATCGGGATCGTCACCCGACCCAACCGGAATTAACTGGTCGAATCGAAGCGTTAGAAATGGCGTGGAAGCTGCAGCAATCTGCAGAAGGGGCTTTTGACCTCACGAGGGAGTCTACCGGAATGCATGCGCTGTATGGGGAAAATCAATTCTCCAAGCATTGCCTTACTGCGCGACGTCTTGTTGAATCCGGAGTGCGCTTTGTCGAGATTTTCGATGGTGCCAAGGGGAGAAAGTGGGATGCCCATGGAAACCGGGGAGGTCTGATTGGAAACCACCGAAGTAACGCCGGTCGAACGGATCAGGGTATCACGGCCCTGATTCTGGATCTGAAGGCGCGTGGCATGCTGGAGGAAACCCTGGTGGTCTGGGCAACTGAATTTGGAAGGACCCCGTTCGAAGAAGCTAATCGGGAGACTCAGTTGGGACGTGGGCACCACCACAAAGGATTCACTCTCTGGATGGCTGGGGGAGGAGTGAAAGGGGGGACGAGCCTGGGTGCTACGGATGATTTTGGTATGCACGCCGTGGACCACCCTGTTCATGTCCACGATGTACATGCCACGATCCTGCACCTGCTGGGATTTGACCATGAGAGATTGACCTTACGTCATAACAGCAGGGATGTGCGCCTGACAGATGTGTTCGGCAAGGTGATTCACGAAGTCGTTGCCTGAGGGGGCAGGGCGTTGGTCACTTGAGCCAGTCCGGGAGCCCATTGGTGTCAACGTTCCAAGCCCGCCGAGATGCCAGGCCAAGTAGTCCCTTCATTCCGCCGTATTTTGACGCTCCCGGCATGAGGTCGGGATGACGGATGTTGGTGATCTTGATGAATTCAAAGCCGGAGGACTCTATTGCTGAGCGGTGAATGGCCTTGCCTGCGAGGAATTGGGCGGCGGCAGCCCAGTGGCCGGCCCCCTTCAATCCGACAAGAGTGGTCTTTTCAGCTCCGTGCTGATCAGTCTGAATCATTCTTATGGTGCTTAGGATGTCGGCTACTCTTTGCGCGAAGAGCGGCCTGTTGTAACCAAGGGTGTAGCAGGCCGCTTCCCGGGGATTTTTTACGCGCCGGGTTTCGAGGAAAGGTTCCCCCTCCTTGAGGAACTCACCCTGCTGGAACAGATCGATTCCACAGACCGAGACTCCATCCCTAAGCAGGGCTCGGACTTCCGGGCGAGGGTCGCCCTGTTTATCGTAGAGTCCGGATTTGCCCTCGGGACTCAGGAAGATGGCTGCGTGGTTTTTCCAGTTTTTCGGGTAGAGCCAGATTACAGGTACTTGGTGCCCGTGGGTTCGGTTGTTATGAAGGCCAGGCATTTCAAGGTAGGAACCTCTATCCTTCTTGCCGGTCAACTGCCATTCGACTTCCCCGGTATCCTGTAAGCTTATTCCAAGGATAGATTTCCACCCCCGGCGCACAAGGTCTGGACTGGTGGTGATTTTTGCAGTGGATTCGCTGGCGAGGCTTGCAAGTAGCCTGCGTTCGA
>Ga0115011_10001323_pt1 | contig 17972 bp, 8 predicted proteins | sample TroAtlMetagenome_2_FD_88705 | JGI IMG/M metagenome (GOLD analysis project Ga0115011, IMG submission 88705) | Marine eukaryotic phytoplankton communities from Atlantic Ocean - Tropical Atlantic ANT8 Metagenome | ecosystem: Environmental > Aquatic > Marine > Oceanic | place: Tropical Atlantic...
ATATGGGGGCTCTTGAATCGAAGGATTGGATTGGTCTGATTTTGTAAACCACCACGTATCCGGTGCCGTGCCCGGTCTTGGGCAGCATCAAGCCCCAAAGAGGTCGACTGAGCCAGAGGGACAAAAACATCATCGCCGGCCCGCGCTTCTTCTTGCGCCACAAGAAGCGAAATTGACCCTTTAGAAAGGCACTGCCCAAAAAGGAGTTGGCGACCCCGATCGACTCACGGGCATTGGCCTCTCGGAGTGCGGCCAAGGACAGGCCGCCCCGAAAGGTCCGTGCTTTCCCTTCGCCGATCCAGCCCTCTGCGATTCGCTGGGCTTCGGTCAGTAGATCCTCATGGGGCACGCACCACTCGACGAGTCCGACCTCCAGGGCTTCTTTGCCCGTGGGTTTCCAGCCCTCTATCCCCAGCATTCTTTGGGTTGCAGCTTCACCCATGAGGCGCGCAAAGAGCACGCTGGAACAGCCCTCCGGGGTCACGCCCAAGGCTGCGAATGGAGTAGAAAAGGTGGCCTTTTCCGAGGCGATGATGCCGTCACACAGCGTAGCTGAGGTCACGCTGGCGCCGATGCCAGGACCATTGGCCGCCACCAAGATCGGCTTTTCGAATCCGAGGAACGATTCGAAAAGTGCCTGATTGTGCTCGACGATCGCGGCGTGTAGTTCGCGTGGATGTCCCATTTGAATGGTGGCGCTGAGATTGACGCCGGCACAATAGTAGGGGTCGGCCCCTGTCAGGATGACCACTCGAGTCGACTCGTCCTCAGCGGCTCGTTCCAGGGCAGCCTTGAGGGCGTCCATCATGGGCATGGTCCACCCGTTGAGTCGTTTGGGCATGTTCATGGTCAAGGTGGTCACACCGTTGACCGTAGACCAGAGGATCAAGTCTACCGGGGGCTTCTTTTCAATGGGGCTCGCGCTCATTCGTCCTCGACTATGGAGTGGTTTAGCGGGCCGGAGCCTGCGCGCTAGCACACCTTATCACACCTTGTCACACCGCGTAGTTGTACGTTTTGGCTCCGTCTGGGCCAGGGGGGGCTCGGGTGTGCATATGGTTTTCGATGGAGCAGACGGCGAGGTATCGGGTCGGCAATCGGCGCGTTCGAGAGCCTGTTTGAGAGGGACTCGCTCATGCCCATACCAGAGCAAAACCAAAACGGAATTTTGTTCCGCCGGGTGGGGTACTCCGAGACCTGAACATCACCGCCGGTGGCTTTGGTCGACGCCTCGTTTTCGAGGAGAACAGCGTAGGGCGCACAGGTTGATCATACGGGCATTTTGCCCCGCTCAGAGACAAAGGCCGGGACGCTTTTGGCCTTCGAACTGATGCAAATGAAGGTCTAGTCCATCATCCATAGAGACCTAAAAGCAAAGGGGGACTCCTGGCCTACGATTCGATTTGAGCGCCCAAGACAGACCCATTGATGCAGTGGTCGTCATCGATGCTCAATGGGATCCGTCATCGCTATTGAGTGAGGCCTAGTCGGTGGAGACGTCTACGCGGCCCGATCCATGCCGTTCGCCCGGCGTGTTCGGGTTCGCCCAGCCCTCGGTTTTCGTGGAGCCCAAAACCATCGAGCATGGGCCAAAGGGTGTGCTCGGGGGCCATTGAGTTGGTCGAAAGGGGCGTGCTGAGTTCAATCGAACTGATGTTATGCCGCGGCCTGTGGATCCCACCCCGGCGGATATCCTCGACTGCCGGTCTTTGGCACGCCCAAGAATCTGGACTTAGCCCCCCGAAAATTGCGAAAAAATGGATGGGATGATGCGGCTGGGGATTCGCGTCGACCAAGACGAGCGTTGAAAGCGCCAACGGGGGATGACTCGATGAATTCGCGTGCGCTTGGAGTTTCACTCGTATTGGCCTTGGTCTTTTGCGGGTGTGAGAGTGAAACGACTGACCTCCCCATGGAACCTGTGGCGCTCGACGGCACAGTGGACCGTGATGCCGCCAGCGATGAACCGGATACTCTGAGCCCCGATATGGAGGCGCCAGCCATGGATGCTGCCCCCGATTTGGGGGCGCCAGTCATGGATGCCGGACGAGACGCCCGCCCACCCTTGCCCGATGCCTCACAGAGCCCAATGGATGCTCAACCGTCCCCACGGGATGTCGCGCCAGCGCCGGTTGTCGACGCGGCCCCCATGGTGCCAGATGCTGAGCCGCCAAGACTCGATGTCGGCCCTGTGGAGTCGGACAGCGCAATGCCCCTTCGCGATGCCGCCCTCGTGCCGGACTGTGTCGCAGACGCCGACTGTGCCGACGACTGGACCTGTGTAGAGGGCGTGTGTATCGAGCCCGAGCCCGAGCCCGACTGTAGAGCAGACGCCGACTGTGCCGACGACTGGACCTGTGTAGAGGGCGTATGCATCGAGCCTGAGCCCGACTGTCGAGTGGACGCTGACTGTGCTGACGATTGGACCTGTGTAGAGGGCGTATGTATCGAGCCCGAGCCCGACTGTCGAGCGGACGCCGACTGTGCCGACGACTGGCCCTGTGTAGAGGGCGTGTGTGTCGAGCCCGAGCCCGACTGCGTCGCCGATGACGACTGCGCGGGGGCTTTGGTCTGTGAAGCGCAATCCTGTGTTTTGCCGCCGTGTATGGACCCTGGGGATTGTCGCGGTGGAACGATCTGCCGAGGGGGCCGATGTGCACCCTGCGAGGGGCCCGCCGATTGTATTGGTCATCCTTCGGGGAACGTATGCAGCGAAGCCGGCACCTGTGGGAGATGCCGACAACCCGTCGACTGTGCAGGGCATCCTGCAGGAGATGTCTGTCGCGAAGGGGTCTGTGCTGGGTGTGAACCAGAAGCCGAGATCTGCGACGGCGGTGACCAGGATTGCGATGGCCGGATTGACGAAGGCTTCGAACTCGGGGAAGCGTGCCGAGCCGGCGTGGGGGCGTGTGGGCGCGCAGGCGTGCTGACCTGCGCCGAAGGGGCGGCTCGCTGTGATGCAGCCGTCGGTGAGCCCGAAAGGGAGCAGTGCAACGATGTGGACGATGATTGTGATGGGCAAACAGACGAAGATTTCGCACTGGGGGGGGCCTGCACTTCTGGAGTGGGAGACTGCGCCGCTGCGGGTCAAACCGTTTGTGATGAGAATGGACAGGCGCGCTGTAATGGCGCGGCGGGCGTCCCCGAACAAGAGCGATGCGGAGGCGGTGACGAAGACTGTGATGGCCAGATAGACGAAGGTCTGAATCTCGGCGGAGACTGCGTGGCCGGGGCCGGCGAATGTGCTCGCGAAGGGCGGACCATTTGTGTCGAGGGCGCGGTGGTGTGTGACCAGGAGGCTGGGGGACCAGTTGGGGAGACGTGTAACGGTCTCGACGACGACTGCGACGGTCTCGCAGATGAAGGATTCGGAGTCGGTGGTCCCTGTCAATCAGGGGTGGGGGCCTGTGCCCGTAATGGCCTGGGGGGATGCGCGCCCGACGGCACTGCTGTCTGTGATGCCCAGCCTGGCACCCCTCTGGATGAGATCTGTTCAGGGGTGGACGATGACTGCGACGGTCTCACCGACGAAGGATTCGATGTGGGCGTCGAGTGTCAGACGGGGATCGGCGTCTGCCAACGCACGGGTCGTCGAGTGTGTGGCGACGCCGGTGCGACGGTATGCGACGCCGTGGCCGGGGAGCCACTCCCCGAGACTTGCAATACCCAGGATGATGATTGCGACGGCCAGGCCGACGAGAGTTTTGCGCTGGGGGCCCCATGTGATGTGGGCGTGGGTACATGTGCCCGCTCCGGTACTCTTTTTTGTGCCGATGACGGTGGAACCCAGTGCAGTGCTCGGGCTGCGGCCCCAGGTGTGGAGCAGTGTAATGCCCAAGACGACGATTGCGACGGCCAAGTCGACGAAGGATTCGACTTGGGTGGCGTTTGTCGGGTGGGGGCCGGTCGCTGTGCGCGGGCCGGCATCACGATTTGTGGTGAGGACGGCGCCGCTGAATGTGATGCGACGACCGTCAGCCCTGACCAGGAAATCTGTAATGGTCTAGACGAAGACTGTGATGGACAGGTCGACGAAGGCCTGGGGGTAGGGGCGCCCTGCGCCGCCGGCATCGGTGCATGCCGGGTCGAAGGCAGGACTGCGTGCGGCAATGACCAAGACATCGTCTGCGATGCCGTGCCCGGCGCGCCCGGAATCGAAAGCTGTAACGCCGTAGACGATGATTGTGATGGGCAGACTGACGAGGGGTTCTCTGTAGGCGAACGCTGCACGTCCGGGATGGGTTTGTGTCAGCGACATGGCGTTTTCAAGTGTACTGACGAGGGCACAGAGGCCTGCAGTGCCAGGGCGGGGACAGCCGACATCGAGGTCTGTAATGGGGTCGATGACGACTGCGATGGTCGAAACGACGAAGGGCTGGGCTTGGGGGTGGCGTGCGACGTCGGTCTAGGTGTGTGTCAGCGGAGCGGGGTCATCGTGTGTGGATTCAACGACGCTGCCGTGTGTTCAGTCCAGCCTACGGTCCCCGGGGCGGAGACCTGCAACGCTCTCGATGACGACTGCGACGGCACCGTAGACGAGACTCTCCCCGCCGATGTGTGCGGAGATGGCGCTGAGTGTATCGAAGGGCAATGCGTCGGTGCACCAGTCGCAGGACAGGTCGTGATCAGCGAGATTATGTACGACCCCCAGATCAACGAAGCCATCGGTGAGTGGGTCGAATTATACAATCGTGGACCCGGCGCTGTGACCCTGCGGGACTGCATGCTGGCTGACTATCGCGCTTTTAGTCCTACCGGCAATGTCATCATCCCGGCTGGAGGCTATGTCTTCTTCGCCGGATTGAATCCACCGGCCGACGAGCGGTGGTGCAGTCAGTGTGGGCTCGTTCCCGACGGTTACTTGGGAATCTCCTTGGGGAACGGCGGCGATCGACTCCTTCTGCGCTGCAATAACGTATCCATCGACCAGGTGCAGTACGGAGGAAATGCCTGGCCGATTGCCCGGGGCGCATCCCTCAACCTCAGCGAAAACGCATTGGATGCAGACGCCAATAATGACGGTGAATCGTGGTGCGTGGGGACCCACGAGTACTTTGCCAACCACTTTGGGTCGCCCGGTGAAGCCAATGAGAGCTGTGACGCCTGTGAATCGACGTGGGCGGACCAGTTGGGCCAGCCTTGTTTCGAGGGTACCGGTGCGTGTGGCCGAGCCGGTGTTTATTTCTGCAATGCCGAGGGCACCCTGCAATGCAGCGGGATTCCTGGGGGTCCGAGCGACGAGATTTGTAACGACATCGACGATGATTGTGATGGCAGCGTCGATGAAGAATTCACCGTCGGAGAAGAGTGCGGCATCGGTATCGGTGCATGCCGAGGAACGGGAGAGAGGGTCTGTCTCGCCGATGGGAGTGGTGTGCGCTGTAGCGCCGTGGCCGGAGCGCCGGCGTTCGAAATCTGTGATGACCGCGACCAAGATTGCGATGGTCGGAACGACGAGGGCTTGGGGCTGGGGGCGCCGTGTAGCAAGGGAGTGGGTGAATGTCGTCGAGAGGGCAACCAAGTCTGCGCGGCTGATGGACGAGTGACGTGCAGTGTGGTGGCGGGCACCTCTGGACGGGAGCGCTGTAATGGTCTCGATGATGATTGTGATGGCCGATCCGACGAAGATTTCTCCCTGGGTGAGGCGTGCGTGACTGGCCTCGGTGCGTGTGGTCGGGATGGGGTCTTCCGATGTAATGCGCGCGGTGCGGCCGAGTGTAGTGCAGATCCCGGCCTACCCGGTGTTGAACGCTGTAATGCAGTGGACGACGATTGCGATGGGGAGTTGGACGAGGGCTTTGCACTCGGGACCCCGTGTGAGGCGGGTCGTGGTGCCTGCCGTCGTGAGGGGACGACGGTCTGCCTCGAGGATGGGGCTGCTGCCTGTGACGCGAACCCCGGTCTCCCGGCAGGCGAGGCCTGCAACGGAATCGACGACGATTGTGACGGGATCGTAGACGGAGCAGCGGCTGACGATGCGTGCCCCGAGGGGGCGGGATGTGTCGCAGGCCACTGTGTTCGTAGCCCGCGTCCTGGCGATGTCGTCATCAGTGAGATCATGTATGCCCCGGTGATCGACGACGCTCGGGGGGAGTGGGTCGAACTCGCCAACATCACGGCACTGCCCATGAGTCTGAGCGGCTGTCGGCTCGCCACTGACGAAGGCGATAGCCCCCTGGGCGACCTCGAAATACCGGCCGAAGGTCAGATTTTCTTGGCCGGATTACAGGGGCCGCTCAATGAAGAATGGTGTGACCAGTGTGGGCGGACGCCGAACGGGGTTTTGGGGGTCAGCTTGGACAATGCAGGGGGACGGGTTCGCGTCGAGTGTGGCGATGTGCTCATCGACCAGGTTCAGTACGGCGGGATGAATTGGCCCGTCGCGCGTGGCGCTTCACTGAGTTTGAGTGGTGACCGCCTCGATGGCGTGGCCAATGATGATGGCGCGGCTTGGTGCCTGGGCAGTCAGCCCTATTTCGTGGGGCACAATGGGACGCCCGGACTGCCCAACGGGGTTTGTGAGCGGTGTGATCCCGAAAATCCGGACAATGTGGGCGGCGCGTGTGCCGTGGGCGTGGGCAGCTGTTCGCGGGCGGGTGTTCGTATTTGCGGTGACGGCGGGCTGGTTCGCTGTGATGCCGCGCCGGGGCTCCCGAGCCCGGAGCGATGCAACCAACTCGATGACGATTGTGACGGTGAGGCTGACGAGACCCTGGGTGTCGGCACTCCTTGCCTCGAAGGCGTGGGTGTCTGTCAGCGCGAAGGCGCCACGCGGTGTGGGGCGGACGGCGACCTGCGCTGCGACGCTGTCCCCGGTCTGCCGGGGATCGAGACGTGCGACTTTCTAGACGATGATTGCGATGGACGGGTCGACGAAGAGTTGGGTCTGGGTGTCGCGTGTAGCGATGGGGTAGGCCAATGCCGAGCGCAGGGAGAGACGGTCTGTGCAGACGATGGTGGCGTGGTGTGCAGCGTCTCGGCCGGGGCACCCAATATCGAACGATGTAATCGAGTCGATGACGATTGCGACGGTCAAAGCGACGAGGGCTATGACCTGGGCGCCGTATGTAGTGCCGGTTTGGGCGCCTGTCGACGGGACGGTGTGCTCAAGTGTACCGATGAGGGGCTGGCAGCCTGCAGCGCGACCCCGCGGGTGCCCACTCTCGAAGCGTGTAACGCCATTGACGATGATTGCGATGGGGTCACCGACGAAGGCCTGGGGATCGGCGGTCCCTGTGATGTGGGTCTGGGTCTATGTCGTCGAACCGGCGTGGTCTTTTGTGGTGCCGATGGATCGCGACAATGTTCGGTAGAGGCCGGTGAAGCCGGTCAGGAAACCTGTAACGGGATCGACGACGACTGCAACGGTGTGGTGGACGACAATTTGGCGGTAGATGCCTGTCCAGGGGCCGCTCGTTGCATCGAAGGGCAATGCCTGGGGACGCCTGATCCAGGGGACATCGTGATCACTGAGATCATGTACGATCCGCAGATTAACGAGGCACTCGGTGAGTGGATCGAAGTCTATAATCGGACGGACACCCCTATGAGCCTCGGGGACTGTCAGATCGCCGATTATCGCGGGGTCAGTTCCCCGGGCAATATCGTCTTGGCGCCGGGGGCCTACGGGCTATTCGCCGGACAGTTCACACCGGTGGACGAACGGTGGTGCAGTCAATGTGGTCAGCTCCCCGACGGCCATCTAGGCATCTCCCTGGGGAACGGGGGCGATCGCATTCTCTTTCGATGCGATAACGAATTGATCGATCAGGTGCAATACGGGGGGAATGATTGGCCCGTTGCCCGCAACGCCGCTTTGGCGCTGAGCGCAGATGCCGTCGATGGCCGCAGCAATGACCAGGCCGCGTCTTGGTGCCTCGCTACAAACGAATATTTTGCCAATCACACCGGCACGCCGGGTGCGCCAAACCCGGTCTGTGATCGATGCAATCCCAATCCCTGCACCGATCCACCGCCAGCCGAGTGCGACGGCGACACGGCGGTCACCTATCAACTACCGGGCATTTGTACGGTGGAGAATGCCGTCGCCGCGTGTGATTGGATTCGTGAGCGAACGGCCTGTAGCGCCAATGAAAGATGTGTCGACGGGGCCTGTGTCGACCGGCCTCTCGACCGGGCCGGCACGTGTGATACGCCGGGGACCATCACGCGATTCGGAACCTTCAACGGCTCTACCGAAAATGGGCAGTCGATCTTGAGAAATGCCTCGTGTGGCGCTGGCGGGAACGGGCGTGAATCCGTGTACACCCTGCTCTTTGAGCGGGAGACGACCGTCTGTCTCAACCTCGATGGATCGGCCTATGACACCGTTCTTCATGTCCGGACCGAGTGCGGTAACCCAGCCCAAGAGGTCGCGTGCAACGACAATGACGAGCAAGCCGGAGGCCGGACGTCGGCCCTCACCATGGTTGCCGAGGCCAATACGGTCTACTACGTCATCGTCGACGGTTTTGGCATTGCCAAGGGGCAGTTCAGTCTCTCGGTGTCCAATGGGGTGTGTGGGGTCGAGCCTCAGCGGTGTGCCGCCGACAATGACTGCGAGGGCGGTCAAATTTGTGCGCTCAATCAGTGCATTCCCGGCATCGAATGTGAGGACGAGGAAGACTGCGAGGAGGAGGAGGTCTGTGGGGCGGGGTATTGTCGGCCCAATATCGAGCCCGGTGCAGCGTGTCTCGAAGAAAACGTGGTGCTGCTCGATGGGTTCGGGGTGCATCGGGGCAACACCATTGGCCATCCCATGGATCTGACCCCGACCGAGGCGTGTAGCAGCAGTATCGCCAGCCCCGAAGTCGCCCACGTCATGGTGCTCGATGAGCCCGGCCTCGTATGCGCGACCACCAGTGGGTCTGATTTCGACACGGTGCTCTCCGTCCGGGCCGATGATTGTTTCGATGGCCGCGAGGCTGTCTGCAATGACGATGTAAACCGAGAGTTTGATCTGCAGTCTCGGGTGGAGTTCCGAGGGCAAGCCGGCGTTCCGTATTACTTCATCGTCGACGGTTACGACGACGGGCTCATCAATGCCGGGGACTATGCGTTGACAGTCACCCCGGGCGGATGCCGAGACGCGCCCCCCGTCTGTGAACTCGAGAACAATTGTCCTGGGAATTGTGACGAGCCTGCATTGATCGAGCAGTTCGGTGAGTTCGATGGCACCACCGATGGGGCCGGCAGTAATCTTGGCATCGCCACCTGCGAGAGTCCCGCTGGCTCCGAGGCGGTCTACCTCTTGGATCTGGGCTATGACGGCACCACCTGCTTGAGCACCTACGGATCAGACGCTGGATTGGACACCGTGCTTCATGTCCGGAGTCAGTGCGACGAAATCAATAGCGAGCTGGCCTGTAACGATGATTTCGATGGGGTGAACATCCATTCTGAGTTGGAGTTGGAGGCGAGCGCTGGAGACAGCTACTACGTCATCGTCGACACCCTCCGGGTGGGGGGGGGGGATTTTCTCCTCACCGCCACTCCCGGTAATTGTCCCGAGTGTCACGCCGATCCTGAATGCGACAATGGATACTGTGAAGCCGGGGCGTGTGTGATGTGCCGTGAAGATGTCCACTGCCCGCGGGATTGGGTGTGTGACGGCTTCGAATGTCGGCCACCGCCGTGTAACGAAGATGCAGAATGCGGTGAAGGCCGGATCTGTGAAGGCCTCCGGTGTATCGACGGCCGCCGACCACCCCCCTCGTGTCGTTTCGAAAATATTGTCGATTTGCCCCTCGATGGCGGCCCGTTCGAGGGATCGACGGTCGGCGCACCCGTGGAGAACGAGGCGACCTGCGCCGAGACGGGAGATGCGCCCGAGGTCACCCATCGGCTCGTGTCGGACCGTAATCGTACGCTGTGCGTCAACACCGATGGCTCCGATTTCGACACCGTGGTCTATCTCCGAACGGACTGTGGCGACGACGCCACAGAGTCTGTCTGCGCAGATGACATCGCCGTCGGGGAAAACTCGGCGAGTAAGCTGACCATCAACGTTCGGGCAGGGTTCGAATATTTCTTGATCGTCGATGGACAGGGAGGCGCTGATGGTGCCGCCCCGGCCGAGGGCAATTATGTCATCGACATCGACGACGGCCCCTGTCCGCAGTGTGAGGACGATGACGATTGCCCGGGTAATCGGATCTGTGAAGGGCGTCTTTGTGTGCAGCCGCCCGAGTGTGATGTCGACGATGAGTGTGAGGGCGAATTGGTCTGCGAAGCGCAGATTTGCGTGGCGCCTCCGCAGCCCTGCGAGTTTGATTTTCAGTGTCCCGGTGAGATGACCTGCGACGGGGAGATTTGTATCCAGCCCGGCGTGTGCGCTCAGCCCATTCCTTATGTCATCGGCAGTGTCGCTCGGGGCAGCACGGCCGATCCGGGCGATGGTCATCACTATGCGGGGACGTGCGGCGGCGTAGCGGGTATTCGGACCAGCAACGAAGAGGTGTTTTCCTTTGCCAGCGGCTCGGCGGGGTGGGTCTGCTTGAGCACCGTGGGTTCCGGCTATGACACGGTCATGTACGTCCGTCGTGATGAGTGTGCGGCCGGGGTGGAGTTGGAATGCAATGACGACGAGAACTTCAACCTCGGCGCAGCCGGCAATAAACAGTCGGCCTTCGAACTCAATGTGCAGGCGGGCGGCATCTACTACGTCTTTGTAGATGGCTACGGCCGGAATTCCGCCGGTGAGTTCATGTTGTCCAGTTCATTTGGTCGCTGCGGGGATGTACCTCCGGCGCAATGCGATGCAACGCCCGATTGCGGGTACGGCGAGGTGTGTACAGAGCTTCAACAATGCGTCGCGCCCATTGGGACCTGTGAGCAGCCGGTGCCACTCTCGGGCTTTGGTGAGGCCCGCAATATGATTCGGGGCGCCCCCAATATTCACGAGTCTCGTTGCGGCGGGACAAACGGCAGCGAGAGCGTCTATCAATTCGTTGCCGAGAACACGGGGGATGTCTGTGTCGATACTGGCGGTTCGAGCTACGATACGGTCATTCACGTACGCCAGGCGGAAGATGCCGCTGGGTGTAATGTGATCGAGAATGAACTGGGCTGCAGTGATGATTTGGATACGGGGGAGGCGCAGGGCCGACTTCATTTTCGAGCCATCCGTGGGCGTCGCTATTACATCATTGCGGACGCTCATAGTCGGACCGGGGAGTTGGTCCTCACCGTCAGCCAAGGAGTCTGTCGCTAAGGGGATGGGTCCGGGGCGATTGTCGACTCAGCCGTTGCCTTGGCGTGGGCCGTAGTGCACGCCTCTATCGGAGAGCAATGCCCGGCTAGGGGTGGGTTTGACACACCACTCGGCACCGAGGCGTTCCTGGCTTCGCAGACAGAGGGTGTGGTCGGCTTCGACGCCATCGCTGCAGAGTCGGCTGCTGGCTTTGGGCAGGGTGTTTTCGCAGTGCATGGCGCGAGCGTCGGGGCTACTGCAGTCGCGCGCCTTGGGGGTCCACCCGGCGGGACATCCATCATTTGCGCCGATCGTCGTCGAATCGACCTCTGTGGAGGTGGACGCAGGCGTCTCGAATGTGGCGCGCGGTGCGGCACCGGTCTCTTGCATGCAGGTCCCGTGTTTCCAGGCGAAATGCTTGGTGCAGCAGGCATCGGCATTGTCATATTCCAGGCGTCCCCAGTACGGGGACCGCCCGTCGTTGGCACAGGTACCGGCAGCCCACTTGGGGTAGAAGACCAGGCTCTTGGTCGCGGTCGGTACCGTCTTTTCGACCACGGGGACCGGCTCGATGTGCGCGGTCGCCACGTCGAGCTCTACGACCTCGCTCTGCTCATCGGTGCTGACCATGGGGGCGAAGCGACTGGCCATCATGCTCGCTTCCGTCGATGACCCCTTGTCCGTTGAGAGACTGGCGCATCCCGCACCACCGGCCAGTGTCAGGCACATGGACAAGATGCGAGCGTGGGCGTGATTGAAGGTCATCTGGAATCTCCGAGTTTTTTTCTCGTTTCAATAGGGAGACCCTGAACGCCTGGGCTTGATGCGTGGATCGACGTTTTTTCTTTGAGAAAAACGAGTCGCATGGCTTGCCGGTCACGTTTACATTTTTTCGAGAAAGGGCGCAGAGTGCTCTCTTTGCGCCTCCATCGGTGATTCTTCCGGCCGAGCATCGCTGGTCTCTGGTGCCGGTGACCGAGGCGCTCTATTCTCGCGGTAGGCGAGGTGGGCTGAGGAAATCCCCATGGGGCGAATTACATTAGTTGGAGCTGCCGTTTTCTTATGCGTCTCTACCGGGTGGGCCCAGGAGACGCCCCAAACGAATCGGGCACGGGTGATGGCCGCATCGGCCGCGAGCCCACCTCCAGCATTCTTCTTAGCCTTGGGGGCAGAGGCCGCGGGCTATCATGTGAACACCAAGATGCCCAACGGCTTCGTGCCGCGCACCGTCTGCCTCGCCCGGTGGCCCGAAAAGACGCGTCTCTCCGAGAAGCGTTGGGCCCGGGTTTCGAAGGCAAAACGTGACTGTGCAGCCCTTCAACGATCGTATGTGACCTCTCTCGTGAGGGATACCAAGGAGGGTGACAGGTACGTGGTGCAAGAGCTCTGGCTTTGGGTATACGACACCCCTGAATCTGCTCGCCGCGCCGCCGAAAATATGGATGACATGACCCTAGAAAAGCATCCGTACGAGGTGTGGATTCGCGGCGCGATGGTGGTGATTCTCGAGCAGCGCTGGCGGTTTCGCAGTGCAGGTCAGGCCCTGGCCCAAGCTGTCGCAGGGCGTTTGACCGAAAAGGATGGGTGGTCGCCTCTAAGGCCCCTTACGAAGTGACGCCGCTGACCGTTCGAGATCTTTGAAAGGCCATCGCGCCCAGACAGAGAATGGGTAGGCCGAAAAGACCGATGAAGTCGATGTTCACCTGCTCCGTAAATGGGTTGAGCACGATCCCGAGGAGGGCAACGCCGCCGAGAAGCATGGGAATGAACGCCATTCGTTCCACCCACTGCGCCTTGCCCAAAGTCAGGACGACGGCGTAGGGCACCATCAGCAGCGTCAACGGGCCGGCATAAAACCAGTTTTCGTTGGGTCCGTAGCCATCGAGGCTGCTGACGAGCCAGAAGTACATGAAGATGCTGCCCAGTGCGCCGGCGAACAAAAAGAAGAGGCCCATGGTCAGACCGGCCCCGATGCGAAGCAGTTTCGTCTCCGTGTTGACACTGACCGCGAACACCAGTCCCAAAAGCAGTCCGATCAACCACATGATCGGCCACCGTGAAGGAGGCGAATCTGGGGTCCAACCATAGCCACCTTCGTTGAGGATGCACTCTCGGTCGACCAAGGGTCGCGTACTGCCGTCGGGCAGCGTGAGTTGGAGGGTGCCGGTTTCCTCCATGAGGCGTTCAGGAATGTGTAGCAGGCTCCACTTGTCATAGTGCTTTTCGCCGTAGTTCGACGCCATGAAGTGCCAGCCGAACCAAGTCCAATGGAGTCCGCCGAGATGTCTCAGAACCTCGTGACGATAGGTGTATTCCGACGTTTCTTTCTTGAGGTGCTGAAAGGCCCCGCCGAGGGATTCGTCCAACATGTCTCGAATCATGGTCGCGCAGTTCTGCGTTTCCCAATGATAGATATAGGTCCGATTTTCGGGTTTTCGGTTTTCGATCAGCATCTGCTTTAGATGAGCGCGTGCCTTCGGGGTGAGATTGAGCCGTTGGGCCTTGAGCATCTGGTCTTGTCGCTTGACCCGACGGTCATTTCGCGAGCGACTTTTGAGGGACAAACGGTATTTGGCCGTGCCCATGAAGAACTTCCACAAGAAGTTCTCTTGTTTGATGTCGTAGGTCCCCCAGTTGAAAAAGGCCTCGCCGCCGCCGCCGCCGCTGACCCAGAGGGCGCTGTGCCCGACCCGGGTATACATGCCGTGCCCTGGGCCGGTCGTGACCAGGTAGACCTCCATGGGATCATTCTTGTCCACGGCTTGGCACTCGCCGGGGAGTGCCGCCAGGGTGACATTGAGCAGAAGGAGGGCAGACAGCAAAGGGAGCGCTCACAGACGAGGAAACAGCGCGCACAATATGGACCAATTTAGCCGCGGGCGATAGCGCCTATACGGTTTCCGATGCCATTCACCCACAGCCTCAGCAGGGAGCTGAACTGCAGCCAACCGGGACCGGCATGGGACCGATCGATCATCCCTCACCGTCAGTCGGTCCGCTGTTCTCCATGAGACGGGTCGGCGCACTCGGCGGACAGCAAGCGTCGATTCATTTCCGCTGCCTTCATTGGGCGTGCGCCCCTAGAGTTCTGTGTGGCGGCGAGGCAAGATGATTCACTGTCGGGGCAGCCACCGTTGCCGTCGACGCTGGATGCATACTCGATCCGAATCCTTTCCGAGGACAGACCCGTGGAATCGTCTCCATCTCCTGCCCCTAGATCGTCCCCCAAAGTAAATGTCGTAGGGGCCATCTCAGTGAGTTTGGGCCTCATCATGGGCATCACGAGTCTCAGCTTGGGCATGCCCGTGAGCCAATCTTTCATCCTCGCGATTGCGTTCGCGGTGGGCATGTTCACCCTCTGTGGTTTTGGCGGCGCCGCTTTGTATACGGTCCGCATCTCGGTTCGCCTCGGGGTGCAAGGTGCAAAGGTCATGGCTCGCCGAGCTGGGGTCGATGCGCTCGAACCCGAGGCTTTCGAACTGATGGAGACCCGCGGTTTTCGCACCGATTTCCCCATTCACTTTCAGTCCCAGCGGCGCTGGTCCGCGGCCGTGTTTCGATTCTTCGAGCACCTCTTCCTCACCGCGCTCTCTACCCTCGCCGGCATCGTTTCGCTGGTGAGTGCCTGCGGTTTAGTGACCGCCCTGCTTTCGGATGGGATGGGCGTGATCTATCCCCTGACCAGCGTGGTCATCTCTGCCCTGGTCCTCGTCTTGGGGCTTCGTGGGCTCGCGGGTTTCGAGCCCCCTCATCTCGGCAAGGGGGCGACCGCCGTGATCGAAGCGGCCGCAGACGGTCGACCTGCCGATGCCCTCTCGACCCGCCTCGGCGGCCCCATCGGTTTGGGGGCGTCGGGCACGGTGGTGTGCGGCGTCACCGCATCCAAGCGGACTTTGATTGAGTTGCGGGTCCCCATATGGCGCGAAAACATCGACATCGGTTTGGTGGAGCGGGGAACGGTTGGCCAGGAAGAGCACGATCTCGATTTGGGGGTAGACCTCTTTGATCGCGCCACCATCTTTCTCCACCACCGGCCTGGCGCCACACTCCCCGAAGCCTGGCTCACAGACGAAATCCAGACCCTGATGTTGGTGCTCTTCGCCCGCGGCGCACGGGTCGAAGCCGGTGAGTTGGTGCTCCGGATTCCGCTCCTTCGGGGCTTTAGCCGCATGCCGGCCGCGTTGCCTTTCTTGGGGGCCCTCAGCAGCCTCGTGGGTGAGCAACGGGCGTTGTCCGAAGAAGACCGCATCCACAATGCACTCGTCCGATGCAGTGATGCCCAGCGAGAGATGTTGCTCGCCAAACTGGGAGGCCTCAATGCCAAGGCGACGGTCAGAGAGATCCGCCAGCGATGGGCCCGTCAGGGCAAGGGCAAAACTCGCTTGATCGCTGCCACAGATCTGACCGGGGAGGCGCGTCGTGCGGTCTTGCGGTTCATCGCGCTCGACATTTTAGCGACCTCAACTCTTCGCGGGCAGGCAATGGGGCGCTTGGTGCATTGTGGAGATGACCAATTGGCGTGGGTTCAGGCCCGATTGGCCGAATTTGCAGCGGAAGAGTCCTGCTCGGGCATCACGACCGTCTTGGGATTGATCACCGAATATGAGGCTCATGTCGGCGCGGATGGAGCGCGTATTTTTTCGATCGTCGAGTCGACGCTGCCGCTTCGAGGCGTGACCGGGGCTGCGCTCGGTTATCTGCTCGCAATCAACGGTTTCCACCGTCGCGATTCGCCAGTGGAGCGGATTCGCGACGCGGTCTTGGACCCTCTCGAATCGCTCTCGACGGACCTTGGAGCCACGGTGCCTTTTTGGGAACTCTATGGGGACGTGCTCGACAAATTGATGAAGTCAGCGTTGCCCGAGCCCCTGAGCCACGAAATTCCGGCAGCACGACGTGAGGTGCGTACTTTGCTCGAGTCCTTGGCGAAGAGTCGGCAAGGTGGACTGTCTATGACCGAGGCTGACCACGGGGGCGAATTGTCCCTGGCGGCCGAGCGTCGCGGGATCGGATTGGCCTTGGCCGAACCCGATGAGACGGGGAAAAAGTCAGACGCCTGAATGGGCAGAGAGTTCAAGATGTTGTGGGTGTCCAAGCGGGGGGATTACGGCCGTTTGTGGACGTACTCACTCGAACCTAAAGAGCACAAAGCCTCGTTTTGGATCGCCGGCGTGCACACGGGTGGCAAGCGGTTCTTATCCGGCGTTTCTTGGCACACACGCAAACTCGGTCCACAATCGCATTTACCCGAGAGTGGTTCGGGGAACGAATGAATGAGGAGAGACTCATCGTGAAGAAGATTACCGCCCTTTTGACCGTCTTCGTTTTCACCATCGGCTTTGCCGGCACCGCTCTCGCGCACTGCGGTACCTGCGGCCCCACGGCGAAGGACAAGCTTGCCAAGGCGTGCGCTGAGAAGTGCGAGAAGGCCGAAGACAAGAAGGCCTGTGCCGCCAAGTGTGCTGCCGAGCACAAGGCGAAGCATGCAGAGAAGAAGGAAGAGAAGAACGACGCAAAGACGGAAGGGAAGAAGGCCGAATAATTCACTGGGTGATCGGCGTGCCGCCGTGGAGGCTCATGGGCCCTGCGGCGGCCTCATCTCTTGTGATCTAGCCAGATTCCGAAGGCCCCGTGCAGCGGCACGGCCATCCGCCCTCCTGACGTGCCGGACAGACTCGCTGCCGGCAGCCAGACAATTTGCCTCTGCCCGATCATGGAAGCAGCGGTGTTGTCTAGGCATCATCTTCTCATCGCATATTGATTCGTCTGGTCAATGGGTCGCCTTGGTGTCATGCCCTCCGGCATAGAGTGGACTCCCATCGGGTGGGGGAATTTAGGGCTGGGGGGGTGCCTCTCCGAAACAGGCCATCCACTCTTCACTGCAGACGCGATTCAAGCACTCGAGATCCTCGCCGCACTCCCCAGCACACTCATCGAGTTCGATATAGACCTCTAGAGCGGCCTCCTCGGTCGCTCGAATGCACGGACGGCGGCACTCGATGTCCCCGGGATCACAATTGGAGAGGCAGGCATGGAGTTCGGGGCAGGTGAGGGCTGGCGGTGGGGCCCGGAGTTCAGTGCACCCGAGGAGATCTCCATCGGAGACGTAGGCCACCAAATCGAGGGTATTTTGCGCGAAGATGAAGCCGACTTCGGTGTCGCCCATAAAGACCCGGATCCAATCGAACCGAGCCCCGGTGTCCAGTCGCTCGATCACCAGGACTCTGACTTCGTTTTCATCGATCAAATCGAAAGCGGCGGGGACAGTGGCGGGCATGACGATGCCATCGCAGGCAAAGCCCTGGAGAAGTTGGGCACCTTGGAGTCTCGTCAATCCATCGGCGCGCCGCACGCGGGTAATCTCCATCACGTTCAAATGGTCGACTTCACGGGTTTGTCGACTGGTGTCGCCGAAGGCGCAGTTTTCCCCATATACCCGGGGCGGGCAGGGCCCCGGCACCTGCGCAGCGTCAGCCGCGACGGCTGCATCCATGGCGGGCCCAGCATCGACGATTCCTTCGGCGTCCATGGGCAGCGCGGCGTCTTCGATTTGGCTGGCGTCTATGGAGGCTGCTGCATCACGGTTTTGCCCGGCGTCCACGCTGGCAGCAGCATCATTCGCCGGCGCCGCAGCGTCGTGCCCAAGGCCGGCATCTACGCCGCGTTCTGGGTCTGTCTCAGCGCTGTCCGGTGGCGACGAGGCGGCGTCCATTACGGCGATGTCCGGCGAATCGGTCGGAACGGGCGCCGGGGAATTTCCGGAGTTCGAACTGCATGCGAA
>Ga0115011_10001325_pt1 | contig 17951 bp, 19 predicted proteins | sample TroAtlMetagenome_2_FD_88705 | JGI IMG/M metagenome (GOLD analysis project Ga0115011, IMG submission 88705) | Marine eukaryotic phytoplankton communities from Atlantic Ocean - Tropical Atlantic ANT8 Metagenome | ecosystem: Environmental > Aquatic > Marine > Oceanic | place: Tropical Atlantic...
ACAAGTCGAGCAGAGACGAAAGTCGGCCATAGTGATCCGGTGGTCCCGCGTGGAAGGGCCATCGCTCAACGGATAAAAGGTACTCTAGGGATAACAGGCTGATTTTGCCCAAGAGTCCATATCGACGGCAAAGTTTGGCACCTCGATGTCGGCTCATCACATCCTGGGGCTGGAGCAGGTCCCAAGGGTATGGCTGTTCGCCATTTAAAGTGGTACGTGAGCTGGGTTCAGAACGTCGTGAGACAGTTTGGTCCCTATCTGCCGTGGGTGTTCGAAGCTTGAGAGGATCTGTCCCTAGTACGAGAGGACCGGGATGGACATACCTCTGGTGGACCTGTCGTGGCGCCAGCCGCGCAGCAGGGTAGCTATGTATGGAATAGATAACCGCTGAAAGCATCTAAGCGGGAAACTAACCTCAAAACAAGGCTTCGCTGAGGATCGTGGAAGACTACCACGTTGATAGGCCAGGTGTGGAAGTGCGGCGACGCATGAAGCTTACTGGTACTAATAATCCGATCGGCTTGATCGTTTCTCAGCAAAACTCATTCGGTTTTACTTGCCGATAATAATCGCGACGATGTCTTCTCATTTCTGTGTGCCGTGTTGACCCGGTGGCTATGTCGGAGGTTCCCCACCCGATCCCATTCCGAACTGGGTCGTTAAGCCCTCCAGAGCCGATGGTACTTCGTCTTAAGGCGCGGGAGAGTAGGTCGCTGCCGGGTCTACCCGTCACACAGAAATGACATTTGCCTCCGGGCAGTCTCGAACCTTCTTCCTTCACATCCTTACTTTCCATCTTCGACGCGGGATGGAGCAGCCCGGTAGCTCGTCAGGCTCATAACCTGAAGGTCGCAGGTTCAAATCCTGCTCCCGCACCCAAGATTTCCAACCCCACGGTCCCTGCCGTGGGGTTTTTGCTGTTCAGGGCCTATGTACCGAAGCGTGCATCGACGGTGCGCGCGTCGAATTTGCGGATGACGCCCGAAAACGTCATCAGCACCCGCTCGCCGGCGCTGATCTGGCCGCGGACGAAGATCAGACTCTTGCCCGCCCGGATGACCTCACCGGTAGCCTCCACCAGTTCGCCGACCCAGGCGCCGTCGATGAAGGTGGAGTCCAGCTGCACCGTGACCCCGGAGGCCCCCTCCATCTCCTGATAGGCCGTCTGGAACAGGGCAATGTCGGCAAAGGTCATGAGGCAGCCCCCATGCATCCGGCCGCCGGCGTTCATGTGTTTGGGTTCGGCCCGAAAGGCGCAGCGCATCCGTCCATCGGGATCCGGTCGAAAGTAGAAGGGACCTACCACCTGATCGAAGGTGCCCTGCAGGTCATAGGTCTGCCATCCGGCAAATTCGCCCTCGGTGACGGTGATCTTCGCGACCATGGTGACCCCTTGCCTTCCTGTTCGTCCTGCAATGCAGCATATAGGGACGATGAGCGACCCGATCGAAGACACCATTCTCGAAAAACTTGCGGCCCTCGGTCCGGGCAAGAGCATTGAGCCGGCGGATGTCGCCAAGGCGATGCAGTCCGAGCAGTGGCAGAGGATGTTGCCCCGCGTGCGAACGACGGCGCTCGGGATGATGCGCCAGGGGCGCCTGGTCATCACCAAGAAGGGCAAGCCCGTCGACCCCTCAAGTTTCAAGGGGGTCATCCGACTTCGCCTTCCGACGGCTGAGGAGTCGCGGCAGGCGGGGCAGACGGAGGTCGGCACACAGGGACATGGCGGTTGAGCTGCAGTCCCTGATCGAGCAGATCGGGGCCTGCCGGGCCTGCGCCGACCTGTTCGGGCATACGCCCCGACCGGTACTGATGGTCTCCCGGAACACCCGGCTGCTGATCTGCGGTCAGGCGCCGGGCCGGCGCGTCCACGAGAGCGGACGCCCGTTCACCGATCCGTCCGGTGACCGGCTGCGTGACTGGCTGGGTATCGGCCCTGAGGCCTTCTACGGTGACAGCCGGATCGGCGTGGCAGCCCAGGCCTTTTGCTACCCTGGCACCAGTCCTTCCGGAGGCGACTATCCACCGCCGAAGCGCTGCGCCGCTCTCTGGCGCAAGCCCCTTCTTCAGTCTCTTCAGCAGGTCGAGCTGACCCTGCTGGTGGGCAGCCACGCCCAGGCATGGGCCCTTGGGAACCGGTACCGGGGCATGACGGAGACGGTCAGGTCCTGGCAGTCCTTCTTGCCGGAGATCCTGCCGCTTCCTCATCCGTCCTGGCGGAACACGGGCTGGCTGAAACGGCACCCGTGGTTTGAAGCCGAGGTGTTGCCCTATCTTCGTGAGCGGGTGAAAGGCATTCTGTCGCCATGATCCGTGTCCCGGCCCTTATGAGCCTCATTCTGGCCCTGTGCGGATGCGCGGCTCCCTATGTTCAGGCCCCCTTGCTGGCGCCCGCGCTGCAGACGCCCGCCCGAATGGATGACGCGCAGTTCGTCATGCGGGATGGAGCGGCCTTGCCTTATCTTCGCTGGTTGCCGGCGGAGGAGGAGCCGTGGGCGGTGATCGTGGCGCTTCACGGCATCAATGACAGTCGCGCTGCGTTCCGCCTTGCCGGCGCGTGGTGGGCCGAGCGCGGGATCGCGACCTATGCCTATGACCAGCGCGGCTTTGGAGATGCACCGGGCAAGGGGCTGTGGCCCGGTGACCTGATGGCGGAGGACCTCGGCGCAGTGGTGGCCCTGGTCCGGGCGCGTCACCCGGACGCCCTCGTGGCAGTCGCCGGCGAGAGTATGGGTGGCGCCGTGGCGATCACGGCCTTTGCATCGGAAAATCCGCCGGACGCGGATCGACTGATCCTGCTGGCGCCTGCGGTCTGGGGCTGGTCCAGCCAGCCCCTGCTTTACCGACTGGCGCTTTCTACAGCGGCCTGGACGTTTGGCGATGTGGCGCTGGAGCCGCCGGAGTGGGCCGCCGACCGGGTCCTGGCCTCTGACAATCTGCTTGAACTGATCCGCAACGGCCGGGATCCTGCCCAGACGCTGTCGACACGGCTGGACGTCGTCTACGGCCTGGTCGGATTGATGGAAGAGGCCGGGCAGGGCCTCGGAGCGGTAGGCGTGCCGACGCTGCTCCTTTACGGTGCCCACGATGATCTCGTTCCTGACAGGGCGATAGCGCAGGCCCTCGCACAGGCATCAGGTCACACCGCCCTGCACACAGCCTTTTACCCTGACGGCCATCACATCCTGAACCGCGATCTTCAGGCCGTGCGGGTGTTCGCAGACGTCGAGTCCTGGTTGAAGGATCCGGCTGCACCCTTGCCCTCGGGCGCGGGTCCGATTGGCCCGCCCTGATCCGGGTGCCCCTGAGTAAGGTCAAGCTTGCTCCGGGGCTGTAACCCGCGTATCAGCGCCCGCAACAAAAATACCCAGGAAAGGCTCGTAAAGGGCATGACACTGTTCGATTCGCCGTCGTTCTCGAACCATGAGGGCGTGCACGCCTTTTATGACGAAAAGACTGGCCTCAAAGCAATTGCTGCGGTGCACTCGACGGCGCGCGGCCCCGCCGTGGGCGGCACGCGCATGTGGAACTACGCTACGGCGGCCGAGGCGCTTGAGGATGTCCTGCGCCTGTCGCGCGGCATGAGCTACAAGAATGCGATCGCGGATCTGGAGATGGGCGGCGGCAAGTCGGTCATCATCGGTGACAGCCGGACCGGCAAGACGCCTGAACTGTTCCAGGCCTTTGGCCGGGCGCTCAATACGCTCGGCGGCATCTATTACGCGGCCGAGGACGTCGGCGTGTCCGTGGAGGACATTGCCGAGGCCCGCAAGGAGACCGAGTATGTGGTGGGCCTGTCGGGGGGCAAGGAGGGATCGGGCGATCCCAGCCCGGTGACGGCAGAGGGCGTGTACCGTTCGACGCTGACGGTTGTGCGCCGCCTCTGGAAGCAGGACGACCTGACCGGACTGACCGTTGCCGTGCAGGGGATCGGCCATGTGGGGGGCTACCTTGCGGACAAGCTCAACAAGGCCGGCGCGCGTCTGGTGATGACGGACGTCAACACGGCGCTGCTGGAAGAGGTTGCAGCTCGCAACAACGCCGAGATCGTGGCGCCCGATGCCATCTATGATGTAAAGGCCGACATCTATGCGCCCTGCGCCCTGGGCGCGACGCTGAATGCACAGACCCTGGATCGGCTGTCGGTCAAGGCTGTGGTCGGCGCTGCCAACAACCAGCTGGCCACGCCGGAAATCGGCCGCATCCTGTTCGAGCGTGGCGTACTTTACGCGCCCGACTATGTCGTCAATGGCGGCGGCATCATCAATGTCGCCTCGGAGATGGCGGCGCGGAACAGCGGCGGCGCCTATGACCCGGCGTGGGTCGAGGGCAAGCTGGCGCGCCTGATGGAGACGCTTGGCGAGGTTCTGGACCAGTCCGGGCGGGAGCAACGCCCGACGCACGAAGTGGCGGACTCCATCGCCGAGGCGCGCATCCAGGCCGCTGCCGCAGGGAAGGTGCGCGCCCGGGCCGCGTGACCGGCAGGGTTAAATCGGCTTAGGCACCTTTCTGCCCCGTCTCTTAACGCGCCGTTTACCAAGGGGGCGGCACTTTCTGCCTAGCGGGCGTGTCGCCTGTGAGTAGGGGTGTCGAGGGCGCGCGTGGGCGGCTTTTCAGCGGCGGTGCAGAGATTTGGGATCGGGCGGCTGGCTGCCCTGGCGGGGGTCGCTGCCGGGGTAGCGGCGGTGCTCGCGGTGCTGATGCTGCGCATCGGCCAGGCGCCCGACGCCCTGCTCTATTCCAATCTGGATCTGCGCGAAGCGTCCGAGATTACGGCGGCCCTCGATACGGCCGGCATCAAATATTCCTCGCGCGGCGATGGCTCGACGATCTTCGTGAGCCGCGACGAGGTCGGGACCGCGCGCATGCTGGTCGCCGGCAAGGGGATCGTGACCAGCGGTTCGGTAGGCTACGAGATTTTCGACAATCAGTCGGTGCTGGGGCAGACTGAATTTCAGCAGAACCTGAACGCCAAGCGCGCTCTGGAAGGAGAGCTGGCCCGCAACATCATGACGCTGCGGGGCGTGACCATGGCGCGCGTGCTGATTGCCCTGCCCGAGCGGGCGCTGTTTCAGGCCGAGGCGGCCGAACCGACGGCTTCGGTTGTGGTGGGACTGGGCGGGCGTGACCTGACCGCGGACCAGATCCGCGGCATTCGTTCGCTGGTGGCCTCCAGCGTGCCCAATCTGAAGCCGACCCGCGTCACGGTCATGGATGACACCAACCGCACCCTGGCGGCGGGTGGGGACGAGGATGGCTTCTCGGGTGCCAGTGCCGACCGGCTGAAGGCGACGACCGAGGCCCAGCTTCAGGCGCGGGTTCTGGATGTGGTTCAGGGCATTGTCGGCCCCGGCGCAGCGCGGGTCCAGGTCACGGCAGAAATCGATCACAGCCGGTCGACGACGCAGGAACAGCGCTTTGACCCGGACGGGCAGGTGGTGCGCTCCATGGCCACCAACGGCTCGACCTCCCAGGACACGACCGGGCAGTCGGCGGCCGGTGTGACGGCGCTCGAAAACATTCCCGGCGGCGAGGAGGCGGCGCTGACGGCGCAGGGGTCCAGCCGCGAGGACCTGACCGAAACGACCAACTATGAGATCTCGAACACCACGACCACCACGGTCCGTGAGCCCGGTGAGATCAAGAAGCTGGCGGTGGCCGTGGCGGTCGATGGTGTCTGGACGCCCGGAGCGGACGGAGCTGCGCCGACCTATGCGCCGCGGACGCCGGAGCAGATCGCCGAGATCGAGGAACTGGTGAAGGCGGCTGTCGGATTCAGTGTCGAGCGTGGCGACGTGGTCCGGGTCAGTAATGTCGAGTTCAACCGTCAGACGGCGCCCGATGGCGGGACGGAGGCCGGGAGCGGACTGTTCGATTTCACCAAGAACGACATGATGCGGGGCATCGAGCTGTTGGTGCTGTTGATCACCGGCATTCTTCTGATCCTGTTCGTGCTGCGGCCCCTGTTGAAAGCCACAACGGGCGCCGGCCCGGCGGGTATGCCGGCGATCGCTGCGGCCGGGGGTAACGGAGTTACGCCCGTGCAGACCATGGCTGTCGGGATGTCGGGTCAGGCGGCTGCGGGCCAGCTGACCGGTCCGTCGGACATGGAGCAGCGGCTGGATATCGCGCGCATTGAGGGGCAGGTGAAGGCGTCCTCGGTGAAGAAGGTTTCCGAGTTCGTCGAGCGTCATCCGGAGGAGTCGACCTCGATCCTCCGCAACTGGGTGCATGAAGGCTGATGGCCCGGATGGTCTCACGCAAGCCGGCGGTCGAGGACGCCCGCAAGCTGACCGGGCCGGAGAAGGCTGCTGTCGTCCTGCTGTCGCTCGGTGAAGATCACACCCGCCTGTGGCAGGGGCTGGACGACGACGAGATCAAGGAAATCTCCCAGGCGATGGCCTCGCTGGGCACGGTAAGCTCGAGCGTGGTCGAGGAACTGCTTCTGGAATTCGTGTCGGGCATGACCGGCTCGGGTGCGGTGATGGGCAGTTTCGAGCAGACCCAGAAGCTGCTGGCCTCCTTCATGCCGCCCGACCGGGTCGAAGGCCTGATGGAGGAAATCCGCGGTCCTGCCGGTCGCACCATGTGGGACAAGCTGGGCAATGTGAACGAGGCGGTTCTCGCGAACTATCTGAAGAACGAATACCCGCAGACGGTGGCGGTGGTCCTGTCCAAGATCAAGCCTGACCATGCCTCGCGCGTGCTGACGGCCCTGCCCGAGGACTTCGCCATGGAGTGTGTCCAGCGCATGCTGCGCATGGAGCCTGTGCAGCGCGAAATCCTCGACAAGATCGAACAGACCCTGCGGACCGAGTTCATGTCCAATCTGGCGCGGACGTCGAAGCGCGACAGCCACGAGATGATGGCGGACATCTTCAACAGCTTTGACCGCCAGACCGAGGCCCGTTTCATCGGTGCGCTGGAAGAGCGCAACCGCGAAGCCGCCGAACGTATTCGTGCCCTGATGTTCGTCTTCGAGGATCTGGCCAAGCTGGACCCCGGCGGGATCCAGACCCTGCTTCGCGCTGTCGAAAAGGATCAGCTGGCGCTGGCCCTCAAGGGGGCGTCGGAGTCCCTCCGTGAGCTGTTCTTCGGCAATATGTCAGAGCGTGCGTCGAAGATCATGCGCGAGGATATGGAGTCGATGGGGCCTGTGCGGCTGAAGGATGTCGACTCCGCTCAGATGGCCATGGTGCAGGTCGCCAAGGACCTGGCTGCCAAGGGTGAAATCATGCTGGTCGGTCAGGGGGGCGATGATGAGCTCATCTACTGATGTCATCATGACGACCTCGGCGCGCCCATTCGCCTTCGACACCGAGTTCGACGCCTCGGGGGCGGTGGTCCGTGCTACAGACTGGCGTCCGACCAAGCGCGCCTATTCGCCGGCCGAAGTCGAGGCCCTGATCGCCGAGGCCCGGGCGGAGGCGCGCGACCAGGCCTTGGCCGAGGTCGACAGCCGCCGGTCGCAGGCTATTGCCGACCTCAGCGGCGCGCTTTCGGCCAGTCTTCCGCAGCTTGGCGCGGTGGTTCAGTCGCACCGCGAACAGGCAGCCGACCTGGCATTGGCCACCGGTCGCGCCCTTGCTTTCGCGGCTCTTGACCGGCTGCCGCAGGCCGCTGTCCGGGCCGCGCTGGAGGAGCTGGGAAGGGAGATCGACGCCTCTCCGCGCCTTGTGATCGCCATGTCCGGACTGGACGAGGCAGGTCGAACCGAGATCGAGGATCTGTGCAAGGGTATCGGCTATGCCGGTGCGGTCCGCTTTCGCGAGGAGCCCGGTGCGACCCGGGCGGCCTTTGAGCTGGAATGGGCCGACGGGCGGGCTGTCTTTGATCCCGCGGAAACCTTTGCCCGCCTCGAGGCGGCCGTGGCCCGGGCCCTGGTCGCCGGGGCGGGGGCTGACTCCCCCGATACTGTGACTGCGTCCGAAGGGATGATCCGATGACCGCCGATAACCTGCCGCTCGAGGAATTCGACCACGGGGTCATGCCCGTCGTCAGTGAAGACGGGACCGACAAGTCCGCGAGCGATCTCGCACCGGTGTTCGATGTTCCGGTGAATATCTCCGCCGTGCTGGGCAAGTCGCACATGTCGGTCGCCCAGCTGCTGAAGCTGACCAGCGGCTCGGTGCTGGAGCTTGATCGCAAGGTGGGCGAGGCCATCGACATCTTCGTCAACAACCGGCTGGTGGCGCGCGGCGAGGTCGTGGTCGTCGAGGACCGACTGGGCGTGACCATGACGGAAATCATCAAGACCGAGGATACGGGCGCCTGATCGGCGACCGGCAGTGAGTTCTAGAGGAGAAGACCCATGCGGCTTCTGGTAGTTGGCAGACTGAGCGGGCAACTGGCTTCGGCCGTTAAGATGGCCATGGCCCACGGGGCCAAGGTGCATCACGTCGAGCGGGGCGATCAGGCCACCGAGCAGCTGCGACGCGGGCAGGGCGCGGACCTGTTGATGGTCGACTACCGGGTCGATATCGCCGCCCTGATCGCTGCCAATGAGTCCGAGCGTATCCACGTGCCGGTGGTGGCCTGTGGCGTTGACGCGGGGCCGGAAGATGCCGCGGCAACAATCCGCGCCGGGGCCAAGGAGTTCATCCCCCTGCCGCCCGAGGCGGATCTGATCGCCGCCGTTCTGTCGGCGGTCGCAGACGATGACCGTCCGTTGATCTCGGCCGATCCGTCGATGAAGGCGGTCATCGGTCTGGCCGACCAGGTTGCACGCTCGGAAGCCTCGATCCTGATCACCGGCGAAAGCGGCGTGGGCAAGGAGGTGATGGCCCGTTACCTCCACCAGAATTCGCGTCGCGCCGACAAGCCCTTCATCAGCGTCAACTGTGCCGCCATACCGGACAATCTGCTGGAATCCGAGCTGTTCGGCCACGAGAAGGGCGCCTTCACCGGCGCCGTGGCCCGCCGGGTCGGCAAGTTCGAGGAAGCCGACGGCGGCACCCTGCTGCTCGACGAGATCAGTGAGATGGATGTCCGGCTGCAGGCCAAGCTGCTGCGCGCCCTGCAGGAGCGGGTCATCGACCGCGTGGGCGGCACGACGCCCGTCAAGGTCGACATCCGTATCATCGCCACCTCGAACCGGGACCTGGCCCGGTCGGTCTCGGAAGGCGCCTTCCGCGAAGACCTGCTGTACCGCCTTAACGTCGTCAATCTGCGGCTGCCGTCGCTGCGCGAACGCCCGGGCGACATTCCGGCGCTGGCCGACTTCTTCGTGCGCAAGTACGCCGCCGCGAATGGCGTGGCCGTTCGCCCCGTGTCGGCGGAGGCCCGCCGGGCGCTGATGGCGCATCGCTGGAACGGCAACGTCCGCGAATTGGAAAACGCCATGCACCGGGCCGTGCTGCTGGCCCAGGGACCCGAGATCGACGTTGACGCCATCCGCCTGCCTGACGGCCAGCCCCTGACCGGGGCCGTGCACGATACCGGCCCCGCCGGACGTGCGGCCCAGACAGCCGATGCCGTGACCCGCGCCTACGTCGGCCAGACGGTAGCGCAGATGGAAAAGACCCTGATCCTCGATACACTGGGCCACTGCCTCGGCAACCGCACCCATGCAGCCAACATCCTGGGTATCTCGATCCGCACCCTGCGCAACAAGCTGAACGAATACGCCGACGAGGGTACGCCCATCCCCGCGCCCCAGTCGGGCATTTCCGCCGCCGTCGGCTGAGGAGCGAGCGCGTGGATCGCAGAAGCGTTCTGATGGGAATGGGGGCGCTGGCGCTCGCAGCCTGCGATAATCCATCGGCTACATCGTCTACTCCCGCGCCATCGCTTGGGGCGTTGGATCTGTCTGCGCTGGAAGCAATCAACGGGGGCCGCATCGGCCTCGCGGCGCATGACCTGGCCTCAGGCCACCGCCTCGCTTCTCGTGGCGTGGAACGGTTCGTCTACTGTTCGACCTTCAAAATGTACCTTGCCGCCGCCACCTTCCTGCGTGTGCAGGCGGGGGAAGAACGACTGGACCGGCTGATTCCGATCACCCGCGCCGACATGATCAACCACGCTCCGGTCACCGAGCCGGCAATCGGTACCAGCCTGACCGTCGAGGCCCTCATGAAGGGGACGGTTGAGGTCAGCGATAACCCGGCGGCCAACCTGTTGCTCAAGGCCAATGGCGGGCTCGACGCCATGCGCGCCTTCTATCAAGGCATCGGTGACACCAGCACCCGCGTCGACCGCTTCGAGCCCGAGATGAACCGTCTCGACGGTGACAAGGACACCATCACGCCGCTACAGTCAGTGGCCAACCTCAAGCGTTTGTTCGTCGATGCCGACACCCCGCTGTCGGGTGAGCACAAGGACAAACTGCTGGGCTGGATGTTCGCCTCCCCGACCGGCGAGGGCCGCATCCGCGCGGGCCTGCCCACAGGCTGGCGCACGGCGCACAAGACCGGCACCGGCGGCTATGGTCCGACCAATGACATCGGCCTCCTCTATCCGCCGAGCGGCGAGCCCGTCGTCATCGCCATCTACTACCACGCCACCCGCGACAGCTCGGACGAACAGAACGAAGCCGTAATCGCCGAGGCGACCCGTCTGGCCTTGGCCCGTCTGGGGCGCGCATGACTGACACCCCCGTCATGATGAAGGACGGCATGGCCCGGCCCTCGGGCAGGGACATGCTGGGCTGGGTGGCGCGCGGCGAGGTCGGCATGGCGGTTGGCGTCATCGGCGTCATCCTGCTGCTGATCCTGCCGATCCCGGCCTTCCTGATGGACATGCTTCTGGCGATCTCGCTGATCTCCAGTGTGCTGATCCTGATGACTGCCCTGATGATGAAGAAGCCGCTGGACTTCGCCATCTTCCCGACGGTGCTTCTGGTCTCGACCCTGTTCCGTCTGGGCCTGAACCTGGCCTCGACCCGGCTGGTCCTGACCAGCGGTCACGAGGGGGGCGATGCTGCCGGGGCGATCATCGAGTCCTTCGGCGCCCTGATGATGGGCGGCAGCTTCATCATCGGCATCATCGTCTTTGCCATCATCCTGGTGGTGAACTTCGTCGTCATCACCAAGGGTTCGACCCGGATCGCCGAGGTCTCGGCCCGCTTCACCCTCGATTCCATGCCCGGCAAGCAGATGGCTATCGACGCTGATCTGTCGTCGGGCCTGATCACCGAGGATCAGGCCAAGGTTCGCCGCAAGGAGCTGGAGCAGGAGTCGACCTTCTTCGGCGCCATGGACGGTGCCTCGAAATTCGTCCGGGGCGACGCGGTGGCCGGCCTGATCATCGTCTTCATCAATGTGCTGGGCGGGATCCTGATCGGAACGCTGCAGCACGGCATGCCGATGGGCGATGCCGCCACGGCCTATGTGCAGCTGACCATCGGCGACGGTCTGGTCACCCAGGTTCCGGCCATCATCATCTCGATCGCTGCAGGCTTCCTGGTGTCGAAGGCCGGGGTCGAGGGGTCTGCCGACAAGGCCCTCGTCAGCCAGCTGGCCACCAACCCCATCAGCCTCGGCATGGTGGCGGCGGCCTCGGCCCTGATTGGCCTGATCCCCGGCATGCCGATCCTGCCCTTTGCGGCGCTTGCGGCCGGAGCGGGCTTCATGGCCTGGCGACTGGGCCGGGCGAGGTTGAAGCCGGTACCGGTCGAGACGCCGGAGTCCGCCAAGCCCCGCGAGGATGTCGAGGAGCCCATTTCGACGGCGCTCAACATCGATGAGGTCAAGATTGAGCTGGGCTATTCCCTGCTGGCCCTGATCAATGAGCTGGAAGGACGTCGCCTGACTGACCAGGTCCGGGCCCTGCGCCGGTCTCTGGCGCAGGAGTTCGGTTTCGTCATGCCGGCCGTCCGTATCCTCGATAATATGCGCCTCGGCACCCAGGGCTACGCCATCCGCATCAAGGAAATGGAGGCCGGAACCGGCGAGGTGCGCCTCGGACAGCTGCTGGCCATGGATCCTGCCGGACGTCAGGTCGAACTGCCGGGCGAGCACACCAAGGAGCCGGCCTTCGGCCTGCCTGCAACCTGGATCGACGAGTCCCTGCGCGAGGAGGCGACCTTCCGCGGCTATACGGTGGTCGACCCGTCGACCGTCCTGACCACCCACCTGACCGAGATTCTCAAGGAGAATATGGCCGAGCTGCTGTCCTATGCCGAGGTGCAGAAGCTGCTCAACGGTCTGGAAGGCGAGGAGAAGAAGCTGGTCGAGGACCTGATCCCCGGCTCGGTGACGGTGACCACGCTTCAGCGGGTGCTGCAGTCTCTGCTGAAGGAAAAGGTGTCGATCCGCGACCTGCCGGCGATCCTGGAAGGGTTGGCCGAGGCTGCGCCGCACACCAGTTCGGTGACGATCCTGGTCGAGCACGTCCGGACGCGGCTCGCGCGCCAGCTGTGCTGGCAGCACAAGGGCGACGACGGGGCCCTGCCGATCGTGACCCTTTCGCCGGAATGGGAGCAGGCCTTCGCCGAGAGTCTCGTGGGGCAGGGCGAGGACAAGCAGCTGGCCATGGCGCCTTCACGCCTGCAGGACTTCATCCGCGCTGTCCGGGACGTGTTCGAACGCGCCGCCATGTCGGGCGAGACGGCCGTCCTGCTGACAGGCCCGCAGGTCCGGCCCTACGTCCGCTCGATCATCGAACGGTTCCGCGGTCAGACGGTGGTGATGAGCCAGAACGAAATCCACCCCCGTGCCCGGCTTCGGACCCTGGGGCAGGTCTGAGCGGGGATCAGTTGACCTCGGTCCAGCCTTCGGAAGACGCCTGGCGGGCGGCTTCGTTGGTCGGACGTGCCACCAGGCCGGACTGGGTGATCCAGACCTCGTACTCCGCGCCATCCGCCATCGGCATATAGGCGCCGCCGCCATACAGGGTGTCCACGGCGTCGACGTAGCGACGATATTTCCGCGCCATGTCCCAGGCGCTGAGCCGCCAGGGCAGGGCGTCCGGCTGGTCACCGCCGGTCAGGTCGTGGACGCTGCGAATGTCCTCCCGCTCCTGCTGGATGGACTGGTAGCGACCCGAGAGGCGATCAAGACGGTACTGGGTGTCGAGGCCAAGGACGGTCGCCCAGGGTTTCCATCGCAGGACCTGGGCCTCGATCCGCCATTCATCGCCGTGCAGGGGATAGGTTCCGGTGACAGGCGTGTCTGAGCCCTCGGGGGCCGGCTGGATGACGGTGGCTTCGAAAAACTGTGGACCCAGCTGGCGGACCTGGATGGTGGCCACGGGGCGCTCATGGGTGAGGCGCGCATAGGTCTGGACATTCATGCCCAGCAGGGCCGCGATGGCCGCCACCGCAGCAAGACCGCCGCCGCCGATTGCTCCAAGCCCGCCGCTGACGAACTTGCCCCGGAAGAAGGACGCCAGACCGCTCAACAGGAAGATGACGCCTGCTGCACCGACGATCGCCGGGATAATCCACCACCACCAGACCATGACGCCCCCTTCAGTGCCGAGTGTCACACCATGCTAACCGTAAATCGCGGGAACGTCGAAGGTTTCACCCCAGACGCGACTGGACTTGCCCCCGGAGGCCGTTAAACCTGCCCGCCGATGGAATGGAACGTCCGCGAGAATCTGATCACCTTCAGCCGGTTCCTGCGGGCCGGGGGGCTGGGACGGTCGCTGCTCGGCCTGATGTCCCTGGCCTTTGTGCTGCTGTTGATTGTGAACCTCGCGACCTTTTTCATGATCGGCCGCACGGCGGAGTTTCACGAGACGGTGGATCGCAGCCACAGGGTCCAGACCGCAGCCCGGGACCTGCTGATCCGGCTCGTCGACGCTGAAACGGGACAGCGCGGTTATCTGCTCACGGGCAGCCAGGAATTCCTGACTATCCATGATGAGGCGATCCGCGACTTGCCGGGCCTGATGCAGGCGCTGGACGACCTGACAGAGGGCGATGCCCAGATGCGGGGGCGGGTTGATCGCCTGCGTGAGATGGCCCGCGAGCGGATCGGCATCATGGAGGCAACCATTGCGCTCGGCCGGGCCCAGCGGTCAGGCGATGCGATCGGCATCGTGCGGGAGGGGCGCGGCAAGGAGCTGATGGACGCGATGCGGTCGGAGATCGCGGCCATCGACCGGCTGGAGGCGGAGCGCTGGGCGTCTCTTCGCCAGCAGTCGGAGTGGTCGGCCGGGGCGACGATCGGCATCAATGCTTTGGCCGGGATCCTCATCCTCATGCTGGGCGGCATCGTTGCCTGGATGGTGTTGCGGTATCTGAACCAGATGCAGACGGCCCAGATGGAACTGGACCGGATCAATGCCAACCTCGAGAATGAGGTGCGGGATCGCACCGGTGATCTGATCCGCGCCAACGAGGAAATCCAGCGCTTCGCCTATATCGTCAGTCATGACCTGCGCGCCCCGCTGGTCAATGTGATGGGCTACACATCGGAGCTTGAAACCGCGGGCCGGGTCATCGACCGCCAGATGTCCCGGATGGAGACCGACGCCCCGGACCTGGTGGAGCGCGATGCCCTGGTGGCAGTGCGTGAGGATGTGCCCGAGGCGATCGGCTTCATCCGCGCATCGACCGAGAAGATGGACCGGCTGATCAACGCCATACTGAAGCTGTCCCGCGATGGTCGCCGCGTGCTGTCCTCCGAGCCGGTGGACATGACCGCCATGGTGCAGAAGATTGCCGACAGCGTGAACCACCAGACCGAAAGCATGGGTGCGGAAATCGAGGTTGCCGAATTGCCCGGCATGACCGGAGATCGCCTGTCGCTGGAGCAGGTGTTCGGCAATTTGATCGACAACGCGGTCAAATATCTCTCCCCGGAGCGCCCGGGGCGTATCCGGGTCGAAGGCACGGAGCTTGCGGACCGCATGGTCGAGTACCGCATCATCGATAATGGCCGCGGCATATCGGATCGCGACCATGAGCGGATATTCGAGCTCTTCCGTCGATCCGGCAAACAGGATCAGCCGGGGGAGGGGCTGGGGCTCGCCTTCGTCAAGAACAGTATTCGCCGGATGGGGGGCGACATCACGCTGGAGTCCCGTCTGGGAGAAGGCTCGACATTCATCCTCAAATTTCCGAAACGCCCCGACTAGTCGAGAAAAGGGACCCTGACATGCCTCACTCCGTCAAGATTGTGATGATCGAGGACGATCACGGCCACGCGCGCCTGATCGAGAAGAACATCCGGCGGGCGAACATCTCGAACCAGATCGAGCATTTCGCCGACGGCTCTTCCGCGCTGGAGCATCTGTTCAGCGAAAAGGTCCTGAGCAATGGCCCGCTGCTGATCCTGCTGGACCTCAATCTGCCGGACATGTCTGGCACCGACATTCTGGAGAAGATCAAGGCGGACGAGCGCCTGCGCCGGGCCCCGGTGGTGATCCTGACCACGACGGATGACAAGGTCGAGATCCAGCGGTGTTATGATCTGGGCTGCAACGTCTACATCACCAAGCCGGTGGAGTATGAATCCTTCTCGGAAGCGATCCGGCAGCTGGGACTGTTCCTGTCTGTGATCCAGGCCCCTGAAATCAACTAGCCCGAGGCCCGTTTGCAGCCCCTCACCACGCCCCTTCACCTGCTCTACATCGATGACGATCGTGGTCTCTCGCGGCTCGTCGAAAAGGAGCTCGGCCGCCAGGGGTTCGTCGTGACCTGCGCTCCGGACGGGGAGTCCGGGCTGGACATTCTGCGCAGCGGGCAGGTGTTCGACGTCTGCGCCCTCGACCACTACATGCCCGAACGGGACGGCCTCGACGTTCTGCCGGACATTCTGGCGCTCGAGAACCCGCCGCCGGTCGTCTATGTGACCGGCGCCCAGGAAGGGCGGATCGCGGTGGCTGCCCTCCGCGCCGGAGCTGCCGACTATGTGATCAAGGACGTCTCTGAGGACTTCACTGCCCTGCTGCGATCGGCGATCGAGGATGCCCATCATCGGCGCCGACTGCAGCGCGAGCATGAGGTCGCCCAGGAAGAGGTTCGTCTGGCGCGTGACCGGGCCGAGGCGATGTTGCGCGAGGTGAACCACCGCGTGGGGAACTCCCTGCAGCTGGTCTCCAGCTTTATCTCGCTGCAGATGCGCCAACTACAGGACGGGGATGCGCGCGACGCCCTGTGCGAGGCCCAGGCCCGCATCGAGGCGGTCGCCCATGTGCATCGGCGACTGTATACCTCAGGGGACATGGCCCAGGTCGCCATGCACGAGTATCTGAAGAGCCTGATCGAGGAGTTGGCCGTCTCGCTGGGCCGCGAAGACAGTGCGCCGGATCTGAAACTGGACGCAGACCCCATGAATGTCGGCACCGACCAGGCCGTCTCCCTGGGCGTGATCGTGACCGAGCTGGTCACCAACGCTGTCAAATACGCCTATGAACCGGGTCAGGGCGGCGAGATCCGGATCCATCTCAAGGCCCAGGGAGAGGGCCGGGCCCTGCTGACCGTCGAGGACGACGGGCCGGGGCTGGGCGACCCGAGCAGCGGTCCGAAGGGCACGGGGCTCGGGTCCAAGATCGTCGCCGCCATGGCCGGAGGCCTGCGTTCGGCCGTGCGGTTTGACGATGCACACAAAGGTGTGCGGGCCCAGCTCGCTTTCGAGCTCTAGGCTTCACCCATGCTGCAGTTCGGAACGGCCCGCCCGGATCACCTCTACGTCCTGCGTCCGACCGCGTTCGGCCTCCTGGTGCACGAGGGGAGACTGGCGTGTGTGCGTATCGACCGGGGCGAGAACAGCTACCTCGACCTACCCGGTGGCGCCCGTGATGGCGAGGAGACCGAGGCCGAAGCGGTTGTCCGTGAATACCGGGAGGAGACCGGCTTGCGGGTCGCCCCCAGGGAGCGCCTGACCGAGGCGGCCCAGTTCGTCGACAAGACCGACGGCAGGACCGTCAACAACACCGGCGGGTTCTGGACGCTGGTCCTGCTGGACCCCGTACCGTCGGGCAAGATCGAGGATGATCATGAGCTCGTCTGGCTGGACCCCGTCGAGGCGCTGGTGGAACTCAGGCACGAGGCCCACGCCTGGGCTGTAGCCGTCTGGATGCGCGCTCGCACAACCCTGTGATCCGGGGAACGATTGCGGCACCCGTCGGTTGAGTCTGTATCCGGGCAGACGACGGGTCCGCCCCCTCCCAGGAGACGACAATGAACAAGGATCAGGTTGAAGGCCGCGCCAAGGAAGCCATGGGCAACGTCAAGGACGCTGCGGGCGACATGACGGACAATCACAAGCTGCAGGCCGAGGGCAAGGCCGACCAGGCCGAGGGCAAGGTCCAGAAGACCGCCGGCGACGTCAAGGAAGACATCAAGCACTGATCGCCCGATCCCGATGGATCAAGGGGGCCGCTGTCGCAGGACAGCGGCCCTTTTTCAGTCCCGGCCGGACAGGTTGACGCGCAGTCCTGCATCGCTGTCGCGACTGGCCGGACGTTCGCACGTTTCTTCCCACACGACGCCGCCGTCGGGGCGGGCCCGGGGGCGGGTTTCGCAGCGGCCCCGGTCGGCAAGCTGCGGCGTGCCGGGTCCGCGCACCTCGCGCGGCTGGTCGCACTGCACGGCATAGCCGGCGTCGGCCTGGGCCCGGGCGCAATTCTCCAGCTCGCTGGTCGGGCGCAGGGCGGCCGGCAGGCTGTCGCCGAGCTCGACGGCCAGCTGGCGGCGCACGGAAAGCTGGCAGGTCTCGAGCGGGGTGTCGCCCCGCACCTGCGGATGGCAGCGGGCGCGTTCCCAGGCGTAGAGATCGTCTTTCGCCCACTGGGGCAGGGGATCCTGAAGGATCAGGCTGAGAACAAGGGCACTGAGCATGGCAGCCTCCGCAGGTTGGCCTCCCTAGCGCGCCAAGGATCGCATGGCCCGCTCCAGTCCGTCCAGCGTGAGGGGGAACATCTGATGTTCCATCACTTCGCGGATAAGGCCGACCGACGGCGTATAGGACCAGTAGCGCTCGGGCACCGGGTTCAGCCAAGCGGATTTCGGCCACTGCTGACGCAGCCGCTTGAGCCAGACGGCGCCCGCCTCCTCGTTC
>Ga0115011_10001326_pt1 | contig 17947 bp, 9 predicted proteins | sample TroAtlMetagenome_2_FD_88705 | JGI IMG/M metagenome (GOLD analysis project Ga0115011, IMG submission 88705) | Marine eukaryotic phytoplankton communities from Atlantic Ocean - Tropical Atlantic ANT8 Metagenome | ecosystem: Environmental > Aquatic > Marine > Oceanic | place: Tropical Atlantic...
AGGTCGTGGAGGAGGAGGGGGAGGAGGTGCTGCACTACTTTTTTCTGGCTTCTTTATCGCTCCTATTGCAGGTGGTGGTGGCGGCGGCGGAGGTGGCGGTTGCGGAAGGGCTACTTTTGGTTTCGAAATACCTGGTAGTGGTGGTGGTGGTGGAGGAGGAGGAGGAGGAGGCAATGATGTCGCTTTCGGTACAGGTGCAAGAGCCACCGGCGTGGAGTCTTTTAACGCTGAAGTTTTTGCCGGCAACTTGCTCGGCGGAAGAGGAGGGGGAGGAGGGGGAATAGGTGGAGATTTTCGTGGTGGAGGTGAAGGAACTGAAGGCGATGTCGCACTACTATCGCTTTGCTTTGGTTTACTTTTGCCAGAATTGGCATCTGCTGGCGATAAATTTTCTTCCAATCTCAACTTCTCTTGCATCTTTTTGATTTCTTCCCCTCCGATTGTCTTTTGCTCTCTCGGAGAAGGAATGGTAGAGAGTGCCATTTCAGCTTCAATATCGTGAACACCTTCTCCGACCAAGTTTTTATGCAGATTTGAACCTTTGGAGAAGCCTCCCGTCTTTATTTCATCTTCATCGGCGCTGCCGGACTTATCTGATCCAACAAGTAACAATTGAGCAATATCCCCTTTCTTCAAATTCTTTCGACGCATCTTCTCGGCTTTTCCTTGAATGGCTTTCGCGAGTTTGCCCTTCAAAATTGTCTCGATATCCGCTTGGAAAGATTGTAGAGAGAACTTTTCTTTCACTTTGCCTTCTTCTCCCTCCACGAGCAAAGCATTCTCGTCTTCATCGTCGTCTTCAATTTCGTCGAGATCTTTCAAGAGTTCAGTCAATTTCCCGCTTCTCGCCATTTGTAACAAAGCTTCTTCGGTTTCTTTCGATAACGGAACATCGCTGGAATACTGCGACGACTCCATCTCGGTCGGCAAGATCGAAGCATCAATCAAAGGTCCATTATTCTTACTTCTTGGAGAAAAACTCTTTTCCAAGGCGTCGTAAAATCCTTCAGAAAAGCTACCATCCATGTCTTGCGCACTACCAACTTGTTCGCATCGAACGGCTTCGTCGAGAGTCGTAATGTTAGCATTAGTCGGGGAAGTTGGCAAAGGCGAAAAGAGTTCAACTCGAGATGAAAAATCTCGTCCTTCCTGCTCCTCGCTTATTAATCCCTCTCTTGGTGATACCATTGCAGCTTCGGGATTTATTCGAAGCGGTGTTGTCACCTCTGTTCCATCCTCCTTATTTGCTTCAATTTTAGCCTCAACTGAAGATGGTTTCTCATCCTCTACCCATTTAACACTCTTATTCATCTTTGGTGTTGCAACAAGGACGACTTCACTCGCTTTCGCGGGTGATTTCTTCGGTGATTTCTTTCTATAAGGCGAAATGGGCGGTACTTTCCGCTCCGACTTTTGTTCTTGCACGTCCATTTCTTGAGCTCTTTTCTCGATAGAATCCTGCGTCGATGTTTTCGTTGCTCTCCGTCGAATAGCTTCGGCCACAGCAGATACTTTAACTCCTTTCATTCTTCTTTGAGACTTTAATTTCCGATTTTTGGATGACGCAATTTTCAATCGATCAATTGCTGGTACGGATGCGGCAGTTGCCAATTTAGGTGATTTTACACCCCTCTGACCTGTTGCATCCAAAATTGGTGCCGCAGTCGGTAACACAACAGCCGAAACTGGCGAAGAGACTTTCATTTTATCTCTTTCAATTGTAGCGGGTATTTCTTCCGCATCATCTCTGTTTTCTTCAGGTAAATCGTATATATCATCGTCGTCAAACTCTTCTTTTTCTTGACTAGCCTCTTCCCAAATTGAACCTTTTTCGTCGAAGTCATCATCCTCTGAAGCTTCTTCAACATCAACTTCTTCGTAGATTTCAAGCACATTAGTTGTGCTACTGTCCTTTTGCGGCGGTAGTACTTTTGATGGTGTGATAGTCGTTCCTACTTCTCCTTTTTTCAGAGCGATATCTTTCTGTTTACGGTGTAGACACGGAGGCTCAGAAGGCTCGGAATGTTGAAGTGGTGACAATGCCGTTTTAGTAGCATCGTCAACATCTTCATCCTCAACTTCCTCAATATCTGAGTTAGCTAATAAATCCGCATCTTTCGGCGCCTCCCTCTGAACTTTTTTCTTTTCACGTTTCTTCACCCTTCGACGAACCTTTCTCCTCGTTTCTTCTTCTTCTTCTTCTTCTTCCGACACAGAGGAATGGACGATGACATATTCGTCTTCATTCTCACTGCTGCTCAGTTCTTTTGATTCATTTTTAATGGGTTGCTTGCGTCTTTGTTGCTTCGCTCGGTGCTTCTCCCAATCCTCGGCTTCAGAGTCGCTCCATTCTGACTTGTCTTCAGAATTGTCACCGTATATTTTATCGAATCGACTTAGATCAAATTCACGTTTTAGACTTTCACTGAACGCGTTATTTCCTTTTTCGTAGTTCCCAAACGCTGAATTTAAGTCCCACTTCCCACCGGTAGCGACTATTTCTTTTATCCACAGTGGTGTTGGAGAAAGAGATGCGTACGCAGAAAGGCCTCTTTCATTCATCCAATGCGGCAGCATATCGTCATTGTCTTCGCTCTCATCGTCCATGTCCTCTTCTACTTCAAATTCGGATGGTAATGATATACCAAAGCTAGCGTGTCTATGTTTTCCTCCTTTCCCTGCGATTGCTTCGTGCATCCATGACGGCAAACTATCGTCGTCAATCAACCCTTCCTGCATATCGTCCTCGTCATACTCTCCTTCATCGGAACAGATTTCAAACTTTCTACTCCCCTCCTCATTATTATTATTATTATTATCATTACCATTATTAAAGTATTCGCGACGAAACGAAAACGACTCGATATCGTCCTCGTCGTTGTTGTTGAAATCATAATACATCCTGTGCCTTCTCTCTTTGGGATCCCGTTTGTTCATCATAACTACGTTGTTGAGATACATCTCTGCATGAGAGGATGCGCTCACCGAAGTATCGAAATATGTATTCCCGAACTTTACCCTTCGTGTGTTCTCGATGAAAACTGGTTGATTCTCATTTTCGGCATCCGTGATAATTGAATAATAGTCTACAAAGATGAGCTCCATTAAAGAAACGACTAGGAACGTCTCGTCTTCTTCTCGAGTCTGGGACGTTGCGCGCTTCTCTCGCGATGGCTTTAATATCCGTGGACCAATTGCGCTCGCCATAGAACGCAACGCGGTTTTATCTTTAACAAATACACTTGCCGTTTTAGCGTTAAATCCACACGTCGTCGAGTGGACAAACTCGCAAATCTCTTTCAAAACATCTAAGCGTTCTTTCGGGACGAAGTCTTTCAACAGGAAGGTCACTATAAATCTCTGACTTTCTCTGTGCTCCGTGGACTCTATGGCCGCGATGAACTGCTCGTATAACTTTTCTGTCAGTAGACAATCCGTTAGTAAATCTAATCCTTCCAGTAAAATCTTCGCGAAATCTTTTCCCCCTCCTCTTTCTCTGTGAATATCTTCATCGTCGTCGTCGTCGTTTTCAATGAGTTCCAAAGCTTTCCGTTTCCAAGTGTACGAAGCATCGGTATCTCCGTGTAACACTTCCGCGTGGTGCTTGAACAAGAGAGTATTAGTATTACTGTTCTTAGCACTACTCACTTCGTTCACCCGCAATCGAAAAGCGATTATATGGAGGATACTGAGGATAGTTTCGTCGTCCATTCTTCCTCTTTGTTGTTGTTGTTGTTGAAGTGTTTTTACTTTTCCAAGTCCTCGTTTGGATTTCAACGCGCGATAGGACATTTCGCTCTCAATCCCAATTCTTACTCTTTTCTTTTCCTCATCGGTGCGTGTGGGAGAATGCTCGTCTCATCGAGCGACTTTTATTGTGCGTGCGTCGTGCATCCACGCGTAGAAGTTGTGGGCGTTTTCTTTCAAAGTGGTGAGAGATTATGATTTCGTTGAGTGCTTTTTTTCTCTCTTTCGTTCCCGTCCTCCTCCGCATAAATTTATAACTTTTTCGACTCCTTTTTTTTCATGTCCAATGTCGTCGTCGTCGTCGTTTTCCAAAGTCTCGTCTACACAAAATTTCTTTTTTGTCCATTTCAAGAAAGGAGGTTGGGAGGAGACGAGACAAAAATTTATCACAACAAAAATTAGACCACCGTCGTCGTCGTCGTTTACTTGCGACTCGCCGCACTATCGGAGCGCACGAGCGTGAGAGAGAGAGAGAGAGAGAGAGCATCAATCACTCCAACACCGGTCGCGCGCACCATTTCTCTCCCTCCCCCTTTCTCTCTCTCTCTTTGATACGAGCGCACGTAATACCAGCCAGCGGCTTCCCGTTCTTGAAGTGCCTTCGTTTTCCCAACGAACACCAAAACACAAAGTACTAATCATGTTTCGCTCTTTAACCATGGGCCGTACTCCGGACGTGTTCAACTTATCGTTCGGATATCGAGAAGAAGTATCTGTGAAGGCGACAACAACGACGAATAAAGAAGAAGAAGAAGAAGAAGAAGAAGAAGAGGAAGGAAAAGAAGGAGAACAACAACAACAAATAAAGACTGAAATACAATCGCACGAAGTGAACGTGGAATATAATTCAGACCGAGACCACGAGGAGATTTTGGACAAAATAGCAGACGGTCAGATGAGTTTACCGTTCAAAGAACAGGGCGATGTGGTGAAAGCGCAGTTGTTATGTTTACAGGGCGGCTACGATGTCGTCAAAGTGAAAGTTCGATTGACGATTGAACCATATAAACCAACTCCGAAAATCTTTCGCTTAACCAGACAGAACAATACCGGAACGACGACGTTGTGCGAAGGATTGTATTCTTTGTTAAAAGGATGTGATTTAGACTCCATCGAAGAGTTGATTCTAGGCGAAGGGGTGGTCAGAATCTTAGGCGACATACGAGAGCGTTTTAAGAATGTCATTTCAGTCGATCTCTCCAATTCGCAGTTAACAGAGTTGCCGGTGGAAATCACTCAATTCTTCCCTCGCTTGGAAGTGTTAAAGCTGAACAATAATAAATTGATCGATTTACCAAGTTTAGTCAACTTGAAAAAACTGAGAGAATTACACTGCGACAACAATCAACTGACCAAAATACGAACAGATTTAAGAGAGAACAAAATGCTCCAAGTGATTTCTTTAAAAGGAAACAAACTGACGAAACCAGTGATGGATATGAAAGCATTATCGAAAGTGCACACGTTTCATTTGTACGGAAATCCAGTTGAGTATTTACCAGAAATGCACCACTGCAAAGCTTTGAGGTGTTTGTCCTTGGTAAATGTTGTCGTGAGCGCGAACGACGATTTAACGGAAGTGGGCGTGCAAATCGGGGACACGACGTCAACTTACATCCCTCAGGCGATTTCAGGCAAAGCCGCACAGAAAGGAAAAGCGTTTTCGGATTTTTTTACTCTCGTGTTTAGACACTCGAGTTGTCAACACTTGCTCATCGCCACTGCTTTAGCAAAGATTGCGCAAGAAGATCCAATGAATTGTGTCGAAATTGGTGCGACAGAAGGCGCGTTGCAGCAAATGCTCACAATGCTCTTGACTTCTGACGTGAACGTCATTCGTGAAGCGACGCATATCATCGCAGCTTTGAGTCAACTTCCTGATATTGCGCAAAAACTCATAGACTCGAAAGTATCGCAAAGAATACAAAGCTTGATGGCAGTAAGTTTGTTTGTTTGTTTTCCGTCTCTCCAACCTTATTGTGATACTTTACTTTATTGGTGGTTATTTAAAATAAAAATTGACCTCTAAAAAATCCCTATTCATTCAAACAGGATTCTAATTCTGCGGTAAAAATATGTGGATGTAATATTCTAGCATCTTTGGCGTTTGCTTCGGGAAAATTATCAAAGGTATGCAAATCGTCGAATTTTTTAAAGTTTTTGTTCTTAATTAATTATATTTTTGGCGAAAAATCTTACGAAAAACCTATCATTCCCCAACCAAAAAACAGAGTATATACGACGAAACATTAATTGACTTACTCATACATATAATTAAGGTTCGTTTATTATATAAAATGTCTTTCCCAAAAATAATTTTATTTATTTTTTATTTTTTTATAGAGCGATAATTCTGAATTAAAATCTTCTGGCTTATTAGCCCTGGGAAATTTGGGCTTCGAATCAATCAACAGACGTTCAATGTTGAAAATGAGAGGTATACGAAGTTTACTAGCAGAATTAGCTTTGAACTTCCCAGAAAATGAAAATTCGGAATTAATTAAAAAATATGCGACTCGAGCGCTCGCTATTTTTGGAGAGAATGAAATTGTCAGACAAGCTATCAATCGGCGTCCGATTGTTGGTAAAGGTGTGCGAATCTTATGTATGGACGGAGGAGGGATGCGCGGTATTTGTACGGTGGAAATGCTAAGACGTATAGAGGTATGAATAATTTCTTTTACAAAAAACAATTTTCGGTCAAAGCACCGAGACATGAAGCCATTCTGACAATTTTGCAATCGGTCTTAGGATGGCACGGGTAAACCAATTCATGAGCTATTTGACTTGATCTGCGGTACGAGTACCGGCGGTATATTGGTAAGTTATGCACTCAAAATATCGTGCGAATAACATGTTTGCTGAAAAATATTTTTTTCTTGTTTTCTATTTTTGTAGTTTGCGCGTTCCTCTCCAACTCTTCACTATGAAACTAATTTGTGAAACTTTTATTTTATTATAAGGCATGCGCTGTGGGAGTTCGGAAACATGATTTAAACAGATGCGATGAAATCTATACCGAATTAGGTACTAGAATATTCTCAAAACTGGAAGATAGACAAGAGGGCGAGACGTCATGGAAAGATCGGTTCGATAACTTGTACCGAGATGGGCAGCAGAAGTGGAGAGTCGCTGTCCACGGATCGAAACATGACGCGAACTTGTTTGAAAGCTTACTCCAACAAGAATCTGAAATAGACGGCAAACAAGAACCGTTTATTGAATCGTCTTTACGAGGTGGTCCGAAAGTTTTTGTCGTCGGTACTATTGTATCAAAATACCCTTCGTCTCCATACATCTTCCGAAACTATCAGTATCCGGAGACGGCTGAAAACGAAAACCATGGGAGATACACAATGCCTGGCTCTTGTAAACACTTGATGTGGCACTGTTTGAGAGCTTCGAGCGCTGCCCCATACTATTTAGCGGATTTTTCGCTAGGTGATGAGAAATGGCAAGATGGTGCCGTTACTTGTAACAATCCGGCGATGATGGGCATCATGGAGGCGAGACGCTTGTGGCCAGACCGGCAGATTGAGTGTGTGGTTTCTGTAGGGACTGGAGAGGTTCCGCGGGTTAAACGAAATGCTTCGGCGTTGCACAGATTCATCGACGATTCTAAAATCGTGCTCGAATCCTCTTGCAACGTAGAACGAGTAGATGAGGCGCTAGGAACACTTTTACCTTTGATTCCAGAGACAAAGTACTTCCGTTTCAATCCGGTCGATTCAAGGTGCGATATAGAATTAGACGAAATCGACAAACAAGCACTGAAGAAGTTGAGAGAAGCTACGGATGAGTATGTAAAATCCGAAAACGAGCGATTCGGCGAGCTGTGCCAATTGTTGCAACCGGACGCTTTGGACGAAGAAACAGCAGCTGTGATTGCCACCGAACTCGGCTCTAAAAAAGGGGTGTTAGTCATCGAGGCACAGAGATACGAGAACGAATTTGCGGCAAAGACTGAAGTCATAGAAGAGTTTTGTGCTTTGCGGTCCATCCCGTTCGCTCGAATCGATACATCTTCGAGTTACAATCCTGAGAACGGATACTCTTTGGGTACAAATGGAGTTACGAACAACAAAATTAACAACAACAATAGTCACAACGAAGCGAAGGACAATAATATTAAAAACGATAGCAGCACTAGTAAAACAAACATGACAGGGGAAAAAGAATTTTCGGACAAGAACGTAGCAATTCAGAATCTCAATGCTCAGTTCAAAAGAGTTGGTACAAACGCAGGTGTCATTCATTTGAACTGCGTTTCAGATCTGGAAGGGATCGTGTTGCGCTGGCAACACGACATCACGGCTATTGCAGAGCCTTCAGCTGTGGCAAATTTGTTTATAGAGTGTGCGAAATATCCATCGAAAGAGTCGCAAAGATTCACTTCTCTGTATGAAATGTGTTCCTCAGTTCCCTCCGTCGAGGTGGAAGGTGTTTTACACACGTTCATAGGGAAACACTTGCAGTCAGATTCCAACGACGGGCAACTTGGCGCGTATCTCTTCAAAAGAACTATTCCTATGGAGTATTTATCAGAATACACGGCGAGTGAACTTATTGGTACGTGGAACGATAAAATTATCGTCAGTCAAGCCTCTATTAGTGCAGAATTGGTCGAAGCGTTGTTAGATGCTGGGGCGAAAGCAATCGTGGCGCCTTCGAATGAAGATCCAGACAACTTTATATCTGCCAGTGGAGACGGGGACGATATCTTTCAGTTCTTTGCAGCGTTTTACCACGCATTATACGTTGTTGGCGCAGATGCACCTGCGGCAACTTCTGCTGCGTGTATGATTCAACCCTCTTGTAATTACTTCCGATGTCATGTACGGGTCCGAGGGAGAACGGTCGAACTGAAACCGGGCGAAGAAGTAAGAAAAGTGGCGACACCGAAGAAAGCGGTGCCGTCAAACTAGGGAACAGAATAAGTTTTGTAATAGTAAGCTGACGTTTTATATCCCGACCGTGTCTTATATAACAAACACCTCTCTAATTCTACTATGGATGATGAATAAGTATGATCATAAATGAATTTTTTGCCTGCATGCGTCCGTTTGTTCTTTTGTTTATAACGCGCCGACGGCTGCCTCTCTCCCTCTTTTCAACGCTTTTTCATCAATCACCTTGACGGATTCAACCCACCCGAAGGATTGCAAAATCTTGTATGTCACAACCTTAGCGGCATCTTGAATGAATGCCCACATTATCACATACAACCAACAGTACACGGCTAGATCCCACTCGATTCCTTGCATCCCATTTCCGAACGGCCAATAGACCGCCAAAAACGTAGAGCACGTAGTGGCGAGGACAAACGCGCCAACTAAAACTATCGACGGCATTCTCGACCACATCCACCCTTTCGTTCTAGAGTTGAACACCGAGAAGTAATCCGACAGTGAAATTTTCAAGTACATGAGCGTTTGGATTTCTCCGTAAGTCATAACTGGTAATCCCATGGATCGCCACATGCTGTCTGCAGACTGCGAATCCAAGGACAATTCTAACAATACGATTGAACCAATCAAGGCAACCATACCGACAGCGGAAGAGACAATATATAAAATATTCAAATCCCACTTCTCTGGCTTTACGGAAGCATCGACGTGATCGTATGCTACAGAAATAATGGTACCATCATTCAAGATGGTAATAGTGACCAAAGCGATGACTGGAATCGCAAAGTACGACGGCCAATCCGCGTTATACTCGTTCGGATGATAAAAGATACAGGAGATGAAGAAGAAGAACAACAACTGTTCCGTGCACGCGACGCGGTAAATCACAAAGTTCTTCATTCTTTGGAAGATCTTCCGGGATGTCACAATGGCGGTGACGATGGTGGATAAACCCGGTTGTGTTAAGACAATATCGGCGGCAGCTTGCGCTGCAGAAGTCGCCCCTTGAACGGCGATACCTACATCAGACCGTTTTAACGCTGGCGCATCGTTCACACCATCACCAGTCATGCCAACCAAGTAACCTTGTTGACGCAACGCCTCAATGATGAGATATTTGTGTTCCGGGAAGACTTGGGCGAAACCATCCGCTTGGCGGCACATTTCCCCGTAGTCTCTGCCCAACGTCGTCGACGCTTCGAGATCTTGCGCGGTGAGCAAAGGAAGCTTCTCGGCACCTAAAACGTTCGTTCCCATACCTAATGTGCGGCACGTTTCAACCGCTATTGCTCGGTGATCGCCAGTGATCATTTTCACTGAGACGCCAAATTCATTTGCACAATCGATGGTGTGTTTCGTATCTGGACGAGGTGGATCTAAAAAGGTAAGAATACCTATGAATTCGAATTTCCGTTCCGTGATGTCGCCATTTTTAGTTCTAGCAACGGCCAACGACCGAATACCTCTGTGTGCAAGCTCTAAAACTTTTTCTTCAACGTCTTTACCGATTTTATCTTTATTCACGCTCATCTCCAAAAGCACGTGCGGAGCACCCTTAGTAACGACAAACTTCTCACCGGTGGTTTCATTTTTCACCGTGGCTTCGGTTCTTTTGATGATTGGATCGAACGGGACGTAATCGGTGTGCTCGTATGGGTCCAACATGATGCGATCGACTGAGTTCAACACCAAAGTATCCAACGCGTCCTTCGGCGGCTCCCACCATTTTGCGGCCAAAGCGGCCATTTTCAACACTTCTTCTCTCGTAACGTCTGGAACAAACGTTGGCAAATAGTCTTGCAACATCATCTTGTTCAACGTCAATGTTCCCGTCTTGTCCGAACACAAGATGGTCATACCTGCGAGTTCTTCCACGGATGAAAGGCGAGCTACTATGGCCTTCTCCGCGGCTAATTCGTGGCATCCCAACGCCAACGTCGTTGTGCACACGACTCTCAACGCGATTGGAATCGAAGCGACTAAAAGAACGACGTTGAACGCGAGTGTTTGCCAGAAATCAACACCAATCATGTTCAAGTAAATAAACACCAATGCGCAAATAAATACTCCCAATGCAACTAAGATGTACATGATCTCTCTCAACACCTTTTCAAAGTGTCCGAGCTCGTCTACACCTTGCACTAAATCCGCAGTTTTACCGAAAAACGTTTGCGACCCAGTCGCAGTAACCGTAGCTTCGATTTCGCCTCGCGTGACTGTCGAACCCATCTTCGCCTCAGAGCCTTCAAACATAGCCACTGGTAAACTCTCCCCAGTCAAAGCAGCCTGGTCGACTTGAATCGGTTTTCCCTCGCGTAACTTGCAATCCGCTGGAATAGCTCCACCGGCACCTAAGGCGATCACATCTCCTGGAACTAACAGAGTTGCGTTGATTGTGTATATTTTATTTTCTCTCTTAACGATCGCTTCTGGTTTCAACGAATCTCTCAGAGCTGCAATGGAATCACCGGCTTTTAACTCCTCGATAAACCCAACCAAAACGTTCAACAATTGCAAAACAATCAATACTAAGACGTCGACCACGTCGTCCGGTGAGCTGTGCACGTACGCTTCTAAACTTTCGATAAGGATCGCAGCCCAAATCATCAACGGCATCGGCTGGACGAATTCAAGTGCGAGTTTCACCCAAACGTTTTCCTCTTTTCTCGAGAGTTCATTCGTGCCAAACAGCTGCAATCGTCTCTCCGCCTCGACTTCAGTCAAGCCTTCTTCGGGAGTGTTCAACAGGGTAGCTTTATCCACGCCCATGTAATACTGATCGTTGGTTAAAGGACCGTCAGATCCACCAGAATCGCTGCTTTCGTCGCTTCTGGTGCCGTACTGCGACTCTGGACCCGATTTCCCCGCGGTTAATAGCGGTTTCGTGCCATCGTTTTGCCCTCCAGACTCGATGTCCTCCCCGTACGCTTTCTTCGTCGGCGACATGTTTTCTTTTACTTACGTCCGATCGACGAGAGAAAGAAAGCACGGGCGATCGAGCGGTACGAGAGGCGCGAAAGACCAACGTCCACCCGCACCGCGGCCTTTTCACGTGGGACCACGCCTCGCGCTCGAGAAGAAAATCTATCGATAATAAAAAGGCGATCGATATCGATTCGATTTTCGATTCGATCCGCGCGCACGTGCTCTATCGCGAGGCGATCTCTGCCCCGCTCTCTCTCTCTCTTTCACACCCGATGAATAAATAAAGGCGATGAAGAAAAGGCGCGCAAACTAATGAAGAAGATTGATTATATATTATCGCCTTTACGAGTGAAAAAACGACCTCTGTTTTTGTGACCTTTTGATAATTCATGAGAGAGAACAACACACTCTCAAATTTTACACTTTTTGGAGGAAAAATTTTGAGACGATGATTTTTGGGTGTTGACGATTTTGAGCTTTGATGAGAGGACCAAAAGTGCTTTTTTATAAAACCCGTCCTCCTTTTTTCGAGGAGGAGGACATTTTTAGGGCACAGAAGAAAGGACGGAGCACACACTGTTTTGGGACGAATTTGACGACAAGGAGAAGAACAAGACGACAAAAAAAACAAGAGCGACGCCAGCCATTCATATTCATGGCACTTCGACGAACACTCCACGCGTCGTCGTTGTCGAGACAGACGTCGTCGCGCGTGTCCTCGGTGTCCTCGGGTCGCGGCGACGAGACGTTCTCGTTGGTTCGATCGGTCGTTTCTACCGTTCTCGGTTCGTCGTCGTCGTCGGAGGAGGAAGACACATTTCGTCCTCGTCGCCTTTTTGTGTCCCCATCGGTGTCGAAAGAAGTGACGGAAGAAAACGGACGACAAAAACAACTACGACAGAGAATGCTACAGCGACGATACAGTAGCACGAGTGGCTGTAATATTAGTAACAACAAATTTAGCAACAACAGATATAATAGCAGAATATCCTCCTCCTTGTTGACGAGTCAAGTGCGTGGATATGCGTTTTGGAGTAGCAACGACAACAACAACAACAACAACAACAACGAGAGTCCTTCCTCTTCCTCTTCGACAACAAATGAGCTCGAGAATGGTAGCAGTAGCATGAGTAGTAGCGATGGAGGAGGAGAATCCGTATCGTCAATAGTAACAGATCTTAGCAGCAATACTCCTCCAGGCGCTGAACTTGTCGGTGAAGTCGCACAAATAGCCGGCGAGTCGTGGTACACCACCGCCGGCTTGATGTACGTCATGGAATACTTTCACCTCGTGACTGGATTAGAGTGGTACCAAGCGATTGTTGCATCAACTATAGTCATGAGAACGTTACAACTACCATTTACCGTAATGCAAATGCGGAATACGGCGAGAATGCAATTGGCTCGACCGGAAATGGAGCGACTTCAAGAACGTGCGAAAGAAATGCAAGTGCAAAATGACCCAGAGGCAGCACAGAGACATTTGAGCGAAGTGACGGCCATTTGGAAGAAATACGACTGCCATCCGGTGAAATCGTTGGCTCCTTTGTTGGTATCTGCGCCTGTATTTATATCCTTCTACTTTGCCATCTCGAGAATGGCAGACGGGATTGGATCGTTCAAAGATGGAGGCACGCTTTGGTTTACTGATTTGTCCGCATCGGACCCAACGATGGTGATGCCTCTGTTGACGTCCGCCTTATTTTTAGCCTCAGTTGAGTTAGGCGCCGTAGAAGGCATGAACAACAATCAACAAGGCGTGACCATGAAGTGGGCTCTCAGAGGATTAGCCGTAGCTCTGGTACCGATGACGTGGAATTTTACACAAGGCGTGTTTTGTTACTGGATCACAAGTAACACGTATTCCCTCTTCCAAGCGGCGTTATTCAAATCGACGATGATGAAACGCATAGCGGGCATTCCCGATACTTCCCACTTGGTGAACTTAGATTCTAACACGTTGAATCAAAAAGTTAAGCTGGAAAAAATACACGAAAAGTGGGGCGAGAAGCCGATGTTACACTCGCAACGACCGCCGAAGAATAAAGGCGCGAATGGGAAGAGAATGTGTTCTTCTTCATCCTTGGGACAACAAGAACACGTCGCGGTTCAATATTTACCTTCGAACGCGCTCGTTAGTAAAGAAAGAAAAGATACGTTATGATAATACTAATCGTAGTTCTTTGGTTGTAAAGCAGGAGAGAAAATATTGGATTTTACATCTTTGGAAATATCTGTTGGTATATTTTTGCGACTTCTCCATCTCTTCGCTCTTCTTCGGTTCCAAAGTTTTTCGAATAACCTCGTATCTCTCCAAACTCTTCATAAAAAAACAACGCTCTTCGTAAGAATGTCAGCCTTTACAGCGTTAAACGCCCAAGCGTTTCGCATGCGATCGTCTTCATTCACTGAATCATCCAGCGCTTCTTCGGCGGGATTGAGAGGAGCGCGCGCTTTGTCGACGAAACACAATGTTAAAATCTATCGTTGCGTATCTCTCTCCTCGTCTCAACAACAACGTTCAACGTCTTCTTGGTCAAGAGAAGAGAGCAGCAACACTAGTACCACGAGTGGACGACAACAACTGGTAGAAGTGTTACAGAAGAGTACCCGCAATAGTAAGAAAAGAGGATCGGGGGTCATCGTCGGTGTCCGCAACAGCAGTAATAGTAGAAATTATTATTCGTTGACTAATAACGAGAACGATCACTCCTCAACATCATCATCAGAAGAAAGAAAGAAAGTATACACTCCCCAAAAGAACTGGTGGGGTACTGGGTCATACACGAACTCCGTGTTTAGTAAGAAAGTTGTCACGAGAGCGGCTACGAATAACTTCTCCGCATATGCATCTTCTGACAACAACAACAACAACAACAGCAACAATGAAATTTTTAAAGGGAATGCATTTTTGAACCTCTTCCTCGGACCGCCACTAAAGATTCTTGGCGCTTTATGGAAAAGATTGGCAAAGCCGTTGCAAGATTTTGGCTTTGGTAGAACTCGGATTGTGGAGGGTGGAGTAGGTTTGTTCATCGTTGGAGGGGTAATGTTGGGTGCTTTGATCACGGGATGGATCGTTGGCATCTTTAACAACGCCAGGAAGAACTCGTACCAAGCGTTTATTGAATTCCCGCTCGCGTGTGGGATTCAAGTCGGAACAAACGTAAGAATCAGAGGCGTAAAAGCAGGAACGGTTTTATCTGTGCAACCGGCTTTGGACAAAGTGACGGTTTTAGTGGAAATGGACGATAAGAAAGTGCCAATCCCAAGAAATTCAACTATTGATGCGAATCAATCAGGATTAATTGCAGAGACTATTATTGATATTACCCCGAAATTGCCCATCCCACAAGCGCAATGGGGTCCATTGGATGCCGGGTGTGAAGGAGAAGGTGTTGTTGTGTGCGATCGAGGACGTATTCAAGGGAGACCGGGGGTGTCTATGGACGATTTAGTTGGCATTTGCACGCGCTTAGCGAGAGAAATGGAACAACAAGACGGAATTCGAAAGATGTTTCAAGTCACTGATGGGGCCCAAGATTTGATGCAGGTTTTAGAACCATTGTTAACCGAAGCCGCTTTGATTGCTAGAGATCTTCGACCGATGATGCAAGGCGTCAAAGATCAAGGAACATTGGAAACTATCGAATTATTAGCTGGACACGCGTCAGCAACAGTTCAAGATATTCGGGAGTTGCGACAAACAATTTTAACCGAGGAAAATCAAGACATGTTGAGACAATCCATCTCAACCTTGACGAAGACGTTGCAACACGTAGAAAAGGTATCCGGAGACATTTCGAGTGTCTCTGGTGACCCGGGCACTCGAGCCAACTTGCGACACTTGATACAATCACTTTCGCGACTGGTAGACGCTTAGACAGTTTTTATCCCCTATGATACGCAAACACGTTGTACAAACAAATGCTATTCTTCGAATACGCTAACATCTAAATATTCTAAAGTTTTATATTTTCTTCCTCTAGCAATCGCTTCTTCAGCGTTTCTAGAGCTTCACGGGTTAACAAGGGATGCTCCTCTACCTTTTCTTCTTCAACGTCTTCACTCTTTCTCCTGTGTTCGAATCTTAACCGCCGTGCTTCCGTGCTGGAAATTGCAACTATTCCGTGCTTTGTTATCAATGAATCAGCATCATTCTCCTCTTTCGTCTCCTCTTTGTTAAATATCTTCAACGACCTAACCGCTCCTCTCACTCGTCCAAACTCGAATCCTTCTCTGAAACCTTTTTTATATCCTTCGTTGAATCCTTTCTGCACCGTGGCGGTTCTCCCGACGTCTAAACCGTCGCGATAGCCGGCGTTGAAAAACCTCTCTCGTCGAGTCTCTGACTCTTGCTGGAGAAGATTTCTATTTCTATTGTTATTCACGTTCACTTCTCCGACGTTGTCCTCCTCCCCTTCGTCATCTGCCCAGACGTCTGCCGTTCCGCCTCCTGCAATTGGCATCTTTTGTTTTCTTTCGAGAAGAGAGTTATGAAGAAATTCACACATCAGAACTATTTATTTATAAGTTTACACATACGGACTAAATATAATTCATTCGTTTACAGATCACACTAAATATGGACTATCTAAAACAGCATACCCAGCCGCAACGCCACCTTCGTCGCTCGAAGCTGCTTTCGTTCTCAACAAGCTTCCACCATGTTCGTTCATAACTCGCACAGTCTTACTATTCACGTCGCCGATGCGCAAGTACGAACCATAAATTCCTAACTCGCTCAAGCTTTCGATTTCGGACGCTAAGCCTTTCCTCAACATCGTCACCTGGTGACTAGGAGGGAAAATTCGTTGCATTAAGATGTACGCCGGTAAATCTATCGTATCGTTTTCTAACTTCATTTTCAGTTCTTTTCCATACAAGTTGTTCCCACCGCCTTCGCGTTGCGGCTTTAACACGTAATCCGCCGGGTTAGATAATCCGAGATGGATTGTTTTTTGCATGTTTTCTTCGCCTTCGAAGGAGAATAAACCTGCAAATACTTTACGCATATCACTCGCGTCGTTTGGCATAAACTTTTCGAGCACGCCTTCTTCCGCTAAAGCTTGTTGAATCTTCTTCGAACCAGCCAAGTGCATGGCGACTGAAGGCGACTTCAAGGAGCTCGATTTCTCCAACAACATCTTCGCTTCCCATTGTGCGTCACTCGGAAAATCGCTCGATGAGTATCCGGCGCGGAAATATATAACGCTACACAACTCGCAGTCAATGGAGAAGAGGTTTGTTTTCTCATCTAATCTGCCGTTTTCATTGATTTCTCGAAGCGTCTTACGAATCGTCTTCACGCCAATTGTTTCGAATACTTTCTGAGAGATCAGCCTCTGATCGAATATGTTCGTTTCGTCTTCTTGAACTACCATTAAAATGGACGCGTTTTCATATTTCATGCACTTCCAACCTTCGCAAAGGGTTTTCGCCGCTTGATTGAGCGAGTCATTCCTCGGCATGTTTTCTTTCTTCAAATTCACGTTGTCTTTCGAATATTCCGCCAAATGTTGATGCAACAACGTCACTTTCGAGCCTAACCCCATAAAAGACGTACTCACCGTGTTCACTTCGACTTGCAATGGTATTCCAGATCGCGTGTCGAGCATATAATCCGTTCGCAAAATACCCAACTCTTTATCTAATCTCCCATTCCCGCGTTTACCGCACGCCTCATAAATTTTCCAGAGCCTCCCCGTAAACTCTGGGTCGTTCAATGCAGCTTCTTTCAGAGTCTCTCGCATAAAGCCGTCGTCTTCGGACACTTTATCGTACAACTCGGCAAATTTTGGCGTTATTTCTTTCGCAAATTCAAACACGTCTCTCGGAAATGGAGTCGGGTACAACGCGATTGGCGCATGAAACATTTGCCCAGCCGTCTCCGTCCCAGAAGCGACGACTAAACCGTGTTGAAACGCCCACGAGATAGCTTCTTCAGCGATTCGTCGAATTTTCGGATCGTTTACTTCATCTTTCACGAGCATACTGCTGCTACTGTTTTGCTCCCTCGTGCTATTCGTCGTTACGTTCTGACGTATTCTACTCCTTCTTCCCTCATGAAAAACTATGGAAGAGTTTGTTGCCGCAGTTTTCGACGACGAGTACGCGCGAAGAGTACCACCAAAGTCTTCTCTTCCTCCTCCTCGCCTTCTTCTTCTTCTTCTTCTTCTTGCTCTCGATGACGACAAAGGCGAAGTCGTTTTTGAAGGTCTCGTCGAGGAGGTAGCTGGGATGACGCCGCACGCGCTGCGAGAAGAAAAGGACGTCGCGCAAAGCGTCGTCATTTTTAACGAGAAGAAGAAGCCTTAGACAGAAAAAGAGACGTACACAACTTTAGGGTATCAATGAAAGTCGAAGGA
>Ga0115011_10001327_pt1 | contig 17941 bp, 8 predicted proteins | sample TroAtlMetagenome_2_FD_88705 | JGI IMG/M metagenome (GOLD analysis project Ga0115011, IMG submission 88705) | Marine eukaryotic phytoplankton communities from Atlantic Ocean - Tropical Atlantic ANT8 Metagenome | ecosystem: Environmental > Aquatic > Marine > Oceanic | place: Tropical Atlantic...
CAAGACGAAGCGGGCACGCGCTTACAATGTCGATCATCCACACGCCAACCGCCTGCGGCGGCAGAGTTGGCACCGAGCCCAGTTCTTACTGGGGTTGGGCGCACTCGACGACGTGCAGCCTGATCTGCGCGTCGAGTTGGCGCGGTACGGCATGGGGACCCAGCGCACTGTCAGTGATTATTTTCGTGCGCTCGGTGCGCCGGACTTGGACACTATCCGGGCAGCCTTGGCCGATGGTTTGGCCTGGGACCGCAAAGAGAAGACCTGGCGACCCCATCCATGACCGGCCCAGAGAAGACCATTTTCGTCCGGATACCGGCCTATCGAGACCCGGAATGTGTACCGACCCTGCGCGATCTTTTCGGCCAGGCACGTCACCCCGAACGGATTCGGGTCGGTGTTTGCTGGCAATACGGGCCCGAAGAACAGCCTCTCGAGGTGCCCGCATCTTTCGCTGATCGGGTGCGGGTGTGCGATGTGCCCGCGGCCGAGAGTCGGGGCGCAGGGTGGGCCAAGGCCCAGGCCGACGCGTTGTGGCGCGGCGAGGATTTCGTGCTCTTTGTGGATGCCCACACCCGTTTCGCGCCGGACTGGGATGTGAAGCTACTCGCAGAGTGGGCGGCGTGCGAGACGCCACGGGCTGTGCTCTCAGCCCCGCCGGCAGGCTATCGACCGCCCGACGAGCGACGGGCGCGACCGACGCCAGGATATCGTCGCCCCCATCGGATCGAGCCCAATGGACTGCCGGTTTTTCGCACCAGCTTCTTCGAGGGTCGCCTTGATGCACCCGTGCGGGTCGCCTTTGTCGTAGGGCGCTTTATTTTCGCACCGGCCGCCATGCTGAGCGAGGTGCCCACCGATCCCTTCGGCTACCAGGACGAAGAGGAGGCCACGCTTTCTCTTCGTCTGTTCACCCATGGATGGGCGGTGTATGCGCCCGCCGACGTTCATCTTTGGCACCTCTATAACGACGACGGTCATCGACGCCCCCTCCATTGGACCGACGTGCCCGATTGGCGACGGCTGAGAGAGGTGTCTAAGCAGCGGGCCTGTAGTCTTTTGGGTCTGGAGGCGAAAAAGGCCCACGAGGTGGTGGACTCGTTGGCGCCTTATGGGCTGGGAGATCAGTCTTCCGTAGACGATTTTACTGCATTTTCGGGCCTGGACCTGGCTCGCGGACAGTCGAGTCCCCGCGCTGATGACTGTCCCTTTCTCGTTGGGCTTCGGTCGGTCGCTTCGGTGGACACCTATTGGATTCGCCCAGTCTCCAATGAGCCACCGACACCGCTTTCGACGCCGCTGGTTGTGGGCGACTTTAGTCCGTACATCATGCTGCCGCGGGCCCGTGGGGGGATGGGCGCACTCCAACTCTACGCCGGGGCACCGACCGCACTCTTCTTTGTCGGCATCGAGAGTGATGGAGACGCGCTCTTCGCCGCCCTCGCTGCCCATCAGTCCCAATGGGAAACCCTGGGTCTGCGCGCCATTATCGTCACGGGGGGGGACCCTGCCCACCTGGAGACAGCCAGGGCTGCTCAAGGGGCGCGAGCCGGACTCTGGCTCGATGCCGAGGGCGCCGCGGCCACGACTTTCTGTGGGAACGGTCCAAAGGAATGCGCCTTTCTACTCGATCGCAATCTGCGGATCGAAGCCGTCATACAAGGCGATGCGTCGGTGGCGGTAGAGAGATTCACGTCGACGGCGAGCACCTGCATGATCGAGGGGATTGGACGAACGCTGGAGAGCCACCCGCCGGTGCTCTTGGTGGCCGATGTTCTGGGGCCCGAATTGCGTGCCGACCTCTTGGCTTTGTGGACTGAGGGCGATCAATTTCAGGGGCGTACGGGGTCGGGGGCAGGATCGAAGGTGCGCCCCGGGCGGAAAGTACGCACGGATGTCCAAGTGCCCGCCGAGATTCAGCGCCGTTTGGATGCCGCCCTCATGGGTCGTCTGCTGCCCGAGATCGAGAAGGTTTTCGGGCTGCGAGCGACGCGCCGCGAGGCCTATAAAATCGGGTGCTATCCAGCCGAAAACGGTGGGTTCTTTAGTCAGCATCGGGACAATTTCGAGCCGGCTTTGGTCCATCGTCGATTTGCCCTGACCCTGAATCTCAACGCTGACTTCGAGGGGGGCCATCTCGTCTTTCCCGAGTATGGACCCGATGGCTATCGACCGCCTGCTGGCACCGGCATCGTTTTCCCCTGTGCCTTGATGCATCGGGTCAATCCCGTCACGGCTGGTGAGCGATTCACCTTGGTCTCGTTTTTTTACGGCGAAGATGACGCCCGCTTTCGGCGACAGGTACGCGCCATTGAGCAATTGCCGCCACCCACCGATGATCGTCGATTCACGGTCCCGCGTCGGGGGGTCGTGACCCACCACGAAGATGTCCGGCATCGCTATCCACTGACCCAGACCGATGCGCCCCTGCGGCCCATTACTTTGGTCGATGCTCGAGGCCACGCGCAGCCGGAGACGGCGCGCATCCGAACCGATGTCCCCGACGGGCTCTTGGTGATCGATGGGTATCTTCATCCCGACGCCTGTAGACGCGTGACAGAGTACGCCTTGGCCGCACCCGGAACCCCGCTCAAGGTGATGGATAACAGCCGGTCTACGGCCGATGCGGTCAAGACCATGGCCAGTGACAAAAGGGTCACGGAGCGGGTCAAGATCGATGGGCTCAGCACGGAGCTCTTGTCTCTCTTTTTGGACATCTATGGACACCGTCTCGAGCCCCATTACGGCGTCGAGTTCGAATGGTTCGAGCGACCTCAGATTCTTCGCTATCCCCGCGGTGGGGTGTACGAGGCCCACGCTGATGCCGAGCACTGGGATCGAACGAAAAAGAGTTTCGTGCGCGCTCAGGACCGGGACTACAGCGTCTTGGTCTACGTCAATGACGACTATGAGGGCGGCGCCGTCGATTTTACGCGGCTCGGCTTCCGTCTTCAGCCGGCGTCGGGAATGCTCGTGGCTTTCCCCAGCGACCACCGGTATGAGCACGCGGCCCGGCCGACGACTGCCGGCACGCGCGTTGCCCTGGTCAGTTGGGCAGCTGTGAAGGGCACGCCCCGGGTGCGCAAGAAGCATCCCTACGGGGCTGTCATCTTGCGGCCACGGTGACGGTTCCAATGAGCAAACGCACCTACCATATCAATCGTTCCAAGCTCTTGGTCGAGGCTCTGAATACGCTGGGCTGGGTCGCTGCAGCGCCTGATGCCGACGCTGACCTCGCCCTTTGGGATCCGTATAAGGCGGCGCCGCGTAGGGCTCGAATAAAGACGCTCGGTCGTAAGGATATTCCTCGTCTAGACGACAAACGGCGCTTGTATCGGGCACTTCGTAAGGCGGGAACGGCCCATTTGATGCCGGAGACCTGGCTCTCCCACGACACCTGGACGCGCGACGCTCCGCCGGGGCGTTTGTGGTTCGTCAAAGCTGCCCATTTGTCGGGTGGTCGCGGGATCGAATGCGTCGCCGACGAGGCCGGGATCGTAGCGGCCTTGGGTGATATCGGCAGCCCCTGTGTGATTCAGCGCGGGGTCACTACCCCCGCCCTGGTCGATGGGCACAAGTTCACCATTCGCGCCTATGTTTTGTGGTTGGCCGATGCCTGCCCCATGCTTTACGGCGAGTCGTTACTGATTCTCCAGCCACGCCCATGGGATGCAGCGGATCTCGACCCAGAGGTCCAGTTTCGTCATCGGACCGTGTCCTATCTCTCGAGCGATGAGTGGGCGCCATATGCCTCGATTCATGCCGCCATGGGGCCCGCCACGACCGCCACATTGGCCGCCGTCGAAGCCGACCTGGTGGCCCGCGGCGAAGCCGGTCGTTATCAACTCTATGGCTTCGACTTTCTCCCTGACACCGATGGCAAGCCATGGCTCATCGAGGTCAACGCCTGGCCGAATTTCGGATGGCGCGAGCGAGAGACCCAGCGGGGCCTCAAAGCGCGCTTGATGGCGGATTTCGCAGCGGGGATGAATGCACGACTAGAAGGCCGTTCGCCGGCATGGGGTCGGTTTTCGCCGCTCCCCGATTGGCCCGGCTAGGCACCCTTACTCCTGGGCGTAATTGCGGAGCGAGAGCCGTTGGGGCGCATTGGCACTGATGTGCATGACGTCGATTTGCTCTTGGAAGAGTCCGAAATTCGTGGGCGGCGCGTTGCGCTGAGGGATGCGAATATAGCTCATGACGTTCGACTGCCGTGATGCGTCGAAGAGGATGTATCCAGCCAGGAATGGAGCCTCGCCGCCCACCGGGGCCTCGACATCGGGATAACTACACCTAAAGACACGGTCTTCTCGCTGCCAGGCGCAGTTATTGATCTGCCGCTCCCCTTCGCGGCTCATGTAATTGGACATGCCGATGAATGTGCCGTCGCGCCAGGCGGTCATGAAATCAGCGTACGTCGGAAACGGCATTTGCTCGCGGGCATAGGTCATTCGCCATCGAGCCCAGGTATCCATCACGGCGAAGCGCAGAGCCTCGAAGTCTGCGATCTGGTCGTCATCGACGTCATAGGCCACGAATGGGTCACCCAGCGGCGCATCGTATGTGTCCCCAAAATGCGCTTCGATCACCTCGACCACTTCGTAATCTTCTCCCGCTCGGGTTTGGTACGTGGTCTCGGTGCGGCCTGAGTCGAAGAGATGGACATTGGCCCCTCGAGCAGACCCGGTGTGTGGATGTTTGAGCCCAAAATAGTGCCCCAGTTCGTGGGCCGGCACCGTGGTCTTGGTATCCGGCTTGATAGAGACCACGCTGCGCTCCAGGGTGGGGATCGGGTGGAAGGGAGGCGGTGCCTGTCCGCCAGCCCCCATCCGTTCGGAAACGGTGCCGACGGCCAGATAAATATGCTCGGGATGGACGCGGGCCATGAGCCGCATGAACAGTTGATCTGTAAAGGCTGAGTCACCGGACAGCGCCTCGACGGCATCGGGATCGGCACCGGAGGTCAAGAGCCGGGTGCGCACGGTGTCGAGCATCGTCTCGAGATCCGCATCAGGCATCTGTAGATGACCCCGCAGCCCCTCCAATCGCGCGCTCAGGCTCAAGGATTGGCTCCCCGTCAGATATTGCACTTCGCCATTCTCGATGGAGACGATGTCGGCCACTGTGAACTGAATCCGGGCGGCCTCGAAAATGGAGTTCATGGCGTCTATCCGAGGCTGGACGAAGTCCATCACATCGCCCACATCGTCCATGAGTACGAACCGAATGCCGTAGAGACGCTCTTCGGGCGCCTCGGTATGGAGCCGGTCACATTCGGTTTCCATCTGTGGGTCGAGGGTATCGGCGCGCACAGCCATATAGCAGTCGACCCAAGTGGGCGGGAGGGCCTCGGGTGGGGCGGCATCCTCTAGGGGCGCCGCATCCTCTAGGGGCGCCGCATCCTTTAGGGGCGCCGCATCCTCTAGGGGCGTCGCATCGCCCATGGGACCGGCGTCGGCAATGGCCATCATTCCGCCATCCATGGGAGGGATTTCGGACCCATCGGGATCGAGTCCACCATCTTCCGTCACGAATTCGGCATCGGTCGTGGGAATGTCGACGGGATCAGAGCCTGAGTCGGTGTCTTCGCACCCGAAGAAGAGTGCGCTCAAGAGCAACGCGATGAATGGCTTTCCCATGGAGGTCCCCCGGACAATGATGTGCCGTACGTAGCGTGGGCGGCGGTTCACGAGTTTCGTGGAGCTGTCCCACGCCGCGCTCGACGCTCAAGCCTACTCTGCTTTGTGCTCGAGTGTCGTCCGCGCTTTTCTAACCCTCGGCCAAGGTCCGGTGGATCGGTAAGCGTCGGATTCGTCTGCCGGTAGCCGCGAAAATCGCGTTGGCGATGGCGGGCGCCATGGTGCCTACGCTCAACTCGCCGACCCCGCCGGGCGCCTCCTCACTCTCCATGAGGTGAGTCGTGATCTCCGGTGTGTCGGCTAGGAGCGGCATGACGTAGTCGTGGAAATTCGATTCCACCACCTGCCCGTCCTGGAAGTTGATGATGTTGTCCAGGGCCGGTCCCATGCCGAAGATGATGCCGCCCTCGATTTGAGCGCGTACGTGGTCTGGATTGATGACCGTCCCGCAATCGACGACGCAGGTCACCCGATGCACCTGGACCCGGTCATCGGTCAAACTGGCTTCGACGACGGTGCCGATCACGCTCTCATAGGCGAAGGAGAAGGCCATGCCTTGTCCTGCACCGGCCACCGAAGGTGTACCCCAATCCGCCGTCTCTTCGAGACGGTCCAAGACCGCCAAATAGCGCGGCTGGCCCTCGAGGAGACGTTTGCGAAACGCCATGGGGTCGACGTTTGCGGCCAGTGCGGCCTCGTCGATGAAACTCTCCACGAAGAAGGCATGCTGAGAGTTGCCCACGGACCGCCAAAAACCGACGGGTACGGGACTTTCCAATTGCACGGAGATGACCCGCTGATGGGGAATGGCATAGGGCAGCGGCTTACTGCGGAAACCTTCGGGTTTGACCAACCCATCGACGGAGACCGGATCGACCGGGAGGGGGACACCCCGCTCCAAGAGAATCGACTCACCGGCGGTTTTGGCATCCCAGCCTACCAATTGGCCCGCGTCGTCGAGCGCGCCGCGAAATCGAATGGCGAAACCGGGCCGATAAAAGTCGTGCTGGAGGTCTTCCTCGCGAGACCAGATCACCTGAACCGGCGCGCCCACAGCCTTGGCGCAGAGTGCGGCCTGGATGGCGTAGTCGGGTTCGATTTTTCGACCGAACCCGGTGCCGAGATACGTGGGGTGAATGGTCACCTGAGCCGACGGGAGCGACAAGATCTCGGCCAGCGCCGCTTGGACGACGTGTGACGTCTGCGTTGGCAGCCACACCTCGCAGGCATCTGCGCTGACCACAGCCGTCGCCACCATGGGTTCCATGCAGGCATGGGCGAGGAAGGGCACCTCGTATTGTGCGTCTACGACGGTGGCGGCGCCGGTGAGTGCGGCGTCCACATCGCCTTCCTCTAATGCGAGTGCGCCCTCGTCTTCGAGGGCATCCCGGGTAATTTGGGCCATCCGTTCCGTGTCGAGCCCCACGGAGGCGTCCGGGGTCACGAAGACGACCGGCAATTGTCTAATGACCTGTTGAGCTGTCCAGTAGCTATCGGCGACGACCGCCACCCCGTTAGGAATTTCGACGATGGCGTCGGCTGCCGTGCCTTCGATGGTCAAACTTTCGAAGTTCGACATGCGGCCTCCGAAAGGCGGGCATTGGCGGACCGCGGCGTACTTCATACCGTCGAGTCGAACATCCATCCCGAAGACGCGGGTACCGTTGACCACATCGTCCAATCGGTATTGGGGTAGGTCCGTTCCGATGATGCCGAACGCATCGGCCGTTTTGAGGGGCGCATCGGCGGGGACGGTCAAAACGGCCGCTTCTTCCACCAGGTCTCCATAGGGGAGCACCGTTCCATCGGGGGCTACTACGGTCCCTTCACGGGTGGTGAGCTCAGCGGCGGTCACCCCGAGCCTGGCCGCGGCGGCCATGGTCAGCATGGCGCGGGCCGTCGCACCAATGGAGCGGATATGGGGATAGAGCCCGCGGACCGAGCCACTTTCGGCGGTCCCGGCACGTCCCGATGCCGGCAGATAATAGTCGCCGATTTCGGGGACGAGGGTGACGTCCACTTGTTCCCAAGACACATCGAGTTCTTCGGCGATGACCATGGCCAATGAAGTGGCGACGCCTTGGCCCATATCCGCCTTGGGGACGGCGATGGTGACGCGATTCTCGGCCGAGATTTCCACCCACGTCCACGCCTTGGCTGCCGGCGAGTTTGGGCTTGCCGGGGTGATCGATAGACCCGAGTCCGGCATTTCCGGCGGCATCATCTGTGCCACCGGCTGATCAGAGGAGCAGCCTACGACGAAGGCAGCAACACCCGTCGAAGTGATTTTGAGGAAGGCGCGTCGGTCGAATTGAGGGCGCATGCTTATTGCCCCCCATCGACGGCGGCGCGCTTGGTCGCGGCCTTGATCCGGGGGTAGGTGCCGCAGCGACAGATATTGGTCATCGCCTGGGCGATTGCGGCGTCATCGGGATTGGGAGTCGCGGTCAAAAGGGCGTAGGCGGCCGCGATTTGGCCCGGTTGGCAATACCCGCACTGGGGCACCTTCTCCGCAATCCAGGCCCGCTTGATGGCCAGTGCAAGAGGGTCTTCGAGCCCTTCGATGGTTTGAATTTGACGCTCACCCACCGCCGATAAAGGCAGGACGCACGCCCGAGCAGGAGAACCATCGACCACGACAGTACAGGCTCCACATTGACCGATCCCGCACCCGAATTTGCTCCCGGTCAGGCCCAAGTCTTCGCGGAGCACCCAGAGCACAGGCTTTTGGGGATCGGCTTCGATCTCATGGGTCGTGCCGTTGACCGTCACGCGAGTGGGCATTTTTATCTCCGTTAATTTTTGCTGACGATGGGCACCCCGCGCCCAGATCGTCCGTGAATGGGAGAATACGGGTAGCGCTGGTGTAGGCCAAGGGGAACGCGGCAATCGTGCGTGTTTCTGGAGACGCTTTGGGTCCACGCATTGTTCCGTGGCGCCACATCGTGCAAAACCCTATGCTCCACGTCCGGTGACGAGGCCGATTGTTCGTCGCCGCCCGTGTCGACCTAGCCCGAAAGAGAGAGCGACCACCGAGACGGTCTAGCATCCCGCCATGAAGTCCTCAGCGCCACACGAGTCGGGCAACAAAGCCCCACAGACAGCCCCCACCTCCAGCGGGAGTTGGGTGGGGCGTGGGCTCAGCATTTTGATCACGCTTGGTGTGGCCTTGGCCCTTTTGGCGTTCTTTCAGCCGCCGACGAAACAACGCACCGAAGACTTCGCCCTCGGTCCCTACACCAGCAGCTATCGAGCGGAGATCGAAGGACACCCGATTCACTGTTCGACACTGCCCGGCGGTCCCCGGTGTGTCGACGCAGCCCAGCATCGGGGACACAAACAAGCAGTGCTCTGGCTAGGCAATTCCCAGGTACACGGCGTCAATGCCTATGCGCCGGGTCAGGCCACGGCCTCCGTCCACCTCTTCGAACATTTTCGGCGCCAAGGCGTCGAGGTACAGACCTTCTCCCAAGCCAACGCCAATCTCCAAGAGCACTATGTTTTGTTCGAGTGGCTGCGCCCCCAATTGCCCCTGGCCGGCGTGGTGGTGGGCCTGTGTTACGACGACACCCGCGAGGGCAATCTGAGAGGCGGGATCTCGCCCGCCCTCGATCAGCAGCCCGTACGCGAGGGGTTGGGCACCACGGCATTTGGTCGAGCACTCTTGGAGCGGCATGACGAACGCGCCACGGCGGGGGATGATGCAGCCGCCCTGGACGGGACCCTGCAAGCACGTTCCGAAGGTGCGCTGACCGGTTGGTTGACGGAAAATAGTGGCCTCTGGCGGGCCCGGATGGCCGCCCGAAGTCGGGTCTATGTCTCGTTGTTCCAACTGCGGAACGCGACGTTCAACATCACCCCCACCTCCAAGCGCCCTAAGATTCCCGCACGCTATCGCGACAATCTCGATGCCTTGAGCGCGTTTCTCGAGCGGGCGCAGGCCGTGAAGATTCCGGTCCAACTCTACATCGCACCCATTCGAAACGACCTGCCCTTGCCGTATGACATGGACGATTATCGCGCCTTCAAGACGGATACGCGTGCCTTGGCTGACCGGTTTGGGGCCCGCTGGGCCGATCTCGAGGGGATCGTCCCCACGGCGGATTGGGGCGAAAAGGGCACCACTCGCCTGGGCGGTGGCGGTGAGGTGGATTTCATGCACTTCAAGGCGACGGGTCACGCCAAGTTGGCCGATCGCTTAAAGCCCCTCATCGAAGCGCTCGTGGCCCCCTCACGGCCAGGGGGGGCGCCATGATTTTCAACTCGGTGACCTTCCTTTTGTTCTTCGTCTTGGTCTTGGCGGCCTTTTGGGTGCTGTCTACGCGCGCTCGACTGTGGATGCTCCTCGGGTCGAGCCTGCTCTTCTACGGCTTTTGGCGCGTAGAGTTCGTGCCGTTGATGCTCGTCTCGGCGTTTACGGACTATTGGGTCTCTCATCGGCTCACGGGGGTCGATGACGAAAGAAGACGCCGGCGTCTGCTCTATCTCAGCCTCGGGGTGAACCTCGGGCTGCTCTTCTACTTCAAGTATCTGTACTTCTTTACGGAGAACGTGGCCGCCGGCTTGGGGTTCTTGGGCCTGGATTGGTCGCCCGATCTCTGGGAGATCACGCTCCCCCTCGGCATCAGCTTCTACACCTTTCAAACCATTAGCTACACCGTCGACGTCTACCGTCGGCATCGGCCACCCATCGACGATTGGGTGCTCTACGCTACCTATGTGACCTTCTTCCCCCAGCTCATCGCTGGCCCCGTACTGCGCGCCCACGAGGTCGTGGATCAACTGGCTCAGCGCGCTGCGCTGCGATGGGATGACTTCGCCGTAGGCGCCCAACGGATCGCCATCGGACTCTTCCTCAAGGTGGGCTTGGCGGACAATATTGCCCCCATGGTGGATGCCGGCTTCGCCGCCCCTCTCGATCTACTCACCGCCCTCGATATTTGGACCTTGGCCTTCCTCTTCGGCTTCCAGATCTACTTCGATTTCAGCGCCTACTCGTCCATCGCCATCGGCTGCGCTCGGATGATGGGGATCCGGTTCCCCGAGAACTTCAACTTCCCCTATTTCGCCACCTCGGCCCGGGATTTTTGGCGCCGCTGGCACATCTCGCTGTCGAGTTGGATCCGCGACTATCTCTATCTCCCGCTGACCGGTGTCGAGGTCCGTGAGCCGGGCTCGAAGGGGGGGCTCGAGGTGGCCAGCCGCCAGCGTCGAGACGGTGCCTTATTGCTCACCTGGGCCATTATGGGGCTCTGGCACGGCGCCCGCTGGACCTTTGTGCTCTGGGGCCTGTATCACGCCATCTGGGTGCTCGCAGGGCGATGGTTTGCGCCGGTCACCGATCGCTTGCCGGCGTTGATTCGTCGCGGCCTCGCCTGGCCCGTCAGCCTCGCGGTGGCCATGCTCGGTTGGTTGCCTTTTCGGATGGAGAGCGTCCCCGACACGCTCCACGCTTTTCAGACCCTGCTGACCCCCAGCGCCTATGGCCGACTGGGGCTGCGGGAGAATACCTACCTGGTGGCGGCGCTCCTGATGGTCGCCATGGTCTTGTGCTATTTGGCCCACACGTGGCTCATTCCCCGCCTGAAGGCGCGGCCTCAACTCATGCGACCTCTGGCCGCGGCGTTCTTCGGGGTCGTGATCTTCGTCGACTTCGTCTACCTACGGCCCATCCAACAGTTCATCTATTTTCAGTTCTGAGGGGGGCGGGCAGGGCCTTCTCCATATGGACTTGGGCCCGCGCCGCGTTCTCGCCCACGATGACGTAACCGAGGCGCGTGTAGAAGTGGACCGCAGGACTCTCTCGAAAGACGGTCAGTCGGATGCAGCATCGGTCATTAGCCCGTGCGTGCCCCTCGACGAATTCCATCAACTGTTTTCCCAACCCGCGGCCGCGGGCGTCATTGATGACGTGGATCTCTTCGAGCAGCAGCCAATCTGGCTCCACTGTCAGCCAAACAAACGCCACGAGTCGGTCTCCGTCCATCACCACGGAGATATCGTCTCGCGCAGCCGGAATCTCCTCCCGAAGCATCGCCTCGGACCGAGCCCATGGGCCGATGTGTTGGACGACGTATGGACCCAGATGGGTGCGGATGATCTCGATCAGAGGACTCAGATCCGAGTCCCGATAGGCTCTCATGCCCGACCAACTCTCATCGGGCGCTCACCAAACACAGGGTCATCGGAGTTGTAAAAGGTAGCCTGCCCCATTTTGTACTTGGTCTTCGATGTCTCGGGGACTGGCCCAGGGGGCACCGACCCCGATGGTGGGGACGCCCTCTACAATTCCACCGGTGAGATTGCTGCCGAAGGCGCCGTTGGGCACGTTAGTGTCACCAATCATACGGCCTTTGACTTGGAAATGCTTGTTGTCGTGAGCATCGTCGATCCACTCGTAGATGACGATTTCGCCGGCGTTGTCGGAGGTGCTGATGTCTTTGCGATGACTGCCTACAGCGACCCCCACGCCGTGATCGCCGATTCCTGGAACCCAGGCCAACGCGGCACCGAATCTTTCGATGCTTTTAGACCCAACGGTGTTGGGGAGGCCGCTGATGGCGTTGGAGCGATTGACTACGCTCCGTGGTCCAAAGTGGCCCTCTGGAGTCTCCTGATTCACGGGCCAGGGAATCGCGTCGTCCAGGTCTAGGGCGCCATCCACCACGGGCCGAAACATGTCGGCGGCCCTGAGCGCCTCGATTTCAGACCCACGAATGGCGAAAAATAGGCCCCTAAAGTTACCGCCGGTATTGGCGTGCGGGGCACCGAGGACGAGATCGTCGATCTGGTCTCCATCCAAGTCACGCCCCCCCAGAACAGCCCATCCCATTCCCGATCCCCCCAATTGACCTTCTATGGTGAGGTACTCTCCCGTCTGTCGCGCGCAGTTGGGGCCGTACCCCAGCAAGATGTGCACGAAGCCCCTCCACATTGGTTTGTTTTGAAAATCGGCTGGTCCACCCGGTGCGGTGATGGCTAATTCGTCGCATCCATCGCCGTCGAGGTCGCCCATCCCCGACATGGCCCACCCCAAGAGACTAGAGCGATCCGACGATGTAAACGTGAGATCCGGGGTGCAGATGACCTCGGTCAAGCGTGGATCTGTGGGTGCACGTCCGAAGTAAACAAAGGCGCCGCCGCGACCACCGTATGAACTGACATAGTTGGCCGAGTCATGACCCGGTGATCCCACCGCTACATCGGCGAGTCCGTCTCCGTTAAAGTCGAATTGTCCAGCCAATGGCACGCCATCGAGAAAGCTCTCGGAGCCGTGGTCGTTGTAGTTCCCGATCAGCGGAATGTCTCCGAAGTAGTCCGCATCGAAGGGTGGATGGAGGACGAATGCCGGTCGCCGCCCGCCGGTCTCCCCCCCGGCACGCCAAGCGTCGAGGCCGGCGCCGCGATAAATCCCCACGCTATTGGGTTGGCGATTGATGTCACATTCATCGGGGACCGTGACGAGTTGAATCTGATGGTTCCCACCCCAGGCGTGGTCGACTCCCGCGGGACAGTCCCACTTTCCGTTCACATAGACTGGGTCGACGCCATTACAGGCGACAAATGGGCCGTGCGCAGGCCCGCCGCTGGCTTGGCTAACGGCCAAATCACCCATCCCATCTCCATCGAAATCGCCGGCTACGGCCATCGTTTCGCCAAAACCATCGGCGCTGTGCGGATCTAAAATGGCGGTGGGGTTCGCAGGCAATTGACCCTCGTCCATGGCGTAGATGAACACACCCCCTTGGGTTGTTGCTTTGCGCTGGACCAACTCATGGGTTCGGTAGCCCCACTCGTTGGCGAAGATGCCTGGCGCTCCGAGCACGAGGTCGTCGGTTCCGTCGCCGGTGACATCCATGAGAAGGACGCTGTCCCCCATCATGCTCCCGGCTCGCTTGCTCGGAAGATGCCGGATGTCGACCTCGAGGCCTTGTGCCCCATGGCGAATGGCGAGCAGTCCAGGCGCATCCTTAGAGAATCGATTGATCGCGTAGAGGATGAGTACGGGGTGACCAGGGTTTGCCGGATCGTCCATGCTGCCCAAGGTGCCGTAGAGGGAATAGATGTCGACCAATTGAGAAAAACGTCCGGCCTCGTTGTTGAGGGCGAGATGTGCTCGCGGCGCGGCGTTATTCCCAGTCTGCCTGCCCAGCCGGAACGATAGATTTGGGTCGTATGCTGTGGCGAAGAAACCCTCCTCTTGTCCCAAGTAGACGTGGAGACCATCGAATTCCGTTACCAGATCGAGCAACCCGTCGTCGTTGAGGTCCACCAGGGTCATTGGCCCGTGGTGGTGGCCTTGTGTGGTCCATATGAATGGATCGATCCAATCCGCCGTTGCTGCGAGCGTGACCTCGATTTCCGGTTCAGCGGGAATGGGCCCACCCCTAAAGACATGATGGGGCAAAACCAACTCTGAGCGCCCATCGTCGTCGAGATCTTCGAAGGTCATATAGGACCCGAAGGTTGCGCGATATCCGGTGTTCTCGTTGGGGGCGCCGGATTCGATCGAAAAATGGCGGAAGGGTGTCTCCGATACGCCCAAGTTCGGGCGCCCTTCGAAGAGAAAGACCGTGCCCTTTAGGTAATCCGGGGGGACGGGTTCGTTGGTTGCAAATTTGGCTCGATCCGATGGGCCGCCGTCGCCGAATGCCGAGACGGCCAATTCACAAATGCCGTCGCCGTCATAATCGCCCGCGGCTAGGGTTTGTCCGAAAAACGACGACCCGGTGGGTGACCATCCCAACGCCGTTGGGAGGCGTCCCCACAAAACCTGGCGAGGTGCGCCTTCGACGCCCTCTTCACTCCCGTAGAAGACACTGACTGAACCGCTATAGGGCAGCGCGTTGTTGAGGTAATAGCGGGCGCCGGACGAGCCCACAGCAATGTCGTCGGTGCCGTCGCCATTGAAATCGCACACGGTAACCGCTGTCCCAAAATTGCTGACGTTGTCCCCGACTGTGGCGAGAGTACGGTCCGGACTGGTACTGAGGGTGCCGTCCGGTTGGCCAAAGAAGAGATAGACGGCACCGATCCCGACCCCGACACGTTCCTCGAACTGAGCGCCGACCACCAAATCTAAACGTTGGTCACCATTGAAGTCGCCGGCGGCGATGGCGGACCCGAATTCACCGCCGGACTCCGCGCCTCCGAGTACCTGGGCGGGCTCTTCGGCCACGCCGTCTGGGCCGCCTAGGAAGATGGCGACGACCCCCGATCCGTGGAGCGCGTAATGAAGCTCGCGAGACCCAGCAATGACATCGTCGAAGCCATCACCATTGAAGTCTCGACCGGTGAGCAGTACCCCGCGTTCTTGATGGGTTTGTTCGACGTAAAGATCGCCAGCCGGTGCGACCGCGGGCACCACATGGGCGGTGATGGTCGCAGTCGCCGGCTGATCGCCGTTCGGACCTAGGCATCCAACGGTGGGATCCGTAGCAGTCACGCGGGTCACGCCGACTCGGTTTGCGATCAAACGGCGGCCATCCTCCGAGATGGTGATGACGTCGCTCTCGCTCTGGAGGGTGAATTGTCCCGTGCCCACCTCGAACGTTGGATCCAGATGACCACCGATGGGGAGATATAGGTTGTCACCTCCGAGTGAAAAGCTGGCCTCGGCACCGACGGTCACGATGGATTCGAGACTCTCACCGGTTCGACGGTCGACCACCCGCAAAATGTCGCGTCCCTGCTCGCCGTTACTCGTGTACATTCCCTGGTCGTCGATTTGCCCGATCGGCCGATTGGAGACGACGACGAAATCGAATTGACCCGAGCCCCCTTCAATGTCGAGGGCGACACACCCGCCCAAGGGAAGCGTGACCTTCTGCGGGGTGATGCTCAAGCGTGTGTAGATCTGGATATCGACATCTACGACGTCGCGGCAGCCAGCGTCGCTGAATCGAATTGTGTCCACGACCCCCCCGGTGGGACCGGCAAGGAAACTGAACGGATTATTCAAGAGGTCCCCACCGGACGATGCCGCCGCGAAGTTCATTTCGTAGGCACCGGTTCCCCCGCTGATATCGAATCGTACAAAACCGAAAGGGGCGGCAGCGGTGTTGCTGGCTTCGACGGTGAGAGGGAGAGGGCAGGCGGGGGCGTCGGTCTGCAGGGCCAGAGTCAACGGCTCAGCTGATTCATTTGCCGCAGCATCGAAAGCGGACAGTTCGAATGTGTAATCCGTCGAGGCCTCGAGGGCATTGAGGTCGATGGTGTTCTGCTCACCCGGGAGATCGACGAGCGGGGCGCCGTCCACACTGATGCGGTAGCCCGTGACGGCGACGTCGTCGAGGGCTGGGGGCCATTGAAGCGTCACCGACTGATCGCCAACGACAAGCGCGGTGAGTGCGTCATCGGGTGTCCATCGAGGTGCGTTTTCGTCTGGGGTCTGGAGGGCCAATTCGGGCGGCCCGTTGGGCGCTATGTTCCCCGCCGCGTCTACGGCCTCTACTGAGAAGACATAGTTTTGCCAGGGGGATAGGTCGGCGATGGTCAACTCGACGATGTCCTCGGCGAGGGTGGCGATGACCACATTGTCCTGCCGCAGGCGGTACACAAATCCTACATTGTCCGTCGCCGCTGACCAGCGAAGAGTGAGGGCCTCGGGCCCGAGGTCGTTGGCATCGAGGGTGGCCTGTGCGCCCCAGTTCGGTGCCATGAGATCGGGCGTGCGAACGGCGGTGAGCAGGTTGGGCGTACTGGTGTTGCCTGCGGGGTCGAGGGCGACAACCTCGAATTGGTAATCGGTCCACGGCGCCAGACCGGCCACGGCCAAGGATGTGACCTCTGGCGGGAGCGTCTCGAGCAAGCGGCCGTCTCGATAGACGAGATAGCTCAGTCCGATGTCGTCGAATGCCGCCGGCCAGTCGAGGGTGAGGTGCTCCTCGTCTAGGTCGCTCACTCTCAGTTGGGCATCGGGCGCCCAAGAGGGGGCGACGAGATCGGGAGTGCGCACCATGAGCGAGAGGGCAGGAGAGCGATTACCCAAGGGATCGACGGCCACTACCTCGAAGGTGTATTCCACCCAGGTCGACAGAGCCTGGAAGTCCATAGAACGTGTCTCTTGGGGCAGTGTGGCGACCTCGACCCCATCGCGGTGTATGCGATAGGTCAAAGACACGTCATCTTCGGCACGAGGCCAGTTTAGGGTGAGTCCCGTGGAGTCAAGATTCGATACCGAGAGGGCTGGGTCAGCGGGCCACCAGGGGGCAATATTGTCCGGGGTCTGGGCGTCCAGTCGGAGGGGAGGCCCTCGATTGCCTGCCGCGTCAACCGCATAGATTGAGAACCGATAGGTCGTGGCCGGTGAAAGTCGGTCCACAGCGAGATGGTTCGTGCCCTCGGGAAAGGTGCCAAAGAGTGCACCGTTGCGTTGGACGACATAGGTGAATCCAACGTCGTCGATGGCCTCAGGCCATGCCAGGGTCAGCGCGTACGGTGTCAGGTCGCGAGTGATCAGTGCGGCATCTGCCGGCCAGGCTGGCGAGGTATCGTCGTCGGTTCGGATGTGTCCCGAGAGCGATGGAACGGCCAGATTTCCTGCTTCGTCTACCGCGTCTACAGTGAATGTGTAGGTACGCCATGGGGAGAGATCTATGACGGCCAGTTCAGTGGTCCCTCCAGGGAGGATTTCAATGAGCTGGCCGTCTTGGTGAATGCGATAGACGACTCCCACGTCGTCGATGGCAGCCGGCCAGCGTAACAGCAGACTGTTCGGGGTGACGTCGTGGTAGGTCAGTGCGGGGGTCGGCCCCCAATCGGGCCGCACTCTGTCGGGCGTTTGGATACGCACGGAGAGGGCGTCTTGGGCCCAATTGCCGGCGGCGTCGGCGGCCTGGAGTTCGAACACCAGATGGGTCCACGGGCTGAGACCGCCGACCGCGTATTCTGTCGCGTCGCCGGGCAGCGCAGCCAGGAGTGCGCCGTCTTGGTAGATCATGAGCACGGTGACCGCCACATCATCCCTGGGACTGGGCCAACGCAAAACCAAGTCATTGGGGGTCAACTCGGTGATGCGCAACGCATCACCATCCGCCCAGCTGGGGAGGACATGGTCCATGGTGCGTGTCGCGCTATTGGGCGTGGTCGGTGAAACATTCCCCGCCGCATCCACCGCCTCGATCCTGAACTGGTATTGCGTCCATGCCGCCAACCCCTCGAACAGCAGCGTCCGTGTATTCCCATCGACGGCGACGTCTTCGACACCAGGTCGGGAAATACGATAGCGCGCGACGGCGACGTCATCGACCGCCGGATCCCAGTCTAGGCGAATGGAATGAGGACCAAGGGCTACGGCGCGG
>Ga0115011_10001328_pt1 | contig 17936 bp, 12 predicted proteins | sample TroAtlMetagenome_2_FD_88705 | JGI IMG/M metagenome (GOLD analysis project Ga0115011, IMG submission 88705) | Marine eukaryotic phytoplankton communities from Atlantic Ocean - Tropical Atlantic ANT8 Metagenome | ecosystem: Environmental > Aquatic > Marine > Oceanic | place: Tropical Atlantic...
ATAATTAGTAGCTGAAGAATCCATACATCCTTCTATTTCTGAGTAAATACAAGAATTATCGTCTTGGGTGGCCGCTGAATCATAATTAGTAGCTGAAGAATCCATACATCCTAGAATCACTTCTGAATAATTACAATTTGTTTCGGGGAAAATTGCGAAAAAGTTGTAATTAGTTGCTGAAGAATCCATGCATCCTTTGATATGGGGATTTGGATACTGGAAATCCCAGTCAATTCCTGCAGTCCATGGTTCTATGTCTGATGAAGAGTAAGCACCTGCTCGCATTAGATCCACTTCTGAATCAATTATTGGTCTAAAATCGAATTGATCTGGGTTAAGTAATTGAGAATAAACATCTGCTCCTAAATTTTGTGAATCATAACCATTCCAATTATTAAATTGTAAATCAGATGTTCCGGGAATAGGATAACTAGAATTATCATATCTTCTATGTGATGCTATACTATCTGCGGCATTACTTGCAATAGTAGAATTTTCATTTCCCCATCCGTCTTCGTGTAGAACTATCAAATGATTGTAATCTTGAATTTCTAGGCCGAATATAGTATTATTTGTAGCAGAATGATAATCACCCTTCATCATGATTCCGCCTTTTATATCCCAAAGTACATTATGGTGTACTGAAGCATTTCTTCCATTGTTTTCCGAAAATGAAGATGGGCCATCCATTCTTATTCCATATTTTTCGGTATCATAAATCCAATTATACGCTATATTTGATGACTGTTGTTCCAACATCATCATCTGAACAACCGCACCGTCAGTTTGTAGCAATCCTGTGTTATTTATTCTAGAGTGCATTACAGATGGGGCATCTCCGATAGAGATTGTAGCTGAAGCTCCAGTCAAATGTATTGTACTATTATGAAAATTATTATCTCTACCTCCCATGTATATAGTTGTCATCAATCCAGGTAAATCAGAAACCGACCAATCAATATGATAAAAATAAGTATTATTAATGGTATTATTATTATTCTGAAGTTCTGCACCGTGCATCTCAATTGCTGCTCCGTCTGTATATAAGAACGCTGAAGAGTCAATCAGACAATTCTTACATCTATCCATTCTTGATACCCATCTTTCATCGGAGTTTTCTCCGGCAATTCCAAGGCCACGCTTAGATGTACTTGGATATAATAGAGTTGTTTCTGTTACTGAACAGTTTGTACAATCATAGAATTTGAATGTAGTTCCAAAAAATTCGAGTCCCTGAAGTGTGATATTATGTGAATTACTAAAATCGAAAGAATACGCCTGAATTTTAACTCTCAAATCTAAATTATTCGCATTTTTTCCTTCTGGGGTCATATAGTGTAGTATCTTAGAACTAGAATCAAAGAACCATTCACCGTCTACGTCAATTAATTCTAATTTTCCTTCCAAGAAATATGCATGGTGTTTCTCCTTCCAACCAGATACTGGACTAAAGGTAAATTTTGAATTGTCTGAATCGTAGGTGTTTACTATTCTACTCCAAGTTTTGAATGATCCTACATTCAAAACAGCTATGGCTCCAATGGGATTAATGCCGCTATTATTTAATCCAGAATGGCCTCCATCTACTGGTCCTGAATCAATTAATTCACCATTGGAATATTCGTTTCCGTTTGGAGTCATTGTTCCATGGGCCCAGTTATTACTTCTATTGAAAACTGATCCGTCATTGAAGTTTGCATTGGGCCATCTTGCTGGTACTTCTTCCTTATAATCTAAGAATAATTGCCAAGCATCAATATTCAATTCAACTTGTTGAATTCCATTAACAGGCTCACTCCAAGTCTTATTTAAATCATCAGAAATACTTACTGTACCATCAATTACTACTCTTTCTCCATCTGCCGCTTTGATTGTTAAATCGGATATTCCGGTATAGATTATTTCTTCATGATAAATACCAGAATGAATGATTATTGTATCCCCTGAAGTTGAATTATTTACAGCTGAATTTATTGTCAATAGAGGACAAGATTCTGTGCCCGGATTTGATTCGTTTCCGTTAATTGAATTCACGTGTATTGGTTGTCCGATATATCTGATTTCGGATGAGCAATCTGTACCTGAGAATCTAATATTCTTCTCATTATTATCTAGCTCATTAATTGAATAATCAATATCTATGGAATAATACACTGGAGTGGAAAGTAGTAATCCAATTATTGAAATTGTTATCAAAGCGTGAGTTTGGCGCATGTTTCTCGGGTTCCGAATACCGAACAATAGACTTAACTTTTGTTAGAAGGGTTATAGATTTAGAAGGAGTAATATTAGATTGTATTTAGTTTTCCTGACGGGCAATATAATTTGTGTGTAGCTTCTCGGATGGCCATGACTGAGCGAAACTCGAATTTGTTTGAATCGTTCCTTTCCGATAATTGCCCTCCTATGGGAATCTATGAGACACTTTACTCATTTAGAGACTCATTTGGGAGTTTTATGGGTACAGAAGGTACTCATCCGTGGTCTCAAGGATTTCCTCTAACTACGCAATTGGATATGTTTGATGGGCCTCCTCTTCCAGATAGTGTTGAGGTTTCATGGGAAGATCGTTTCTATCCCAAGGCATGGGGACATCCCAAGTTGAGGGAAGCAATTGTAGACTATTACAACAACAGATATGGATCAAGTATTACTCCAGAAAATGTGATGGTTTTCGCAGGAGGTAGGCCAGGAATATACACCGTAATGGCATTTCTTAAGGAGCGAGTAAAGATTAGAATCGGGAATATTGAGTGGCCTGCATATTTAGATATCATGGAACAGACAAAAACCGACTTTCAAGTTGTTCCATTTACCAAGGAGAATGGTTTTCATCCTCCCAACTTGAGTTATTTCGACAGGTCAAATCTTAACGCGAAGACTCTTCTAATGCCAGTGATTTCAAATCCTCAGAACCCTTCAGGTCAGACTAGATCTGGAGATGAATTGAGAGAGCTTATTCGGATGGCTGAGGAGCCTAGGAATGGAATTCTGTTGTATGAAGCGTATGAGATGTTCCATTCGCCATCCGTGAGCGGGATTGAATATGTCAAAGATCTAGATAATAGTAATGTGTTTATTGCGGGTGCATGTACAAAGGGACTTCAGTCTCCCGGTATTCGAATTGGATGGATGATAGCCAGTAAAGGGAATATAGAGACCTTGTCTAATTATTCAAGCTTTGGAATGGGAGGGGTTAGTCATCCATCCCAGCACTATGCAATAAAACTGCTTGAGCCAAAAAGAGTCGAGAAGGCTCGTGAAGCAGTTGAGAAACACTACAACTGGCAAAGAGATAGATATGGAAAGGCCTTTGAAGAAATGGGCCTTGAAGTATATACTGGAAATGGAGGCTTCTATCACTGGCTAGAGCTGCCAGAAGGTATGGAAAGTCATGAGTTGAATTTGAGGTTATTCAAACGTGGCGCCGCCATATTGTGTGCTTCTGATTGCGATATGTCTAGACCTCATTCCAAAGATGCTAGCTATGTCTCGAAATACTCAAGATTTTTCCGATTTTCATTTGGTCCTCTTTTACCGGAGACATTTGAATCAGATATTCGACTCTTCAAAGAAGTATTCGAAGAGTATAAACAAGATGTAAAATAGATTCAAAAAATATGAAAAAAATTAATTTTTCATACATATCAGTCAAAATCTTAAATGTAGTTTTTCTTTCAGAGGTTCGTGGCGAAGGGACCGACAGCAGAACAGGCAGCTAAAATTGCTAAGGCAACCTATGATCAATTCCTCGAAGAGCCGGAAAGAAGTAAACAAATTGAAAATATTCCAAAGTTGATAAAAAAATTCAAAGGTGACTATGGAACAATGCTTAAAGCATTACAAAAGAAGTATGGAAAACCGGTTTCGAAGAAGGAAGAGCCTGCTGAACCGGCTGAGGAAGAGCCTGCTGAACCGGCTGAGGAAGAGCCTGCTGAACCGGCTGAGGAAGAAGCGCCAAAGAAGAAAAAGAAGAAGGTCAAAGATAAGGAAGAGCCTGCTGAACCGGCTGAGGAAGAACCGCCAAAGAAGAAAAAGAAGAAGGTCAAAGATAAGGAAGAGTCAGCTGTTGACCCAGCAGAAGCGAAGGCGGCGGCAAAACAAAAGGCCGCTGAAGATGCTGCTGCTGCTAAGGCAGCTGTAGCTGAGGCAAAGGTAGCAGCAAAGGCTCAAGCCCAGGCAAAGAAAGTAGCAGCAAAGGAGGCTAAAGCTGTAGCAAAAGCTGAAATTGAAGCTAAAAAAGCAGAAGCTGAGAGGAAAGCAGCAGAAAAACAAGCCAAATCAGCTAAAGACGCTCTAGAGAAAGCAAAAAGTACACCTTCTATGTCTCCAGAAGAGTTGCGAGAAAAAGAGTCTAAACTTAAAGAAAAGGCAAAAGAAGAGAGTGCTAAGGCTAAAGAAGCATCAAAGGAAGCTAAAGCGGCCATGGCTGAAATGAAGGTTGTATCAAAAGATTTAGCTAAAGAAGGGAAAGCTGCAGCAAAAGCTGAGGCTGAATTAAAGAAAGTAGAAATGGAAGCTAAAGTAGCTGAGAAGCAAATCAAGGCATCAGCAAAAGCAAAGGTGAAAGCTGATGAGCAGTTAGAAGCATTCAGAAAGAAAAGGTCACAAGCAGAGCAAAAACTTGAGGAAACAAAATCATCTAGAGATGAAGTTCTGACTACAGCAAAAGAAGAAGAGGCGGAAGCAAAGCAGGCGCTTGCTGATGTCAAAGCAAAAATGAAAGCGGAAGCGAGTGCCACGAAGAGCCTGCAAAAAGAGACTATAACGGCTTCAAAGGATATTGAAAAGGCTAAAGTGGAAAAGGAAAAAGCAGAAGCCGAGAAAAAGAAAATAGAAGAAAAAATTGAATTAGATCAGAAAACAAAAAGTGATGCTATCATTAAGGCTGAGCAAGTTCAGAAAGATATAGATCGGATTCAGAGCGAAATGAAAGCTGGTGAGGATGAACTAGTAGGTGCTGAAAGTGCAGCACAGAAAGCAGACAGAGAGGCTCATGAAGCTGAGTTAAAGTTGAAGGCTAATCTAATGGAGAGAGAAGAGTTAATTTTGGAGAGAGTTAGTCTTAGAGCTACGCAAATAAATTGGGAAATTATTGGAGAGGCAGAATTTGACGAAGTTGATGATCTAACTAAAATTGAGGGACTAGATGATTTTTCGGAGAAAAAATTGAATGCTCTTGGTATACAAACTTACGAACAGTTATCTAGAATGGATCCAGGATCAGCCGAAGTGATTAATGATGCTCTGGAATTTATGCCTCAGAGAATTCTTAAAATGATGTGGGCTCAGCAAGCTGTTCGATTATTAAATGAAAGAAGATAATCATATTTTATTTTGAATCATATAGTTTGTACTCACTCAGGGGTGGAGAATAAACATGAAGATTTATTAAATTTGTAGAGCCATTATTGGAAATCTGATGAATGTCAGGTTCTTCAGCTGAACATACTTCTCCTGGATTATATTCTCTGGAAGAAATTGGAAACGCAAGTCCGTCTTGGTTAGTTTCGAAAATTGTCTCAGTAGTTATTCCGTCCACTATTAGGAATGAGCAGTCACTTCCAAAATGATCGTGGATTGGAGTTTTTTGTCCGGGATACCAACAAATAGCTACGATTTCATAATTTTCAGTTTTCTTTATTATGTTTCGCTGATATCCTTCATTGGAGTAATCGATAAAATTTTTTAGTGCTTCAATATTTATTTCTACATTATTTAATCTAGAATCTATTTCCGACAGTCCAGGACGATTATCGAGGCTGTCCAACCAAGTTATTAATCCAGATAAACCTGAACATTGTGAAATTAGTTCAGAATAATCGATTTCTGAGAGTGTAACTTGAGTTACCATGATTGTCCCAAAGGGGTTTTACTCATGACCTTTATTACTCAACTTAATAGGGATAATGTTCCTGTAATTTTGTCAATTGTTTCTCTTGGCCCGGGGCCAATTCCTACAATTGTAATAGTTCCTGGTGGTATTTCAGTATGTCCTGCATCAGTAACCATGTAAGAAATTAAGTTCATCTTTTTTGCCTTTGAAAATAGTTCTTTTAATGATTGAAGATTTTCAGTTTTACAAATAATTTTTCTAGCTCCTTGCCGTAAGTATCTATCTAATTCTCTGGGTTTAGATTTTTTTGCTTTGAGGATGCATTCTGCAGTTGCATGAGAACACTGAGCTGCTAATTTTCCTCTAGATAGTTTTAGATCCCCTCGTGAAATCAAAACCATTGTTAATTCGCTATCTCGAGACAATTTTTTTCACCTCTATTGGAGAGGAAAGATGAACATGTTTTTGCATTAATTTCGATATTGGGTCGGCTAACCATGCTACAAATGCTAGATTTCCTGCTGCATGCAATAGATCAAATGGGAGTCCGGAGAAAATGTATGCAGGCATGAGCTCGATAGGGATAGTATGTAGAGCGCTCAATGAAACTATCCAATCGAACAAAAAGGCTGAAAAAATAGCTATCGGTGCTAATACATTGATTTTTATTTGTTTTTCTTGAAGCATAGAATGAGAAAAAATTGCTCCTATAATTCCAATTGTCGACCAAGCCCCTGCTTGATAAAAAGTCCAAATTCCGTGGCCAATATACATATTAGAAATCAAAGCAACTAATGATGCCAATATTATTGACCTAGATGCTCCAAAATGCACTCCAGTCAATAGAATTAATACTGTAACTGGTTGTACGTTGGGAATCGGATTTAATAGTATTCTTCCAAAAACTGCGAAAATAAGTATTAGAATCAGTGCAAAAAATTGATTATTAGTATTGATTTTTTTCTCTGTCTTGATGAGAATCCAACCAATTAGAGATAGTAATATTACATTAAGTAACATCAACTCAGAATTGGTAATTTCAAATGAATGTGCATCAATCATATTATCTCCTAATTTTTCAACTCGGGCATGGTCTATTGATGGTTCCGCTCATTTACAGTCACCATTCAACTATTGACCATGAAATCACACTGTTTTCTTCTAAGTATAAATCACTAATTCCCACCACTGAATATTCGCCATTATGAGTCAAATACCAGTAAGCTCCAGATGTATTATTGCAGGAATATATATCGCAGGGATTTACATCTCCGAAAGAATCTATCATTAATCCAAATGAGAATTCGGTATAGTTCATTGAAAATTTATCGCCCGCGATTTCGGTGGCTTTCTTCAATAATTCAAAACCATTTGTAAACCCGGTAAAGCCACCAATACAAGCTCCACTCTCGTTCCAATCAGTATCTTCCTTAAATTCAATTCCATCAAAATCTATATGCGTCCTCCCATTGCTATATCCTTCTGGTGAATGATCTTCGGGAAAATGTATACAAACAACTTGTTTTTCATTCCATATGTCTGGCAGTCCATAATGAGGATTATTGTCATCTTCAACTAGATTTGAAGTTATTCTTCCCCATTCAGTTGAGATTGCTGGGGCTGATACTAATAATGCAGTAAGCCATGTTGCAGAAATTAATTTTAATCTATTTTCTGGCTTAGACATTCCCGCAACTAATGGTGTTGATGCTATTAAAAAGACAATTAGTGAAATAATTGAGGACATATTTCTTGATAGGAAAAACTAGGTTTAAAAATTTAATCTAGTCAATATTTGAAATTTCTTTTCTAAGTATTTCACTAACTATCTTTCCGTCTGCTGATCCACCTAATTTTTGCAAAACTATCCCCATTAATGGGCCAATAGACGACATTCCTCTTTCTTCAATGAAATCTGCTTTTTCAGAAATTACTTCAATCACTACTTTAACAATCTCACTTTCGTTAATTGGAGATAATCCCCTAGATTCTGATTCTGAAATCATCCAGCTTTCTATGGAATTTAAATCTCCTGAGATTGAATCTTCCACTAATTGTGAGATGGCCTCCTTGGTAATTTTGCCTATCTCTCTCAAGTGAATTGCTACAGAAAGTGCTTTCAAATTCTCTGTTTTATAATCTAGAAGGGCACTAGCCCAGGCCTTAGGTGGAAGATTTAGCTCTCCTTCAATGCCTTCAAAAAGAATATCATCTAATTCGCCATTCAAAATAGCTTCTATTTGATTTTCTGAAATGTCCAGAACATCAAGTCTCTCCTTCCTTTGATTTCTAGATAGAGGTTGATTTTCACAAATTTTTTCCCATCTTTTGTTGTTAATAAATAATGGTGGAATATCAGTTTCTGGATACATCCTAGCACCTCCTGGCAATGGCCTCAATGCTTCCGTGGTACCATCCTCAGGTTGTCCCTTTCTGATTACAACATTTCTTACTTCCTTAGGCAATCTGTGAAAAGCTTGTCTTGCTCGGATAATAACTGATTCTAGAGCTAATTCGGCCTGCCAATATGGTGCAACACTGAGAACAAACGCATCGATAGTGTTCATAGAAAGTTTTTCTCTAATATTCAGAACCTCTTCTTCTGAAATTCCATATGAAGGTAATTCATCAGAGTGAAAAATTCCTGCTACTCCTGCTGATTTTGCTGCACTTGCTAACTCTCTTCCTAGTCTAGGCATTTGTGAACCATTAATATCTGATGTTTTTTTTCCTAATTTATCTGCAAAACCTGGTAGTATTGCTGCTAAAACTTTTGAATTTTTATTTAATGAAGACTTGATTAGTGACGAATTGGTAGATTGAAAAATATCAGTTATATCATGTATTATTTCTGGTATTTTTTTTGCTGCGGTCAAAGCTACGCGATTTTCCATCGGAATTGCATCTTCTACTCTATTAGGAGGTAGTAATGGAAGGTTATTTTCACTTCTTAATTCATTAGCTAGTCTATAGAAATGAAGTTGTCTTGCCATTTCTAGAGAAATAATTTTTGGAATCCAATCTAAATCTTGACATCCCTTAATCTCAACTCTATCGCCGCATGCTATACTCACATTCAAATCTTGACGAATCGTACCTAATCCTCTTCGGACTCTGCGAGTATCTCTCAATAATCTACCGATTAATCTTGCAGTTTCTTTAGCATGATTTGGAGATTTAATTTCTGGAGCTGTTGCTATTTCTACTAAAGGAGTACCAAGGCGATCAAGTGTATAGAGAACTATTTCTCCTTTTTCGGACTTAACATTTCCAAGTTTTCTCGCCGAGTCTTCCTCTAGCGAAATTAAATCTATTCCTATTTTTCCTGAATCGGTAGTAATTTCTCCATTTGTAGCTATCAAGGTTGTTCGTTGGAAACCGCTGGTATTAGATCCATCGACTACTGTCTTTCTCATTGCTTGTAATATAGGAAATGGTTTTGCATCCATCATTGAAGAAATTGCTAAAACTATGTCAACTGCATCTTTATCGTGATAATCAGGCGGAGCTTCGTCCATTTCAATTAGTCCAGAATTCGGGGTTTGAATATACACAAATGAGCGATTTCTCTTTTGTTCGAAACGGGCCGCTATATCTACCATTCCAGATTCTCCTTCTGAGGCCCTAATTTTCCTAGTAAAACGAGGCCATTCTTCAGGAATTTCTTCTAATTTGTAATCAAATAATTTTGAGGGTAGTCTAGAATGGAGTTTGTGTGTATCTAGTTGTTGATGTATTTCTAATCCACACATAAATCCTAAAGCCACTGGATCGAGAGAACTAGGTTCATTAATTTCGCCAATTGGTTCCATAATATGCCTTTCCGAAGTAGTTATCACTCATATGCTCAGCGGACAAACTCTACATAACCAGGTTTTGGAGAAAATAATTCTCCACTTGTTTGCATTCTAGAAATAACTTCCCTAGCAACATCTAATGGGACGCCTTTAGGCTCACAAAGATCGAAAATTTTGGACATTTCGGCTTCTCCTGATTCGGAAAGTAGATTTCTTACAATCTCTCTAACCATAGCCCTAGTTCTGTTACTTGGTGATTTAGAAGTTAACATTACTTGATTATGTAAATCGCGTTCACTGATATCTTCTTCGGCCATCCAGTGCTTATGTATGGCAATGGCGGTTTTTGCGTCGGTTGCAGAAGCAATGGTCCTCAAATGTAATCTGGCATGTGCTTCTGTCAACCTAATTACTGATTCGATAGCTCTTGGAGTAACTGGTACCGCTTGTTCATCCTTATTTTTCCTACCAGTTCCATATTCAGTATTAACAATCATTTTTTCAAATTCTTTAAATTTATTTCTAGTTTCTGTATAATAATTTTTGATTAAATCCATAGCATCTTTATCTAATTCGGGAAATATATTATTCTTAGCGTATGCTATATATTTCCTGAGAAAATTATGAGTTAAATATTCCTTATTATCTGTAGATGTGGCAAAAACTAGGCTATCTTCTTCATCTGATGGGTCCATAACCAATCCATCTTCAATCATGTGTTCACTGATTGCCTGAGTTCTATTTTTGAGAATGTGCCATGCAATCGATTCATCTGCATGCGCATGTACTTCATCCCTTAATAACCAGATAATATCAAATCTTGAGGCAAGGGGGGCGGGCAATCCAGTTTGCTTAAAATGAGCCATGGAAGACATTGCGTTATCGTGCATAAAATCAAATTTTCCAGATTCTGGATTTGCTGCTGCTAAAACTGCGCATCTTGCTGGAACAGTTGCAGTAAGTCCGCCCTTGGAAATGTGTATCTTTTGTTGTTCCATTGCAGGATGCATTACATTTTTATCTTCGGAAGAGATTTTATCAAATTCATCTATTGAAGCTAGACCTCTATCGGAAAGAGGCATGATTCCTGCTTCAAGAGAAAATCTACCTTCATTGAATGCATCCCTGACCACTGCAGCTGTCAGTCCTGCCTTTGAGACTCCACCTCCAGAGGCAAACCTACCTCTAGGAGAAATTTTAGACATATATTCTAATAATTGAGATTTTGCTACTCCTGGGTCTCCCATCAACAATATGTGAATATCTCCACGCATTCTTGTTTTATCGGCATTAATTCTAGAAACTCCGCCGAATAATTGTAGGGCCAGGGAACGTTTCACAAATGGCATTTTTCCAGTTGATATTATTGAAGGGGCTATTGAATTCATCATAACATCAAAAATATCTTCCCTTTTTGATAATTCAAAAATCTTATCTTTATCTTCTTCAGATATTTCTATTTCATTAAATGGGATACTATCATATTCAGAGCTAACCAGTTGGAAAACGAAATCAAACATTGGAGTTTTCTTAGATCTTTTATATTCAGAACGAATAATTGGTATCATATTTGCAGTTACTCTTTCTCCTGGAGTGTGTTTATTGACTAAATCTCCTTCAACTAGGACTCTTCCTCTACCTGGTTGACTTCCACTAGGCACATTTTCCGGTAACTCTTGAATTTCTATCCATTGATTATTGATTAATTTTAATTTATTTTCTATTAATGAAAATCTAGTTTCTCTCTTCCCGACCGTTGCACCGCAACCACCTTGTGACTGGGAACAACTTAATGGCTCTACTAATTCTGTTTCATTGTCTTGTTTCATTAATATGGGATTATTGCATGCTTCACAACTAAACCAAGCTTCTATTACTCTAGGTTTAATTTCAGATACTTTAGTGATTACAACATCGGTAGAAATTAATTTATTTATTTGGATATGTCCCATTTCTCTTAGGGCAACACGGGAATCTTTTGGTAACTCTCCAACACGGATTCTAAGTGGTGAGTTTGTTTCTCCGCCTCTTTCTCTGATTATCTCGCCTAGTGCAACTGAGCCTGCCTCAAGATGTTCTATTGGAGAGTTTAGTAAATTTTCGGCGAATGATGAATCGAAAATATCTAAATCTATAAATTTTAGTTCAATAACGTTATTTTGTCTTTGTCCGGAGAGAATCATCGTAATGTCATACTCTAAATTTTCTTCCAAGAAAGTTAACCATCTTGCCTTGAAATCTATTGATGCGATTGCCATAATATTGCCGCCCGGCTTTGCTCGTGATAGTAGCAGGCCTATGAACAAAGTGGTAGTATATTCCAACCCCTTCATTTCCAGTGGAATTAGAATAAAGTCTCAGGCCTATTTATTCAGTAAATATTTTTTCTACTGGAATAATATTTTTATTTTTCCAACAAATTTTCGGTATAATTAAAATCTGAATGCTTATCGAAAATCATGGAGTTTTCTAGAAAGGGGAGAGATGTTTTTATTCGGATGGATCCAGGTGATGAGATACATGAGTCTATTCAACGTCTATCTGAATCTGGAATAATTAATGCATCAATAACTAGTGGGATTGGAAGAATAAAAAATACAGAAATTGGATATCTAGATTCTGATGGAATATATCAAAAAGTAATGTATGAAAATTCGATGGAATTACTCTCAACTCAAGGCAATCTTGCACCGGGACCAAATGGACCATTTACTCATATTCACATAGTGGCCTCAGAAGATAATCACACGGTAAGAGGAGGTCATCTGTTTACTGCTACTGTAGCAGTTACTGCAGAGATTCACCTTAGAGTATTAGGCGATGATGAGAAGATGTTTGAAAGAGAAGAAACAGAAAACGATTTCATTAAATTGTCATTTTGTAATATTGGTGATTAAGTGGATGTTTTATTTGCTCATGGATTTGAAGGTAAACCTAATGGCTCGAAGCCGAGTTTCATGAAAGAAAATCTTGGATGGAATGTGAAAGCCCCCATAATGTCAAGTTTGGGATGGGGAATTTCTGAACAAACTAAAGTTCTTACTGATGAAATGGATAAATCTTCTTTCGATTTAATAATTGGATCATCCATGGGCGGTTTGGCAGCGGCTAATGCTTCTGCTCAGAGAAAAAAATATAATTGTAAGCTAATTTTAATCGCTCCTGCTTTTGGTCTATATGATAATTTGATGGGAATATTAACACAAGAAGAATTAGAATCATGGGAAAAATCGGGCCAAAGAAGATATGTTGGTTTTGAACATGACATATTGTTGCCATGGAGTTATATGGAGCAAGCAAAAGAGATGTCTTGGACTGAACCTTGCCATAAAACATCAATAATTCATGGAATTTTTGATGATATAGTACCCATTGAGAATTCTAGAAAGATATGTGAAATGAGTGGGATTATTGAATTACATGAAATTGAAGATGGCCATAGGATGAAAAAAAGTTTAGAAGTTTTAGATTCAATTGCATCATTGCTAATGGCCAGTTGATCCGAGGAAGTATTCTCCAATTTCTGGATCCTGAAGAATTGTTTTTGCATCGCCAGAATGAACAATTTTTCCATTTGACATAATATATCCTCGATCGGATCTAGCTAGAGATAATCTAGCATTCTGTTCCACAATTAGTATGGTTATTCCATCTTCTCTTAGTGAATCAATACGCTCAATTATTTGTTGTTGATACAGAGGGGAAAGTGCAGCTGTGGGTTCATCGAGTAATAGGAATTTGGGATTTGATATTAGTGCTCTTGATATAGCCAACATCTGTCTTTCTCCACCAGATAAAGATGCTGCTAAATCGAATAGTCTATTTTGTAAGTCGGGGAACATTTGGAGGGATTTATCTATTCTATCATTTAGAATCGCTGTTGATAGTTTATTTCCGCCCATTTGTAAATTTTCCATCACCGATAAAGACGGAAATACGTTTTCTACTTGCGGCACATATGCAATTCCGTGGTTAACTAATTGATCTGTTCTCAATCCAGAGACGCTTTTTCCTCTATATTTTATCTCTCCATTATAGTATGTTGCGATTCCGAAAATCGTCTTAATTAGTGTAGATTTACCACATCCATTCGGGCCTATTATGGTGACAAATTCTCCTTCATCGACATGCATATCAATTCCATATAAAATTTGAACGGAATCATATCCACCTTCCAAATTACTTACTTCTAGAACATTCGACATCATTCTTCCTCCTTATTTTCGCCTTTACTTCCTAAATAAGCCTCAATTACTTCTCTATTTCCTCGAACTTCGTCTGGCGTTCCTTGCATCAATACTTCGCCCTCATTCATTACAACTATTCTGTCTACTCCCTGTCTAAGAATAAAATCCATATTATGCTCAATGATTAGAATGGTAATTCCCTCTTCATCTACAATTCTTCTTAAATTGTTGAATATTTTCATCGCCAAAGGTCCTGCAACTCCAGCGACTGGTTCATCCAACAAAAGTAACCTTGGCTGACCCATCATTGAACGACCTATGTCTACTAGTTTACTTTGACCGCCTGATAATTCACTGGTTAAATTATGAGCCATATGAGGTACTTCTAATTGATTAAGTACTGAATAAGCCATTTCTAATCTCTCTTTTTCTTCAGGATTTCTAGAATTAAAAAATAAGGATTTGATTGTATCGGCGAACTTATTTCCGAATTGATTTCTAGCTGGAACTAGAAGATTTTCAATTACTGTCATCTGCCTCCATAGTCTTGTGTGCTGAAATGTTCTTGTTAGTCCGGTTTTTTGTATCTCATCGGGTCTCATGTTTGATACATCCTTGCCGAATACTTCGACCATGCCCGAAGTCTGCTGTAATAGTCCACTGATACAATTGAAAGTTGTTGATTTCCCACATCCATTCGGACCAATTAGACCAACAAACTCGCCTTCTTTTATTTCAAAAGAGACATCTTTTACAGCTACCAGTCCGCCGAAATGTTTCCGTAAATTCTCTACTTTTAGTGCGATTGTCATAATTATTACTCCATATTCGGCCTTTCTGGTCTGCTAGGTACTTCTGGCAACATTCCTTTTGGATTGAATTTTAAAGAAAATAGCATTAATGCTCCAACTAATAGTAGTTTGAAATAAGCCATATTTGCTCCTGAGATTGAGACGATCCCAAAAATATTTGTTGCGGATTCCAGGGATCTTTCGCCGTCCATCATAATTGCTGTGAAAGAGAATGTTAAGGCCCCCCAAAAACCGAATTCAAATAATGTTTGAAATCTCAGTAATAGGCCGAATATCATAATAATCAAGAATACAGTTGTTACTTCCCATTGTTCAGTAACTAACCACAAAAATACACTATCTATATTCTGTGCAGTAGAATATAGAGGTAGGTCCGGAGTGCTTGCAGCTACTAATACATTGAATACAAATTCCATTAAAACAATAATTGAGGCCCCAATTATCATACCCTTATTATTTGCTGCGCCACCTATGATAAATGCGGCCCAAACTAGGAATGTTGATTTCGCTGGCGCCATAAATGATGGCCCAAAACCAGTCAATTTCCAAGCCCATAGAACTCCGGCTAATGCAGCAATTGCGGCACCAAGAGCAAGGCTTGATGCTTTTTGGGTGAGTACATCGTGACCGTGATGTTGAGCAACATCTTCATCCTCTCGGATTGACTTCAAAATGCGACCCCATGGTGAAGAAATCAGAGCCTCTAAGATTATCCAAACTATCAAGACTAGGCTTACTCCCAAGAAAGCCAAAAATAGAGAATAAGGTGCTGGATCTCCCAAATTCATTATTTCACTTATTGTTGAAGATGGAGTAGATAATTCTGGGATTGCATATCTGCAACTTTCAGGATTAATAAATTCTGAATCTGCACCAGTTTTTACCCCTGGCCCACAAAACCACCACTCTTTGAGAGGTAGGGGATAGTTTCCAAGTCCTATAGAAGATAGTATTGGACCTGTCCGTAAGAGAGGTTCGCTAGACAATAGTACGCGAAGTATCTCTCCCAAGGAGATTGTGACTATAGCGAAATAATCTGTTCTAAGTCTAGCTGTAGGATATGCTAAAGCCCATCCAAAAATGGCTGAAACCAATATTGCAACTATTGCTGCAGGCAATATTCCCCAACCATAGCCATGCATTTCCTCGGGTGCAGTAAGTAAAGCAACTGTTATTGCTCCAATTCCAACGAAAAAGATAACTCCAAAATTTACCATTCCGGTATATCCCGTATGTAAATTAAGTGAGAATGCCATTAAAATAAATATTGATAGGCTAACTACTACATTTGAAACCTGAAAGGTTTTTGACCAATTATATGTATCAGAATTTGATATTGGTAGCCACCAAATGAATAGTATTAATATCGCCATCAATAATAAGAATGAAGACCATGAGCCCTTTCTTCCTTCCCTTCCATATTTATCAAAATTAAAAAATTTATTTTCAGAGGAAAAGATATCCGAAAACTTGGTAGGTTTAATATCTGGAGTTGATAGTTTTATCTTTGTAGCCCCTTCTTTGATAGAATTTAATACATTCAAATGGATTTTATTAATTTTGGAAAATATACCATGAATGGATTGTATGAATTTGTTTAGTTTGGAATTAAATCTATTTTTTATGGCATCCAAGGAATCTAATGTTGAAGATAATTTTATTATTGATTTTGTTCTAAATTGGTGTACTTTTCCATCGCTCAAAATATTTATTCCTTCTAAAATTGCTAAAAACCAAAGAATGAATGGTATTAATGGCCAAACTAAATCTCCAAAATCTGAAATAAAATTAGCAAAATTAATCTCTGTATGCATTAAATCTAACCATTTTTGGTTAATATCTGTTAATGCATTCTGAGTCCATTCACTAACCGATGTTGTAATTTCTTCTGGAGGGGATCCTACATCTGAAACTGAAAATGGAGAGTCTTCTATGGTTAATGTCTCATCATTTCTATTTGTAATCAAAGCCAAATTAGTTTGTGATCCTAATTGATCGCCGTATTCTTGGCATACATTATTACAGGATCCCTCAGCAAGAGAATTTTTGCCTATAAATCCAAAAAATTTGTGGATGAAATATGCACCTATTGCTGCAAAAGAATAATTTTGAGCTTTATCTGAACGTCCATTTCTCCAATGATGCAATCCAAAAATTCCTGTAGGTAGAAATGCTAAAGCTGCTATAGATTTCTTTGATGGATTAGATTTGTCTTCATCTTTATTCCTTATCCTATCAATCTTCCACTTTTCATAGTATTCACCCAATCCTGATGGAATAATTAGTAAAATTGCAACTAAGAAAATATAAGGCATCACTCCTTCAAGTGTAGCATAATTTGATCTTGAAAGTCTGAATCCCACCCCAATTAAAATTGGCGAAGAAAGTGACCTAACAAATGCAATTAGAATACAGGCTACTATTGCTCCAGATAGAGAGCCGATTGATCCAAGAACAATTACTGCAAAAGAAGGTAAAAGTAGCGTGAAGGCAGTTGTGGGATTGAATAATAAAGTTACAGCAAAAACTGCTCCACCAATCCCAGTGATTCCGGCTGAAAGGAATGCGCTTGTGATTTGGATTCTTTCAACATTAATTCCGCTACTTGCAGCTAAGTCTGGATTATCGGCTACAGCCCTCATCTTTCTTCCTAATCTAGTTTTATTGATTAAAAGAAGTAGTAAAGCGATTGAAATAAAAACTATGGCAGGAACTATACCTTTGTAATACGGATAATTAGTAGTAACTTCAGACACGCAGTCAGTTGCAATATTATAAATTTCATATGACGGTTTTGTTCCCTCAGAAACTATACGAGATAATATTGGTTCGCCGGTAGCTTCGTCTATTCCTGTTTGTTCACAATTAAAATGCCTATATGTTTGAGCTGCATCGTATCTTCCATCTCCATCAATATCAGTGAAAGATTCTGTATCCTGCCAAATTCCATCTCCATTAGCATCTTCAAATGGTTCTGCTGTTCTGAGGCTATTATCTCCTAAATTTAATCGTAATTTGGTAGTTGGAATTTCCCATCTGTTTCCTGTTGCTCGTAAATCTGCATCTGCTGAAAAAACGATTTTTGAAGCCCCGAAACGCATGTAGTATATGGACCTTAGAATCAATGCAACCCCTAATGAAGCAATCATCATTACTTGAGGGTTTGCTCTTCTTACCCGGAATCCTTTGTATACTAATCTATCAATTAAAACTCCAACTAATCCAGTTATTAGTAGTCCAGCAATAATTGCCCTAAATAATAAAGACCAAACAATTACTCCGTCAGATGGAGCTTCAAATAATG
>Ga0115011_10001330_pt1 | contig 17933 bp, 9 predicted proteins | sample TroAtlMetagenome_2_FD_88705 | JGI IMG/M metagenome (GOLD analysis project Ga0115011, IMG submission 88705) | Marine eukaryotic phytoplankton communities from Atlantic Ocean - Tropical Atlantic ANT8 Metagenome | ecosystem: Environmental > Aquatic > Marine > Oceanic | place: Tropical Atlantic...
CCGACCGCGCGTCTCGAACCACCGCGCTGTTCGATTTTGCGTACTTCGAGCGACCAACGGTCGGTTTTGACGCGCACAGTCCCATGACTCTTTGTGGTGTGGTGTGAAGACAGTTGTGCGACGACGAAATGGGACAAAAAAGAAGAAAATTTTCAAAACGTCTCGCCTCACAACACAAATTTACCACCACCACCACCACCACCACCACCACCACCACAGAAGAAGAACAACAACAACGGAGAGACGAGAAAAACGCGAGAGCGAGACCGACGAGGAGGAGGGCACCTGAAACGCTTTTTTATTAGTATTAAAGTCGCCGCCAAAAGAAGAAAACGCGGGGCGAGAGGTTCGGCGAGCGCGCGGAAGCGGTGTGTGAGTCGTTTCATTTTGGATAAAGATTTGGATAATCGTGTCGGGAATTGAGAGGGAGCAGCGGGGAGAGAAGGAAAGAAAGATATGAGCGGAGTCGCCGTGGACGCGTCGACAGCCGCCGAGGACGACGCGACGATCGATATCAAACACGGCAAAACACTGATCCACATCGAAATTTCAAAAAACAGCACCATCTTACAACTCAAAAGAAAGATTGAACGAGAAACCGGAATCGAGCCGATGAATCAAAAGATGCCAAATTTGAAGCTCGGGAAACACTTGGCGCCGGACGAAGCATCGATTGAAAGTTTAGGAAAACTGCCGAGTAAAGTGATGTTATTAGGAAAATCGACGAAGGATGTGACGGAATTGAAGAATTTAGAGAAAGAGATGCTGGAAAAAGCGCCGGAGATTTTGGATGATTTCGAAAGCGACGTCCTCGACTCGGAGCCTTTGTTGTGTTATTCGGATCCGGTGTACGTGGCGAGGTTAGCGGCGAGGATCGAGAAGTATAAAGGTTTGAGTCCGTTGAACGAGACGAGAGAAGGGATGAAATTATTGGTTCTAGATATTGATTACACTTTATTCGACCACCGAACGCCGGGGGAAACCGCACAGGAGTTGGCGAGGCCGTATTTGCACGAGTTTTTGTCGAGCGCGTATAAAAGGTACGACATCGTCATCTGGTCCGCAACGAGCATGTTGTGGATTAAAACGAAAATGCAAGAGCTGGGAGTGTTATCTCATCCGAATTATAAAATATTAGCGCTGGTAGATTCCGGATCGATGATTACCGTCCAAACGAAAGAACGAGGCATTTTTAATTGCAAACCGCTTGGATGGATTTGGGCACAACCCTGGAGCAAAGAGCGAGGGTACGATTCCAGCAACACGGTGATGTTTGACGATTTACGACGGAACTTTGCCATGAACCCTTCTTCTGGGTTAAAAATCAAACCGTTTCGAAACGCACACACGAATCGAGCGACCGATAACGAGTTGAAAAAGTTGAAAGTGTACGTGGATATCATCGCGAGAGAAAATGTAGATTTCAAAACGTTGGACCACAAAAAATGGGAGCGATACGTGTTGAAAGTTTTGAAAGAAGGACGATTATCGGAGGAAGAGGCAAATGAAGTGAAAGGATTTTGGCCAAACAGTACGGTCGTGCGCGAGTTGGCCGAACAGCAATCTTCTCAAGCGGGAGACCAACGACAATAGCAGCATCAACACACCCGCGAGGAGACCGAAGGCGATAGTCAACGGCAACGACGACAAAAGAAGAAAGCTAGGGGAGAAGTAAACAACACGGAGAGACAGAGAGACGGAGAGAAAAACAAAGCACCAGTTAGTTATGGTAACGATCATTCATAGAGCGAACGCGAGCAAGCGAAGTTGTATCATAAGTAATAATAATAATACTACCTACCATAGTTCTTTACATGTGAGATCTGGAAAAACGCACAAAATCCGCTCTTTCCTGATTGGTTTAAAAAAAAAAGAGAGAGAGAGAGTTGTATAAATAAATATCATCATCGTCATTTCTTGAAACGCGCGCGCGCGTATTTCTTCTCAGGCACCGCGCGCGATGATGACGACGACAACGCTCTCTGGAGTTTTACCGCGCGCTCATATCGGCAGACGTGAGAGTAGGAAGGCGGCATCCTCGAATGCGAGAGAGAGAACGAGACGTACTCCGCCTTCGCTGGAAGGACGAGGAAGAAGATGTATCGCATCCGCGACGGCGCGAGGAGAGGAATCGGAAGTAATGCGTCAAAAAAGAGTCCTGATCACCGGGTCGACGAAAGGTTTAGGCTTGGAACTCGCCAACCAGTTTTTACGAGAAGGTGATAAAGTGTGCGTGACTTCTCGTTCGAAAGCGAATGTGAACGATGTGGTTCTCGAATTGCAAACGAGATACGGCAGCGAAAACGTGTGCGGTCTTGCGTGTGATGTATGCGATCACGAACAAGTATCAAATCTAGCGAAACACTGCGTTGAAAACTTAGGCGGAATTGATTTTTGGATCAACAACGCCGGGACAAACGGGTACGAGTACAATGACATCGTCGATCAAGATCCGAGCACGATCGAAGAGGTGGTGAAGACGAACGCGCTCGGCACTTTGTTGTGTTGTCGAGAAGCGATTAGAACGATGGCAGAACAACAAAAGGAGGATATTGGATATCACATATTTAACATGGAAGGTGCTGGCTCAGATGGAAATGAAACGAGAAAATACGCCGCGTATGGATACACCAAAGCCGGATTTAGCCAACTCACAAAAACTTTGAACAAAGAGATGAGTTTGAACGAGAAGATGAAAGATAAAATGATTAAAGTGCACACCATCAGTCCAGGAATGGTGTTTACGGATTTAATTTCGAGCGGACGGTACGCGTTCGGGAAGCAAGGAAGAATGTTTGTTAACGCGTTGGCGGAACCGGCGGACGTGGCCGCTTCCGGGCTAGTGAAGAAAATTAAAACTGAGCTTGGGAATTCACAAGGGAAGAAATCGTTAACGATCAAAATGTTAACACCGGATGTTGCGATGGTGAAATTATTTAATCGATTCGTCAAGCAGGTTGGTAAAGATAGATATTATCCCGAAGATGACGACGAGTGCGAAGACGTGAAGACGGAGTGTATTGCCCCTGGTAAGTCCGTGCAAAGTACAATGATGCCAGAGGCACAGGTGAAATTAGACGACGATGTCCACGAAGAGATTAAAGAGGTTGAAGTCGCGAAAGAGGAAGTCCAAGAAAATTTGAGCCGATAGAAAGGATGTGTGAGAGACATATGGAGTGTGACGGGACGCGCGCGCGAATTTTAGATGATGCTGTACATGTATATGTGTAATTACTTTTTTGAAATTATTTTTTCTTGTCCGTCCTCTCTTTCTCTACGCCAGCTGCCGCAAGTTAATCTTTCTCCTTCCTATCTCTCTCTGTCTTTCTTTTGCAACTCTAAGTTCATGCATTGCGAACACTTAGGAATGGGCATGGAAGATATTGGCATGAACGGCACGAAGCACGTCTTTCCGCACTTCCCACAGTTCCCTTGATACAAGCGCTTACCAGAAATACTCGAGTGCTTCGTTTTCATCCATCCCAGTCTGGGCTCCACCAGCTGTCGCGCATCTTCATCGTCGTCGAGTATCTTCTTCCTACCGGCAAATTCACCTGATGTAGCGGCAATATTTTTCTTCAGTGGTGCTCCAAAGTCTCGTTCGCTCTTGCGCATGACGATTTTTCCTTCGCTGTTGAAAAAATTTTCCACATTGAATATGCTGCCGCTCTCGATCACCTCCTTTGCCTCGAGATCGTACCATTTTTTAAACGTCACAACCGCGTACATTTGATCCGCCGCGTGTTTAGTCGGTCTAACGGTGACATCGAGGATTTCTCCGAACGGCGCTAATTCTTTTAAAACTATCTCTTCCGCGAGTTTATGCGCCTGCTTTTGGCGCCTTTGATAGTCCAGTTGCTCTTTTTCCGGCATGTCCTTCACATCTCTTATATCTGAATACGAAACGAGCAAACCGGCGGATTGGTACACCTCATCCAGGACGCTTTCGGGCAAATTCGGGATGTTCACTTTTGGTGCTTCATATTCAAATCTGCCATACGATGGAGCAGTTGCAGAAGAAAGCATCGCGCGTGAAGGTCGCGTATCCTTCGCCTTGAAATCTTCCTCGTCCGACGTGAGTTGAACGGCGCGTTTCTGTTGCTTCTTAATCGCATTACGTGGCTCGATCCATTCGTGCGTCTTCTCCGTTTGATTATCTGCCGTCGCGGTACCATACGAATGTGGTTTCTCAGCTCCGGAAGAAACCGTAATTAACGCGTTTGCGTAGGGCATCTCCGTTCTTCTTTCGCTCGAGACATACTCTTCTCCTTCTTCTCCTCCTTCTCCCGCTTCTTCGTCTTCTTCAATCTCAACTGGAGATACCGGAGATCTCTTTGTACCGTACTTGTACGAATAAGAAATGAAATGGCCATCCGGTGTCCCTGGAGACATTGGCTGCTGATCTCTTTGTTTTTGCTTCGAAGAAGCGGCGGCGGTGACGGGGGCGCGAGTTTTCACAGCTCGCAACTGTTTCAACGTTGCTTCGAATTGCGCGTTGTATTCTTCCGTCCCTCCAATCGCCGTTCTAGTTCGTTGCAATTGTGACGAAGATATTTTTGGACCGTCTCGTCGTAACCACGGCTGATCGACAGGACCAATAACCCGCGCTTCCATGAAGGCACTTTCTAAAGATTGCAAGCCGATGGCTCGATACGCGCGATTCACGCCACGCTTCGACTTCATGAACGTACAAATCAAAGCACAGCTTCCAATTTGAGGAGAATGCGTTGGAGAAGGTGGAGATGAAGACAGGACAATTGATGATGACTCGTCACCATTACCACTACCTCTACCACCCGAAGCGCCGTAGCTTTCGTGATCGATAAACGTCAAAGGAAGGACCATGCGTGTCTCGCCCGGTTGTCGAGGCCCGTACAATCTCGTAAACGTCAAAGCGGCTTGCTTCGGATCCAACTTGCAAATTCTTTCCGCGCGATTGATTGCTTCTTTTGCCGATATTCTTCTCAAGTATTGCGATAGCAAAAGAGTCTTCGGCAAAAAAGAACTCACCAACGATAAATCGTCCAACTGGTCCCAAAACGACGGGTCCACGTCCAACGTGGCGTGCGCGTCATAGACCAAATCTAAAGGATCGTCGTAAAAGATGGCCGGATCCGGCGCTCGCATTAAAGGCTCGATGTAATTCCACGGCATGTTTGGATCTCTCAATCGATCTTTCGTTACAAACGCCACGAGCTCGAATGGTTGCTGTTGATGGTGTGTTTGACTCCTCGCGCCTCCTTCTAAAACCTCTCTCGTTTGCAACACGCAATACAACTCGTTCTTCTCCTTCTTCGTCAACAATCCGGTGTGAAACGCCACGAATACCGCCCTTCCTTCGTCGGAAAAGCACTGAATCACTCTCCCAATCTCCACCAACCGTAAAAAATACGCGTTCAAATACCCTCTCAACAATCCCAAATACGGCGGCGTAAACGACTGCTCCTTCGCCGCCAACGCGACGTCGCGGCAATTCCAATCTTGCCAATCGATCGCATCGGACAGTTCCCTTAACGACATGGCTCCACCGTACGCCTCGTGCGCGTCTGGGTCTGGGTGAAACCGTATGTGGTATCTTCCTTCGTGTTCTGAGGACGTTTGCACGTCATCAATCGACGCGAATTCGTTCAGTCGCGAAGGCATCAAAAAGTCTTCGCTTTGGTGATCGAAATCCCACCCCGAGAGAGCAATCCCGAACGGGTTAAAATACGCTCGCATTCCTAACTCGCCCATGATTTGATTATTTTCGACGGCTTGTGCGCACCATCCCGCGGCCACGTGGTACGACGTCGACGGCTGGTGTTGTTGCTGATGTTGCTGTTGCTGTTGCTGTTGTTGGTGCAACTCTCGTATCGAAGACGAGAGAAAGTCAACTCCGACTTGGTGCTGTAAAATACGCGATGGCGGGTGCGAATAACACGGCGCTCCTCCTCCTCCTCCTCCTCCTCCTCGTCCTTCGCCGCGATCGTCGTCCGTCGCGGTGGTGGTGGTGGTGGTGGTGGTGGTGCTCATGACGACGCAAAATTATTACGTGTGCCTCGCCCGCGCGCGGAGAGAAGAAGAGAGCGAGAGAGCTGTGTAGTGGAGGAGAAAGCTTTTCAAGGAAACTCAAAAAGTTCACTAGTATTTTTTAGACCTCTCTTTCTTTTTTTAAAACCCTAAAAATACTTCGAGAGAGAGAGAGAGAGAAAAAGGAACGGAAAATCCCCTCTTCTTTTTTTACGACTTTGAGAAATGAGCACATTCATCGAGCGATAGGGGAGACGAAGAAGAAGAAGAAGAAGAAGAAAGAAAGATGACGTCGACGTCGTACTCGATAGACGAGAATCTGCACGACGACCTGTACGAAGCCGTCAACGATAAACTTTTAGGTTCGGGATCGTACGGTTTGACGAAACTCATGAGGGAAAAATTAACCGGCAAACACTACGCGATCAAGTACATCGAGCGAGGGGACAAGATAACGGAACACGTCAGGCGTGAAATCGTGAATCACCGAAATTTGAACCATCCAAACGTGGTGAAATTTAAGCAGTGTTTGCTCACGCCGACGCATTTGGCAGTCGCGATGGAAGCAGTTGGCGGTGGAGAACTCTTCAGTTACGTCCAACAGCAAGGGAAATTTAACGAGTCGCAAGCGAGGTATTTCTTTCAACACCTGATTAGCGGGGTGGAGTATTTACACAACATGAGAATCTCACATCGAGATTTGAAATTGGAAAACACGTTGGTGGATTTGAACGAGACGCCGACGTTGAAGATTTGCGACTTTGGGTTTAGTAAAGGTGGTTTTGATTCGCAACCAAAGACGCAGATTGGTACGCCGGCGTATATAGCTCCAGAGGTGTACGCCGGGGTGCAACCGTACGATGGACAAGCCAGCGATGTGTGGGCGTGCGGGGTATTGTTATACGTGACTTTGGTCGGGAGGTACCCTTTTCAAGATCCGAAAGATCCCGGGAGTAGCCATAAGATGATGCAAAGAGTGTTGAGCGGGACGACGGAGATTCCGAGTTCTTTGAGTGAGGAATGTAAGGATTTGATGGGGAAGATTTTCGTGACCGATCCGAAGGAAAGAGCGTCGATTGAGGATATTTATATGCATCCGTGGTTTCGACACGATTTGTCGCCGAACGTGCCGCTAGGGAACATGCAACCTGGACCGGCGGATGGGGACATATTGAAGGAGTTGCAGTCGCTAGAGGAGATCAACGCCATTGTGGATGCCGCGAAAGTCGCGCCCAAGAAACCAAAAGGGACGTGGGGGTACGATGACGACGACGACGATTGCGATCACATGGGCGGGTCCGGGGATCTGGGCGGGTCCTTGGATGTTGATTATTGATAAAGTATATGTAACTTGTACCATGGTACCGGTACCTAGAAAAAGAATATTTAATTAAGAGAAGTAATACCGAGTTGAACGTGCATTAACAAAATAAATAAAGATACTCATGCGCTTTCTTTCTTTCTTTCTTTCTCTCTCCCACTCTCTCACTCTCTCTTTGTCTTAGCCAAATCATCGTCTATTAAAATCGGTTTTCCGGTCGACTCGTCAACCAACTCTTAATTCCCGGCAGATTTCCCACGTTTTCAATCACTCTATTCATCTTCGGGCAACTCTCCCTCGCTTTCTCGGCTCTAGCCGCGTCGTCAAACGTTTGCGTCATTGTGACGTACAAAACCACATCAGCCAAGGACAATTTATCTCCAACCACAAACCCTTCCTCGCCATTTTCAATCACCTTTTCTAATCGTTCGCACCATTTTGTCATATCTTCGTTGTACCACTTTTCCTTTTTCGCAATCTGCTCGTCGTCCGGCGGCGCGAACGGGTTCCCTCTCACTTTCGCCCACGCGTCTTTAACATCTCTCACGTGTTCTCCAAACGCGTCAATTCTCCAACTCTCCGCCATATTTTTACCGTACAAACCTAAATCTCTCGCCACATACCGTTCGATCGTTTTCGATTGTCCTATAGACATCCCGGCATGTTCCAAAATCGGCAACCTATCCAGATTTTGCTTAAACAACCCACGTTCTTTATCCAATGGATGTTGCTTCTCAATCGTCGGTTTGTTATCGACCATGTTGAATTTGTATCTAAAATCCTCGTAGTCGCATTCGGCAGCTGCGAATAACGTTCGGATCACTTCCGCAGCGCCTTTCGCGTCGAAGTATCTCAGAACCGCTGTGGTCTTTCGTAACGTGTTCGTCTTGTCTCTCTTGTGCGCCTTGATTATCGCAATCGCGCCAACAAAACCAACGAAGAACGCAAACGGTTGCGAAGAGACGACGTCTTTTGAGACCATCAAAAATTCAGGCGTCTGTGCTTCAACCGGTACTGATCGTTGCTGTCGCTGTTGTTTCTCTTTCTTCGACGAAGGCGCGAGTTGTTTTGCTGATGATGTATTGCGGGCTTCGATGACGAATTTTGTGGTACTATGTTTACTACTACTCGACGACGCGAGGAGATGACCCAATCGTCTGGAGGAAGAAGAGGAGGGAGAGTACGACACGGAAGCTCTGAAACTCGTCGCCGAAGACGTGGACAAGATCAACGACATTTTATTTATGCTCTTATTATATATCCGTCTTGCTCGACGAATTTCTTGTGAAGATACCTTGTTTTTGTCAAACGTAAGGTATTCAAAAGCGACGATTGGGCGACGAGTGTTCACAATTTTTCTCTGCACATATATTACAAACTGAGTTCCTCTTCTACTACGTATAAATACTACCAACATCAGTAGCGACTTGGTGTTGTTGTTCGTTCTCCAACGTTTGCACTCTTCCTCGGACAAAGACTCGCTTTGTTCTCTGTTCTAATATTACAGCTCGCAACAAGTTGGCGCTGGCGAAGAGGAAGCCACAACTGGCAGCCCACGTGTTGAAGTGTCCGTTTTCTTCGCCCAACATTTCCAACGAGTGCGCGTTTTTTAACCAGACAAGTTTGCTGACGATCCAGGTGACGGTTGCACTCATCACTCGCGCGACGGAGTCACGGTTGGAGTAGTTGGAGGTAGCGAGGCCGATAGGGAGTAAGGCGCACCACCAAGCAAAGTATTGCGAGGTGATTACCGAGTTGAATGCGACGAACGCGAACGTCTGCGCGAACATGGCGAAAGGAAGATCGTATGCAAAAGCTATCCCAATAAGAAACGTCAAACTGTATTGGGTGATTTTGCTCGCCCAGGCGTACATTTTGGTGAGCGATTTGGAGAGGACGTACGTGCCAAAACCGGATTCAGCATCTTCAATGGCGGTGTCTAAGTACACGCTGAAGAAGTTCGGCGCGAAGTTGTGTCTCGGGTCTTTCCGAGAGACGTGATATAATATGGCCTCGTTTAGATATTTTTGGCCATATTTCCAGTAGCACACGAACGTCACGACGGAAAAGGAGGCGAAGGCGATGCTCGCGAGTAAGAGTCGCGCGACGTTGAACACGCCGTTGGCGCTGAATATACTCTTCGAAGCTAAAGCGCGCGCTCTTCGCAGTCGTCTGGTCTCTTTTGTTTCTATAGCTATCGATTGACGATCGATATTGTTTTCTTTAAGTTGTTGCTCATGCTGCTCTTGACCATCACCTCTTCCTCCTCCGGACGACATTTTTTCTCCTGTACTCCTACTCCAGGCATACCTGCTTTCCAACCTCGCTCCACCTCCCCCGCCGTAATAATTCCAATTCACATGATAATGCACGTCCAAAACCACAATGAATGGTACCGCGTATATGATTGGATACATTCGAAAATGCACTGCCAACCCAAAACTCACCGCGGAACTCAATATCGTTCCAAACATCAAACTCTTCAACGAGAACAACACCAAAGCGTTGGCGAGAGCGTCGCACGACCCTCTGGTGCTAATCGCCATCGTCAGTGGATTAAACAGATACAGAGCAGTCATTTGTAGCGTGAAATTCTCCGAACATTTTCGTTTGTGCAAGATGGAATACACCAGTTTCCCGCAGTACACGTCACACAAACTGAATAAAACCTTACCAAACTCGGCGAACCAGAATACATTTGGCGTCAACATCCACGCTAACAAAGGGGTGTATCGGTACGTGTTTCTTTCGTACGGCGATTGGTTGTTGTACACATATCTGGCAGCATCTGTAAACACGTCGTAATCGATATCCGTGTATCGAACTCCAGAGAAGAAGGCAGGGTTCGCGTCTTGGACTTTACCAAAGAGGATGAGTGATACGCGAATTGCGAACGCGTAGTAGAAGATGCTTTTGCTCGTCATTGGTGGGAAGAGGAGAGACTTGACGCGAGAGGAGGTGGACATGATGAGATGGACGATCGAGACAGAGAGAAAGAACGATGAATTCAGACTCTCTCTATCGCTCTCTCACACACGCACGCGCGCGCGCACACACACGCGCGCGCGCGATCTCTCTCCGTCTTTTTAAAGAAAATTGCGTCGAACAAAAGTGTGAAATTTTATGTAAATGAAACTCGCAAAGGAGGAAATGTAAAGAGAGTTGCGAATCACCTGTATGTACCGGTACCGCTGTACCATACCAGTACATGGTAATAAAGCATACTTTTTCAATTGAATCTGTATTGCAGACATATTCTTATTAAAATAATACAAGATGTGTGTGTGTGTGTGTGTGTGTGTGTGCGTGTGCGTGTGTGTGGTTATAACATATATCTGTTATATATGTTCGCCACTCTTGGCTCTCGCTCCCGCGTGAAACCACCTCTCTCCCATTGTCGGGCGCGCCAAGGTTCGCTTATTCTTTTCTTTACCACTTCGTAGCTAACTTTTCGATCATTGCGCTCATCGCTATACAGAAGGTTTGGTACGCATTCAACGGGTGAGAGTAATCGCACGCCCAAACGTTGTGGGACAATTTACCAAACACCATGACTACTTCATCCTCGTTGTTGTCTCGGACCAACTGGAAGTTCCTCTTACTCGGGATCTTCACGCGGCCGCCGTACTTGTAGCAGAAATGCCACTGCCCATCAAACATTCTATACTCTGGCACCTTGGACATTAACAAACGCATGTGTCTCATATCTCTCATCGCTTCCCACTTTTCCAATCGCGGTTTCCCAGTCTTGTCTTGTTTGTATAAGGTTGGGACGAGGCACGTCATCTTTCGGTAGCTCCCGCCAAGAGTAAAAATAGTCGGTTCGTAAACAATCGCTGTGACGACTCTGCGATGGAACTCCTCCTCGATCTCGTCGCACTTCTTCTCGCCTTGGTCGTACGCCGTAAATCGAGAGCCTAAGAAGTTCCCGGACATTTTCCCGAGGTAATCATCTCCTTCCGCCTTGAAGTTCATAGACGTCGAAAATATAAATCTCTTACCAATTTTTACTTTTGCTTTCGTTTGCTCTTCTTGGCAGCACATGACCAATTTATCGTATTTCCCTTGCTCATCGTGGACGTAATACTTGTAAATCGGGTACTTTTTGCTCTTGGAGTCGTCGACGACGATGAAACCTTTAATAATACCCAACTCTTGCGGCGGCGGCAATCGTCGCATGGTGTCCACATCAAAACCTTTCACCAACGCATCTCTAATCATCATATCCATCGTCGGGTTCGCCTTCGCTTTTTCTTTCGCTTTTTGCGCGGCTTTTTTCGATGTCGCCTTCGCTAAAACTTCCCTGGCGATTTGTTCGTTCACCGTCGGGTCGTCGCCGTCCTCGGGCGGCTTGTATTTCGTATTCTCCTTGAACTGCTCGCGATACTTTTTCTTCTCTTCCGCGGAAAAGTCCTCACTCATGGCCGCGTTAAGCACTGCCATCGCTTCGCTCGTTTGGAACGGATTATTGTTGTCATTACTAGTATTTTTCGGAGGTTTATCCAGCGACGGGCGTCTTCGGAATGGGTTCCCAAACAATCCAGCCACACCTCCTCTCTTCTCCCCTTCTTCCGTGGGGGATCCATCCTGCGAACTCTTCTCGCTATTTTCTTCATCATTCAACCCTGGATCCGCTTTCACAACTTTCCCTTTCCCTTTCTTCGCTTTCGCGGCGTCGTAGGCTTCGTCGGCGTCGGCGTATTTCGAACTCTGCGCGGATTTCGCGGACATCATGGACCTCGATTGTTGCGATCGGCTCTCGTCGGCGGATTGAAAATCCCCGGACTCGGAGGCTTCCGAGTTGCTTCGGGAATTTTTGCGTCCGAACATGACGACGACTCGTCGTCCGTCGAGCGATCGGGCTTTTGTTCTTCGCCTTTAGCAGCTCGCCGTCCTTTCCCGACGCGATTCAGACCAGGGACCAAACGCAAAAAGAAGACGCGAGATCCCCGTTTGGCTCTTCTTCAAACGATTACTTCTCGCCAAAAGTTCGAGCGTGATCTCCCGAAAATTCTAAAACACGCGGGAGCCCTTCCAGAAAGCCTTCAAAACACCTCCTCGGAAAAAAAAAAGACGACGACGACGCAAAAGTCGCAAAAGACCCCCGGCGGTGTCGTTCAAAGAGCCCTCTTCGTCGAGTCTTCCTCGAGCCCCGTTCGCTTCGAAAGATTTTTTTGGGTAATAATGAGCAGCGCGTTTTCTTTTGTGGGGGAAAAGAAGACTTTTGAAGAAGAAGAAGAAGAAGAAGAGAAAAATATCGCTGGCAGATTCTTGGTCTTCTTCCAACATCCAACAAACGAAGGAAAAAAAAGAAGGAAAAAAAAGGAAGGAAAAAAAACGCAACGAACACACAGGTACAGAGCATAGCGCTTTCGGGCTCTCGCGCTCTCTTTCTTTTTCTTTTTCTCTCTCCTGATGGTACAAAAAGCCTACGCGTGAGTACAATACGCCCTCTCTATCTATTTCATCTGCAAAGCTTGAAGTAAACGGACTCTGGCTTCGATTTTTCTCTCGTCCTTTTTTAGTACCGGTTCCGTCGGCTTTGGTCGTCGGCTGTTCGCGTCGCGGTCTTCGAGTTCGCGCAAACGCCGCTCTTGCATTTCGAGCTTTTCGCGTAAAGAGGCGAGTTCTCGTTCTTTTTGCAGTCCAACGTCGCTGTTGTTTTTCTTCTTTGATTTACTACTACTTTGCTTCTTTAGTTCAGAAGCAGAAGTTACGTTTTGCTGCGTTTTGATAAACTCGGGTTGTAATCGAACGGATTCGTCTCGGGGAGCCGGAGGCGTTTTCAAATCGATCAAGTTTTGCTTCTTTTCTGGTGGCGTGTCCTCAAAAGTCATCAGCCACGGAGAGAGGAGAAGATCTTGTTGCTGCTGCTGTTGCTGCTGTTGAACGTTTCTTCTCCCTTCTTCTCCATCCTCCATTCCTATACCATCTAATACTATTCCGTTTCCTACGTTTGCTCTGAGAGGCGATTTCGCCGCCTTCTCTATGAGCGCAGAGATACGCGGGGACGTTTTCATGGATCCACCCGGCGTGAACGCCCCGTGTTCTTCTACTGAATTTTGTTTTGGAGTAAAGGAGTACTTCATTTGATGTTGCGCAGGTAATGGCGAGTCTGGAGAGTACTGCGTGTAGTCCGAATCTTTTCCTGGCGTTGAAAATGTTGAAGCAGAGGACGTCAATCCGTTCGGTGCGTCTTCGTCGTCTTCATCCTTTTCCTCGGCTTCTTCGTCGTTGTCTTCCACGAGGGGAAAATTTTCTTCCTCTTCCTCATCTTCTTCTACTCTTCCATCGAGTAGCATTGCGCGTTCTCTCGTTTTCACTTCCAAAAACGTTTCGATATCTTTCTTCATCTCCAACAACTTCTCGCACTCTTTTGCCAACGTCTGTCTCTTTTGTTCCAACAACTGGAAATTCTTCCTCTCAATACGCGTCTTTTCGTTCGCGTTCTTCATCGTCGTCGTCGCGTCTTTGGCTTGTCTCTCCGCTTCTCTCACTTCGTCTAAAAACTGCGCTTTCCACATCTTTTCCTCCTCCAACTCTCCTCTCAAACTATGCAATGCTTCCTCCACCGCCTCTCTCTCCACGAGTTTTTCCTCCATCTTTCGCTCTTCCTCCAAACAACTCTCTTTCAAACGCTCCAATTCTCTCTCCGCCTCTTCTTGTTCGTGGTCCAACTCTTTCAAAAGCGAAATCTTACAACTCGCCTCTTGTTCTCCGCGTTGCATTTCCATCCTCGCTTGCGCAAATCGATTCTCCACCTCTCTAATTTCCACCTCTAAATCTTGCACCTCAATTTGAAGCCGTTGCTTTTCGTCTTCGTTGTTATCGCACTCGATTCTGCTCGCCGCCGAGGCCATTCTGTGATACTCCACGTCCTCCCCGAGCTCCGCGAGTTCTTGCTTCAACGCGTTGCGTTCTTTCTTTAAGTTTTCGATGTCGATGAAGTAGTCCGTTTCCGTGGCGGCTGATTTTTTCTTGTTCGTAGTCGTCGCGGTAGCGGTACCATTACTGCTTGGTGACATCGTCTTAGGGTGCTTCGGAGGAGGTGAAGAGCGCGAAGAGGACGCGGCGATTCTTTGTTCTTCCCCGTCGCCGGCGACAGTATCTTCCTCCTCGTCTTCCATCATCACCAATTCCGCCACGGACCTTTGCGCTTTCGACGCTTGCAACATCCGTATCATCTCCTCTTGCTCCCGTATTGTCCCATTCTCTTCTTCTTCTTCTTCTTCTTCTTCTTCTTTATCGCTGTCGTCCACGGTCGCTCGTCGTCGTCCGATTTTGCCTAAACTCGTCATCGGAGAGTGCGTGAACAGAGACGACGAGTCGCCTTCCTCTCCTCCAAGCGTCGTCGCGCTTTGACGTTGATGAGGAGTAGGAGGACGACGACGACGACGATGATGATGATGATTTTGATCATCGCCTTTTTCCCGACACCACTCTCTGTCGTCCTCTCTCGACGCCTCCTCCTTCTCTCCGATCCCTCGCAACCGTTCCACGAGCAATTCGTGCATTTCTTTCACCTCGAACGATTTCCGGTGAATGTGCTCGGCCAAGCCGATGTGGTCGCGGAACGACGCGCGCGTCGACGACGCCGATGGCGGGTGCACACCAGAATCGCCGCTCAAAGACGCGCTGCGGTCGAGGCGACCTCGCGACCTCTCCGCACGCATCGCAAACGACGAAACGCCAAAAAAAAGAGAGAACGAAGAGAGAAAAGCCTCCCACCGCCGATGGGAGGGGGGGGAAGTGTCGTCGCACTCTGCCTCTTACACCCCGACTTTGAACCTTTCGTAATGCTGTACTAAAGCAGACGCTCAAAAAGCGCGCGCTTTTTCTCCCTCCAAAAGGCCTTCTCCAACACCCAAAAAAAAGAGAAAAAAAAATTTAAAATCACATCAATTTAAGGTTCACTCGGACACACGGACACACTAAGAGAGAAAAGGAGAAGGAGTGGATGCATCGAGAGGATACGAGGAGTGTACACGCGGAGAGAGATGAGACGATATACAAAATTTCATTTCTGAGTATTCTAGTTCTGCTTCTTTAAATAAAAAATAATCCCCCTCTCGTTCGCGTCAACCGGAGAGCGGCGAGAGCGACGGGCTGCCTCCTGATTCGACGACGGTAGGCGGCGGTAAAGGAGGTTCCGTCTGGTCCGCGTTAAACACTTGACGCAGAGGGTTTTTGGAAACCTTGAGGGTAAACACGAACGCGGTTTCGTCTTCGACGCCTTCGCGTAACATCGCGTCTGGGGTGAACAACATGAACTTGTCTTGGCTGGTGAGGTCTCTTCGCTTGCCGCTATCTAAGGCCTCCCAGACGGACATGCCCGGTTTTTTACTCGCCATGGGATTCTTACCGAGCGTCTCGATTTCTACTTCACCGGTTTCGAAATCGACGGATAACATGCACTGTTCGCGGGAGATTTTCTTGGAGGAAATGCCTGCGATACCGCGCCCGAGCGTTTGTCGAGATCGGTTGATTTCCATGATGGAACCGTCGGGACATAAAATCTCAAAGGAATATTTCGCGCCGGGAGGAGCGCCTTCACCACTCGCGCCAGAGATATCCCATTCAGAGACGATCCTTTTACTCTTATCCACGACGGAAGGCGAAATTGGATCGAGAACGTTATCTTCTTCCACCGATGCTAAACTCGGCGCGCTTGCACCTTTGGGCGGTTTGCGAGCTGTTTTGTTGCTATTTTTCTTCAAGCCGCCAGTCATGCGAGCCACGTCCTCTTTTGCAATTTTGTCCTCCTCGAGCACTTGAACCTTCGTTTGCAAGTCCATGATCAAATCGACCAACTGCTCTTCCGCCTCAGATGCCGCTTGAATGACTGCGACGGCATTTTCGGCGTTTTCGACGTCTCCGAAACCTTTGAAAGATTTGTGCAAAGCCAATGCGTTGGAGACTTGGTCGTTCAATCGTTTTTTGTACTTTGATTTGATGCGATAGGATCGAATACACGCCAAGATGAAGAGAAATATCGCACCACATCCGCCTCCAAAGGCATGCCAAAAGTATTTCTCGAACCAGGTACTTTTGTCGGTCGGAATATCACTGCTCCAGCCGTAGAGACTAAACGTTTGATACCCGACATACGAATTGTTCGCCATTACGGTGACGTACCACAAATCTTCCGTCGTTTCCATCGCGGACGATACCGTCCCGTTATTCGCGATAACATCAGCTAAGTCGCGCGATGGGCAGGTACCTCTTCTCGATAGTAATGCTATTTTGGACGGATCGTTTGGAATAATGCTGACGTGCGTTTGCGCCGAGTTCATCCCGCGCGGCATCGGCATGCTAAAATGCCGACTTTGGCCACAGCACAACCAAGCGTCGGATGTCAATAACGTTTTTGTCTCCTCGAAGCCAGTTTCGTTCTTTGGTAAAACGACAATTGTGTCTGGTAAAACCTCGAGTTTAAAAGTAACGTCCAAGACATCCGATCCCGATTGCGCCTCGTCAAAAGCAATGGTAAAGTACACTTTACTTCCAGCGTTTCCGCACAAACCGAAGTGTAAGACCAATGCGTCGTTCGCCGCGTTCGGGTCAACTGGCGGTATTACCGCTTTGGCCATGTGGTTGTCTATCGTTGGAACTTCATCGAGCGATGCGAGCGCGTAGATCAAATTTTTATCGCTCGGCACGAGAGTTTGAATCGTCGCCAAAATATCGCGCGGACCATCTTCAGTTGACGGAACTTCGTACCGTAAAGTTTCGCTCGGACAAGATCCTAAAGCGCAAATCAGAGCGTTCTTATCCAATTTGATCGCGGTGGTGGAACCATCGGCGTTGATTTCTTTTCCAGTGGGTATTTTTGCGAGATCATTCTCCGCGCATTGCTGCACCGTGGACGCCCACAAAGCGTCTTCTCTCGGACACTCGCCATTTGTTGAGTTCGAACCGCTCCCGGAGACGCATCCGCCTACAGCGCTCGTTTGGCAATAGCCGCAGTTTGTTTCTTGCGAACACGCTTCGCATGGGTTCGGGTGTCTGTCGTGCACTGCGCACGCTTCGTCGCACCCATCAGCGTCGCCGGCGAAAGCCCACTTACCACAAATGCCAAGCTGGAGACTGTTGCCGGCGCCTTCTGTAAAGAGAGGTCCATTCGTATCGCCCTTAACGCACACACCTTTTTGGCCTTCCGCTGCGCACCAACCACATCCGCTGACGGCTCGGCAGTCATTGCATGAAGCCTGCGCGCTACAATCGTTTGCTTCACAACTTGCGGGCACTTCGCATGTACGCTTCGATGCCGGCCACGTCGACGCATCTCGTTCCGAAGCGCTGGTGCAGTAACCTCTGCACGGTGGATTCGCGCACGTCCCATCAAAACCTTGGCACCAAGAGCAATCGTCATTTATTCCAAGGGCGCACGATTTACAATCTGGACGCCAGCCGCACCCATCCTTGGCTCCCCAAAAGGTAAAATCGTACTCGCTCGTTCCTGTGCTTACCGTTAAGGCAGCTTCTACTGAAACGTGGATAAAACGAGCACCTTCCACGTCCGCTGCCGTGCCAGCGCAAGCGCCTGGTTTGGAGACCGCGGCAATCTTGTTCAAATCTCGGAAATTGTGCGTTTTGATACACG
>Ga0115011_10001331_pt1 | contig 17931 bp, 8 predicted proteins | sample TroAtlMetagenome_2_FD_88705 | JGI IMG/M metagenome (GOLD analysis project Ga0115011, IMG submission 88705) | Marine eukaryotic phytoplankton communities from Atlantic Ocean - Tropical Atlantic ANT8 Metagenome | ecosystem: Environmental > Aquatic > Marine > Oceanic | place: Tropical Atlantic...
CCAAATTAGCAATCTGGCGCTTTCGACCACTCAGCCATCTCTCCTGTAAGCCTTCAATAGTAGTTCAAAAGGCTTGTAGCGACAAGGAGATGGGTGAGCGGTTTAGGCTGTTTTTTCAGAGGTGTTCTGGAAGGATCGGCTATAATGAGGCGAGTCTTTCGCAGCGTAGATCATCAACTCTTTCTCGGATGATCTGTAACCCATTTCAACGCTGAATTACCGTCTAGGACCCTCAAATTGACGGTGATTCCATGTACCGGAGAATCATCATGAATCGTGATGAGTACCAGATCCGCGCCGCGTTTAAGGCTACCTACGGCTTCCACAAGGTTAAAAACAGGCTAGTTGCTCACTCGCACAGGACGTCCAGATGAAGCGTAGCGACGCTAAATGATCAGCGTATGTAAAAAGCGCTGACAATTTCCATTGAGTTGGTCAGTAGGGCTATTTCGTTAAAACAGAAACCAGAGTGTTGCCGTTAGAAGAGGTGCTAGGAAACACCCGTGATCTTCAGCCACAGTCTCGCTTAAGACCAGTAAATCATACAAATCTTCATAGTCACCAGGAAATTTATCCATTGCCTTCAACCTTGATTCCTTAGCAAAAACAACAAAAACACTAAAAGAATGCTGCAACGCCAACAAGTGTGCCGACTGTATGAACAACTGTCCGGCCGTAGGCGTACCGCATGGCTTCTCAATACATAGATGATTATCTAAGTATTTGTTAAGGAGTCAGCGCGACGTTTATGAATTTTCAATGAAGAACGTTTCAGTTCCGCCTGATGTTTGTTGAACGGATTGATGCCAAGTTTGGTCGTCGGAAAGTCTCCGCGTTGCTTTGACATAAACGGTTGGACACATCGGCAATTTACGCGAAGCAGAATCATGACTAGGCAGAGCGACTTGCGAAGAAGCGTAGCGATTCGCTGGCTCGCGTAGTCGATCCAGTGGTCACCTCATACCCAGAGTTCCTAGCGAAACTAGAACAACAGCTTGAACTACAGGGAGAGCTAGTTCGGAAGACGGCCTCGATTCAGAATGGAATTCTGCGAAAGCTACAAAAGGGAAGTTCTGTGACAACCCTATAAAATAAGGATTTGAACGTGAAGGTCCTTTTCATATCGATGTTCGGATTTGTTCAGGTTTGGGCACTAAATGTTCAGCTTTGTCGTTGTTTAAACCGGTGAAAAGCCCTAACGTCAAATTTAATGATTGTTTGCGGTTGTAAATCATTACAATTCTTTGTTCAAAAACGTGAATCTATGGGCGACGAGCTACTCGGCTCTAGTACCATATCCTGAACTTCCAACCGTGGGTACTTTAGTGTTACTCGCGAGAGCGCCTGCTCATATCTGTCAAGAAGTTCCTTGTCCTTGCCCGCATCCCCTCCCCCCAAACGTGACAGCCCAATTTTTGAAGGCTTGTGGATGCCGGCGCGGCTTACAAGCTCTCAAGCAGATCCACGACGTAATTCACTGAGTCTTCAATCCCATCTAAGAGTTTCAACCGGTCCAAACGTGTCCGGAAGAATTCAGACCGAATGATTGCCCGTGTTCGCTCTTGCCAAAGAGCAGCTCGTGTCTGATCCGCCCCATAGAAGAATGGTTCTGTTACCCGCCGTCCCCGAACTGAGATCCTTTTCGTTTTAGGCAAATTGGTAATGCATGCAAGCGAAACCTTGTCGGGCGTCAAGGTGAGGGCCGTATTCTTAACTTCCGGTTCTCTTTTCTTCGACCTGCCCCGGGCGTATCGGCAACCAGGTAAACCGCCCCCAGTTCTGTTTACGAGGCACAATCGACAATTCCTTTTCCCCGGAATGTGTCTCGATCATAACCTTGGGACCACCCTTTTGAGGATCAGGGAAAGCACGAGTTACATATCCATCGGGCGACCATGTAGGGTCATCACCGCGTCCAACTTTTCTTCGGTTATCCCCATTGCTGTCGACCACCCAGACGTGGAAAGTCTCAGCGATCTGCTGATCCCGTGTCGGATTACTAACTCCGGTAAACGGGCTCATGTGAATCATCTCCACGCCTTCCCAGTGGGCAATCCATTTACCATCGGGTGACCAGACTGGGACTTTTTGCTCGATGGGCAGTTTGAGATTGACGTCCTGTTCGGTGGGTGTTGATGAAATAAGTTTAGCATTACTGCCGTCGAGTCGACTCACCCAGATTCTAAGGGTTCCACTTCGATCTGAAACAAAGGCTACCTTGGTACCATCAGGGGACACCGAGGGCATCGCATTACTAAACTGAACCTGCTTCGGATCGCTAAACAACCTGCGGGATTCACCATTTTCGGTGTTCATGATGCGGATCTGGCTGTTGCTGGCTGGATCCTGATTCCTTCCTACGGTCCCGACACTCATCCAGACGATGTGTTTCGAATCGGGCAACCAAGAAGGCAAAAGAACCCTCGCTGATTTGAGGAGCTCTTTAGAATCTTGTCCATCCGTGTCGCAGCACCAAATCGCCATACCCTCGTTGCTTCTTTGCACGTAAACGATTTTAGCACCATCAACTGAACACGCAGGTTGCACACAGTGATGCCTTCCTTTTGTCAACTGGCGACTATCCGTCCCATCTTCATTCATGCGGTAAAGCTGAAGAATCCCATGGTTGTCCGTGTGACTGACGATCACCTCACGCAATGGTACTTTTAAAGAGGCTTCATTTAGTGCCAGACTGACTTTGGGTTCCTCGGAACGGGCGATCCGTGGCAACAGGAAGCCTACCAGGCTAAGCATGAGCAAGAATGCTAGGCTTTTTAGATCCACAACTCAACCTCCTTCCATTAGCAATAGCCGAATTGCTTAGCACCAATGACACTGCCGCAACCCGCTATTACTTCTACAAAAACGGAGTAACCGAATAACGCGAGTGACGCTCGCCTCACCCCTCATCAGCCCTTACATCAGGAAACGGTCGATAGCGCCTATTTGATCCAATCGCTTGCGTTGCATCGTCAGATCTAGGTCTCCATAGTGCTTAATAGGGTTACCGTACGCATTGAGTATTGTCGTATACCAATTACTGAGAGTCTTGTGCCCTTGAGTGCCGTGAAAGGGAAGACGAATATAGCGACCCGCTAAGTCTAGTTTTGAATTCTTGCCAGTCAACAAGACCATCGGTGCTTCGGTGTCAGGCCCATGATGCCCAGCACCGGTTTCGGGCATGTAAATGATCGTCGTGTTATCAAACATCGTACCTTTGCCTTCTGGGATCGCCTTTAGTTTAGTCACCATCGTCAACACTTGCCTTACGTGATGAGTTTTAATTGCATTTCTCATATCAGCGGCGTCGGAAATTTGCCCCCCATGTCCAATCTGATGAATGCTCGTTTTGGTTTTGTTCTCCGGCAGCGAAGTAATATCGGTACCTAGATCATCGATTGTATAAGTAACGACATTGGTTAGTCCCGCTGCCAGAGCGCCGACAATGATATCAGTGAACGCTGAGTGTTTCTGAGGAAGCGTTGCGTTTGCGCCGCCATTGGCATGGATAGGGTCAATTTCCGGTAGGAATTGTTTTATTTTGTTACCTAATGATTCGACTTTGGAGTTTCGCTCACTTATGGCTTGAAGTGATTTCACCTGATTGCCTATTTTTTCACGTTCGTCGCCATCTAATCCGTTGAGCCGGCGTTTTTCCTGCGTTTGCAGGTAGTCTAGTAGTGCCTGATCGGATTCTGCTTCACTCGTATTGATGACCGACTTGAACAATTCCTGATAGGCCGTCATTGGGTCGGCATAACAGTAATTACGTTGTTTGGCCGCAGGTGCCGAGTATCCGGAGACGATGCCAGTCCGATGATCTCGCCCATGAGGTACCGCCAGAGACATCTCGACATGACCAAACGGAGAAGGAAACAACTTAGCTAATTCAAAGTCCACGGTTGCCCATTTGATGTTGCTCAAAATATCTCGTCCGGCCTTATAAGCTCCCATGCATCCGGAATAAGAGTAATGTCCTCCGCCACTCACGGCCATCGAAATCCCGTGAAGAATGGTCATATCATGCTTATGGTCGTTCAACCCGCTTAACCACCCCGGCAGTTCGTGTTTGGTCAGATCCAACTCAAAGGCTTCTTTCTCATCATGCAATTTCAGTTCTTCGTTGGAAAAACTGGGCAATCCAAATTGACTGGTCAGGTTACCGTTGGACTTACGAATGAAGACAAATCGATGAGGAATATCGGTCTGAGAGACATCCGGCGCTGCTCCGAGATGGTTGAACGAAGGCATCATCGCCAGACTCGTTGTTCCAAGGGCCGTAGTCTTCAATAATTTTCTGCGGTTAATCAACATCATTTAATCCTTGCTCGTTTTTCGGTAAATGAAGGAGTCGGAGGTGAGCAGTGATACGATCACTTCATTAAAACTGCCGTTGCTATCGAGATAAGCTTTGTCTGCATCAATTAATGTCTTGGAATCGGACAACGTTTCATTCCTTCCCAGGAAGTAACGAAACGCGTGACGTATAACTGATTGCCGGACCTTGTCTGATTTCGATAACCGTTCAATCAGGTCAAACGCATCATTCACTTCGCCATCAAGATTATGATTTCCCGTACCAATCAATCTCCCTCTTGGATCAACAGGAAGGGTTTTGTAAATCGGCAGTGAAGCGCCAAACTCGTTGGTTTCACCGCGCATGGCTTCTTTGATCAAATTATCTGGATGCTCCAACTTCTCCTCAGTTCGATATCGACCAAAGTCATCAAAAATCTCAAATGTAAAACCGAGTGGGTCCATCTGTTGATGACAACGCCAGCAATAGGCATCCCCCGTGCGAATCTCCATTCGCTGCCTTAAGGTCTTCTCATGATCTGGTGGAATAACAGCATCAACCGTGATCGGCACATCTGGAATGGTGCCTGCCAGAAGCTTTTCACGGATCCATTTACCTCGATGGATTGGATCCGTTTCCAGGTTTTGCGAATGAGCGATCAACCAGGCCGGGTGAGTCAGCAAGCCTTTTCGATTAGGTATCACGGCCGGCTGCTGAATCGGATAGTCCCAGGTTTTCCAGTCGAAATTCCAGTAAGAAGTGACCTGTTCACCTCGCATTTGCTGGCCTGTCCTCCCTAATACGTTACCACCATGCCAGAACCCCATCGCCAATTTCATATAGGGCATGCCATTTGATTGACCGTCCCCAAAGTGAAGTTCCAATGCAGGCATCATTCTCTTCAACACGTTTAGCAATGACTTATTATCGCCACCTTGTGATTTTCTGAACTCCCAAATCGTCAACAAAAACTCTTTGTGCGGCGCAACGTCATTAGGTTCCCAGGTCTCCCAGCTGTATTCCTTAAAATACTCATAAACTCTCTTCAACTGCTCCGACCCGGCCTTCATTGCCTCATTGTCGCCAGAGTGGTAGACGAAGAATCTGTCAGTCGTGAGTAATTCCTCAATGACATTTTCATCCTCTTCAATGATGTATTCGACCAGCATATCGGCTTCATCTATTAACCGGCTTACCGCTGGTTCATGGCGTCCCGCCCCAAAACGAGAGTCATCTTTGAACACTTTTTGAGCATTCGGGTAACCAAAGAACTCTCTGAAGAAACGAAGTTTCCGGATTGGTTGGTTCGTGACGCTGGCATTCAGATTGGCTGCTTGCACATTTTCATCAATCACACTCCACAGGTCACGGCGTTGGAGTATCCGACGAACCTCTCTTTCATAGTCAGCCCGAGTGCTAAGTCTGCCATCCTTCACCGCTATGACGAGTCCTTCGTCCGGACTCGTATCGGTCAAGGCGTAGGCTATGGCATAGCTCGCATCACGCGGGGACATCATTTGTCGACCGTACTCATCCAGTTTGCCCTGACCAAATTCGTTACGGTAAGCAAAGTCGGAATTTAGGATTAACGATTCAATAAGTTTTCCGATAGCTTTTTGCCGATCGAGCTTTGCCAGATAAATCTTAAACAGAGTCGTATTGTCATCGATTTCCGAAGCAACCGGACTGCGTTCAAAGATTTTTCTATATAACTCGACAATCACTAAATGGATCGCAGAGTCGTCTGACTGCAGAGTCGCTTCACGTTCCACCTTGAAAGACGACTCCCAGCCCTTCAGGCATTTTTCAATAATTTCTTGATAATGGTCGCCTTTGCTGCGGTGTTCCTTAATAGACCGGCCTATGACGCTCATTTCCTCATCGCTGAGCGGTGAATATTTAGGCAGGGAAAAATTACCGTTTTTGATATGGCTATATAGTTTATTCATATCCCACGTATCATAGAACAGCTTCATCGTCGTGATCCGGTTCTTAATCCGATAATCGGTAACACCACCTCTAAACCAGTCGCGTTCACATTCCTGGATAATGTAATTGAACTCCTTGAGATCGGACTCTCTGTACGGAGCCCAGACAGGATTTCCTTGAAGATCAGGCTTCACCTCGGCGGCAACTTCCTCGATCTTATAATCCGTTCGTATATAGGTCGCAATTCCCTGCAGAATGCTATGAATATCCTCGTGGTCGAATCGTCCTAGGAATTCGAGGTTGTCATGCCGTTTCTGAATCCCATTGTTCGTGTGCTTAGGCGGACCCGGATAGGGAATGTCATTGCGAACATAAGTAGGCAATAATTCGTCGTGTTGCTTCCCATAAATATTTTGGAGGAGTTGTTCCATAAAAGACGGTGTGGTTAAGAATTCCTCACGATCCCGGATAGTTTCACGATGGCTTAATTCGGCTTTCATAAAATCGTACATCGCCGGATAATGTGCCTTCATGATCATCTCAGAAGACATGTGTCCGGCAACGCGTTTGGCGTTGCCGACCATCGTTAGTAAATGGCCTGTTGTCAATCCTGTGTGCGCGCTGTAACGCACTCCAACATTTTCGGGTAGTAAAAATGGATTGGTAATCGTCCTGCGAAACTTATTACCACGCTCGGTTTTAGGACTCCAATGGACGCCGCTGTCGCCTGAAACCTCATAGGTTTTTCCATAAATCGTACGGGTCGGGCTGTAATTCAACAACCGATTCATTTTGTCATTAAAAATGAATTCACTGACTATCCATCTGCGATCCGAGGTGAAGCCCGGCAACCTGCTATACTTACCGGAAAATAAGTCATCATGATTAACAACATTGCCGTACTCAAACCTCTGTAGTTTTTCGTTCAGCGCTTTGGCTGATTGGCCTGTAAGCTGGCTATTTAACCACGTCGACAATGATTTTCGTTCATCATTCGTTGGCTGTTTCGCTTCTGACGGAGGCATTTCTCCAAGAGAAATAACGTCCTGTATCTTTTCAAATAGAGTCTTGCGGTTAACGGGATCTATTAATTCAAGTTCGTCAAGTCGCAAATCGCCTTCCTGTTTGTCAGCCCCATGGCACCCTGAACAATAGTTCTTCAGTATGGCCTCAGATCTTGCCTCCAACTCGACCAAATTAGATTCGTCCGGCTGCGCTTTGGCGGACTCGTCGACCACCTTAGTGGTCTGAGCATAGAAGGGGCTGCTGCATACAGTCGAAAGGACAACAAGGCCGCTAAGAGCTAAGCTATATCTTGTCCATTTCATATGTTCGCTCCAATTCTCTATTCACTTTACTCAGAGAGAAAGTGTCGTAATATGTGACAAATAGCATCATAACAAAACGCTCAACTTCCGAAGCGTACTATTCTTTGTTTACATGTTTTATGAGTGCCCTGTCACCGTCAATAGCGTACCAAGCTGGGAACGGATTTATTTGCGGCCGAAAGCAGCGTGAGCCACGATAGCGTGAATGGCGGAGCGAAGGGAGTAATCATCTTGAGCAGTAGCCTCGAAAACTGCGTCGACATGCGAACGATCGGCCAAAGTAAGCTCCCGCCCATGGGCATAGCTGATTAGTTTGCCAATAATACCTTTGATAATACGATCCCTATCCGCCAAAAGAGCGGCTTTTAGTGTGGGCATATCTCGAACTTCCCGGCCATTGGGAAGTGTCATGGCGGCATCGATCGGAACCGAGGTGATTTTCAGTTCCTTCGTGAACGTCGTCCCTTTTTGATCGACCGGAAGTTCTTCGACATGCCGATACATACTGCGTTTGCGTCCAACCGGATCATAGTATTCCAACGCGAAACCAAGTGGATCAATCTTCGAGTGACATCGCGCACAGCTTTCAAGTTGCTGATGCTTAAGGATGGCTTCGCGGATTGTGGTAGTGCCCCGGATGTCCGGCTCATTGATCAAGACGTCAGCGGGAGGTTCAATACGCTCATTATAGAGATTCTTAAGAATCCACGCGCCCCTGTGAATCGGTGATGTGGCGAAGTCGATAGAGGTAAGCTTGAGGAAGCCGGCTTGGGCGACAAGCCCACCCCGTTCATTCCCTACCGGCAATTTGACGGGCACAAATGCATCGCCCGGAGGAGGGGCCAAACCGTAAAATCGCGCCAGGCGGTCGTTGACCATCACGAAATCGGAATCGATAAAGTTTTCCATACTAAGATCATTTTGCAGAAGATGGCCGAAAAGCTCGCGGCCTTCGCGGGCCATGGAATCGACCGTCATACGACGGACGTTTTTAAACACCCGGACATCCGGACCAAAGTCATCCACCTTATCAAGTTGCAACCACTGACGAGAGAAGTCGTCGATGAAACGACCGACCCTTGCGTCGTTCAGCAACCGCTCCACCTGCCCCGCCGGATCGTTCACCAAGTCACCGGATCGGGCGGCTTGCAGAACTTCGGTATCAGGCACCGAGTTCCACAGAAAATACGACAGGCGATGAGCCCGTTCCACGCTCGTCAACTCTGGCGATTCCGACTTGTATATAAAATGCGGAGAGGTCAACAGGGCGATCAGAACGCTACGGGTCCGAGCAGTCAACGAAGAACCAGACTTTTGCTGAATGCGTGCGATATCTACAAATGCTTTGCGATCGTCCGGTGCCAGCGCTCGCTGTGTTAACAATAACGCAATGTGATCGACCAGTTCTGCTGACGTCATCTTCGACTTGGGAAGCAACGAATCCATCGCCGGGGTCGGCCACTTTTCCGCCAGTGGCCCCGTCACCTTCAGATGAGAGAACCGCATAGCCGGCCCCTCATGTGGCTTGTTAGCTAAACTCCTGCCCGGAACACGCGCGCTATCAAAAGTAAGAGCCAACATATCGCCCGCCTTGAGCGTCAATTCTGTTGTAAATCCTTCCGAGCCGTGAGGCATAGGCACCCGTCGTATCATCCGAAAACTGGTCGGGTGGCGACCGTCGCCCAGATTGATTCCAACAACCTCGCCTTCGTCCGATTTTTCCGAATGGGCCTTCACTTCGATACGGTAGACACCGAAGGTGGGAATTACAAATTGATCGTGGGCCTGGGGATCGACAGAGAAATGCAGATTACTACGGTAGGGGCGAAACCCCGTGAGTACATATTCGTCACCGTCTCGATAATCGCCGCCGCCACCGGTGGCGAAATTCTTACTGCCATGAAAATGTCGCGCATCAAACTCCCAGATCCTCGTCTTTGGTTTGGAGTCCGGCAACAAACGCTCAGCAATAAATCGTGCGGTCTTGAGGTACGCCATCACCTGATGCGGCGACATCAAATGGGAATCACCAAACTTGTGGAAGCCTTGCTCCGCGTGATCGGGAGGCAATAAACCATCAAAATCAAACTCCACGCCAAATAGATCACGAATCGTATTCGAATACTCAGCACGGGTGATCCGTTTAAGCGGGTTTTCAGGACGCCAGTTGACGACACGTTCTTGCAGCATCCGAATCACATCCGCGACTTCATTAGCCGTGGGTTGAGACGCCTCTTTCGGCGGCATTTCGCCAGCTTCAAGAACTGCGACCGTGGATTCCAACAACTCCCGATCAGTGAATAAGGTATCCATCGGCTTGTCAAACCTTACGTCACCATTTTGTTCTTCGGGTCCGTGACAGCGTACGCAATTTCGGAAGAAGAATCGCTCAGGCTTAGGCTCCACACCGAGAGTGGACGAACAGATACAAACTACCAGCATTAATGGGCAGGCCCACCGAATCATGCCAACACCTCAAAGGCTCCCGTACTTTCGCCAAAACCTTCATGTCTGGACGAGAATAACTGAAGCAGCCCGAGGTACAGGTTGCTCATCGGTAAATCTTTCTTTTTACAATGACCTGCGGTCTTCATGCGGCCATCAAACACAAGGGCTGGTAAATCGTCGAAATTATGAGCATTAGCCGAACCCATAGAAGCAGTCAGGAGCGTAGTAGTCTGATCAAAAAGGGAGCTAGTACCCACGGTCCGTTCCTTCATCGTGGCGAGCGAACTATTGATGCGCTTGAGGATTGCATGTTCCAGCATGAGCAATTTTCTGATCTTCTCTGGCTTCTGACCATGATGAGAAAGGTCATGATAATTCCCGCTGAGTTCAGGCTCCCGAAACCCTTCCCAAAACGGAATCTGCACCGTGACCGCGCGCGTTGAATCCGTTTCCAAAGCCAGTACGGCAAGATCCAGCAAAGTACCGACATAATCGTCAACGGACCTGCGATCAAACTCCTCAACGTCGTAATCCACTTGCGGCTTGGAACGGTCCGCCCAGTACCCGCGGCGTTTCACGGCCAGTTCGACTTCGCGAACGGAGTTGAGATACTCTTCCATTTTCAGCCGATCGCTGGGATTAAGGCGTTTTTTCATGGAACTGGCCTGAGCGAGAACCGCGTCAAGAATACTCCGATCCTCAGCGAGAATTGCCTGTTGCTTTTTCTCGTTCTCGTCGACTTGGAAGAGCAGGTTGAAAATCTTGCGTGGAGAGTCGATCTGTTGCACGGGTAGTCCGTGCTTGTCCCAGGAGACCTGGGAAAAGTTTAGGTTTTCTCCGGCCTGAAACACCAAGGACTTGAACCGGGTGTGATTACCAATCTGATCGGCGATGGCCTGATCGATGGAAATCCGGTTCTTTCGATGCAGCTTATTGTAGTAACCGGAAAGAATACCGACGCAAGGTGTGTGTCCAAAGCCGTTTTGCACGGCCGGGTTTTCAAGTCCACTAAAAATTTTTAAGTGTTCGAAATGATCAGACAACTCTTCGAGTAAAAGCGGGGCGTTATTAAATTCGCCGTCCGTCTGCGGGATCAACTCGGGCTGATAAAAGCTAAGGTGATTAACAATCGTCAACAATCGTCGCGGCGTCTCCGACTCACTTACCTCTCCCAGGCTCTCCATACATGGGAGAAGTAAGGCAACCCCGGCTCCTTTAATAAAGCTACGTCTACGCATATTTTTGTTTCTCGCGGTCTACTATTAAAACGTCTTTACTAGGGATTCACGTACCGGCCGCTGCTGAGACGCACACGTATCCTGATCGCCCCAAAGAGGGCTCTTTTTTATCCTACCTGCGACGTTTACGAATTAGACGCATTTTTCCGACGTCAACCAAGATAATATGCACACAATAGGAGATCGGATAAAGAATAGCAATAGCGTGGTTTCACTTGCCCGTACTGAATCTAACCTACCACTACGATTGCGTCGACTAAGCTCCAAACGTTAAGTTATAGACTGCTGGTATACAGACGAATACCTACTCCCTGATTTGAACCATCTATTTACTCAAGGCACCTCCCTTTGAACCCATACAACTTATCACGTCGCGAGCTCCTTATCGCCGGTGGGGGAATTGCGGTTACCAATCTTTCGATTCCTTCTATGGCCGTTGAAACCACTCAGGACAAGCTGGGGAAGGACTTGATCTTTCGAACCATGGATCCCCGAAATGGGGAGCCTGAATTGAGCAACCTCGTAAAGTCGTGGGTTACTCCAACAAAACACTTTTACGTTCGCTCCCATGCACCCAATCCACAAATCGACGTTAATAAGTTCGCACTGACAGTCGAGGGACAGGTTCGGACCCCTCTGACCTTAACACTGGATCAGTTGAGACAGCTTCCGCGGCACAACCTCACAGCCACGCTCACCTGCGCGGGCAATCGTCGCGTTGAATTCAATTCCGAGGGCAAGGTCGGCGGCGTCCAATGGGCCGCGGGCCCAATCGGTAATGCAAAATGGTCAGGGTTCGCTCTGTCAGACGTGCTCAAGAAGGCCGAAGTCCTCGAAGAAGCTCGACACGTTTGGTTCGAAGGCCTCGATCAAATCCAGAGAACGAATGCGGTGATACCATTTGGTGGATCGATTCCAATTGAAAAAGCGATGCTTACCGGAGCGATACCAGGAGCTGTCCTAGCTGATCAGATGAACGAGCAACAGCTAACGCCGGATCATGGATACCCATTACGCACGATCGTTCCGGGATACATCGGCGCTCGCAGTGTTAAGTGGCTCGGAAAAATCGTCGTCAGTGACAAACCTTCGCCTAACCATTATTTAGCAGCCGCGTACAAATTAGTGAAGAAGACCGATCCGATCGACTGGACCGAGTCGGGCCCTATATACCGTTATCCCATTAACGGAGCGATTGGCACTCCGGAAGCAGGCACCGTAATACCTTCCGGACGTCTCGATATCTCAGGCTACGTCCTACCGACCGGCCTTCCTGGCTCGCGCGCACAACGAATCGAAGTCTCCACGGATAACGGTATAAACTGGATCGTCGCAAAGACCACTGGACAAGACAGCGATTTTTGTTGGCAACTATGGAAAGCACGCGTCAAGGTGACATCGCGTACGACCTCGCTGACCATGCGAGCGTTTGACAGTTCCGGAGGTTTTATGCCGCAACGTGTTCCCTGGAACGCGAAAGGGTATCTACAGAATTCGTGGTATCGACTACCGATCATCGTTTCCTGACAAGTTACTCACTCTGGCATTCGTTATTTCACAATTCCGAACACCATGCTACGGCGGTAGCTAACCTGAAGGTTATTCCATCGCTCGAAAGATTTTGTTACACTTCACGTTTCACAAAACACTCATAAACTCAGTGCTTTTACAGTCTTATACGACTCTAGCGTCCAGGCTTAACCCGTGTCACTGATTTTCACTCTAGTTGCTCCTTATAATACTCTTTGAGGTAAAACAACCATGTCTTCTTCGACGTCGATTCTCGCAGATAGACTTCACGAATATCCCCAACAAGACGTCATTGACGGTGGAAACGCTTCAGTACTTGACGCGTGTCTAAATGTACACGATGGCGTATTATCACTAGTCCACCGTTACGCAGGTCGAACTTTCTGTACACCCGGACAACGACTGCGACTTGACTCGGCGTCCTATTATCCAGACTACATGAACGGCACGGGCCTTGATGAAGTATGGATGGGGTGCACGGTTCCCATCGTGACTGGTGTCATCGACGCCCGCACACAAAAAGCACCTTTTCGCGAAGGTGAGTCTCACGTTCTCACCCCGGATGGACAACTCATCTCCTTACAGGATCTGATCGCTGCCAAACCGGATGCTATCATGGGTGAAAAAATAACAGCCTTATCAAATTCGCTTTTCGGCAAGGCAACGTGGCCGATCGTGTCGAAAAAGTTTGACAACCTGAATCCCATCCCAGATCATCTTCACTGGACAAAGTGGGAAGTCTATGACATCAATTCTTTCGACAACCCCGGAGTTAGTGCTTCGCATTATCACACCACGGCAATGGGCTTGTACTCCTTCGTAACGAAAGACCAGTTCCTCGCCTGCATGAAGCGTTTTGGACAGGGTGAATATAATGGCATTAGGCATTTGGCCCCGCATGTCATGATGCAACTTGACAACGGTTTCGTAATGCCCAATGGAGTGCTGCACTCGCCCACCAACCTCTGTACCCACGAATTACACGTCACAATGGACGAGCACTTTCTCGCCGAAGACCTAACACTGGATGGCCGGATTGGCGCCGCCGACGCATTCTACGCATGCCGAGAGCAAGACTATCCTGCTGACCGACATGAAGATTGGGAATACCTAGTAGAAAAGTTCGATTTCGCAGCGAACCAGGATCCCGACTTCGTCCGAACGAATTCCCGGCCAGCAATCTCCGCGGAGGCGTTCGCAGGCAACGGGGTTGATGCCAAATGGATCGTCTACGGCGATTTTCTTGGCGACCAAAAGTGTTCTATTCTCCGACTAACCTTGGAGCCTGGTTCGACGACAATTTTTTGTCCGGAGTGCCCCACCCTGTTTCATACTAACGGGGGAAGCGGACGCGTTGGAAAACTCGAGTTGAAATATCACCAGAATATGAAGTTAGGGGAAATCTATCCGGAAATTGGTTTCATTACCCAGTCGGCACTTGCCAACGGCGGGGTGAAGATTGAGAACACCGGGACCGAACCGTTCGTCCTGACGTTTGACTTCCCCCAGCAGGCGCACTCTAAAACTCCGGGTGTTGCAACCTAGGTGATTCGGGAGACAATCCGACCGACGTCACCATTTGCGGTCACCGCTATTAAGACTGCTATTTCTAGGCCCCGGATAGTAGCCGTCATTCGTTATATAATAGCGCACGATATTTGACATATTGCTGACTCTTGTCCTCCCAAGCAACATGACATTATGGATCTACCCTGAACGGGATAAGAAGGAACGTCATGACCGAATCCCTGGCAACTGTCGAGCCGATTAGGGTTCGGTCAGCCAGTCTGATAGGAACGCCCGCAACCCGTCGAAGGTAAAACCTCGGCCTAATTGAAGATTCGAATCAAATGGTTGACCTTTACGGTATCGCAGCGATACTTAACAAGGGCGTTTTATCTTGCCTAATTCCCATTTTCTGTGTTTTTGATTCTCTTTTTGTAACACGATGAAAAAACGACGACGGATCTTTTCCAAGCACGACAAAAACCCCAATGCGGTACGTGCGCGTCGGCTTGAATTCGAACAACTTGAAATACGGCGTGTTCTGGACGCTTCGGCGCCAGCGATGCTGCAATGGTTCGAAACAGACTATCAGGTGATGGAGTCCCGGCTACCGGATGTATTCGAAGCCGGTTACGGTGCTATTTGGATACCACCGACAGGGCGTGCAGATTCCGGAAATCAATCCGTTGGATACGACGTATACGATCGATTTGATCTGGGTGCCAGTGACGACCCGACGCTTTACGGAACCCGCAATGAACTACAAACACTGGTCGAACTAACACACCGATTTGGCGGATCCATCTATGTAGACGCTGTAATCAACCATAACGGCTTTTCCGATAGTGGAACTGAGAACTTTGTTGATGCTGGTGGCTATCCTGGCTTTGCCTTAACCCTCGACAATGCCGTGGACGGAGATTTTCACAGCGCATTTGCAGGTGGCGACATCGAAGGTCGTCTCTCTGGATTAATCGATATAAATCACCGTACAAACCACCAATTTGTCCGACATCCGATTTCCCCTGACGATCCCGCCAATCTTCCCGGGCCGGCGACTAATTATCAGGGACCACGAGCGGCCAATGTGCCTGACATTTCCAACACGCAGTTTTATCCGGATCGCGATTTGGACCCTATTAGGCTTTTCGACCCATCAACAGGGGAAGCCAACATTGCGGTCTACCCCTTCAACCCCGACTGCGATTCCTGCGGTGACCCGGTGCAGGAGAACGCCACCGGTTATCTCATGCGATACTTGCAATGGATGGTACAGGAGGTTGGGATTGACGGTTTTCGTATCGATGCCGCCAAACATGTTCATGGAGAGGTTCTCGATTACGTAGACAGGGCTGTATATCGAGCAAATCCACGTCCCTTGCTCGACGGTTCGATTCAGCATGTCTTCAGTTTCAGTGAGGCGTTTACGGGAGATAAACAAGCACTGTTAAGTCACGTTAAAAAAAACATCGACCCTGCTGACCCTGGCAGAATTGGTGGTAATCGGGACGCTTTGGATTTCAGCGTATTTTTCGCATTAAGGGACAACCTCTCATCGCCAGGCACGCAAAATGCCTGGTTTAATATCAGAGCCGCTTCCCTCGATGATGCTGACGATGGCATCCGAAATGGTTCGGCTGGTGTTCTTTTCGTCCAGAGCCATGACGAACATGGTCCTACTCAGTTGGGAAATGTGGCACATGCCTATATGTTGATGCAGCCGGGAAATGCTGTCGTTTATCTAAACGGTCATCAATTTGGGAATGAACGGGATTTTCCGAAATCCGGTAGGGGTGACGCCCTGGGAGGTGTCTATGGAGACTCGCTAACTGACTTAGTCTCTATTCGAAATACCCACGGGCGGGGAAGTTATATCGAACGATGGATCGATAACGAGGGAATCCTGGCATTTGAACGTGAAGCGAGTACTCTCATAGGCCTCTCCAATCGTGGTGATAACGGCTTTGACCAACGAACGGTTCAGGTGGCTATGGCGCCGGGCACTCATCTTATCGAGTTAACCGGTAACAGCAACAGTTTACAGGTAGACCCTCACGATGACATTTCCTCCGTGCTTACGGTTTCAGAGAGTGGAACCGTCGATTTGCGGATTCCACGCGCAAACAACGCCAACGGAGATCTTCACGGCCAGAGTTATGTCATTTATGGCCTAGCCACTCCTCAGTCTGAAAATGGGCTGGAGATAATCGGCGCTTCAAACGTGCTCACCGGTTCCCTACCGGAGGCAAGCAACTTCGAAAATGGACGTACCCGGCTTAGCGACTTGCATATCATTACTGACGATACGTTCCAGACTCGCTTGTTAACGAATGAGGTACGGTTACTCGGGTCTGACGATTTAAGAGACCCCTACGCTGACGGCGACCATGCGTTACTTAAACTAGACGGTGGAATTGATATCAACGGCAATGGTAATGTAGATTATATTGACCCTTCAAATATTAGCTACGGCTTCGAAGCCTTTACTGATAAATCCAGTCCGCTAATCGGGGCTAATGGGGTAGACGGCGAACGCGGAGATGGTGAATTCCTCCAAACAATCGATGCAACTCATTTGAACGAAGGAATCCACTTCCTCGAGGCGCGCGCATTTCGACACCGCACAGACAATGGACCAAGTGTTTTTTCAGATTTCAAGCAAAGCATCTATATCGACCGACTTCCTCCGGAATCTGAGATTGCCAGCTTTCATGCAAGGGTGGACGGTGTTAATGAAAACCGATCCCTTCACATCAGATCAACCGACCAAACTGCCAATAGTGTACATGTATTTTTAGATCTGCCATCTGGATTAACAGACGAATCGATCATCGCTATGGTTCAACAAGGGGACGGAACCACAACGCAGATCGATCGCGACTTGTTCAAACAAGACCTTGATGCTGTTACTCACGGCAATCATGTCGTGACTGTCGCGACCTTTGAAATAACCGGCAACGTGAATATACAAAGGTATGGGGGTGTCTTTGCCGAAACTATCTACGGCGCCGGACTAGGAGATCTGGATTTTGACGGGACAATCGATCAAACGGATGTTGATCTATTCAAGACCCTTTATGTGAATCGCAATGACAACTTTAACCCAGCGGCAGATTTTAACGGCGATGGTCTGATTACCTACCGAGATCTAGTGGACTACGGAGACCGGTTGAGACAAATTAGTTCGTCCGATCACACCATCGCGTCATTCAACGAGTTTCACGCCACTTATTTCTCCGCATTAGAAGACCGGTTTACGATTGGCGTCAACGAGTCACTCGAACTCCAATCACCGGGATTACTCGCAAACGATCTCGACCCCGGAATGGAAAGCTCTTTGATCGTCGTCGCCAACAACCAACTAACCGGATCACTTGGTAGCATTGCCACCGTTACGTCCGACGGCCGGTTGACCTACACACCCAACCCTTCATTGCATGGACTCATGCTAGGTCAGCAACAGACCGAAACGTTTGATTACCAACTATCGGATGGATTAGGGTCGATTTCCACAGCTCCCATTGAAATTACTGTCCAAGGTGTAAACACTCCCCCCACCATTTCATATCTCAGCGACGTCGTTCTTTTACAAGACACTGGCACCCAATGGATTGACCTGCGCGAACTCTCGTCAGGAGACGGCACCGACCAACCG
>Ga0115011_10001332_pt1 | contig 17898 bp, 16 predicted proteins | sample TroAtlMetagenome_2_FD_88705 | JGI IMG/M metagenome (GOLD analysis project Ga0115011, IMG submission 88705) | Marine eukaryotic phytoplankton communities from Atlantic Ocean - Tropical Atlantic ANT8 Metagenome | ecosystem: Environmental > Aquatic > Marine > Oceanic | place: Tropical Atlantic...
CGCCGCTTTGGCGAAGCCGAATGAGAAGGGCGTTATCCCCAAAAAGCGGTGTCGCCGCTTCGCTCTACCACCGCACTCCAAGGAGCGCTTGGCCAAGTGCGTGTTGAGTTTTCTTCACCGATTGGCCAAGCGGGCGATGGCTTTTTTGACGACCCAGTTTGATTGTTCCAAAGCCTCGCGCGCCTGTGGTTCGTCGGCTTGGGTGAGTTGACGCACGATGCGCACGGCGCGGTCGCGCAGCTTGGTGTTACTCGGGTCGAGGTCGACCATCAGGTTGCCGACCACTTTTCCCATCTGCACCATCGCCAGCGTGGTGATGATGTTGAGGATGAGCTTGGTGGCGGTGCCGCTTTTTAGACGGGTGGAACCGGTCAACAGTTCGGGGCCGATCTTTGGATTGATGACGGCGTTCGGCTTGTTGTCTCGGGGAATTTTCAGCGTGGGGTTGAAGCAGAGCAGAGCAGTTTTTGCTCCGCGTTTGTTGGCCTCCCAGATGCCGCCCCAGATGAATGGGGTTCGCCCACTGGCGGCGATGCCGATGAAGACGTCTTGCTTGCCGATTTCGCGAAAACGAACTGCCTCCGCGCCGGCTTCGGCGTTGTCTTCCGCGCCCTCAACTGCCTGACAGAGCGCGGGGAAGCCGCCGGCGATGATGCCCTGCACCTGTTCTGGGTCGGCACGGAAGGTGGGAGGGCATTCGCTGGCATCGAGCACGCCGAGTCGCCCGCTCGTGCCGGCGCCGCTGTAAAAAAGCCGTCCACCGTTTTTGAAGGCATCGACCACCCAGCGCACTACGCGGAGCAGCCTGGTTTTCTCGGCCTTGATGGCAGCGGGTATCCGGCTGTCCTCGTCGAGGAACAGGTCGATCGCCTGGCTAAGCGGCAGTCGGTCAAGGTTCATCGAGCGCGGATGCCGCTGCTCGGTGGGCGCCTGGCCAAGCTGTGCCAGCTCGGGAACGGGGATGGCGGGCGCTTGGCCAAGTGGAGTTGTGACCTTGTCTGATGACGGGCGTTTGGCCAGGTGGCGTGCCAACTCGAGCGCGCCGGTGGCGCTTTCGTTTTTCAACGGAACCACCTGCGAACCGGGACGCCGGGAGCGGATGGCCTTTGCCACTTTGGCAGCAAACTTGGGCTGCTTTAGCAGCACGCTGCCGGCGAGGAGGAATCGAACCGGCTTGGTTTTGCCGGCGAGTTTCCGGGCACAGGCGCAGGCGTCCTTGGCCAGCGTGCTGGCGGCTCCGTCGAGAATGTCGGTCGAGATCTTGTCGCGTCTGGCATGCGCGGCAAAGACTTCTCTCGCCAAGTCGGCGATCTCGGGCTTGGCAGCGCCGGCCACCCAGTCGATCAGTTGATCGGGGGAGTTGAGCTGGAGCCGCCGCAGGATGCGTTGGCCAAGCGCGGACCAGGTGCCGTCGCGGTCGAGGTAAAACACGCAGGCCTTGAGCGCCCGAAGGCCGATCTCGTAGCCGCTGCCCTTGTCACCGAGGATGTGTCCCCAGCCACCGAGCTTGGCGGTGGTGCCGTCGGGCGCCTGGCCGAAGCAGCAGGAGCCGGTGCCGCTGAGCACGAGGACGCGGTCGAGCGGCTTGCGCTGGGTGTCGGCCGCGAGGGCGGTCTCGAGGTCGTTGGTGGCATGGATGTGACTGGCCTTGGGCCAGACCTTGACGGCGGCCTTTAGCAGTCTTTTCTTGTCGGCCGTTGTCCTCGCCCCGGCCATGCCGATGGTGACGGCTTCGGGTAAATCAATCGCCTTGGCGATCTTGCGGAGATGAGCGGCGAGTTGGCGGTCGCTGAGCAACCGGAGGTTCGCCGGGCCGAACACCGCGCGCTGCACTTCGTTCGCCTGTTCGAACAGGGCCACGGTTCGCGTGGCGCCACACTCGATGCCCAGCAGATCAGCCACGGCTCAGGATTCGAGCAACTCGGCCGGTGCGGGTTCGATTTTCGACGCGATCGCCTCCGGGATGTTACAGGCTTTCATTTCGCCGTCGTCGCTCCTCGAGACGCAGACAACCGTGAGCTTGCCGGTGGCGGCGAGTTCGCGGTCGTTGCCGTTCAGTTTGTTAAACCGGAAATGATAGGTGATCGCCTTGGAGCGCAGCTCGGCAACGAGCAGGTGGATCTCAATTTCGTCCTCGAAGCGAAGCGGTTTCTTGAAATCAAAACTGGTGTGGACGCGCGGCCAGCCGATTGGTGGGTCGAGATTGCTTGTGACTATTGAGAAACCAATCGATTGAAAAAAACGGTGCTCGGCTGACTCCATGTATTTGCAGTAATTGGAGAAATGTACGATGCCGGCCATGTCGGTTTCGGAAAACTCGACGGTGCGGACGAATTTGAACTCGTGAGCCACGTCGGGAATGTAGTGGGGGCGGCGGCGGTTGACGACTGATTTCTATTTGCCGAGCAGTCCCTCAAGATAGGCGGTGACGAGATCAGGCAGGTCGTCGCTGTAGCCGCCCTCCATCGCGTTGGCCAGCGGCACGCCAAGGCCGGCGAGCGTTTTGCCGTACCAACGAAAGTCGTCCGCACTGAGTTTTTGGTTGCAGAGCGGGTCGCCCGCGTAGGCGTCGAAACCGGCCGAGGCAATGACGACGTCCGGCTTGAACGCCTTGAGATCGGCCAAGGCTTTCTCAGCGGTTTTCCGGTAATCCTCGCGCGGCAAGCCGGGCCGGACGGTGTAGTTGTGGCAGTTGTCGAACGACTTTGTGCCGGTGCCGGGATAGGCGGGGTGTTGGTGGATGGAAAAAAAGGCCAAGTCGTCGCGCTTGGCCAAAATGTCTTCAGTGCCGTTGCCGTGGTGGACGTCAAAATCGAACACCGCCACCCGCTTGGCCCTGGCGGCCTTGGCCTCGAGCGCGGCGATGGCCACCGAGCCGAGGTAGCAGAATCCCATGGCCCGTTCCTTGGTCGCGTGATGTCCGGGCGGGCGAAGCAGGCTGAAGTGGGGTTTGCCGGCCTTGGCCAGCTCGAGCGCCTTCAGCGCGCCGCCCGCACCGCGCAAGGCGTGTTCGCGGATGCCCTCGTGGTAGGCGGTGTCGCCGTCAAAGTCGTGTGGCTCTCCGAGTCGCTGGTAATGATTTTTTGTGTGGGCGCGCAGCACTTTCTCGAGCGGCGCAGCCTCCGGCTTGGCCCAGTCGACCTTGATTTTCATCTGGGCCTTCAACTGTTTGACCGTGCCAGCCACGCGGAACGGCCGCTCCGGGTGCCCGGGGCTATGGTAGTTTGTGCAGCGTTCGTCAGTGATGATCGTCATTGGCCCGAGGGAGTCTCGAGTTTTCAGAATTCAGTTTCAAGCTGGATTCACCGCAAAGTTGAATCCTCGCTTGCACCCTTTGGCCAAGCGGTGCAGAGTTTCTTGCTCCAATGATGATCACTCTCCTCATCCTTGGCCCCTTTTTGCTGGTTTGGGCGATCGCGGCGTTGTTTTACGCGCTGGGCCGTCGCCGCGCGAAGCAGGTGCAGTTTGATGAGATTACCTTCGCGCAAAGTGTGCGGCGACGATTGGCGCCGTTGATGTCGGCCCGGCCCCGCACATGGTTGGCGGTCAAGTCCCGCAATCCGGAGGATGTGGCCCGCTCAATGGGGCTGACGGAGCCGCAACCCTGCGCGGTCGGCAACGCGCTGACCGGGCTGGAGCCGAATCTTCTTTTCGTTTCTCCACCGGTAAATGGGTGGGTGATCGTGATGGGAGACAAGTTGCCCGGCCCGGACTCGGACATTGACCGGTGTTTTCGTTTTCTGGCCGAGACAAGCGAGCGGGTGGGGCATTTGCAATACTTTCATGGTAACCCCACGCTGGGGCATCATGCCTGGGTGAAGGTGATCGAGCGGCAGGTTTCGCGGGCGTATGTCTGGACCGGAGAGACGACGTGGAACCAGGGCGAGACGACGATTGGCGAGGAAAAATGCGGGATGCACAGCTTCGATTATTTCGCGGATGATGACGAGGAGAGCGCCTATCAGCTTTGGGAAACCGTACGGCAAAACGTGGAGCAATTGCCCCTGCTGGCCTCGATCTGGAGCGTCGATCCGGTGGCGCTGGAGGATGAAGCGATGCGTTTGAAGCCGGGTTGGGTGGGGCGGATGCCGGTGGGGCGCTCGGAGAAAAACTAGCAGACGCATCCGACATGCCTCCGGACGAATGCCCCAACTGCGGCGCGGATGTTCCGCCCAAGGCGAAGGTCTGTCCCGAATGCGGTGCCTGTGAGGATACCGGCTGGGCGGAGGAGGCCGGGTACGAGTCGACCCATCTCGAGGAGGATGAGTTTGATTATGACGAGTTCGTGGCACGGGAATTCGGGGAGGGAGGGAGGCCACGAGGGAAAAGTCTCCACATTATCTGGGTGATTGTTGCTTTGTTATTGATCCTGTTTTTCCTGACTCACGCATGGTGAATCATTGTGCGCTTTACAAGCAGCGGCGAGATGTCGCAGTCTCTGGCCCGTTGTTGATGAGGTGGTTTGGTTTTATAGTTGCGATAAGTTTCATGCTGGTGGGTTGTGCCACGAGCACGATCACCAACCTGACGCCAAAAAAACTTTCCCGAACCACCACCGGGTTGTACCCTATCGAGGCGATGTTCAAGAGTAACCAGCGCACGCTGGATCAGGAGTCGATGAGGCCACTGGTGATCTTCAACAATCAGGCATTTCCGATGCGTCGAACCCAGTTGACCAAGGGTCGGTGGGAAACAGTTGTGCCTATCCCGGACGGCACGCAGGTGATCAACTATCATTTCAAGTTCGATTACGAATACAACGCCATCCGGATGCGCAGTGCTGACAGTAAACTTTCCCCTCCATTTCAGCTGCACATCGTCGATCAGGATAACATCGGCAATCTATTGATGGAACGGGAGTAAATTTCATGCAACGCGTTAAACTTTTCAAGGGACTCGAATGCGAGTTGGATCGCCTCGAGCAGCAGATCAACGACTGGGCAGAGAGTGAAGGGGTGAAAATTCTGCAGATCAACAGCAGCATCGCGTCCCAAAGCTACAATCCCTCGGCCAAAAGCGGATCATCACTGCAGGGCAACATCGGCGTCTCCTCCGATGTGCTGATCACCGCCCTGTACGAAAAGTAAGCCAAGCGCTTGGTCAAGCGCGGGTAGGGACGGCTGTCAGCCGTCCTGACGTCGTAAGAGAGGCGTTCACAAATCACGAAGCGCACAAAATCGGCAGGGACTGCCGCACTCCAAAACGCTAAAGCGCAGGATCAAACCCGCTTGGCCAAGGGTGTAGCACCAAGTTTTTAGAGGACGGCTGGGACAGCCGTCCCTACCTGTTCCCAGAGACTACGGGGTTGCTCGTAGCAGTTCGATCTTGTCAAACCAAGCCGGGCCGCCGAGCGCGGTGGGGGCGATGCCGGTAAGGGTGAAGTCCCCGAATTCCTTCCACATGTCCCGTGTGACAACCGTCCACTCTCCGGGAGTTTCGCTGGAAATCTGGGTCGCTTTCCACTTGGACGTATTTTTGCCGCTGTAATATCTGCGCTTGGGATCATTGGGCTCGGGCCAGTTTCCGTTATCCGAAATCTCCAGCATCACGCCGTCCGCGTCGGGCGCCTTCCATGCGAGCCGTAGATACCGAAATTCACCGGCGCCGGGGTTTTCGCGAATCTTGAACGACCAGTTGGGGATCCGTGCGGAGTATCTCTGAAGCGGTGTGATTTTCAATGAGGCGCGACCGCTCGCCTTCTCGCCGGTATCGATTGAGGCTGTGCCTCCTCCTTCGTTGAGCCATTTGAGAATCTTCGGATCGTCCTCAAACAAAATCCGGCGGATGGGCGGGCGACGCAGCCAGGCGATGACGTTGGCAACATCCTGCGGCTTGAGCACGACACCCAGCGACTCCGGCATGAGCGACACGTTCAGTGATCTGATGGATTTTATGTCCTTTCGCAACACATCCAGTTGCACACCGTTGGGCAGGTTGAGCGTGAGGCTGCTGGCAGATTCCCCGGCGAGCACGCCGCTCAGGACGCGACCGTCCCGGGTCTCCACGGTGTAGGTTTCGTACCCGCCGACGATGGTCGCGCTTGGGGCGAGGATGTCGTGCACAATCGTTTCCTCCGCGCGGCGAAATTCCGAGGTGAGATCCGGCCCGACGGCGAAGCCAACATCGTGTGCCTTGTGGCAGGTGGCGCAGTGCTGACTGAAAACCTTTTGCCCAGCCGATGGATCGCGCTTGGCGACGAGCGCATCGGTGTACTGCCTGAGTTTCCCTGCGTCGGCGGGGCGCAGCTTTGCGAACGCCTTTTCCGCCCGCTTGGCCAAGCCTTCATCGGCCTGAAGCAGGGCGGTTCGCTGGATGGCAGTCAACACTGCGGGAGGCAGTTGACCATTCTCCAGCGCACCGATGATGGCCGGGAAATTGTCCTTTCGTGCGAACGCCGTCTCGAGGATGGCCCCGCGCACGGCCGGGGTGGCGCCGGGGTAGGCGGCAAGCAGGCCGGTCGCGATGGCCGGATCGTTTTCGCTGGACAGACTATTCACCGAGGCCAGGCGATGCTCGACCGGTTTCTGGAGATCGGCCACCTCTTTCAGGGTTGCGGCCAAGCGGGTTTGGCGATCCTCCTCCGACTCGAGTTTCATCAACCGAATCAGGTCGGTGGCGACACTTCGCAACTCGGGGTGTCCCTTGGTTGAAAAATTAAAGAGGGTGGTGAACTGGGCATCGCTGATGCTGATGAAAACCGGCGTCTTGAGCGGGGCACGCAGGCCGTTGAGGCACTCAAGTTGCAGGCTGCGATCCTTCATGTGCTCCACGAGAGAAATCACGTCTGAGATTTCATCGCCCCGTTTTCGGGACGCAACTGCGCTGCAAAGTTGCCGTACAAGCCGGCGTGCCTTGCCGATTTTTTTCGGCTCGGATGTGAGAAGGACGTTGAGCATGTCGGCGGGGCGGTTGCCCAGTGAACTGAGGATGGCACCGTCGATCCACGTCTCGTCGAGGTGCCGCTTGGCCAAGGCGGCCAGCGCGCGGGTGGCGCTGATATCGTCGAACTCACCCATCGAAAGGGCCAGTTGCAACCGGACCATCGGCGACGGGTCATCCACCAGTTTCAGGGCCTCACGAAAATGAGGGCGAAAGTTGTCGAACCGGCTCTCGGCCAGGCGCAGGGCATGCCGGCGCACTCCGGGTTGTGCGTGGCCAAGAGCGGCGACCAGCACCTCGTCGTTCAATTGGCCGATGGCTTCGAGTGTGTACAGCGCGTTTACCGTCCCGGCGGTGTCCTTCGAGTTTGCGGTCCGCTTGGCCAAGCGTGGCAGCTGTTCGATCGGCTTGGCTTCGTGGCGTTCCGTCAAAAGCCGACGGGCGGTCTGGCGACGCCAAAAGCGTTCGCTGAACAGTTCGCGGCCAAGCGAGGCATTATTGAGCTTGGCCAGATTGGGCGACTGCGGTTCCGGCATGTCGTCGTGAACCAGTCGCCAGACGCGGCCGTGGTCGCGGCCGTCGTCGAGCCCGTATTGCTGCTGCAGATATCGCGGAATCGCCGAGTAATCCTCGATGATTTCACGGTAAAAATCGGCGATGTAAATCGCGCCCTCCGGGCCGATGGTAAGGTGAATCGGGTGAAACCAGATGTCACTGGACGTGAGGAATTCCGACTTCTCCTCCCCGGCGGGGCGGCGAATGTTGAGCACTACGCCATCGCGATGGATCACGGAACGGTGCACGAAGTTTTGTGCCGGGGCACAGGAAAGCATCTGCCCCTGCAGGCCGGGGAGTGCGCTGTCGGTGTAGACGAGCGGCGAACAGGCCGAGGTGAAATAACCGTTCGGGATCGACTCCGCCGCGCCGTAGCGGTCGCGGTAATATTTGCCGAAGCCGGGATCGTCGGCACGCTTGGTGCGCCACGGGTGCGGCTGGCTGGAGGGGAAGGTGGTGTTGTAGTTGGCGGCGTTGCGGCGCGAGGCTCGCACGGCGATGTCGGCGTTGCGCGACAGGTAACGCCACGGCAACGGCGCGACCTGTATGGCCGGTGTGCCGGTGGAAATCACGAACCGGTCGCCGTCGTCGTTGAAGGTGAACCCGTACGTGCTGGTGTGGCCGCTGATCGATTCGATCGCGGAGCCGTCCGGCTTGATGCGAAAACCGGTCACCGGCAGGTTCACCGGTCTTGAGAGATTGGGGCCGGTGATCCGCCCGCCCTGGCCGCCGTCGACGTAAATCCAGTTGTCCGGCCCCCACTGCGGTTGATTGATCCGGCGCTCGATCACGCTGACCTTGAAGCCGGTGAACAGTGTCTCCCTCACCTCGGCCTTGCCGTCGCCGTCCCGGTCCGCGAGAAAAATGATGTCCGGCGAACACACCGCGATGATCCCGTCGCGCGCCGGGCAGATGCCGAGGCAGGCTGGGATGCCGTCCACCCAGGTTTCGACGCGATCCATCACGCCGTCGCCATCGTCATCGATCAGTTTCTTGACTGTGCCAATCTGCTCGGCCTCAGCACGGCGCATCGCATCCTCGTTGGCGGCGATGCGGCGGACGACGCGGTCGAGTTCACCGGTCTTGTTTAACTCCTCGATGTCGAATTGCCCCTCGCGGTTGTAGCCGTGCAACTCGGCGACGAAGAGGTTGCCCTCAGCATCCCAACAGACGCCGGAAGGCTGGCGGATGAGCGGTTCGGCGGCGACCAACTCGAGGCGAAACCCGTCCGGCACACGACCGGTCTTGAGGCTTTCGGCGGGCGGGAGCGGGTTGGGGGCGTCGGTCGGCTTGGTGATCTGGCCAAGCGCTTGGCCAAGCGGAGCGAGCAACAGGCTCAAAATGAAAAGTCGTGTCAGCATCTGCAAACGAGTGGCTGCGAAGCGTAACAACCAACACCCCGAAGCCAAGCCAAAGCACGCTTTGGCCGGGGAGCGCGCCGCTGGCGGTCGGCGGTCGGCGGCTTGCTGGGCGTTGTTGTTTTTGTTTTTGGCGAGCCGCCAAAAAACCGCACGCGAGCCCCGTGCACTCCCCAAAATCAAGCCCTTTGCCAAGCGCTTGACGGGGCAAAAAACGAGGCGTAGACTTAATTCGCTATGCAAACGAAACACTCATCCCTCCATTCCCGCAATCCTCACTTGCGACTGAACTCACGCCGCGAATTTTTGGCTGACGTCGGCCGGGTGATGGGGAGCAGTTACGGCAACACTGCTGCCGGCCACAACGAAGCTCGGCAACTCCTCGGCCTGGCCTAAAGTGATAGGTGGTGATTAATCAAGGGGGAGGGTGGTGAGTAAAACTGCATTGAAAATTGTTGTGGGGGTCGTGCTGGCGGTCCTGTTGCTGGGAGTGGGTTTGAAGGTGTTGAAAGTGGCCTCCACTCTCATCTGGTGGTTGATCATGATCCCGCTGCTGGGAAGCATTTTGGGGTTGGCCATTTCGTATTTAATCAAACGGGTGATACTACCCAAGGGAAGTCCGCATCGGGAAAACCCGGCCATCACTACCGGGGCATTCGCTACAGGCTGGTTGCTGGTTCTGCTTTCCTCCTGTAGTTGATTGGCCCGGGGAATTCCGCTAGACAGTGCCCCGTGCCGATTCGTTTGACTCTTTTTATTTGCCTGATTGTGTCGATGGACGCGGGCGCGGCGCCGATCATTAAGCGGAAAAACTCGACCTACGATGTGAGCGGGGAGACGCCGGCAGCTGTGCGGGCGCAGATCGACATTCACGGTCCGATGCATCCGACCGAGAAAAAGCGCTACGACGGGATCACCGAGTGGGACTTGAACTGGAAATACCAAATTTCACGCCGGGGCAAGATTTGGATTGTGACCTCACGCACCGTGACGCTGGACATCCGCGTGAAGGTTCCCCAGTGGACTGATCGCAAAAAGGCGCCACCATTGGCCCAGCGGCAGTGGAAGATTTATCAGACGAACCTGATCCGGCATGAGCAGGGCCACGTGAACATCGCTGTGCGGGCTGCCCACGCGATCGACAAATACATTGGCACCTACGGGGGGGCATCGTCGGTTGAACACATGCGTGCGAACATTGACCGCAATACAAAGTTGATCCTCGAAAAATATCGAAAGTACGACACGAGTTACGATAAACGCACCCGGCATGGCGCCACTCAGGGTGCCAAGTTTCCGAATAATTTGGCCAAGTGACAATCGCCCCTGACGGGTGTAGAGTATGTGGTTGAGGCACATGGAAAGATTCCTCTCCACCCTTTTTGCGACCGTACTTTTGGCAGGGTGCGGTTCTGGGGAGCGTGCCTCCAATACTTCCCCTCTCGACACTATTTCCGTCAAGGAACTGGCTCCAAAGCCGAAGCCTCCGCCTTCCGCGCCGGAGCCGGAGCCGATTCAATATCCCACCGGGCCGGTTCCGGATGTGGATATCCATCAGGCCGCTGCCGCCGGCGACATCGAGACCGTCCGCCAACACCTCGCCGTGCGGGCGCCCGGTTACGTGGACACCCCGAATGAAAGCGGGTGGACTCCGCTGCATTTCTCCTACGCCAAGGGCCAGACAGAGATGAGCCGGTATCTGCTGGATAACGGCGCAAATTACGAGGCCCGTAACAAACTGGGTCAGGCGCCTGCGGATATTTTGCTTCTGAAAAAGAACCACCAAAACAGCCCGTTCGCGCTGGTGGAAATGTTCACCTCCGAGTCCTGCTCCAGTTGTCCGCCGGCGGAGCGGTTGACGTCGGAGATTCGTCGGATGGCCTTGGCCAAGCGGCTCCGTATCTACTGCGTCTCATTTCATGTGGATTACTTCGACGGGGGCAGTTGGACGGACGGTTACAGCGATGCCGGCTACTCGGCACGGCAACGCGCGTACGAGTTCAAGCGATTCAGCGGCCTGTACTACACGCCGCAGATGATCGTGAACGGTGAGTGCCAGACGCTTGGCCATAACCGTGCCAATGCCTACGGCGCCATCAATCGCGTGTTGAAAAAACCGGCCAAGGTCAACGTCGCCGTTCGGCAGGTCAAGGACGAGGACGGCGTCATCGCGGTGAACGCCTGTGCGCTGGGCAAGTTCGAGAATGCGGCTTTGTGCGTGGCGTTGGTGGAGAATGGCATCCGGCGGAAGATCACCGGTGGCGAAAACAAGGGGCGCACATTGAGCATGGACAACATCGTGCTGGATTTTCAATACCTCGAGATTCCGGGTGCCACCGGCGTCGAGTTTCGATTCACCGAAAAACCGGATGCCAAGCGCAACATGAGCGTGGTGGCGTTCGTTCAGCAGATCGACAGCATGTCGATTCTCGGCGCCCACGCGACCCCGATTCGTGCACTTGGCCAAGTGTCAGGCCCGATGCAGTAGCGCTTGGCCAAGCGCCGGCCTAACGGCAGGCCCGCATGTGGAAGGCGACCATGTCCCTCAGTCTGGACGAATCTGCTTTGGCTTGCTCGACTTGTGACTGGAGGTCGTCGCGCTCACGGATGAGATCGTTTCGTTCTGATGTCACGGCGTGCATTTGCTCCGCCAATTCAACTTTATCACGCTTGGCCTCGATGGTGTTCGCCACTGAAAAAATCAACGCCCCGGTTAGAGCGACGTGTAGTGCCAAGTGTACAAAACGCATGTAGCCAATCTAAAATCCGCCCCCAAAAAAGCAACCCGATTAACTGGGCCGTTGTTCCGAAGTTGATGGCTAATTCGAAACCCGAATTTTAAACAGGGTGTAGTTTGCGTGTGAACTCAATCGGCTTGAACTCAATCGGTGCTGTCCCGACAATTGCTTCCGATGATTTCTCGATTTTTGTGGGCGGTGTTGGCCTTGGGGTTTGTCGCGATTTGTTCGGCTTCTGAGGGGTTCATTCACCCGGGGTTGCTGCATAGTCGCGAGGACATCGCCCGAATGAAGGCAGGGGTTGATAGGGGGGATGGGGCGATCCACGACGGTTTCGAGATGTTGGTCAAGAGTCCGTACTCCAAGGCCGATTACCGGATGCGCGGGCCGGTCGAGGAATGGGGGCGCGCGCCCAACATCAACACCGGCCAGGCGCAGGAAGATGCCATGGGGGCATACCAAAATGCGCTGATGTGGGCGATCACCGGCAGGAAGCCGCACGCAGCCAAGGCGATCGAAATTCTCAATGCCTGGTCGGGGCGATTGAAAAAAGTCAGCGGCATCGACGGGGTGCTGGCGTCCGGCCTGCAGGGGTTCAAGTTTGTGAATGCAGCGGAATTAATCCGCCACACCGATGCCGGCTGGACGGAGGCCGAGGCCAGGCGTTGCGAGGCGTCGTTTAAGAATGCGTGGCTGCCGACGATCGAGCACTATGCCTATTTCGCCAACGGCAACTGGGAGACGGCGGCACTACAGACTAAGATGGCGATCGCCGTGTTTTGCAACGACCGCGAGTTGTTCGAGGAGACCGTCCGGTATGCGGTGAACGGCTGTGGCAACGGCAGCATTCCGCACATGATCGTTTACCCAACCGGCCAGTGCCAGGAGACCACACGCGCGCAGCACTACGTGCAACTGGGGATTGGCCTGCTCACCGGCGCGGCGGAGGTGGCATGGCAGCAGGGCGTCGATCTCTACGGCTGGAACGACAACCTGATCCTCAAGGGGCACGAGTACACCGCGAAGTACGGGATCGGGGAGGATGTGCCGTACCGGCATTACCTCGATCGCACCGGCAAATATGGTTTTGGCGGGCGCAACAATTATTACACCAAGATTTCCACCGCGAGCCGCGGGAACTTTTGGCCGATATTTGAGCGGCCGTACCAGCACTACGCCAAGCGCCGGGGTGTGGCCGCGCCTTACTCCGGGCGGGTTGTTGAGCAAAAACGGCCGGAGGGGCAAAGTCGCGACCACATTGGGCTGGGGACGCTGACCCATTACAGACCGAGGATCGCCGCGACAAAACCGGCCCGTGTTCCGGGCGTGCCGTCCGGTCTCGTGGCTCGCACGACGGAGGAGGGCATTCGTTTGACGTGGGTGAAGAGTGTCGATCCGGTCAACGCGATCGATGCGAGTGGTTACGTTGTTTTTCGCTCGGAACAACCGGGCGGTGCAGCGCAAAAAATCGCCGATGGCCTGGCCAAGCCGGAGTATCACGACACGTCGGTCGAGCGCGGTGGCCTGTATTTTTACACGGTCAAGGCCAGCAACAAGGTGGGTACCAGCGCGCCGTCCGCGGAGTTGGGCGCGAACGCCGCATTGCCCGGGCCTTGGCGGAGTCGTGATATCGGCGACGTGCAGGTCAGCGGATTCACCGAGTACAACGGCGAACGCTTCACGCTCGAGGGCGAGGGGGGAGACATCAACGGCACGAGCGATTCGTTTCATTTTGCCTACGCGAAATATTCCGGGCAGGGAACCATCACGGCCCGGATTGTGCGCCCGATGAGTTCGCAATGGACCAAGCCAGGCGTGATGATGCGCGAGTCGCTCGACGCCGATTCTCGGCACGCCTCGGTGTTGCTGCTGCCTCACTGGAGCGGCGCGCTCGTGACGCGCACCGAGACCGGCGGCGAAACCACCACACACGGCGCACGGCATCTCGGCGAGGCGCACATCATTAAAAAGAACCGCCTGAGCACGCCGTACTGGGTGCGCCTGATCCGCTTCCGCAACCAGTTCACCGGCTACATGTCTCCGGATGGCGTTCAGTGGCAGCAACTCGGCTCAGTCGAGATCCCAATGAGCAGTACATTTTATGTCGGCCTGCCTGCCTGCTCTCAATTGGACAAAGTCACCACCACCGTGACGTACGACAACGTCAGCATCCCGCTCTGGCGAATGACCGATGGCGATCGCCAAATCACCGCCCGGCCGGAGCCGCGTTGGCACAAGGAACCGTGGTACAAGCGGCACGATGCGTTCAACGAGCGCGTCCGGGAGGGCAACATCGGCATGTTGATGATCGGCGACTCGATCACGCATTGGTGGGATCGCGACGGCAAACAAATTTGGGATCACTACTACGCCAAGCGCAACGCGGTAAACCTCGCGATTAGTGGCGACCGCACAGAGCACGTCCTCTGGCGGTTGGAGAATGGCAACATCGACGGCATTTCACCGAAGGTAGCCGTCCTCATGATCGGTACTAACAACCACATGAGCAGTCCTCCCGAGGTCACCGCCCGCGACATTCGTTTGATCGTCAGGAAGCTGCGAACCAAGCTTCCGAAAACCAAGGTGTTGGTGATGGGAATCTTCCCGCGCGGTGGTGACGACAACGACGGAGCGAGGCAGATCAACATGAAGGTGAACCGGTTGATCGAGGACATCGGCGATGGCGAGTGGGTTCACTACGCGGACATTGGCCAGGCGTTCCTCAACGGCCGCCGCATGCGGGGCGACCTGATTCCGGACGGGTCGCATCCCAACGCAAAAGGCTACGCTGCCTGGGCCGCCGCGATGGAGCCAATCCTGGCCAAGCTGCTTGGCGAAGCTCCGGTAGCTCCGCCGAATTAAGCCAAGCGCTTTGCCAAGCGCGCTACTTCGATTTCTTTTTAGTCGGCTTGCGCTTGGCTTTTTGCTGGAGCCACTCGTGATGGACCCGAGCGACCTGGCCCATGTACCCGTGCGACTCGTGGCCCTTGGCTGACAGCGCGATGTATTTGGCCGCCTTTTCTTCCTTACCCTGCGACTCGAAATAGAGCCCAAGGTAGAGGTGACCGTAGAATTGGTTCCGCGCGAGTGCTCCGGGGCCGGGGTCGCCAGCCTTGATCGCATCGAGCACCTGCTGCTCGGTTCCCTTGCCGGCAAACAACGCGTGAATTTGTTTCAACGGCACGCGCCGGTCGGAGGTGATCTTGATGAAATGTTTCTCGGCCTCGGCGACGCCGTCGGTCTTGGCTACGCAGAGGTAATGCCAGACTGCGTTCTCGACGTCCTGCGTGTTGACAGTCTGGTGCACCTCGAACTGCTTGCGCCCGGCCTTGTATTTGCCGGCGTAGTAGTGAACGAGGCCGCGCTGCCAGTGGTACGGTTCCTGACCGGGCACCATCTCGATGAACTTGTCGAAGTCAGCAAGCGAGTCGTCAAACTTTAGTTGAAAAAAACGAACCACGCCGCGCCGGTGATACAGCCCGGAGTTGTTCGGTTCTTTCTTGAGGATGCTCGTGTAGTCGGCCTCGGCCTTGGCCGGCTGGTTTTCCTCTTCGTGAATTCGGCCGCGAAGCGTGAGCAGCGTCGTGTTGTCCGGGTGTTTTTGAATGCCGTCGGTTGCGAGTTTGACCGCCTTGGCCGCGTCGCCGAGCGAGTAGGCGTTGCGGATTTCGTTGGCAAGTTTCTCCACGGTTTCCGCCTGGCCAAGGGCTTGGCCAAGCACGCAGGTAGCCGCGACGAGCAGGGTGCGCAGGGTGCGAGTGTTTCGGTTCACGGCGCGGATGTTGGGCGAGCGGCTGGGCCAAGGCAAGTTCGCGTGGGCTTGGCCAAGCGCGGTTGGTTCGGTAGTTTTCCGGCATGTTCAAGGTGGTGATCACCGATTATATCGGCCCGGAGGTCGAACCGGAGAAGGCGCTAATTGGCGATCTCGCTGAGATTGTATGTCTGCGGGCACGGTCGGTGGCCGAACTCGAGGGCCGGGTGGAGGATGCCGACGCCATCATTATTTTCCACGAGGTCACACTGCCGGGCGAATTGATCGATCGTCTCGAGAATTGCCGGGTGATTGCCCGCGGCGGAGTCGGGTACGATGCAGTGGATTTTCGCCGGGCCGGCGAGCGCGGCATCCCGGTCTGCAACGTGCCGGACTATGGAGTGGATGAGGTCGCGGATCAGGCGATCGGCATGATGATCGCCAGCAACCGCGGCTTCATGAAGGCCGAGCGCAACCTGAAGGCACCGCTCGAGCCGTGGGACTGCCGAGCGGTGGAGCCGGTCAAGCGCTTGGCCGGATCGACGCTGGGCATCGTTGGCCTTGGCCGGATCGGTCAGGCGACGGCGCAGCGGGCCAGGGCCATGCGGATGCGCGTCATCGCCCACGACCCATACCTGCGGCCCGGCACGGAAAAGGTGTTCGGGGTGGAGATGGTTTCGCTGGAGGAACTGCTCTCGACGAGCGATGTGGTCTCGTTGCACACGCCGTTGACCGAGGAAACCGAGCGCCTGATTAATACAGACACGCTGGCGCAAATGAAGCCGGACTCGATCCTCGTCAACACCTCCCGCGGTGCGGTGGTGGACACAGCCGCGCTGGCGGAGGCGTTGCGTGCCGGGAAAATCGGCGCCGCCGGCGTCGACGTACTGCCGACCGAACCGGCAACCGAGGACGAGCCGCTTGTCCAGTTGTGGCGTGAGGCCGGCGAGTCGAACATCAATCTGATTCTCACGCCGCACACCGCGTTTTATTCAGGGGAAGCGATGATGGAGATCCGCACCAAGTCCGCCGCCGAGGTGGCCCGGGCGTTGCGCGGGGAAAAACTGGTCAACTGCGTCAACGGCCACTGGCTGCCGGAGGAAGTGCGCGGGAGGGTTTTGATTGGGACACCGCCGACTGTCTGATAGGTTACGCCGCCGTTGGTATGGACGCCGCTGATCTCGCAAATATCGTTGCTCTTTGGATGTGCCTTGTGGTGCTTCTCTCGTTCCATGAGTACGCCCACGCATGGATGGCGCACAAGTGCGGGGACGACACCGCGCGGATGATGGGGCGCATGACGATCAACCCGATCGTTCACATCGACCCGATTGGGACCGTGTTTCTTCCGTTGATGATGCTCTCCCTCAATCCCGGTTTCGCATTATTTGGCTGGGCCAAGCCGGTGCCGGTGAACCCGTTAAATCTGTCCAACCGGAAGCGGGATGACATCCTGATTTCGATGGCCGGCCCGGCGATGAATGTAATACTGGCTATTGTGATCCTTGCGGTTCTCCGGTTGGCGATCGAAATGCCGGAGGGAATATCAAAAAGCGCCATTGTGGCGGAGTTGCCCAGAATCGCATTCATCAGCATGTTCCTTTGTCTGTTCAACCTCATCCCGGTTCCGCCTTTGGATGGCTCGCATGTCATGCGACACGTGGTGGGCATGTCAGAGGAAACTTATCGGAATATCGCACGATTCGGATTTATCATTGTCTTGGTCGTGATCAACATTCCCGGCGTAATTTCATTCATCGCTGACATCAACGAGAAATTTATGGTGACCACGATGACTCTTCTGATGTTCCCAACATGAAAAAGAAGCCTGAAAAAACCTTTGCGCAACTGGGGTATCCCGGGCGCTTGGTGGCGGTGGAGGGGATCGACGGTTCAGGCAAGTCCACGCAGATTTACCTGCTCAAGCGCTGGCTCGAGTTGCAGGGGTTGAAGGTGTTTTTCAGCGAGTGGAACTCCTCCGGCCTCGTCAAGAGCGCTACGCGCCGGGGTAAGCAGCAGAAGCTTCTCACGCCGACCACCTTCAGCCTGATTCACGCCACGGACTTTGCCGACCGCTACGAGCGGCAGCTCGTGCCGCTGCTCAAGGCCGGCTACATCGTGCTGTGCGATCGCTATAAATTTACCGCCTTCGCCCGGGACACCGTTCGCGGCTGCTCGCCGGAGTGGGTGCGCAAAATCTACAACTTCGCCGCGCTGCCAGATTTGACCTTTTTTTTCCGGGCGCCACTCGAGGTGTCGTTGAATCGCATTTTACAGGGGCGGCCGCAGCTAAAGTATCACGAGGCGGGAATGGATCTCGGGCTGTCGAATGACATCGAGGAAAGTTTCAAGCTGTTTCAAGGCCGCTTGCTGAAGGTCTATGCCAAGATGAAAAGTGAGTTTGGCCTGATTCAGATCAACGCGAATCAATCGATCGAGATACAGCAGGACGAGGTGCGCCGGCGCTTGGCCAAGGCGATCGACCTGCAGCAATACCAACTGGACAACTGACATGGCAGCCAAGCGCAAAACATCCCCACGCACCCGGCCGACCAGGCGCTTAGCCAAGCGCTTTTTTGGCCATGACTTGCCAGGCGTGAAGCCAAGCGAGTTGACC
>Ga0115011_10001333_pt1 | contig 17897 bp, 15 predicted proteins | sample TroAtlMetagenome_2_FD_88705 | JGI IMG/M metagenome (GOLD analysis project Ga0115011, IMG submission 88705) | Marine eukaryotic phytoplankton communities from Atlantic Ocean - Tropical Atlantic ANT8 Metagenome | ecosystem: Environmental > Aquatic > Marine > Oceanic | place: Tropical Atlantic...
CCGTAGAAATTACCCTGCTAATTCACTTTGGCCAAGCGCAACCCCTCATCCCAAGGTTAGGACCTCGATTGCATTGAAGATTATTAAAATAACTCAGGCAGAAACCCACCCATGGTCCGCCATCTCTCCTATAACGGGAAAAGTATCCCGCTGAAAACAAAACGGAACATCCTTCGCGAGACTTGGAATGCACAAAAGCCGACGAGCATTGGCCGCTTGACTGCCAATCTCGAGCAGTTGATCGCGGCTGTTGCAGTAATGATCGCGGGCAAGTCGAGCCGCGTCAGATGCCGTTTGGCCGAGGTCATTCCAAATAAAATTACAAATTGCGCCAGCCCCGAGCACATCTTCCAGCGCCGAGTTGTATCCAGTTCCAGCGCAGACCAAAAGCAACTGTTCCGGCTGGCAATCGCGGATAACTTGGCCAAGTACTGACAGATTCAAAAAACATCCTAGCCAAACTCGCTGTGCCCCCGCACACGCTTTAAGTGCGCGGGTCCCGTTTGTGGTTGTCATTGCCAGTTGCCGGCCTGACACCGTCTCGGGAATCATCTCGCGCGGGGAGTTGCCCAAGTCGAAATCCACACTGCCCGAGATCTCGGGGTTGATCCGTAGGCCACCACGCTCACCGGCCAACAGCACATTCGGATTCGCCGAGCGCGCCGCTATCGCTTCGTCAATCGTACCACAGGGCAGAATGCCGGTGGCGCCGTTGGCGAGGGCCACAGTCATCGTAGAGGTTGCCCGTAACACATCGAACACCACGCAACACGTCGAGCTCAAATCGCGTTCAGCCAGTGAATCAAACTCAATCGGCGACAACAAAACATCCAGCTTAGAGAAACTCATCTTTTGTTACTTCAATTTCAAATGAACGCGGGCGTGGTGGAACAGGTACTGCTGCGCGTACCCAGCGTACGGGCCAAAGTGCGTGTCGGCAAACTTGCGCAGCCGCTTGGCGCTTGGCCGGCGTTTCGGGAAGTACAACCGCTGTAGTGCGCGTTCGATCCACACGTCCACTGGGAACACCTCTTGATGACCGCCAGCGAAGAGCAGTACGCAGTCTGCGATTTTTGGGCCAACGCCACGCATCTTCATCAGTTCTTCACGCGCCTCGCTACTCGTCATCGAGGGTAGCCGTTTCCAGTCGATTTTTTCGTCTAGAATGTCGCGCGCTGCGCCTAGCAGGTTTGGTGCGCGAAAGCCGAGTTTGCATTCGCGCAATTCTTTTTCGGAGCACGCTGCGATCGCTTCGATCGTCGGGAACGCGAAAACCGGCTTGCCGCAGCCGCTTGGGATAGGCTCTCCGTGCCGCTCGCTCAGCAGCGCGACCATTTGCTGGATTTGCACGATCTGCTTGGTCGCCGAGAGGATGAACGACGCGAGGCATTCCCAGTAATTCTGGCGAAGTAAACGCAGGCCGGGGAGGGCTGCGACGGCGTTGCGCATCGGTTTGTCGTCGGGAAATGTGGCGAGCATTTGGTTAAGGTCAACTTGCAGTTGCAGATATTCCTCTAGCCACGACCAGTCGTTGACCGGCTTGGCCACCTCGGCGGCGATTCCGTCCTTGGCTGCACACAACAGAACCCAGCGGCCACCGATCACGCCTTCCCATGATTGGTCAAGTAACTGCCAGCGAAAGGCTTGACCGCTCGCTAGCGTGGCATCTAGGTCGTAGTCGCTAACGCGAAAAGTTTTGCTGAGAACGCCCACTTGGCCAAGCGAGTGCGGTGTTACTTGGCGACCGGCCCGGTGCTTTGGCGCACCAGCACTTCGGCGACCATTCGCTGCGACTCCGGCTGTTCGCCAGCGAGTAGCTTGAGCATTATGTCGAACGATGCCATGCCGAGCCGGAACTTGGGCTGCCGCACGGTGGTCAGCGGTACGCGGTAATGTTCGCTGGTGAGGATGTTGCCGAATCCGGCAACCGACAAGTCTCCGGGAATCTTCAGCCCGTGTTCAAGGAGGACGTTTGCTGCGCCAATGGCGACAAGGTCGTTCACTGTCTGCACCGCCGTCGCCTTTGTTTGTTCCTCGAGAAAATGTTTCGCTGCCTTCGCCCCCTCGGCGATGGTCATGCCGGCGTTGAAGACGAGGCCGGGATCTTCATCGATATTGTTCTCGCGCAGGGCGCGCCGGTAGCCTTCCTGCCGCGAAACCGCTCGCGCCGAGAATCTTGGCCCGGCAAAAAACGCGATGCGCTTGTGCCCGAGATCTATAAGGTGCTGCGTCATCCCAAATGCCGACTCGTTGCCGAGTGACTGCACGTTGACGAAGTCGGCGCAGAATTCCGCCAGTGGCCCCATGATGACTGTCGGGATGCCACGCTGCCGCAGCTCGCGATAGGCCGACACATCTGCGTCGTTGCGATATACGGGCGAAAGGAAAATACCATCAACTCGGCGCGAGATGAGGTTGCGCAAAATCGTTTCCTCGCGTTCCGCCTTGTTCCACGTGTGCGCTAGCACCAGCTCGTAGCCGTGCTCGAGCGCGCGTTGCTCGATCGCCATCACGATGCGCGCAAAAACCGGGTCTGTGGTGGCCGGGATTACCAGCCCCAGCAGGCGTGTTTCCCGGATGCGCAGGCTGCGCGCGCCGAGGTGGGGAGTGTAGCCCATACGCTTGGCCAGGTCGCCGATGCGCATCTTGGTCTTGGCGGCGATGTCCGGCGCGTCCCGCAACGCCTTGGAGACGGTCATCACCGAAACGCCGGCTTCGTGGGCTATGTCCTTCAGTCGAACCATGTCTCAGGCGTGTGATCCCATCCATTGCAGCTTCTGCCGCAGGGTTTTGAAAAATGAACTGTCAGGCAGCCGTGCCAACTTCACGGTGCGGCGGCTGCGGCGGATTATCACCGAGTTGCCGTCGGCCAACTCGACGACATCTCGGCCATCGGCGGAGAGTGTGGCTTCCCGTTGCCGGTCGAGCACACGCACTTCCACCGTCGATTGTTGGCCGACGATCACCGCCCGGTTGGAGAGCGTGTGCGGGCAGATCGGCGTGATCGAAAACACGCCCGCGTCCGGCGCGACAATCGCCCCGCCGGCGGCCAGCGAGTAGGCGGTCGAGCCGGTGGCCGAACTGACAACCAGCCCGTCGCAGCGGTATACCGTCAGCACTTCGCTGTTTACTTTCACTTCGAGGCGAATCATGCGCGGCACCGAGCCACGGCTGATGACAAAATCGTTCATCGCGTCGAGCTGGAACCGCCCGTCGTCGGCTTCTCCCTTGGCCGATAGCAGCGTTCGTGACTCGATGGAAAACTCCCGCGCCGCGATTGACCGGATCGCCTTGGCCAAGTCCTTCCCCGAGACGGAGGTCAGGAAGCCCATGCCGCCGATGTTCACACCGAAGATCGGTATGCCGGAGCCGGCTGTGTTCCTGGCCCACTGCAGCATCGTGCCGTCGCCGCCGAATACCATGACCAAGTCTGCCGAGTGGGCCTTGGTCTCGTCGTTGATTGGCTTCATCCCGACTGCCGCCGCCAGCTTAGCTGCGCGCTGCACAATCCGCCGCGCTGCTGGTTTGGCCGCATTGGCCACAAGAGCAATTTTTTTAACCGGTTTGTTCACTTGTTAAGCAGGACGAGAAATTCTTTGTTGCCAGCCGGGCCGGTTAATGGCGACTCGGTCTCGGCAACCCACTCCAGCGGCGACTCATTATTCACGAACGTGCGCAACTCATCGAGCACCCGCCGGTGTACTTGGGGGTCGCGGATCACGCCACGGCCTTTGTCGGCTTCGGCTTTGCCGGCCTCGAACTGCGGCTTCACCAGCGCGACCACACGTCCGCCGGACGGCAGTAAACCTACGGTTGCCGGCAGAATCTGTCGAAGAGAAATAAAGGAACAATCGATCACGGCTAAGTCGAACGGCTTGAACGGCTGCGGGAAGCTCGCCGGCGTAAGGTGCCGCGCGTTTGTCCTCTCCATCACCCTCACGCGCCTATCGTTGCGCAGCGTCCATGCGAGCTGCCCTTGGCCGACGTCCACAGCATCCACAGCGGCCGCGCCTCGCTGCAGTAAACAATCTGTAAAGCCGCCGGTCGATGCTCCCAAATCGATCATCCGCAGCCCGGTGACCACAACGCCGAATGTCTCCAGTGCGTGCTCAAGTTTGTGGCCGCCTCGGCTCACGAACTTGTCCGCAGTCGCGAGCGTCAGTTCGTCGCTTGGCTTGACCTTGTCGCTGGCCTTAGCTGCGCGTTGGCCGTTCAACAGCGCCTGCCCTGCCATCACTGCACACTTGGCTTTCTCGCGGCTTTCGCACAGTCCGCGATCAACCAGAGCCAAGTCCAGCCGCATCGGCTTGGTCGGCTTGGGCATCAATTCATTCTCCTCCATCACGTGGAACGGGTTGCTCCCGCGCTTCTTTTAGTCAGAATGTGCTCTGTGCCGCAAGAAGCGAACCCACTAACCGAGATCATCCGCACCGAAATCAGAGACGGCGGCCCGATGACGTTTGCGCGGTTCATGGCGCAGGCACTGTATCATCCGGAGTTTGGTTATTACGAAAAAGACACCGGCCAAGTCGGCCTTCGGGGCGACTTCGTCACGAGCGTCAGCGTCGGCGAGGTGTTTGGCCAACTGCTCGCGTTCCGCTTCGCGAAATGGCTCGGGGCGATCGATGGGCCAGTGCGGATCGCCGAGGCTGGTGCGCACGACGGCAGCTTGGCGGTCGACATTCTCGAATGGCTAGTCGCCAACGACGAGCCGCTGTTCGAGCGGTTGACTTATTCGATCGCCGAGCCGTCGGCCAAACGGCGGAGTTGGCAGGCCAAGCGCTTGGCCAAGTTCGCCGGTCTGGTCGAGTGGCACGACTCGCCTTCGGACTCGCCGAAGATTCGTGGGGTTATTTTCAGCAACGAGTTGCTCGACGCTTTCCCCTCGCACCGAATTGGCTGGAACGCCGCCAAGCGCGACTGGTTCGAATGGGCGGTCGGCTGGCGTGACGGCGGATTCCGCTGGGAGCCGGTGGATGGCGTCGACGCGGCTTGGCGGCGGTTGCTCCCGACTTGGCCAAGCGAATTGCTCGATGTGCTGCCGGATCAGTACACAACCGAGCTTTCGCCGCAAGCCAACGCGTGGTGGCGTGCCGCCGCTGACAAGTTGACCGTCGGGAAGTTGGTCGCGTTCGACTACGGCCACGGCCCGGACGATTGGCCCGCCGCAAATCAACCGGACGGAACCGTGCGCGGTTACCGCGAACAAAAACTAGTTGACGAAGTCTTGGTCGACCCCGGCGAGCAGGATATCACCGCCCACGCTAACTTTGGTTTGGCCAAACACGAAGGCGAGTCGGCTGGTTTGCAGACCGAACAGTTCACCTCACAGGAACGATTCCTGAATGGTACATTCGCCGAAATGCTGAAGACATCCGCCACGCATAGTCACGCGATCGACGTGCGCCAGTTGCAAACCCTCACCCACCCGGCTCACATGGGCCGCCCGTTCCGAGTGCTCGTGCAGTCCCGATAATTTTCATCAGCAGATTCTCGCATATAAAAAACAAATCAATCTGCGAAAATCCGCTGATTATTTAACCGGCAGATTCAGCGCAAAAATGTCCAGACGGCGGCGGGGGCAATGACGAGCGCGGGGAGATAGTCGGCCAACTGGATGCGTCGGATTTCTAGTAGCAACAGCGTGATGCAGAGCACGATGAATCCACCGGTCGCAGTCACGGAATCGATTAGCAATCCTGCCTCAGGCATGGCGTCGAGCCATTGCTTCACCACGACGGCCAGCAGCGTGAGCGTGCCTTGATAGACCAGCACCGGCAAGGCGGAAAAGAGCACGCTCCAACCAAATGTCGTCGCGAAGGTCATCGTCGAGATGCCGTCCATCACCGACTTGATCGCGAGGATTTCTATGTCACCTGTGAGCCCGTCCTGTATTGGTCCGAGCAGCGACATCGGCCCCACGCAAAACAACAGCGTGCAGGTGACGAAGCCCTCGCTTGGCGGATGTTTTAAATCCTCCTTTTGCGTGGCAGCAGTGAACTTTTTTTGCGCCCAGGCGCCCATCAAGTTGAGGCGCCGTTGGATACCGATTTTGCCGCCTACCCACTTGCCGGCGCCTAGTGAAAGCATCACGACTATGAAAAGGTAAATGCGCATCAGCCAGCTGCGTTCCGGCTGCCCGGGGTAGCTGCCGGCGATGCCGTCCCAAATCATCATAAACCCGATCGTCAGCGACACGAGTGCGATGGCGGTCTTGAGATTTTGCTGCGTTTTCGTGGATATATTGCGGAAAATAAACAGGCCGGCCAGTCCCCCGAGGAGAATACAGGCGGTATTGAGAATGGTGCCGAATCCGGTCACGTGCGGATGTTGGGCGACTGCATTGCGGGAGACAAGGGCAATGCTGATGGCGACAGATTCAGCGCTGCCAGCCATCCGGCCGCCTTGTTGAGGGTCTCGTCGTACTCGGCGGCGGGATCGGAGTCGGCGACGATGCCTGCTCCAACGTGAAACCACGCCGTGCCGTCCCGGCAAATCGCCGTGCGGATGAGGATGTTGAACTGGCTTTCGCGATTGAATCCGAGGTAACCGAGGCATCCGGTGTATGGGCCGCGGACGACCGGCTCCAGTTCGTCGATGATTTCCATCGCGCGAATCTTTGGTGCGCCGGTGATGCTGCCGCCGGGGAAACAGGAGGCCAGCGCGTGCAGATGCGTGACGCTCGGCCGCAGCCGCCCGGCGACGGTCGAGACGAGGTGCTGCACTTGGGCGAAGCGTTCGAGCTTTGCCAATTCGGGCACAGTTACCGAGCCATATTCGCAGAACCGACCAAGGTCGTTGCGGAGTAGATCGGTGATCATCACGAGCTCGGAGCGGTCCTTGGCGCTGGTCTGCAACTCGTAACCAAGCCTCGCGTCGAGATCGGGCGATGTGCCGCGCGGGCGCGTGCCCTTGATCGGTCGAGTGGTGACATGGTCACCGCTCAACCGCAGGAACTGTTCCGGCGATGAGCTGGCGAGTTGAAAGTCGCCGCACTGCATGAACGCTGAGAACGGCGCGGGCGATGCAGTGGCCAGTCGTTGAAAGAGCATCCAGCCATCGACGCCCACTTCCGCGGCCAGGCGATGCGTGAGGTTGGCCTGATAAATATCGCCCCGCCAAATGTAGTTGATGATCCGCCGCACACCGTCGCAGTAGCTTTCACGCGACATTGTCGAGGTGACTTGGGGCATCGTCGCTTGGGCAAGAGGCGGCTCGGCGGCGGGCGCTTGGCCAAGTGTGCCGAGTTGCCCGAGCCAAAACTCGGCGGCGGCTTGGGCGCGTTCGTCGGAGCGATCGCCCTCTTCGCCTAGACCGGTGGAGATGAGCCACGCCTTTTCGATTTTGTGATCAAAAGCGACGAGGCTGTCGTAAAATCCAACGCTGCATTCAGGCAATTCGAGGTCGTTGCGGGTCGTCAGTGGCAGGTGCGGCTCGACGAATTGTTTCAGCTCGTAGCCGAAGTAGCCGAAGCAACCGCCGAGCGGAAATGGTAGGTCGATTTCCTCGAGCAGTTCGTAGCGGTTGGCCAGGCTCTCGAGCAGTTTCCACGGGCTGCCAAACAGTGTGTGGCGGCCTGCAGCCGACTCGATTTCGCAGCGCGAGCCGTACGACTCAAATCGCAAAAACGGTCTCGCGGCGACGAGGCTGAAGCGTTCGCCGTGCTCGATCGTGCCAGAGCGCAGCAGGATCGTACCCGTCTCGGCATGAAGCCGCTCGATGAGCGATTCCGGCGTATGTCTCGTCTCAATTTCCTGGATCAGCGGGCAGGGCATCGGCGGTCAAAGTTCGATTAATTTTCGTAGGCCGCGGTTGCTCTTGAGCGGGCTGACAAGTGAGAGGCAAAGGCGTTCCGGCCGAAAAAAATCACTTGCGACGCGGCGGATGTCGCCGGGTCGGATCTCGTTGAGCCGGGCCTTGATTTCGTCCGGCGGGATGATCTGGTCGAAGCCGAGCAACTGCTCGCCGACCCAGTTCATTTGGCTCTCGGTGCTTTCTAGTGAGAGCTCGAGCTGACCGATGAGATAGTCGCGGGCGCGGCGCAGCTCGCGGGCGCCGGGCGGTTTGTCGCGGAGGCGGCGCAGCTCGTCGAGGGTCAGTTTGAGAGCCTTTTGCGTGTGTGTGGTGTCCAGCCCGGCGGCGATAGTGAGGCTGCCGGTGTCGTGATAAAAGTTGGGCGTCGAGTAGATGCTATAGGCCAAACCGTGCTCCTCGCGGATGGACTGGAAGAGGCGCGAGCTCATGTTCTCGCCGAGGATCACGTTGGCCAAGCGTAGGGAAAAACGCCTTGGATCGTGCCGTGAACAGGTGCGGATGCCGAGCGCAAACTGCGTCTGCTCCATGTTGCGTGTGAACAGCTTGATCTCCGGACGCGTCTGGCCGTTCACGGCGGGAAACCAGCTCGAGCGTTTGCCAGTGGGGACGCGTCCGGCCAAGCGCTTGGACAAGTCGAGCAAATCACGGTGGCGGATGTCCCCGGCGGCGACCACGACCGTCGAGCCGCTGACGTAGTGGCGGGCGTGGAATCCGGCGAGCTCGCGGCGGCGGGTGCGGTTGAGGGTGCGCTCATCGCCGGCGATGGAGCGGCCAAGCGGCTGTCCGGGCCAGAGCGATTCATCGGACAACTCGAGCACGTGCTGCGACGGTTGGTCGAGTGTCATGGCGATTTCCTCCTTGATGACGCGGCGTTCGCGGGTGATTTCCTGCCGGTCAAAAACCGGGTTGAGATACATGTCGGCCAGCACGTCCATCAGCTTGGCGGCGTGGCTGGCGTGGGCTCGGGCGTGGTAACAGGTGCTCTCCTCGCTGGTACAGGCGTTGATGTATCCGCCGAGGCCCTCGATTTCCTGCGAGATTTGAGCAGCGGAGCGGCGGCGTGTGCCCTTGAAAAGCATGTGCTCGATGAAATGGCTGATGCCGGTCTCGCCCGAGCGCTCGCAGCGGCTGCCGACGGCCGACCAGATGCCGAGGCTGACACTGGCCATATGCGGCAACTCGGCCGTGGCCAATCGGAGCCCATTGGGCAATCGGGTGATATGATACATTCGTTGGTTTCCGGGCGAGGTGGAACTCATCCACTCATCATCCCGGAGAGCTGATTAAACTGTGACAAACGGCCAGTGGTCAATCCTGCGAACATTGGATGCATTAAGAGTGTTTGACTCAGGCTAGTTTTCAATTTAACTGGGCTTATGCAGATTGAGAGCTTGCGGGTTTTTTGTGACCTGGCCGAGAGCCGGAGTTTCACCAGTGCGGCGCGGATCAACCAGATCACGCAGTCAGCGGTGAGCCAGCAGATCAGCTCGCTTGAGAGGCATTTCGGCACGCTGCTGATCGAGCGCAGCAAGAAGATGTTTCGGTTGACCAAGGAGGGGAAGTTGCTCTACGACCACAGTAAGGAGATCATCAACACTTTCGAGACAGTGACGAGCCGGATGCAGTCACTTCAAAACGTGGTGTCGGGTAACATCCGCGTCTCGACGATCTACTCGATAGGGCTGCACACGCTTCCACCGTTCCTAAAGAAATTCCTTAAAAAATTCCCCACTGTTAACGTGCACGTCGAGTACAGTTACGCGGACAAAATCCTAGAGGACGTTCTGGGCAATGTTGTGGATCTTGGTCTTCTGGCATATCCGGGCAAGGATAGCAAACTTAACATCATCCCGCTAATGGAGGAGTCGCTGGTGTTGATATGCGAGCCAGGCCATCCTCTGGCCAAGCGCAGGCAAATTAAACTCGCCGATATCGCGGGGGAAAATTTGGTTGGTTTTCACATCGACATCCCGACGCGGCGGGGGATCGACCGCGTGCTGAGAGAGAAGAAAATCGTTGTTAACCAGGTGATGGAGTTCGACAACATCGAGACCGTCAAGAGGGCGGTGGAGATCGGCACGGGTGTGGCCATTGTCCCGGAGGTAACCATTGTGTCTGAGGTCAAGCTAGGAAGCCTTGCCAGCGTGAAATTCAGCGACGTGCAACTCACCCGGCCCGTGGCGGTGGTGCACAAGAAAAGCAAGGCCCTCTCCCCGGCGCTGGAGAATTTTCTGTCTATCCTGACGAGGGAGTAGGGGAGGCTCACCGCTTTGCCAAGGCGAATGCCCATCTCTCTTAGGGTGCGTTATTTGAGTCTCTTTTTTTGCAACTTTTGCTGAAAACCGCTGTTTATTTGTTCACTTGCTGCCCACAGAATGGCACTTACATCGATTAAACAGATATTAGCTGATGCCGATTTGGCCACTCCCGTTGAGTTTTCGAACCTGACGAAGGAATGGCGTGTGGCTGCTGAAAACGGTGTGGAGGAGCCTTTGCTGGCTTTTGTTGCCCGGGAAAAGGGGTTAGCCGAGGATGCTTTTCTCGAGCGCTTGGCCAAGGCGATGAGCCTGCGATTTGTTAACCTTAAGGATATCAGCCCATCCGCTGAGGCGCGAAAAAGGGTGACCACCAAGGTGGCTTTCCAGCATTTCGTCCTGCCCATCCACGCTGAGAACGGCACGCTCGAGGTGGCAGTCAGCGACCCGTTCGACTCAGCAATGATCAACGCGGTGCAGTTTAACGCCGGCGGCACCGTAAAGCTGGCCCTGGCAACGCGCAGCGAGATCGAAAAGGCTCTCAAGAAAATTTACGGCGTCGGTGCCGAGACACTCGAGGAGTTGGAGGATGACGACGAGGATTCATTCGATATTTTCTTCGATGAGGACAAGGAAATCACCGAGGGCGATCAGGACGCCAGTGTGATCAAGTTCGTAAACCAGGTCATTTGGGAGGCGTTCAAGGATCGGGCGACGGATATTCACTTCGAGCCGGCGGAGGACGAGTTCCGCATCCGCTACCGCGTGGACGGCATTCTGCACCAGACGCCGATGCCGGCGCAGTTGAAGCGCTACCAGTCTTCGCTCATATCGCGCATCAAGGTCATGTCCGGCATGGACATCGCCGAGAAGCGTCTCCCGCAGGACGGTCGAATCAACGTTCGCATCAAGAACGAGGAACTCGACATACGTGTCTCCACCGTGCCGACGGTTTATGGCGAAAGTGTGTCACTGCGTTTGCTGACACGTGGTACCATTTTTCTGAGTCTCGACAAGTTGGGATTCAACCCCAGAGACGAGGAGATCCTGCGTGAACTCATCGTTAAGCCGCACGGGATCATTCTAGTCACCGGTCCGACCGGTTCCGGCAAGTCAACCTCGCTTTATGCCTTCCTGAGTACGATCAACTCCGTTCACCAGCGAATCATCACCATCGAGGAACCGGTCGAGTATGAGCTCAAGGGCATCAACCAGATCGCTGTGCGCTCGGAGATCGGGCTCACATTCGCCACCGGCCTACGTCACATCCTGCGACAGGATCCGAACGTGGTCATGGTGGGTGAGATTAGAGACGGCGAGACGGCGGACATTGCCATTCGCGCCGCGCTGACGGGTCACCTGGTTTTCAGTACTCTGCACACGAACGATGCCGCGGGTGCATTCACGCGGTTGATCGACATGGGCATCGAACCGTTTCTTGTGGCGTCGTCGGTCGAGGCGGTTATGGCCCAGCGTCTGGTGCGCACCATCTGCCCTAACTGCAAGGAAGAGCAGAAAATCGACCACGACTATCTGCGGCAGATCAACTGCCCTGAGCACATCATCGAGTCTGGCACATTTTATCATGGGGCCGGCTGCGAGGATTGCCGCCAGCAGGGCTACAAGGGGCGGCTGGCTATTTATGAGATGCTAGTGATGAGCGAGAACATCCGGCCGTTGATCCTCAAGCGCGAGGCGTCGTCCATTATTGGCCAGGCTGCGATCAGCGATGGCATGCGCACACTGCGCGACGATGGTTGGCAAAAGGTGGTCGATGGAAAAACGACCATTGAGGAGATTCTCCGCGTGACCATGTCCGACGAGCATTTGAAGGAGGAGTAGGATGGCAGGGAAGAAAACCAAATGGAGCAGTTGCAATTTGCTCGAGTCGGCGACCGAGGGGAGCCGGTTGTTTCAATTCTCTGTCTCGTCGAACAAGGTAAAGCTCTCAGGCGACCTGCGCGTGGCTGAGGGTGACGATCCGCCGGCCAAGGCGGTGGGGAAGGACTGGAGCGACCTGCTCAGCCGCAAGCTCAACATCACCACCCTGCCCCCGGAGAAGGTTTTTTTACGTGTGGTCGAGCTGCCGGAATGCGAGCCGGACGAGCTGCTGCCGATGGTCGAGTTTCAGATCGAGGAGCTGTCGCCGCTCCCGATAGCGCAGACCGTTTGGTCTGCCGAGGTGGTGCCTGGCTCAACCAGCACAGAGGGAAACCAGACGGTGCTTGTCATGATCGCTGAGAGGGTCGAGGTGGAGGGTCGACTCGACGAACTTGAGGCTGTCAACTATCTCGCCGACCGAGTGGAGGTGCCTCTGCTGAGGGAGTTGGTTCCTGGCGAGCCAAGAGAGGACGGGGCGCATATTCAGCTTGTGCAGGGGGCCGACTCGGTGCTGGCGCTGGTGTCGTGGTGGTTTGACAGCCGACTGCGCGATGTGAATTCATTCAACCTGCCGGACACCGCAGCCAGCCGCGATGCGTTGGTTGAGAAAATTAACAGCGTTGCTCTGGCAGGAGAGGTCGCCGGCTGGATGCCGGGTGAGCCAACCTGCCACTTGGTCAAGCGTGGCGACGTGGCGGGCGGCTGGAATGCGGCCTTGGCCAAGTGTTTCGACAGCATCCGAGAGGTCGAGCCGATGAGCGAGGTGGATCTGGCTACGGCGGCAGTGGAGTTTGCCTCACGGACAACGGCACCCGGCCTGATGATCGAGGATTACAGTCTTCGCAACCGTCAGCGATATCAGGACAGCCTGTGGATGGAGGGGGTCAAGGGAGCGATTGCGATAATGCTGATGGGGTTGCTCGGGTTTTTTGTTTACGGAAGTATGCTGCAGAGTACGCTTGACGATAAGATCAGCTTGGTGACCGTGCAAACCAACCTGTTCACTAAGGCGCTCTCTCTCAAGGCCAAGGTGGAAACGCTCGAGAAACAAAAGGCGCTCAAGTATGCCGCGCTCCAGGCTTGGGCCAAGGTGTCCACCGGACTGCCGGGTGAGCTGAAGTTCACCGAGTTGGCGTTTGCGTCGGGCCGTAGCCTCGACGGTAACACAAGCCGGGAGCTGCGGATCAGCGGAGCTGCGGAAGCCGGAAAGGTGACGTTGATTGACGATTATCAGGAGGCGTTAACGCGAATGACGCGGCCAATGACTCGGATGGAGTCTGTCAATGAGAAGGAGAAGGCATTGTTGTTTTCCCGCGTGAGGGCGGAGACGATCCGACAGGATACGAGAAAAAACCAGACCATTTGGTCGTTGGTATGTGAGTTCAATGGCGAGTAACCAAAGCATATTTGACAAGCTGAATCTAAGCAGCGGCGAGCGGCGGTTGGTCATGGCCGTGTTAGTGGTGCTGATGCTCGCGCTTGCATGGATGGTATGGGGGATGATCCCCAGCCCGGGGGTGACTCAGAACAAGATCGCCAATGCTCAAAAGGCTTTGAATAGCTTCACAAACGAGATCAGCAAGATATCGGATTACGAGAACAAGATACGGACGCTCGAGGGTTTGGGCTCGGAGGTGAAAAAGATCGATCAGGAGGTGAACATGCGCCGGGCCATCAACAATCTTACCGCAGCCAATGGCGTGCGAGTCACTCGTACCGGTCGCATGACCACCAAGACCAACGATTTTTTCCTGGAAAAAACGTTGCGCATTGATTTCTCCAGCAAGGAGAGTGACATCGTCAACTTTCTCTGGAAACTCGGAGGCAACGACTCGATGGTTCGCGTGAGCGAGATGCGCGTGCGCCCGGATAAGAACCGCTTCAAGCTGGACGGCTGGATGAACCTTACTGCCAGTTATCAAAAGAATCCCAAGGTAGCTCGAGTCCAGCCGCCCGCACAGGCCGATGAGAGTAAGTCGGCCGCGAACAAGCCTAAAACAGCTACCGAGGCCAAAACAGCAATCGTGGACAAGGCAAAACCGGCCGAGGCTAAGCCGGAGCCAGCCAACCCCGCGGCGGAACCCAAGCCGGCCAAGCGCACGGTGCCCAAGCGTTCCGTCCCCACCCGGCGCACTCGCAAGACACAATAGAGCCATGAAATTTCACACAAACCATTCGAGAGCCATGAAAAACCTCATCACCGGTATCCTCACACTGACATTCGCAGCGCTTGGCCAAGCGCAACCCGCGAACCCACCCGCCCCGCCGACACCCGGCAACGAAGCGGCGGCCGCCCCGGCTGATCCCGACGATGCACCTCTGGCCATGGACGCCGTGATCCCGATGGCCGACCTGCAACTAGTCAACATGCCGTTGGAGCAGTTCCTTGAGATTTACGCCAACTACGTCAACCGAACCATCCTGCGGGCGGCGGCGTTACCCAATCTCAACGTCACCCTACAGGCGCAGACACCGTTGACCGTCGTGGAGGCGATTCAGGCCATGGACAGCGTCCTCTCGCTCAACGGCTACACCACTATCCCGGTCGGGGAAAAATTCGTCACTTTCGTGCCCAGTGCCAATGCCTTGCAGGAAGGCGCCGCATTCTTGACGATTACGGATCCTGCCGATTTGCCGGAGGCTAACCAGTACATCACGCACATCACGCAGTTGAAACATATCCTGCCCAGCGAGGCTGTGCCGATGCTCACGCCGATGGCCAAGAACGCAGCCGGCATCGTGGCGCTCGACGTCAGCAAGACGCTCGTCCTGCGCGACAACTCGTCAAATATCAAGCGGATGCTCGAGCTGCTCGAGCGTATCGACATTAAGCCAGAGGAGGACTACAAGCTCAAGGTCATCCCGATCCGCTACGGCAAGGTGGAGGAAATCTACGCAACAATGCAGGACTTGATCACCGGTTCCAGTTCGCCCCGGCCTAGCTCCTCTGGCACCTCGAGAACCTCGGGCAGAACAAGCTCATCGCAGGGCAGCACGAGTCGAGGCAGCTCATCGCGGGGTTCGGTTCGCTCGCTTCAGAATCGTCCCTCCACTTCCAGTACTACGTCCAACTCATTCCGGAACAGGCTACAGGGCATCGTGAACCGCGCCGCCGGCGGGGACATACAGATTTTGGAGAACGCCCGCATTATCCCCGATTACCGTTCCAACTCACTTATCATATTCGCTAACGACGGGGACATGGTTAAAATTGCAGAAATCGTGAGCCACGTGGATAGCCTGCTGGCGCAGGTGCTTATCGAGGCCATCATCGTGAACGTGACTCTGACCGACGGGATGAACACCGGGATGAACGCCTTTATGAATGCGGCAGCAGGTCCCGGTGACACACGCCATATCGGCGGTTTTATGAACGGCGGACCTTCAACTGCGGGAGCGGCTCCCGCCCCAACCCCAACCCCAATCCCCAACACCGGGGGTGAAGGCCAAGAGGGTGCAGCCGATGCTGGTAATGTCGTCGCCGCTGCTGGGAGTGCCCTTAACACACTCGGCGCCGGTGCCTTGGCGGGGGGGTTTTCCTATATAAGCCGTTATGACAATTCACTCGAGTTTGCCATAAGCGCATTGGCGAACAACAGCACTGCCAAGGTGCTGCAAACCCCGCGTGTGCAGACCAGCCACGCTGTCCCGGCTACATTCTTTAATGGTGAGCAGGTTCCCTACCAGGGGAGCAGTGGTTACGGTGGCGGTTATGGCGGTTATAGTGGTGGTTATGGCGGTTATGGTGGCTTTGGTGGCGGCTTCACCCAGTTTTTAAATGTGGGTATCACGCTGGACGTGACGCCGTACATCACCCCGGATGACTTGGTCGTCATGGACATTCAGCAAACCATCTCGGAGTTGGACGGCTTTATCGACATGGGTGGCGGGCAGCAGGGAGCTTCCGGCCAGAAGGCGCCGCAAACCACCGAGCGCGAGGCCAGTTCTACCATCTCGGTCCGGAACGGCGACACCATCCTGTTGGGAGGCTTCATTCGGGATGCCAAGACCGACACCGAGTCCGGCGTACCTTTTCTCAAAGACATTCCCCTGTTGGGCAGCTTGTTCAAGAGTCAATCCGCCACAAGCAAACGATCGGAACTGCTCGTCCTGATTCGTCCGACCATTCTCAAGACACCCGAGGATGCCGCGTTGATGGTCTCGCAGGAACGCATGCGCCTCCCTGGTATTCGCGAGGCTGAGGCCGAGTTCAAGGCCGCCGAGGAAGCCCGCCGGAGAAAAGTGGATAAAAAGCTTTCCAGGAAAAGAGGTAGCGCAAACACCAGCGAAAAACCGGCCCGCAAATTGCAGTTGCCAACCCAAAAATCACGATCTAAGCCGCCTTTTTGATCGCGATCGATTTTACACAAGCCGGCTGTTTACGCAGTCGGCTTTTTTATTTTGGCGTAAAGCTTCTCGTACTCCGCCGTGGTTCTTGTCCATGAAAAATCTGTTCGCATGCCGTTGTCACGCACCCTGGCCAGTCGCTCACGATCTGCGAATAGTTCCTGTGCCTGGCCAAGCGCCTGGCCAAGCGCTGTCACCGAGCAGTCGCCAAACTTGATGCCAGTCGCCATGTCCTCCCCATGGCCAAGATCGATCACCGAGTCATCAAGGCCCCCGGTGGCACGCACGATGGGCACCGAGCCGTAGCGAAGGCTATAAAGTTGGTTCAGGCCGCACGGTTCGAAACGGGAGGGCATCAGGTAAAAATCACTCCCGGCCTCTATGCGGTGGGCTAAGCCGGTGTCGTAACCGATCTTCACGGCTACCTGCTTGGGATACCGCTTGGCCAGGCTGCTCATTGACTGTTCGAGCAACGAATCGCCACTACCAAGGCCGGTAAATTGAAATATTAGACTACTGCTGAGCAACTGCTCCAGCGCTCCGAGCAAAATATCGATCCCCTTCTGGTCGGTGAAACGGCTGATGTTACCGAACAATGGCACGTCGGCAAGTTCCGGTAGGCCAAATTCGCGCTGCAGAGCAAGCTTGTTGAGATGCTTTCCGTCGAGCGAGTCGGCGGAATAGGCGGCTGCGAGGTACGGATTATCGGTCGTGTTCCATTCGTTATAATCGACGCCGTTGAGCACGCCGGTCAGCTTACCGACTCTGGATTGAAACACCCCCTCGAGTCCGCAGCCGTATTCCTCCAATAATAATTCTCGGGCGTAGCGCGGGCTCACGGTGGTGACAAGGTCGGCGAACACGATGCCACCCTTCAGGAAGTTAACGCCGCCATGAAACTCAAGTTGCCGCCAGTCAAAAAAAGATTTCGGCAGGCCGGTCAGTTCAAACTTATCGGCGGGAAAGCAGCCCTGATAAGCGGCGTTGTGGATGGTGAAAACTTTACCGATCGTTTCGTCCGCGAGTAGCGGCATGACCAGCCCGCTTTGCCAATCGTGCGCATGGACGATCTCCGCGTGCCTGGCCAAGCGTGCGACGCATTTTGAAAAAAAGATAAACCGCTCGGCGTCATCGATATGACTGTAAAGGCTGTTGCGATCGAACCACTCCGGCTCGTCAATGAAAAGCACGGTCAGGTTCGGTTCCGGCTCAAGGCTCCAAACATTAGCCAGCATCTGCGCCCGGCCAAGCGGCTTGAGGTCGTCAAAATTTTCGCGGATGACGCGATACAACGGCGTGACGAGAGTGACGGCGTGCCCGGCCGCCGCCTGCGACTTGGCCAAGGCTGCCGTGGCGTCCGCCAGCCCGCCCGTCTTGGAATACGGGAACACCTCGCTACTGGCGTGGAGGATGTTCATGGCGGTAGGGCGGCGAAAAAGTCAGCTCGCGGGAATGCGTTCGGCGCGGAGGTACGGCTGGAGCGGCTCCGGGATGGCGATGCTGCCGTCCGGCTGCTGATAGGTCTCGATTAGCGCGACAAACAGCCGCGCGAGCGCCGTGCCGCTACCGTTGAGGATGTGAGGATGGCGGTTTTTGCCG
>Ga0115011_10001335_pt1 | contig 17887 bp, 14 predicted proteins | sample TroAtlMetagenome_2_FD_88705 | JGI IMG/M metagenome (GOLD analysis project Ga0115011, IMG submission 88705) | Marine eukaryotic phytoplankton communities from Atlantic Ocean - Tropical Atlantic ANT8 Metagenome | ecosystem: Environmental > Aquatic > Marine > Oceanic | place: Tropical Atlantic...
GATCAACTGAAGAGTAGGTGTTCCAAGAGATTAACGCTCCCCCTTTAAGGTTGTTGTTGCCATTAACAGTTTGGTTTCCCTTTAGAAGGGCGCCTTTATTGACTGCAGCTTGGGTTGACGAAGCGACTCCAAACAAAATTGTAAGGGTCGACAATATTGTAACTAACTTCTTTAACATGAATATTTTTTGGTTAAAAATTTGGTGCAAAGAGACAATAATCCGATTTTAAACTAAGTTTAAAATAAAATTATGAATAATCGCTGTGGGTTGAGCGTTGCAATTTGGTTTAGCCTTCGCAAGCAAAATTTAATCAGTATTTGTAATGCAATTTGCAGTGCATTCTTCTATCGGCAGGAAGTTTGGTGTAATTTTCCGAAATGGCAGAATTAAGTGGGAAATCGTCTATTGGATTTCAATCAAGTGCCCAGAGTGAATCGACAATTTTTGGAGTCAATCCGGCTACTGGTGAGGCATTGCAGCCTGGATATGCGGCTGTTTCAGAAACAGAACTAAATCGTGCAGTAGAATTGGCAGAAGAGGCATTCGAAGTTTTCGGCAAGTCTAGTGGAGGCGAACGGGCTGCATTATTGAGGAAGATTGCTGATAACATTGAATTAATCAGCGATAAATTAGCTGCATTAGCCCCGCAGGAGACCGGTTTGCCGGAGCCTCGAATTAAAATGGAGACCGGTCGAACTTGTGCCCAATTGAGACTATTTGCTTCAGTGGCAGAAGAAGGTTCGTGGGTTGGAGCGCGTATTGATCACGCCGATCAAGATCGTGCCCCTATACCCAAGCCGGATACACGTTCTATGAAACGGCCTCTTGGTCCTGTGGCTGTATTTTGTGCTAGCAACTTTCCTCTAGCATTTTCCGTGGCTGGAGGTGACACGGCATCAGCATTGGCAGCTGGATGTCCGGTAATAGTTAAAGCTCATCAATCGCATCCTGGAACGGCTGAACTCGTTGGCAAAGCCGTGACAAATGCCGTTAAAGATAGTGGTTTACCTGAAGGGGTTTTCTCGCTTTTGTACGGGCCCGGTCGAGAAACTGGTCAATCTTTGGTGCGGCACCCTAAAATTAAGGCAGCTGGGTTTACTGGTTCTCGGTCTGGAGGTCAGTCGTTGATGAAAATCGCAGCTGATCGCCCGGAGCCGATTCCTTTTTATGCAGAGATGAGTAGTATTAACCCGGTTTTTATTTTGTCAGGTGCAATGGCTGATCGAGGCGAGGCATTGGCAGCCGGTCTGCACGGTTCCATGACAATGGGTGTGGGGCAATTCTGTACTAATCCAGGCCTTACTATTGTCGATAACAATTCAAATCTTGAACCGTTTATTTCCAAGATTACGGAACTTGTAGATTCCAGCCCTAGCGCTACGATGCTCAATTCAGGTATCGGTTCAGCTTATGATTCTGGTGCCAGATCTTTGGGTGAGAATGTTGCAGTTGAGGCATTGGCAAGGGGTGAGGCTGGCGAAGGTAAATGTCAGGCTGAAGCTGTATTGTTTCGTACGACCTCTGATTCCTTTCTGCATGACGCATCACTTGGTGCGGAGTTATTTGGTCCATCCACGTTGATAGTGACTCATGATAGCAAAGATAAAATGTTGGCACTTGCCAAATCGCTTGAAGGCCAGTTAACCGCAACCGTTCATGGCACCGAGGCTGATCTTGAGGCTAACCGCGATTTGCTCGAAATTCTTGAGACTAAGGCAGGTCGAGTTTTGATCAACGGGTTTCCGACCGGTGTGGAGGTTTGTCATTCTATGGTTCATGGGGGCCCATTCCCTGCGACTTCAGATGGACGTTCAACTTCGGTAGGCACCAATGCGATTGACCGATTTAGCCGTGATGTTTGTTACCAGAGCTTTCCTGATTCTCTCTTGCCTAGAGAACTTCAAGAGGCCAATCCTCTTAACATTCGCCGTATGATTGATGGAGTCATTGTCTGATATGTCCCAAACGCTCCTAGTTTTGCCTACTTACAATGAGGCGGAGAACATCCGTCCCATGGTGGAGCGGTTGCTTAATCTTGAAATTGTAATCGATGTGCTTGTGGTGGATGACAATTCTCCTGACGGCACTGGAGCTATAGCGGACGAGTTGGCTGAGCTGAATGAATGTGTGCATGTGTTGCACCGACAAGAGAAGGATGGATTGGGTCGTGCATACTGTGCGGGTTTTGCTTGGGCGCTTGAACGTGAATACGATTTTGTTTTCGAGATGGATTGCGATTTTTCTCATAATCCAGATGATATCGTCCGTTTCTTAGAGAAGGCGGAATCTGAGAATGCCGATTTAGTTTTAGGCTCTCGCTACTGTGAGGGGATTAGAGTGATTAATTGGCCAATTAGTCGACTCATGCTTAGTTTGTTTGCGGCGAAGTATGTGCAGATTATCACAGGTATGTCATTTACCGATCCGACGGGTGGGTTCAAGTGTTTTAGACGGAGAGCACTTCAGGCTATTAATCTCGATCGAGTGAAAGCTAATGGTTACAGCTTTCAGGTCGAGTTGACTCATATTTTGTGGCGTACTGGTTACAAGATTGCCGAGGTGCCCATTATTTTCACTGATCGATTTGTTGGAACCTCAAAGATGAGTGGTAAAATTGTTCGTGAAGCAATTTGGATGGTTTGGCGACTCTGGCTACAAAATGGTCTGCGTCGCCGTCCTCGAAAAAGTAAATCTATTATTAAACCGCAATAACGCTATTTTTCAGGCATCCGATTCCTGAGATATAGATCGAGATTATATCGTCTACTTGTAGAGTAAAGTCGTCACTAGGGACAATGCCAGTGCCTGTGAGTAAGGCGCTGCCGAACGGGAATTCCTGAGATTGATTCATATATTTACTCAGTTCATCAAAGGAACGCTTAATCTGATTTACACTTACGTTACCTTCGAAAACTTTGTTGCCAGCGCGTTCTATGCTTAGGCTGATTTCCCACTCACGAGCTTCCTTTTCGTTTGCTCCGACGGTGATCCATGGTCCTATGGCGCATGAGCGGTGATAGACTTTGGCTTGAGGTAAATACAAAAGATTCTCACCTTCAATATCACGAGAACTCATATCGTTTCCCACAGCATATCCTGAAATGGCTCCATTTGAGTTCATGACAAGTACTAGTTCCGGTTCTGGTACATTCCATTTGGCATCTTTACGGATTCCGACTTTATCTCCACAAGCAACTACTTTTTCAGGTGATGATTTAAAGAAAATTTCCGGCCTTGGCGCATCGTAAACACGGTCATATGCGGTCGCGCTAAAGTCTGATTCCTCCATTCGGGCATCTTTGCTTCGTAAATAAGTTACGCCTGCAGCCCAAACTTCTTGCATCTCGATTGGACAAAGTAGATTAACATTATTAAGTGGAACCTCAGGTAAATCTTCACCTTTCAAGTCCGATAAGAATTTTTCGGGAGCGTCATTTTCCATAATGGAAGTGATTGACTCCACTTCGGCAGCGGTCAGGTCTAGCAGCGTTTTATCGTCTTTAGCTAGGCCTATGTGAACTTGATTGTCCGCATTTACATAACGGCAGATTTTCATGTGGCCGATGGTGAGTTTTAGTTTGGCTTGGGTCAATCTCTCTCACATCGCCACAAATTACCCTGCCAACGCCGTTCGGTTGGATTGTAGAAAAGGGCCAGAGCACTTAGTCCTAACATGCAAATGAAGAATATTATGGCATTTGGAGTACGCCCTCCCCAAGCCTCCCACGGCCAAGGGAAACTAAAGAAGGCAAAGTTTAGTCCGTGATAGATCCAAACAGAGAAGAGTAGAGCGCTACGAATGAATAACGGATGCTCGCCATTTGGTTTGGCTTGTCGTGCAAACCAAATAGCGATGGTTGTAGCAATTAATATTGGGAGGATTAGATATAATAGCCAATAAAGGGATTGATTTACTGGGTCAACCAGCGCTCGAAGTGTCTTTCCGGCAATTGGTATTAGGGTGATAGGTAATAGTTGCAAGTAAGGCCCCAAGCGTCCTCTTATGCATAGAACCAGAGGAATAAGCCCTATCATCAGGCCTAGGTCATATACACCGTCAATCCAATCAAGTTTACTGAATTCTACCAGAACAAGTAGGGATACATGTATTATCAGCAAAATTCCTATTAGCCAGTTGGGGAGGGGGCTTACATCGGTCTCATTTGACACTGCTATTCGCCTTCTATTTATCCACAGTCCAAGTCCAAGGATTGCCCCCATTACTGCTCCAAAGGTGGTTTCCATAATATTCCACCAGTTGAAATATTTCGTTACTCCTCCGAGAAAGCTTTCGCGGAAGAAATCTGGATTCCAGGCATTTGTAGCCTGAAGCGTTTGGCCAAGCGGGAAGCCTAGTGCGCCTCCGAGCATTCCCCAGAGTGCGAGATTGCGCGCTAGTTGGTCATTTTTTTTGTGGCCGGCATATATAATGCCGCTCAGTAATGCAAACAGTAAGCCTCCCCAGATTTCAGGGCGATGTTTCAGTGTAGCATCTGGTTCCCATTTCCAGTGATCGGAAAAATACAGGAATGGCAATTTCTTGTTATCTGGATCGTGAGGAGTGTTTAGAAGCCACCAACCTATTACTACGGCTATAAGCATAGCTAGAATAAGTAAGAACATTTCGGATGGTTGATATCGTTTTCCGCCCAGTCCTATGCCAAGGAATAGTCCAGCAAAACCGATCCAGATACCTCCCTTAATTGCCAGGCCGAGCATACCCCATCTCAATGCCTCCCAGTTTCCGATCAATGGACTATCGTGGGTGAGGCCAATTGTTTGCCCGTAGGTAATAGATCCACCAAACCCCATAGCTATCGTTCCTAGTGCTGCTGCCCGAACGACATGGATTGAGGAGTTGCCAGGGCAAAACAGAAAAACTAGAACGAGGCTTACCAATAGGCCGGCAATCATCGCTCCAGTTTCATGTCCGTACTGTCCGCGAATACCCCAGCCCATGCCGCCTGCCATTGCGGTGCTTAGCATAACCAACCAAAGTGATGGTTTAGGAATAATGGTATCTTTTTTCATAGTTTATTTATTGTTCCGGCTAGTGATCCTCGAACGAGTTTTCCCTGCGAATCATCAATATCATATTTGAGTTCAAACTGCATAGCCCTGGATAAATTAGGAACAGTTAATACTACTGTTTTATTGTCACTTTTCAGTTTAGCAGACTGTATGGTGACGGGGTCGCGTTCGTTCTTTTTTGGATTTATAATTGACCAATCCTTTGAGCCATATTGACTGCTCCATAAGTAATTCCATTGCTCGATCGAATAGCTTTCCGAATCTTCGGCTAATTTTTTATCAAGAGTAGTGTCGAAGGTGATTTCAATTTTTCCTGGATGTGTGGAGTAGCTGATTGGCTGTCGGATTTTACCTCCTTCGAAACGGAGTCGTTGGAAACAACCGTCATGCACAGCGGATGTTTGCCATCCGCGAAGACCAGAAACATACATATTTCCATCGTGCGGATTGAATCGGCCGCGCATTGCACCAGACAAGTATCGTCCGGGTAAGCTGATCATCGCTCCCTGTGTTTTTTCTGAAAGATCAGTCATGCCGACCATCGCGGTACAGCGACCGTACGAGAGGTGAATCAATTTACCTGCAAGTGCTCCCCAGTGGTTATCTGGCACCCAAAGCTGACCGCCAGCAGAGTTATCCATTGCCCTAGGTACAAATGCGAACGGGGCATCGTATGTATCAGGCTTTTTATCTCGATGGTGCATTGGTATGTACCCATAAAACCCGCCTTTACGGGTTGCATCGACGCGTGTTTCCGGAACCCAGCCACCTTGTTGGTCTCCGACTGTGACGATATCCTGCGGGCTAATGCCCATGCCATTAGGGTTTCGAAAACCAGTTGCGTATACCTCCAGATTTGCTCCATCAGCACTTACTCGAAGTACTGTTCCTCCATGAGGATTTCCTTCAGCACATTTTGTGAAATAAAAATTGCCTTTTGAATCAGTTTCTAGATTTGTGTTAAAGGAGTGACCGCCTCCGGAAGCGAATACGTCATTATTAAAATTTTCGTAATAGTCTGCTTCTCCGTCGTTGTTAAAGTCATGAAGCCGAGTGATTTGATCTCGGCATATTACAAAACCTCGATTGTCGACCACCTTTAGGCCAAGTGGCTGAAACAAACCGGTTGCAAAGCGCGTCCATTTAACAGATTTCAAAGTTTTATCTATGCCAGTTACTCGCCATATGTCGCCGTGAACGGTTGCAAGCAAGGCAGATTCATCATTCAGAAAATCATGGCCGGAAGTAAATAGTAACGCATTCCAAGGATTGTTGAATGGTAAGCGAATAGTATCGATTGCAAATGATTTTTTTGTTTTTCCAACAGTACCATTGGTTACCAAGGGTCTCCAGATTCCAGGTCCACCATGGGTAAAGTTAGAAGGGGGATCTATAGTGATATTTTGATTAGAAATTTGGTCAAGCGTTTCTTTGGATTCGCTAAATAGAACCTTTACAACCCGTTTTTTTTGACTTGGTGCTAAGGTTAGATTAATTCGATTATTCTTCACACTTATCGAAGCGTCTTTGCCAAGTACTTGAATCCAGAGTTCTTTTGTTTCGTTGGTTATTTTTGCGTTATTAGAATTTAAGTATTTTACGTCAGAATTTGGATATGAGGCTATGAGATTTGAAAGTTTTTTTGATGATGGTTCTACTTCAATGGTTCGTGATAGATATGTTTCACCATTAACTTCCCCTGCCCATGGGGATTCAAGTACAGTAGTGTCATTTATGTTGTAATGTAATACCACTCGTTTTCCGTGCCGATATAGTCCTAGATATTTGCCCCATTGCCGCGGAAGCGGTCCGCGCTTATTTGGTCGGGGATCCTTCCATTTTGATTGATGTGACCAGCCTACATGATTTCCATTAATAAATATCATTTCCCCCTTAGGGTCGGGCCAATCACCCAGACCAAAACGACTTGATTTAAGAGTTAAAAATCCACCTATCCAGCCAGAATGGTAACTAAGTAATTCGGTGTTAAAACAAACTGTTGCTTGTTCTTTATTGCCAACCTTTATTGCTATTCCTTTATTAACACGGCCGTTTATTGTGTTAATAGTGGATGATAGAAAGGGGCCTATATCAACTTTAGACCAGCGTCCATCGATCCAATCTGACTCAACTTGATCAACCACCGCTTTCATGGCAGTCGTGGCCGAGGTGTTTTTATCTGATTGGGCGAGTGAGTAGTTTGCTTGGCTAAGTAGTATTGTAATTGCCATAAAAGGCAATAAAGGCATGTGATTGGGCACTTCGGAATGCTGAAGAAGTGCTGCTGCATGTCAAGCAACAGCACAACTCGAGCTTGCTTGATATGCTGATTTTCAACAGTCTTTCTTTAAGGCGACGATTATGAATAAAAGAAGCATTTTTTGGATCTTAATTATGGCTTTATCGCCAAACTTTGCTTTTGCCCAACAGGAAACAAATGTTTTGGACCGACTTGGGATTGAAGCGAATTTCTCTGGTTTAGTGATGGATTGGGTGGAGAAGATTTGGGTGTCTGTTCTTATCCTAATTGTTTTTTGGATTCTAGCGATTGTTGTCCGGAAAATAATTCGTAAAGCCGGGAATGCAACAGGCATTGATTCCAGCGTAGTCAACTTACTTGCTCGCGTGGCAAATGTGGGTCTTTGGATTGTTGGATTAGTTACGGCGTTGGGTACGGTTGGTATTAATGTATCTGCGATTGTTGCAAGTCTTGGTCTAACTGGTTTTGCTGTTGGTTTTGCGCTTAAAGATTCAATTAGTAATCTGTTGTCAGGTGTATTGATTTTGATTTATCGTCCATTCAGAGTCGGGCAGTGGATTAGTGTGAAATCGTTCGAGGGTTTTGTAATGTCGATCGATTTGCGATATACATCACTCGAACAGGGAGATGAGAAGATTTTGGTGCCAAATTCCCTCTTGTTTACAAATCCGATTAGTATCCGTTCTAAATCTGAGACAGGAAATTGAACATTACTCTAGTGTCGTTGTCTCACAGCAGTCGTTTTTGACCTTATAATAGGTTTAATATTGAATTTTCACCTTAAAAAGAGGTTGTATTTGCCAGTTGTTATTCTGGCAATATTGTTATGCTCTCACTTTGCATTTGCTGAGGAGCCACGTTTTTTTTCGTCCAAAGGGGGGGCAGTGCTCAAGTCTCGTACGAAAGAGACCAAAACGAATTCCGGACGTGGTTTACTTAGTACAGCTAAATCCGCTAGCGGGGTAGCCTCTGCCTTGTATCCTATTCCAACTACAAAAACGGATCGCGAATCATCTCGAAGATTACTTGAGATGTTTGATCGTAAGAAAAATTGGATGTTTCACGAGATGGGGGATACTGATCAAGAACAGGGAGATTTGTCTATTGATGGCGATACCATAAACGAAGATCAGCGCCTATTTCTTGATTCCTATAGAAAATCAAATGGTGTTGTGCAGGACTTTATTCGTGGCGAGGGTAAAAAATCTCGTCCCAATAAAGGTCGTAAATCGGACAAACGGAAGAAGGGATCGAATTATCTAGAAGATGAAGATGAAGATGAAGATCGATTGGATAAAAATGATATTAGACTAGATTTGGTTTTTGAAAAAAAAGATAAAAAATCGGAGTCTGCGTTTCGTGGAAATTCGCCTTTTGCATCTCGTAATGCGATCACAGATTTTTCACCATTTGCTCGTCAAAAAAACGGTTCTGGAAATCCGTTTAGGACAAATCGAGATAGAGTTGAATCCAAGGCTGGTCGTTTCGGTGGGAGGAGCGAATCAGCAGATCCAACTGGCCAACTAGTAGGTAAGAGTAAAGGTGGATTCTTCAATTCGGCAGGCGACGGTTCACAGAGTATTTTTGGGAGCAATTCCTTTTTAAGTGGTAAAGGGGAGAATTCAGGGCAAAAAACGTTTGGTATTGCTCCGTTAAATTTTGGATCCAGATTTAATCCAGTTAACTCAACGCCAATCACGGGCGTCGGGGTAGATGAATTAAATGGAACTGCGAAGCCGCCTGTTATAGGTGTGAAATCTCTCTCTTCGGGTAATGCAATTTCTGATATTATCTCTCGACCTCCGAGTATTTCAGCTAAGCGTTCTACCCCACTTTTATTTCAGGGTAATATTCAGGGGGGAGCAGCGGTGCGAGGTGGTCTTTTGAATAATAGAATGCGTTCACCGTTTGATAAAAAGCCTGGTGACCGTTGACTTCGCTTGACGTTTGTATTCACCATGTGGCCCACTCCTTGGCCTTGAGTCAGACTGCTTCAAATTCGACATTTCCAGAAGGGGTGCAGAGTCTTTTTTGGTTTTTTTTCCTCAATTTTCTGTCCTGTCAAATCATCATGGATAGTCCAATTTTTCTCTATGCAGAAAGTTTGGGGGCCAGCGCAACTATTATGGGATTAATCGCTGGGATGACGCCGCTGATGGTGATTTTTCAGATTCCTGCTGCAGCACATGTTGGTCGATGGGGATACAAGTTTTTTATTTCAACCGGATGGACGGTTCGGTTGTTGTTTGTCCTAGGTCTGGGATTTGTGCCTTTGATGGAAGGGGTGTTGAACTCACAAAGCCAGTTGGCGTTGGTGCTTGTTTTTTTATTTGCATTTAACATGGTGAGGGGAATTGCAAGTTGCGCTTGGTTCCCTTGGATTCGTGGTTTAATTCCCGAAAATATTCGAGGCAGATATCTTACTTTTGAAAGTGCGTTTGCAAACGCAGGAAGTCTTCTGGCGTTTTTGCTTGTTGCGATATATTTGGGAGAGGCTCCAAAAAATGTTCAGTTTGCGGTTTTATTTGGCTTCAGTTGTTTAGTTGGAGGTTTGAGTTTGCTTTTTATTCGTCGAGTGCCGGATGTGTTGCCGCCGGAAGAAGAGAAAGGAAAAAAACAACAAGCTCCTTGGAATGATATTTTTAAGAATAAACCATTTCGAAAATTACTTTGGGTAGAGTTCTTTATGGCTGTTTCACTTGGTGGTTTGGCGGCTTTTACTGTTAAGTATCTTAGAGCTGAGGCCGGCATGCAGGTGAATTATATAATGTTAGCTTCTGCTGCGAAATTTGTTGGTGCGCTAGGAACACTTTGGTTTCTTAAGAATCGATTGGATCGGCTAGGTAGCCGTCCAGTTATTTTGTTTGGAATTATTGTTGGGTTATTGTGTGTGCTGTTGTTTGGTTTGATTGCGGGAGGGGTAGTGTCTTTAAATTTTTATGGCGTGGCGGCTTTATATTTCAGTTTCGGCTTTGTTCTTTCTGCTGTCACAATGTCGATGACGCGATTGGCAATGTCGACAGTTCCACGTTTGGGATGTAGTTATTATTTTGCTGTTTATGCTGTTGTTGGAAATTTGGCGATGGGTATATCGCCTACATTGTGGGGGTTAATGATCGATTTGTTGTCTGCTAAAGAGGACATTTGGCTTGGAATTGAATGGAACGAATATACGATTTATTTTGTTGGTGTGGCTCTAGTATTGTTTATGACAGCGCTTGCCACTATTCGATTGGAGGAAAATAAGGCAGCCAAGTTGAACGAGCTATTTATTGATCTTATTAGGCATTCACCATTACGGAGTTGGATACGTAATTGACGAAGTTTTGATAAGTAATATTATACTAGTCTTTCTTGTTTCTATGTTCGAAAAATGGAACAAGTAGGGTGTCAACTACTAGTTGAATAAGATGGTAAATAGCAAGAGGTAGGGCTCCAATAGGATTGTCGCCGAAGAATTTTTCCCAAAGATAAATCCCATTTGGTAGGGTTTTTTGTGAGCCTGAAAAGACGACTGCAGTACTGGTAGCACTGTCAAAGCGAAGTAACAGGCTCATAGTATAGTTCCATACTAATAAAATTGTATGAAGCAAAGCGGATATAAGTACGATACGTAGGACAATTTCTGTATTGCCTTGAATTTGGCCTGTAGCTACGGAAAAGCCAGAATATACAAATATTAGGATAATCATCTGAGGTGCCAGTCGAATCCCATTTATAAATGGTTGGGATTTTTCCCACAAAAAACGACGTATTATTTGGCCTAACACAACCGGTAAAATAACAACCTGCAACATTTTCAGGATCATGTTAACTGCGGGAAACTCTACATTGGCTCCAAGGCTTAATTTTAGAATCAGCGGTGTCATTATGACTGTTAGCAAACTTGAAATCAGTGTGAAGATTAGGGCGATCTCTTGATTGCCTCTGGACAGTACGGTTAAGGCTAGAGCTGATGCGAGACTGCTTGCCTGTGCTGCTAAAATCATTACCGCCGTCAAGAAGTGAGGATTGTTTTCTGGCTGAAGTGTTATGGCTAAGAAATATGCCGCAAGTGGTGCAATGAAATAGATTGAAATCAAGACGAGTCCGATTGCTCCTAGGTTTGCTGCTTGGCTCTGAAGTTTACTTGTATTTAGAGTGAAGCCGGATATTCCCATCATAATCCCAACAAGTGTTGGGGTTGCCCAGCCTGTGTTTTTGATTATCTTGCCTCCTTCCGGAAACCAGATTCCACATGGTATCATTAAAACAAGCATAAAGAGAAACCAGTAACGGGCAAAAAATGTTCTCCACTTTTTTTTGGTTGAAACTTGATATTCGGATACACAACCCATGCTTGGGATATTATGATGATTTAATGGCAGTTACTCAATGGATAACCATCTACGATATTGAATTTATCTATGGCAGATTGATTGCTGGTTTGTCTTTAGGGCGATATAATTGCTTACGTGTTAATGCCCTTTGTTTGTTCATTTGAACTTTTTTCTTTCTCGATAATTGGAAAAGTTAAATGGAAGCGTGCTCCTTTTCCGGGAGTGCTTTCAACTCGGGCAGTGCCAGCGTGAAGTTGAGTGACGTGTTTAACTATTGATAATCCGAGCCCTGTGCCGCCCATTTCTCTTGAGCGTGCTTTGTCAATCCGATAAAAGCGTTCGAAAATTCGTTCGCATGATTCGGAGGGGATGCCTGGTCCATCATCTTCTATACATATATCTATTTCTTCTTTGTTTTTTTCTGCTGAAACACAAACACATTCGCCGCCATATTTGATTCCGTTTTCAATGAGGTTGTTCAAAGCCTGGAATATACGTCGATTGTCTGCTAGCATTATAAAATCTTCAGGGACTTTATTTTGAAGTTGAACATCTTTTTTTTCAGCCATTTCCTTGAGGCTTTCAAAAACGCTTTCTGTAAGATTGCGGATATTTACGTAATTTTTTTCAAGTGTGGTTTCCCCTGACTCTAGTCGTGATAAAGTAAGGATATCTTCAATTAAGAATGTCAGTCGGTCAGAATGATTCTCAATTTTTTTCAAAAATCGGTGGTTATTAGATTCAGTGTCTGTTTCGATATCTAGCAGAGTTTCGACATAGCCTTTTATAATCGATAGAGGGGTTCGGAGTTCGTGGCTGACGTTAGCTACAAATTCTTGTCTGTGATTTTCTAGACGTTTGATTCTTGATAAGTCATGAAAAACTAAAATTGCTCCTCGATATTTTTTGCTTTTTTCACGGATTGCTACGCCGTTGGCCTGTAGATAACGTTGTTCAAGGTTTGGAAGCATGAACTCTTCATTTGTTACACTGCTTTCTTGATTCAGTCTTTCAATTAAATCATTTGCTTGATGTATTCGGATTGCTTCCATCACTGTTTTTCCAGATGGATCGTCAGTTAGATCAAACATGCTGCAAAATGCTGAATTGGCAAATTCAATCTTTCCTTCAGCGTTGGTGACTAAGATTCCATCAGGCATATTGGCGAACATTTCCGTCATGCCTGCTCTAACTAGTTTACTAGGCTTAGTTTGCAGGTCAGTATGTTTAATCTTTAGTGAGCTATATTTTTGACGCCATAATAAATGAATAGCAATGAGGCAAATAAGAAGGATTAAAGCAATAAACCAGCCAGTCATGATAAAGATTCTATATATCGGTAACCGATGCCTCGAACAGTTTCGATGTGTTTTGATGCGTCGCCTACTTTAGACCGCAATCTTTGAATTGTGGTATCCACCGTGCGTGTGTCGATTGTTGGTTCATAACCCCATACATCTCGCAACAATGTTTCGCGTGTTTGTACTTCTCCGACTCTACTGGTCAGTAGGCAGAGTAATTTAAATTCGGTTGATGTGATAATAATATTATCACCGTTTACAGTTGCTCGGTGGTGGACTGTATCCAAATAAAAAGGTCCACTTTCAATTATTTTAACTGATTTTTTTTCATTCTCCTTGAGCGGGAGTAAATTCCTTACTCTTAGAACTAATTCGCGGGGGCTGAATGGTTTAGTAACATAATCATGGGCACCTAACTCTAGGCCCTTAATACGGTCTTCCTCTCCTGCTCGTGCTGTAAGCATAAGGATTGGAATATTACCGGTTTTTGGATCCTGTTTAAGTAGCTTGCAGATTTCCAGCCCATTGATTCCTGGTAACATGAGGTCAAGTATTATGAGATTGGGCAATTGTTCTCTTGCCGTGGCTAATGCTTTGTCCCCAGTGTCAGCTACAGTAACTTCAAACTGTTCTTTTTTTAGGTGGAATACGAGGAGCTCAAGCACATCGGGTTCATCGTCTACGACCAATATACGGGCTTCTTTTTTTGGCATTTTACGACTGGTTTATTGCGTTGTGTCTTATGTCCTTGCCCTCGTGAAGTAACACAGCATCTTCGGCGATATTTTTGGCGTGATCACCAATTCTCTCTAGGCTTTTTGTAATCACGCTGAGGTGTATGCCTCTAAATATATTTTTTGAGTCGGCCTCCATTAAAGTAATGAGTTGTTGCTGATATGTGTTGTTTAGTTGGTCAACTTGTTTGTCTCTTGGAATGATCCCCCTTGCTAGAACAGTATTGCCGACAACAAATGCATCCAGTGCATCTTTAAGCATCGCATTTACTAGAAATGTAATTTCCGTGATGTCTAATGGAGTGTCTAATGAAGGAAGGTTCATTAATAGAATGGATCGTCTAGCAATCGTACTAGCTTCATCGCCAACTCTTTCCAGATCTTGGGCAATTTTCATGCCGCATGTTATCTGTCTAAGTTCAAAATCGTCTGTACTTTTTGCAAGAAGTGTAAGTGCTATGCGGTCGATTTGGATTTCAAGTTGGTCAATTATCTCATCTGTTTCGAGTGCTTGCTTGGCAGCTGGCTCATCGCGATCCAAATGCGCTCTGACTGCTCGTGTGACCATGCCTTCTGCATGGCTTGCCATGATGAGTAGCTTTTCCTTGAATTGAGATAGGTTGTGAGCGGACTCCATATGCTCTATAGACAATGCATGTTAAGCTAGTGAGATTTTCTGGTTAAGCTAAAAATAAAAAAGAGCCGAGATAATTCAGGCTCTTTTTCGTTTTTTTAGAAGGTGAAATTTAATAATGCTCGGGATAAGCCCGCATCCAGGCAGGCCAGTTGACCTTTATGCCGGTGTTAAATTCCCTGTGCCATTTTAATCTCCAAAGTTTTTTGATTGGAATGTGTTGTACGGAGTGATCCATAAAAACACCCTGAATACCTCCAGCATGTCGATCGAAGGCGAAGTGCATCATCTCTTTTCCTGCACCTTGCCAATCTCCATTGTAGTTGCCCGGACTTATTTTAGCGGAACCGCCGTGATAAGGTCCTCCACCACGCCACATAGTGTCTAGGAACATCGGAATATTATGAAGATCGTGCCCAGATGGGTCCATTGTTCTCCAATGCCAATTCATATTTCTGCTTTGTATGGTTCGAGGTGCGTTGTAAAGCCAATTGTTGTTGCCGTAGCTTGATCTGGTCGGGATACCGCTATCGGCTGAAATATGTCCATGTCTGTAGGAGGCATTGTAGCTGCCAAAAGGAGCGTATGGATCGTTTTTGTATTTTTGTGGTTTAATGAGTCGGTAACTTTCACCAGCGCCGCTTCGAGCCATGTTGGCAGCTGGGCAAAGAAGGATGTCCTGCTTGCGCCAAAATTTTTCTAGAGAAGCTACCCATTCACCACGAGCCCAGCCTACTTTTAACCCATTACTGAATTTACCGTCATTTTCGTCAGTGTAAAATTGCCAAACCAGTCCCCATTGCTTAAGATTGTTAATACAAACAGTCTGTACGCCTTTTTGTTTTGCTTTAGCTAAAGCGGGAAGCAGCATTCCTGCTAGTATTGCTATAATGGCAATGACGACTAGAAGCTCAATCAGTGTAAAGCCTCTTTCTCTGTTTTTGTTCATTTGTGTAATGCTTTATTGGTGGCTATCTCTTTTAGCTCTTTACTACTGCGTACAGATCGACATCGGCAAGTATAAAGTAGTTGTTTTTGTGATTTTATAGATCAATCATTTGGAAGTAAGTTTATGAATCGATTTCTTTTATTATTTTTATATCTAATATTGATAGCTTCTAATGTTGCTGAAGAAGCGAAGCCGGTGAAGGTTTTTATACTAGCTGGGCAATCTAACATGGAAGGTAAGGGGAAGATTGATCCATTACTTAATCACCAAATAAAAGCACCAGAGACCAAGGATTTTTTTGCGCATTTTCACAAGGGTGGAGAATATATTAAGCGTAATGATGTTTGGATTAACTACCTAGATCGTCGTGGTGATTTGACAGTTGGTTATGGCTCGCCGGGATGTATTGGGCTTGAGTTGCAGTTCGGTCATATTGTGGGTGATCACTATGAGGAACCAGTCTTATTGATCAAGACGGCTTGGGGAGGTAAGAGTATTGGTCGTGATTTTCGACCGCCTAGTTCTGGGGTTCCATCTAAGGAGGCGCTCGAGCAGCTTGTCGAAAACATGATTAAGCGAGATTATAACAACATAATTCGTAGCGAATGGAATAAAGCAAAACAAGATAATCCAAAAATCAGCCGAAAAGAGGTGGAGGCAAAAAGCAGTGCCTCTCTAGATGAAATTCGAAAGGCTAAGAATGACGAATACCGCAAGCAGGTAGTTAATAGTTATGGTCATTTTTATCGATTAATGATGACTGAAATTAAAACTACTCTCAGTGAAATCAAGTCGCGCTTTCCAGAATATGACGGGCGAGGCTACGAGATTGCTGGTTTTGTTTGGTTTCAAGGATGGAACGATATGTACGGAGATTTTCCCGGTGAGTACGCAAGAAATATGGAAAATCTTATACGTGATGTTCGTAAGGAACTCGGCGTGCCTGGCTTACCAGTTGCCATTGGTGTTATGGGGCAGAACGGATTCAAACCAGCCAAGGGTAATATGGCTATTGTGAAAAAGGCTCAGTTGTCGATGAATGATATCGCGGATTTTAAAGGCAATGTAAAAGCGATCCCAACAGATATTTATTGGGATAAACGTGCAGATGAAGCCTTTCCAACTTGGCGTGATAATTTACAAGAATGGGTTAAGATTGGGTCCGACTTTCCTTATCATTACCTGGGCAGCACGATTACCTTCACTCGGATTGGCCAAGCATTAGCTCAAACTGTGCTCGAACTTCGTGCTGAAAAATAAATGGATAACCGTTTATTTTTTCTATTGGTAAATTATTTTTTGGCCTTTGGGTTGGGTAGGTCTGTGATGCTACCTTCAAACAATTCTGCGGTAAGGCCAATCGACTCGTGAAGGGTGGGGTGGGCGTGAATAGTAAGTGCCAAGTCTTCGGCATTGCATCCCATCTCGATTGCGAGACCTATTTCTCCAAGTAGTTCACCTGCGTTAGATCCAACCACAGCCCCACCGATGACGCATTTTGAATCCTTGTCCCAAATAAGTTTAGTCATGCCATTACTGCAGTTGGATGCCAATGCTCGACCTGATGCTGCCCAAGGAAAGACCGAGACTTCGTAGTCGATTTCTTCTTCATTAGCTTCCTTTTCAGTTTTGCCAACCCATGCGACCTCAGGGTCGGTATAGGCTATGGATGGAATCGTTTTAGGTTCAAAGAAATGTTTTTTGCCAGCGATGACTTCCGCAGCGATATGTCCTTCATGAACACCTTTATGGGCAAGCATTGGTTGACCAACGATATCTCCCACAGCGTAAATGTGTGGGACATTTGTTCTAAGTTGTTTGTCGACCGTTATGAAGCCTTGATCGGTAACTTCAATGCCGGCTTTTTCGGCATCGATAAATTTGCCGTTGGGTGAACGGCCGATGGCGACTAGTACGGCATCATACTTATTTGTAATCGTGCTTCCATCCTTGGTTTCGAACGTAACTTCAATGCCTCTGTCCTTGGGCTCGACTGCAGTCACCTTGGTTTCCATTATATACTTATATATATCTTTGGTCGCCTTAGTGAATGTTTTAATTATGTCCTTATCAGCGGCAGGGATGACTTGGTCTAACATTTCGACGACTTCAACCTTAGATCCAAGCGCCTGATAAACCATACCCATTTCCAATCCGATAATGCCGCCTCCCATGAGAAGTAGGCGTTTTGGGATTTCCTTTAGTTCAAGTGCGTCAGTTGAATCCCAGATGCGAGGATCGTCGTGTGGAATAAAGGGAAGTTGAATAGGTTTCGATCCTGCAGCAATAATGGCATTTTCGAAAATCACACTACTGCCCCCTTTATTATCTTCGATTGATAGAGTGTTTGGTCCGGTAAACCTTCCATTACCGTTGATAATCTGACATTTGCGAAGTTTGGCCATTCCCCCAAGTCCGTTTGTTAGTTGGCCGATAACTTTTTCCTTCCACTCGCGTACTTTTGGTAAATCGATCTTTGGCTCTTCGAAATTGATGCCGTGACAGCTTAGGGCTTTGGCTTCTTTTATCACTTTGGCCACATGCAGTAATGCTTTTGAGGGGATACAGCCAACATTGAGGCAGACACCACCGAGTTTGGGATAGCGTTCGACAATTACTGTCTTTAGTCCAAGATCTGCTGCGCGAAATGCAGCTGAA
>Ga0115011_10001336_pt1 | contig 17876 bp, 17 predicted proteins | sample TroAtlMetagenome_2_FD_88705 | JGI IMG/M metagenome (GOLD analysis project Ga0115011, IMG submission 88705) | Marine eukaryotic phytoplankton communities from Atlantic Ocean - Tropical Atlantic ANT8 Metagenome | ecosystem: Environmental > Aquatic > Marine > Oceanic | place: Tropical Atlantic...
AGATGGGTCCGTACCCGCAAGGGTCAGATACATTGACCTTCGCCTTGGTAGTAAGTGCCAGTTGTCATGTGTTATGTGTAGTCCTCATGACAGTTCTTCTTGGGTAAAAGAATACAAACAGATATACCCTGAACTCAAAAACGAAAGACTACGTAACTCACAACTCTGGGAAAAAGATTCTGGTAAGTTGGCATGGTCTGGTGGATCATATGCTTGGCACAAATCAAATCCTGAGTTCTGGGATGACTTTTGGACACAGGTACCTACCTTACAACAACTGTATTGGGCAGGTGGTGAAGCACTGATTATGTCTGAGCACTACATGGTGCTTGAGAAAATAATCGAGATGGGCTATGCCAAAAACATTGAGTTGAGGTATAACTCAAATGGACTTGAATGGGAAGATCACCTGTTCGACCAGTGGAAAGAGTTTCGTAATGTCATCTTTCACTTTAGCGTAGACTCCTACGAAGATAAAAATCACTTCATACGTTATCCATCTGACTGGAATCAAGTTGTCACACAAATGGAGACACTTGACAACTACCCTCACGGCAACCTGAGACTTACCACTGCCACAACAATCATAGCACTCAACATTTTCTACCTACCAGATTTCATTGAGTGGAAACTCAGCAGACCTTGGAAACTACTTAACAAATATCCTGCTGGTGCAGGCATGATAGATTTACACCTTGCCTACTGGCCACCACAACTCAACTGCAAAGTACTCCCTAAATGGTTCAAGATAGAAGTCACTGAGAAGTATGAGGAGTTTTATCCTTGGCTAGAGAAGAACTGGCAGAAGTGCAATGGTGTTGAGGATTTATCATTTGCTGAGTGGCGTGAGTTACCGTATGGTATTAAAAGACTTGAAGGACTTGTTTCGTTTATGAATAGTGAAGACTGGTCAGAACGATTACCAGAAACTGCTGAGTGGTGTAGCACCATAGCCAGACGAAGGAAACTTGACTTTCTAAATATATTTCCTGATCTTGAATGGCTACAATGGTATGCTTAATATAGAAGACCAATCTAATCGTTATCAAATTATATGGGACCTCGGACGCAGGTGTTCGTATGCCTGTTCCTATTGCCCTCCCCACAGAAACAACAAGTGGTCACCCTTTATTGACTACAAGACTCTCTGCACCACAGTTGACAAAGTCGCTGAGTATGCTCTGATGTATGATCAGTTTCGCAGAAAACCTGCAATGAAGAAACTGAGTTTTACTGGAGGCGAGCCAACTGTCCATCCTGACTTCTTCAGATTCCTGAGGTATGTCAAAACCACCTACCCATTTTTCAGCAGAGGATTAACAACCAATGGTTGGTTTGGCAATGCGGTTCTTGATAAGGTTCTGGCACTTACTACTGGTGGCACTCTGTCATATCATTGTGAGTCAACTGACAAGCAGAAAAAGCAGGTCGTAGATAATGCGATTGTGTTAAGAGAAAAGTTCAAAGTAAATGTTATGTTTCACAAAGACTACTTCTGGGAATGCGCAGAAGTTTGTGAGACACTTGAGAAAAATAGTGTAGACTACGTCCCACGAATTATAGGAGATGATCACCCTGATGATAAGAAGTCGATTGAGTTGGGGTATACTCAGGTTTACACCGATGATCAAATGCAGTGGTTTAGAGACTACTGGAAAATGAAAGGACAAAATGTTACAGAATCAGGGAACACCCAAAGGGGACTCGGACGTCCCTGTTGTGGTGGACGATGCTTCAAGAAGGATGGTGTGGATAGTTATTTCCTTCCTGACACTAACTTTCTGGGTTGGAGTTGCATGGTTAATTGGTACTTCCTTTTTCTAAACTCAGAAGCAGATCGTGTATGGACTCACCAGACCTGTGGTGTAAACCTTGACGGGCAAGTTGCACCACTTGGTAAAATCAGTGAGTTTGATGATATACTTGACAAATTGGCAGATTCACTGTATACTAAGAAAGTGCCTATGATTACATGTCCGAAGACATTCTGTGGATGTGGAATGTGTATCACAAAATCCAAAGATAATATAACTGCCATGTTTAATCGTCATACGATTGACGATCTAGAGTATGAGAAAGTGACTCAGAAAACCAGTCACTGGTTGACTGACATAACTACAAAGAAAGTATTTCATGAACTGGACTCGACCATTCAGGATAGAGTTTGAGATAAGTTCTCTATGTAATGCTCTGTGCTCAGGTTGTCAAAGAACCATGATGGATAAGCAGGGCAAATATTATTACAAGGGAAACATTACCATCGATCAGATGACTGATTGGTTTGACGAGGTAAATCTAAAAGATGCCAAGATAAAACTGTGTGGTGTATTGGGTGACCCGATTGTCAATCCTGACTGCTACGACATCTGCTCTTATCTGATGCTTGAGAAGAAAGTCAAAAGCATTGAGATATCTACCAATGGTGGTTTAAGGACTGAGAAGTTTTGGACACAGATGGGCGAGTTGTCTGCTATGAGTGGCAACCGTATGTATATTCACTGGTCTATTGATGGCGTAACCAAAAATGATTACAGAGAAAACGTAGATCTTGGCAAGGTCTGGCAAAACTTTCATACGTATTACAATGCTGGTGGCAAATGTATTTGGCAGTACATCAACTTTGACTACAACAAAGACGAGATCCCTATCGCAAAAGACATAGCAGGTACGTTAGGTGTTGAGTTAAAGATTAGAGTTAGTTGGAGAAATACAGCAGATGCGGCAAAGTTCAAATCAACTGAGGCACTAAAAATAGATAGTGACAACTACGAGACTGTTGAGACTCGGGCACGCATGGGTGAGTATGAAGATGCAAACATCGTCTGCCGTCACAAGGTAGAGAATGAACTGTTCGTTACATCTGAGGGCAGAGTCTGGCCATGCTGTCACCTACAAGATGAGCAGGTGTCAGGAAAAACAGACATCCTGACAAAAGTAGGATTAGAAAATGATTTAAGAGAGACCAAGTTCTACGACATTATTCAGTCTGAGTGGTACAGAAGTACACTAGAGAAGTCCTGGGAAAAATCTCACCCTTTACACTTGCCACGTTGTTATCTATCATGTGGTGATTTCGCAAAAAGAAAAGTAATCAAATGACATTCTGTGCCGCACCCTTTGTACACATGGTACATAATCCTGATGGTCAGTACAGGACCTGCTGTATGTTTGAGAAACCAATGAAGGGTAAGTACAAAAACATACAGGAAGCATTTGACAGTGAAGAGAATGAGATTATTCGCAAAAGAATGCTGAGTGGGGAGAGACTGCCTGAGTGTCAGAAATGTGATTTTGACGAGAAACATAGAGGAAAGGTAGTTGTCTCATATCGAGGTCAGTTTAATGAAAGGTGGCCAAAACCTGATGGGAAAATACGGTCACTTGAAATTTCAACATCAAACATGTGCAACTTTAAGTGCATAACCTGTGATGGGCACTTCAGTAATCAGTTTGGAGTATTATTCAGGAATAGTCTGCCTGATCCTAAAGTCTATGAACATCTTGAGCATTTGAAAATACTTGGTGGAGAACCTTTCCTCGATAAACGAAATTATGAGATTATAGAACAAGCACCACGGGGGCAATGTGAGTTGCAGATTGTTACTAACGGGTCTATATACCCTCCCGAAAATATCGTAAAACTTCTGAATGAGTTCAAGAAAACTACAATCAACGTAAGCATAGATGGCATCGGAGAGGTAGGTGAGTTTGTCCGACCTGGGACAAAGTGGGAAAGAGTTGAAAGACATTTTAGGAAATGGGAAAAACAGAGAGACTACCCACGTTTCAATGTTCACCCTCACTTTGTTATTCACGCACTCAATGCTCCCTTCTTTGAGGATTTCCTTTCATGGGTTGGAATGCCCTGTCAGAGTTTATCGTGGGATATTTTAGTCAGTCCAAAACACCTAAACATATCTTATCTACCTGATCATATTAAAAGATACATACTTAATAAAAATCCTACACTCAGAGATAGCTTAAAAACTTTTATGGGATCAAACAAATATACCGTAAGACATTTTAATAAACTGGGAATGATCGCATTCAACGCACCTGTTATTATGGATGACTACATTGAAAAATTCTATGAGGGATAGTCCAGAAAGAGAATACACAGTTGATTGGTTGCAGTATGAAAGACAGCAACCCATGTACGATGAAAGCATTAACGATTTCTATGCCAGAATATTTCACCATAGTCCTGCGCATGCAGAGAAACTTGATATAGATTTTATTGTTACATTTGACGAATGGCTCAAGAGTCACACACTCAGTTACTTTACTGGTATGGATGCTTTCCCTGTCAGACATGTCATTCAGGGTGTGACACATTACATTGATGACCTCTACCAAAGTCTTGGATCTCTGCAAATTTTTGAGAATGACTACAAGTATCACTGGCGTCTCAACAACAATATTAAATATGCAACGATTGAAACTTTAGATCAAAGGGACGTGTTAATATCAATGCCGTTTCCTTACTATGGTGACATTCATCCTGGCATGTATACTATCCTTGATGTCTGTGCTGAAAGAGGAATCAATGTTCATGTTGACTCTGCTTGGATCAGTTGCATACGTGACATTGAGTTTGACTTTGATCATCCTGCCATTAAAAGTTTTGCTATTAGTTTGAGCAAAGGTGGCATCGGTGGAAATCGTATCGGTGTTAGATATTCACGTGAGGTGCCTGAGGGATCTATTACGATGCAAAATCTGTTTCACATGAATCAACAACCTTTGATGTGGATTGGCACCTGTTTTATGAGAGAGTTTGGTCCAGAGTATTTCTGGAAAAAGTACAGAGAAAAGTACGACAAAGTTTGTGCTGACTTCAAACTAACACCATCGAAGGCGATTCACCTTGCCATAAGTGACGGGAAACCTGTCGGTGTCAGATCATTGCTGAGAGCAATATGAAATGTATTCTGCCTTGGATTAACTTCGGTACAAACATATACGGACGACCGAGAGTTTGTGGTTACTCAGACATAGAGGCACAATGGAAGCATATGTTTGAGCAAAGAGGTTTACCATGGCCACCTACAAAAATAGAAGATACACCAAAAGAAATACTAGAGAGTGACTTTGCGAAAGAGTTCCAAGTTTGGAATGGCAAGTTGGAAAAGCATGGCGTCAAAGAACAGTGGAGCAATATCTACTTTCGGGAGATACGTGAGGCAATGCTTAGAGGTGAATGGGCACCGAACTGTAATCGGTGCAAGCATGTAGAAGAGTTAGGTGGGCAATCAAAACGTATGGATGAGAATCATATGTGGGACTTGCCGTATGAAGAGACAGAATACCCACGTCACATCGATGTCAGAACTGGCACAGTCTGCAACTTCAAATGTATTCATTGCAGTCCAAATGTTAGTTCACGTTGGGTTGAGGACAAGGATATTGCTATCAAGTATGGAACTGAGTATGTTGAAAATGACAATAGTTGGATCGCTCAAGAAAATGACTTTTGGAATAAACTTGACATTTCTCAAATAAAGAGGTATAATTTCCTAGGTGGAGAAAGTTTCTATAATAAAAGACACAACGAGTTTATCAAAAAACTGAATGAGAGTGAGTATGCCAAAGAAGTAGAAGTCGCATACGTCAGCAATGGTTCGTTTAAGTTTGAGAATATGGGCAACTTCAAAAAAGTGCGTCTGAGGTTGTCAGTTGATTGTGTTGAAGAGGCAGGTGAATATTTTAGATATGGGTTAAAGTGGAATGAGTGGTGTGAGAATATCAGATCCTTCCCAGAAAACTTTGATGTATCATTTCAGTGGACATGCAGTAATGTCAGCATGTTTTACTTGAAGGATACATATACCCTGTTACGCAAAGAGTTCCCCGATATAAGATTTCTGTTTGAGAATCATGTGACTGAACCTTATCACATGTCTGCTCAAAACCTGCCACGTAGAATCAAAGAAAAAATCCGTGATGAAATCGACTTCGAGATGGATCCATTCTACATCAACTACATGTTTGAGAAGGATGGATGGGATGGCAAGTTGATTCATTATTTGTATGATTTGGACAAGGCACGAAATACAAACTGGAGAAAAAGTCTGTGTGGTCTCGCGAAACAGTTGAGTGGATAGATGTTGAACTGACATCCTATTGTAACATCGACTGCCCAGGTTGTTTTCGGCAAGTCAAAAGGGATAAGGTAAATCATCTGCTCGATAAAGAAAGCATATCATTAGAGCAAATCAAAAAGTGGTTGACCAGAGAAAATTTTCCGAATGCTAAGTTGGTAAATTTTTGTGGGTCAATCGACGAACCTACCCTACATCCTCAGTTACTTGAGATTATAGATTACCTTGATGGTATAAATGTAAACATATCATCTAATGGATCTACCAAGACTGAAAAGTTTTGGAGTGAACTGGGTAAAAGAAAGATTTCTGTTTTCTTTGGCATAGACGGCATCGATCAAGAGTCACTTGAGAAATACCGTATCGGTTCCAACTTCAAAAAGGTCAAAGCAAACTGGCGTGCTTTTATTGAGGCAGGTGGCAAAGCAACATGGCAGTTTATTGTATTCGAACACAATGAGCACCTGATTGACCATGCTAAGTACATGGCTAAGATAGAAGGATTTGAAAATTTTAGATTGATATACTCTCACAGAGACGAGAACCAAGAATCTAAAACTTATCAACGTGAAGCAGAGTCAGAGATTGTATGCAAGTACGGTGTCCAGAAAAGAATCTTTATCAGTCATACTGGAGTCATGTTACCCTGTTGTTTTCTTAACTCAGAGTTTCTTCAATCTTTTGCTACAAGCGAATATCACACTGACTTTCAGCATCTGTTCCAGAGGACAGGTGGTGTGCTCAACAGCAATTTAAAATATGCTGAACCTGATGAGATAATGGAAGGGGATCTTTGGAAAAAGATAATCTCATCCTGGAGCAACAAACCAATACAGAGGTGTGAAACTACTTGCAGGCAGGCAAAGCAGGATGTATTTATGGAGGAGGCATTGTGAAATGTTTTTATGCATCTAGTGGACTAAACTACAAAAATGGTTGGGTGACTACTTGTCCTCGTCAGTCAGATATGTTGGGCATGCAAGCAACACCGAGCATGCTTTTCAGATCTAAAAAATTTCAGGAACTGAGAGATACACTTGACCGTGATGAATGGCCGAAGGGATGTCATCTGTGTCAAGAAAGTGAAGAGATCGGTCACCCTTCTATGCGTCAGGATCACAAGTGGGTCGACGAAAATCTGCGTCATGTTGAACTGAGATTTTCAAATGCCTGTAACATGGCATGCCTACACTGCTCAGAAGTTTTCTCGTCAGGTTGGGAGAAGGTGCTATCAGGATACAAGAGTGAGGTAGCAGAAACATTTGAACTTGAGAACCTGACAAGAAAGATGCATCGACACGGCAAGGGAGACAATCATAAAATGCAGATAAACATGAATGAAGTTGTTCTGATTTGTAGAGACCTGATCGACAACTTTCCTCACCTGCAAATGGTTGACTTCGCTGGTGGAGAAGTACTGTTTCAGAAACAGTTCTACCCCTGCCTTGAGATGCTAGCAGAACATCGGAATCGTCTCAAGATCAGTTTTCACACAAACTTTAATGCACCATTTGATGTCAGGGAACTGCATGCACACCTGTCACCATTCAAGTCTATTATGACAATCAGTCTTGACTGCAGTAAGGAAATGTATCCTTACTTTCGTGACGGTAACTGGGACAAAATGGAAAAGAATCTCAAACAGTTTAGGGAACTGCCTGAGATTGACTGTTACATTCAACCATCCTGTACTACGTCAGCATATCAGATGATGGACTTCGCTCAGATTTGGGATGACTTTTTGTCACTCGAACCTTTGGTTGATGGATACGATGCATCTATTGTGCAAACACCACGTTACCTTGATCCTGCTGTCATGATGCATGAGTGGGAGCATACGATTGAGGCAGGTATAAATATGGCTAAAGTTTATGCACGAGGCAATCGGAGTGCTACTAAGTGGATAAATTATATTTCAGATTACGTTCTAAATAAGAAGACACCTTACAATGACTACTACAGATTCTTACACTACATCTCTGAAACAGATACCCTCTTTGGCAAAGACTTTAATGATGCCTTCGACATCTTCAGATACGATCCAGAAGAAAAAGAACTCTATACTAACGATTGTAGATTATCGTGAACGAGAAGAGCAACTGTCTAAGTTGCGTGAGCAGATGGCAGAGATTGTCAAAGAACAACGTGCCACGAACTACGCCAAGGCAGGTAGATGGATAGAGAACAATCTCTCTGAAGCATACGTCAAGTCTCACCAAGATTCACTTTCTGATCAACAGTACGAGTCGAAGTTATGGATGGTAGAAGAGATAGCAAATCTTGGATCAAAGTTTGATTACACACAACCTTGCCACATAGAGGTTGTCGGTTCATGGTTTGGTTGGCCACTACTTGAGTACATCGACTTCGCCTTTCCCAACATAAAACAAATCGACTGCTATGACAAAGACGAACTATGTCATCCTGTCATGGCTCAATACAAAAATATGTTCGAACCTAAATATCCTGTACATCAGTTTGGTGATTGGTTTGCGAGATCTGATGTAAGAAGAAGGCACGTTATTATTAATACTTCGGGTGAGCATATGCCTTGGATTGCTCAGAGGAGAAACTTCTTTAAGGGAAATCCTCTGGTGATTGTCATGTCAAATGATTATTATGACGGGGAAGGACATACACACTGTGTCCCTGACATGATGGAACTTATGCGTCAGCAAGAACTCGGAGTAACCTATTACACTGGTACACGTTCTATGCAGACTTATAATCGTTTCATGGTGATCGGGAGGATGCATGCTGAGAGTACTAACTGATAAAGGTCTGAGAACCACAACAGTAAGTCAACTCAAGCAACATACAAATTTTAAAGGATGGATTTGTCAACCAAATCAATACGTAATTGACGTAGAGAAATGGACAGTCAGACAAACAGTTTGCGGTCACCCTGAAGAGCAATCGATTGGTGAGTTCAGTCCTATCAAAGAAACGATCTGCCCCTTCGACAACTGCTTCTGTGGTAATGACATTGAGATGAGGAAGGGTAAAACAAAAGACTTCCTCAAACTTTTGAAGCATGCACCTGATAGAGTTGTTCCCTACAAAGGCGAAAAGATTCTGGCCATTGACAATGAGAACAGAGTCAACGTCAACTTCTATACAGAGAAAAGGTGCAACTTCAGTTGCTCATACTGTGAACCTGAAAATCATACCTCAAAACAAATCATCGATATAGAAAAATACAAAGAGGCATGGCATATAATAAATCCTCGCAATGTATCAACCATAAATATATCTGGTGGTGAACCTACACTCAATAAAAACTACATCGACTTTGTGAAATGGTTGGAGGGAATCAACCCCTATGCACGCATATCAACCTCGACCAATGGCACGAAGTCTGCTGAGTATCTGAGTCATCTTAATACCTACTCACATTTGGCAATCAGTATTCACTTTGAGTTTATCACGGAGACATATGTAAAGAAAATGCATAGGTTTCTTGGCATGAGAGATGACAAGAAAAGTGTGAGACTGAAGTGCATGTTACATCCTGAGAAAATACAGCAAGTCAAAAATTTTATTACAGAGTTTCGAATATACAGAGACATCGATATGACAGTTACTCCATTGTGGACACCTGGCACAAAAGATATTATGACGTATGAGAGTGAAGCATGGAATATGGTAACGTAACGCAGGTACATTTTGAACCTACTCAGGGTTGTAATGCTTCATGCCCCATGTGTGACAGGAATGTAAATGGTGGCGAGGTCAATCATCACCTGACAAATGCATCATGGAGTTACACTGACTTTGTAAACTCAGTCGACCCTGAGTTTATAGAGCAGTTAGATTTCTTTTACTCATGTGGTAATCATGGTGACCCCATTCTGTGTAATGATCTTATCTACATCTACGAGTGGATGAAACGAATCAATCCAAGTCTCCGAATCTTGACAACTACAAATGGTGGCGCACGAAGCACTCAATGGTGGGATGATCTCGCAGGTCTGTCTGAAGTAAACTTCTCAGTTGATGGACTTGAGGATACCAATCACCTGTATCGTCAAGGTGTGAATTGGAAAAAGGTTGAGGAAAATATGGCAACCTTTTGTGATGCTGGTGGCATGGCCAAGTGGACTTTCCTTGTCTTTCGTCACAATGAGCATCAGGTTGAGGATGCGAGAAAGTGGTCGAAGGTTCTTGGTGTGAAGGATTTCATAGTAAAGAAGTCAGGCAGGTATATTAATACTGCAACACTGACTGAGAAAACAGGTCATCAGGCACAAAACAAAAAAGGTGAGAAGCAACAGTACCTTGAGCAACCTCTTGATGACAAATACAAAAACAAGGAACTGCCTAAGTTTGCCCGTATCGAAAAGACATATGGTAGTTTCGATAAATACCTTGAGGTGTGTGACATTGACTGCAAAGCACTCAAGAAAAAAGAAATCTATATTTCAGCAGAAGGTTATACGTTTCCCTGTTGCTGGCTAGCAGGTCAACCATACAAATGGTGGCGTAAACAAAAGGAAGGTGATGTACATGACCTTATCGGAGATTACGACCTGATTAATGTGAAGAAGACTCCACTCAAGCAAATCATAAAAGGTGGGTTCTTCAACAGAGTACAGGACTCCTGGACAAAGGATAGATTGAAAACCTGTGCACTTAAATGTAACTCTTATTATGATCCCTTCACGGCACAATGGCAGTAAAGTTTTCTCAGACTGATTTTACAAAGATACCTTGGAACGATATTGAAATGGTCGGGCAGTGGACAATGATCCACCGAGACCTGTTCAACGTATCATGGTTGCTTGGTAGATACTGCAACTACTCATGTAGTTACTGCTGGCCATATGCCAGTACAAAGAAAAAGGATTGGCGGTCAGAAGATATGGTTCTGCTGACCCTTGATGAAATCAAAAGGCAGGCACGACAACGTGGATTTAACTCATTTCATTTTTCATTTTCTGGAGGAGAACCTACTGTAGTTCCTACTCTTGTGCCACTTCTTGACAGTCTGCGTGATGACATTCAAAACTGCAACTGGGTCTCAACCCACCTCACCTCCAACATCTCAAGAAAACTCGACTGGTGGAAACAATACGTAGAGGTCACTAAGGACTTCCATCGAGTTTCTATTACTGCATCATACCACAAAGAGCATGTGAATGATGAAAGGAAAAGGTCTGACTTTGCCACGAAACTTGAATACCTTCAGTCACAGGATGTGCAGGTTACAATCAACTCGGTTATGGTGCCAGAAAGGTTTGATGAACTGTGGGAGGATGCTAACTATTTCCATGAGCGAGGCATCAACGTCACTCTGAAACCACAGTCAGATCCCACAGCAAGTTTTGTAGTTGATGGTTACACTGAGGAAATGATGAAAATTTTACACAATGGTTTACCTCAGCAAGATTTTACTGAGAGAAAGAGAGAAGTTGTCAGACCTCAGTCGAAGTTTCCACGTATGCATGCTATCAATGGTCAGCACTATCAGATTGAAATGAAAGACAAACACGGGGAAACGTGGAGACTTGATCAGGCAGAGAGGTTCAACTCATTCGGTTTCAACCGATTCAAGGGATGGGAGTGCTCATCAGGTTACCGTAGTATCATCATACGTGAACCTGACGGCAGTATTAAGAGAAGTTACAGTTGCTCAGACAAACCTTTAGGCTATATCGACAAAGGATTTAGTTTATTTGACTCACCGATGCCCTGTGTCACTGAAACCTGCGTGTCAAGTGCTGACTCCAAAATACCCAAGAGGCAACCCTCAAGCGAAGCCAAACTGTGGTCTATCTGAATACATTGAAGTGGGGAGACAAATACGATTCCCACTACGTAAATCGACTATATACTTTACTTTGCAAGAACCTTGATGTACCCTTTGTCCTGAGAGTTTGGACAGATGATGTAAAAGGTATTACCAATGAGTGTGAGTACAGAGATATACGTGACCTACGTCCGTATAATACTGATCGAGTATTTACTTACGAGAAACTCATGCTGATTAATTTTGATGAGGCAGATGTCAATGGTTGGCTAGACTTGGATATTCATATCAATGAGAACATCACCAAGTTGGTTGAGCGACCACATCCCAACATCACATTTATCTGGAACTATTGGAACTCCTTCGAGGACATGAGTCTCAAACCATACGGTAAAGGTTCGTCTTGTCATGTTAATAGTTCATTTGTATTTTGGGATAAGGGTAAGGCATCATGGTTACGCGAGTACACGCAGATAAACTGGGATAAGATTGCTTGGACTTACAAGAGTTTAGACAAGTATCTTTTTTACCAGCATGCTAGAAATGATAGGTTGAGTTTTTGGGGCGAGGGACTTTTCTCCAACTACAATGTCAATGGACTGAGTGGACTTGTAACTCTTTTTAATACTTCTCACTTGTATACTAATAAAATACATAATGTCAAAAAACACTTCGAACTCCACGAAACAGATTTATTCATGGCTGTCTAAGCACGACGAACTGACCTTCGTTGCTTGTACTGACTTTGAGATGATACACCAACTTGAGTGTATGGGTGTAGAAGTATGGAACTACAACTATGATATAAAATACAGAGACGCAGAGAATGTAATATGCAAGGATGCAATATTCGATGACGTAGAGTTCCACGGGTGCGTAGTTAATTGGAACTGTGAGAAAACATACCCCGTAGGAAAAATCCATAGTGGTGAGTTTATCCTCAGAGGAGATAATCAAAATCACAATGGTGACTGCAATCCTATCAGCAACTTCGAACAACTAATAACTCAGAATGAACTGAGCGAAGTTTACGACAAGTACCAAGAAGGTACACACACTTATGTTTATGGACGGACATGACGACTGTTGTAATGGTATGCACTGGAGACAAGTACCCGAGAAGTGCTGTCTCAAATATAGAATATCAACTGCACAATGCAGGATTTTCTTATGATAGAACACATGTGATTACACAAGGTGAGGGATCAGTTTACGACAAACTGCAAATGTTTGAGCAGTGCACAAAAGACGAGCACTATGTATACTTTGACCTTGACTTAGTAATCATGAAAAACGTAGACTTGGTTCGTGATGACTTTACCTTGTTATACGCATGGTGGATAGCACCTTATCATACACCACTTAACTCATCTGTAATGGCATGGCGTGGTGACAAGAGTTACATAGCCAAAAACTTTAGAAGAGAGAAATACGACAAGGGTATAGATGAGTACTTCTTTAGAGAATGCACGTATAGAATATATGATCGAATCGCCTGGTCATGGGCATGGGATGAGAGGGAGCATGACTTTCCTATCTGTCTTTTTAACCACGATGTAGAAATACCTGAATGGACTACAAAATATATGCTGTAAGAGTTGGTGACAAATACGGTGAGCACTACGAGAGGGCACTGCCATTTGTTGATCATTGGATTCGACATGAAGAACCTGGCGTCAGACTTCAATGGAACAAACTCAGAGTATTTGAAGGTGAGAAGTGTCCTGTAATTCTCATAGACATTGACCTGACTTTCATGAATGATTACCAGGATCTGTTTTCACTGCCTGTAGAACGTGGTGAGTTTCTGACAACAAAAAACTGGTGGGGACAAGATAATCCTGTAACAATGAAATATAAAATTGCTGGTGGATTTTACAAGTTCTGGCCAGAGGATACAGAATATATACTCGACATATTCCATGAAGATCCTTTACGTTGGCAAAACCATTACATTGAGAATGGTACTACTGTCGGACCAGTTAACGGGGAAATGAATTTTGTTGAGGACTGCGTCAGGGGCAGGATTGGGAACAACCCTCTTAAGATGAAGTTTGTTCCTGATGCGTGGCATACAAAGTGGAAGAATGAACCATCCAAAGAATATATGTATCGTATGAGTAAACTATACGATAATGATTATCTGTGGTTAGGCGACTTCCACCCTGATATAAAACTCGTACACTATGCTATGGAAGATGCCATAACAGAATGATACATACTGATAATCTCTGTTACTTTATCAGATCTTCTAATCTTTGACTTAGTTTCTTTGTCGGCATTCTGAATCTCTGGTTTCTCAAACATATCCAGTTTGAGTTTGAAGATCTCTTCACTCGAAGCATTCTCAAGTCTGTCAAGTTCTATTACTGTTCTTTCGACTTCCTTAACTACTTCCTGCTTTGAGATAGATTCTTTATTGTTCTCACGCCACTGATGAAACTCTTCCATATCTACGAAAAACTCATCTTCTCTGTCTCTCCACTCTCGTGTTGACTTTGTAATCATGAGTTCGAGTTTCTCGTCACTCCCATTCCCCCAATATTCGTCATTCACTATTTCTTTATATGACTCAGATGCAGGATCACAGATAAACATTTCATGCTCCCATTCGTCATACTCATTCGGACGAATGGTTTCAACTGTGCTTGGTCTCTCTAGGAGTTTGTCTTCTTCAGGATTAGAAATCCAGATTATCCATCTTGGTGTTCTCTTCATATTAACTTAAAGTAATAGGTTGTTATATTACTAGTACCACCACTTGGTGTTCTTGTTGATATATAGTTTGGGTCAGTATAGACTTGACTTGTTGAACTGCCTTCTTGTCTTTTGTCTATCATACTGCCACGATTAATTCCATTGTTTGTCGTACTTACCTCATACTGCAGTTTACTTGCACCTGACTGTGCACGTCTCAAATAAGGGAGCAAAACATTTTGTATCAGTGTACTACTTACACTAATATCCTGTGGGTGAAATCCTACACTCCCTGTTGTGTGCCACCTATGTGATGACGGAAAAGAAGGTGCGTATGGTGAAGGATCAGTCAAGTTTCGTTTCAAATACAATCTGTAAAGTGTTGAACCTGCAGAGTATGTTGTATCAGTATATAATAATCCCTTATCAGTCCAAGTTCCTGCACTCAAATGGTTCGGTGCTGCTGTGGCAATGTAATAAGTTCCAATGCCATGCCCTGTTCTCATTTCAGAAATCGTATCGGTTACGATTGTATCTAAAAAATCTTGCTCAGCAGATGCATAGGCAAACTCATACCCTGTGCCAGTATAGTACAAGAATGAATTGTCTGTCTTTGTTTGATCTGTTGGTTCTGAAGTGCTATCAAGATTCTGTTGGAATCTTATGGTAGAAATAGTAGATACTGTAGTTGAGGGATATGCTGGATAGTCTTCTGCGTCACTACCACCAGCAGTATTAGAATTGGATTGCTGGTTTCTTCTGGTATCAATTACACCACCACCTCCAGGATTAAAAATATCTGTTTTGCCTGTACCTGTGGCAACAGCACCACATGAACCAATACCACCTGAGTTCAGGTAGTCTCCATATGCTACTGCTAAGTTATACCTTAACGCACCTACTTCATCATTTGTCCACTCTTGAAATGCGTCGTTGGTATAATTCCATTTGATCGGTCGTCTATAAGCCATTTATATAATTCGGTTACCTGACGCATCAAAAACCCCGAACTCAATCCAAGTCGTTGCTCCATTTCCGTCAGTACATTGTAAAATTTTGTTTGCACCTGCACTTGTACCAGGACGGATCCTTACCACGTCATCAGCATCATCACCAATATCGATTCTTGGACTATTCAAAACAATGGAAGTATCAGTCATCTGGAGATTGGAAGTACCAGTATCCATATCTATCTGAGTTGTTCCAGTCACAACAAGACTGCCTGAAGTCCCAATTACCTCTGGTACAGTAATAGATGTAGTGACTCCGAGAGTCGAACCCATTGTAACAGCACCATCAACATTCATTGTATCGTTGTGCTCTGAGTGACCATCAACATCAAGTTCAGCATTCAGTGTCACGTCACCATCTACATCTAACGTACTATTTAGCGTGGTTGCACCATCGACATCTAAGGTTGAGTTAAAGGTTACACCACCATCTGTGTTCAGAGTAGAGTCAAAATCAACTGCACCATTTACAGTAAACGTATCGTTGAATACAACTACACCTGTAACATTGGCAGTACCCTTGACTTTGAACTTGGCATCAGGTGCATTTGACTTGTGAGCAGTATCAGTGATGTCATATGTATCACCGATGTATACGTTACCTGAAGCACTTACCGAACCCTTATCGATTGTCATTATATGGTTTGAGTTCGAGACAAAAACCATATCATTTTCAGTATGTGCCGCATCAGAAGTTACGTTGGCCGCATCAGCAGTTGCACCATACGGGTTGATAAAGGTATCGCCACCATTTTGTATGTCTGATAGAACACCTAAACCTGCCCAAGTTGTACCATCACTAAGAACTGCCTCAAAAGCATTTATGTCAGTATTGAATCTGATTGAACCAGTTCTGTACCCTGTGCCAGTATCAGCAGGTCTCTGTGCAGTTGTACCGATTGGCATTCTAACTACACTGTTGGCACTTGTATGTAAGGAAATCCAACTGTTTGCCGAAATCATCATTTCTTCTGATCCGTCTGTAACGAAAGTCATATCATTCAGAACATGACTTGCCGCATTTACTACAGAAGTTGCATTACCTGGGTCTCCATATGGATTAATGAATGTGTCACTACCATCAGCAGAGTCAACAAGACCACCTGTGCCTGACCAAGTCGTTCCGTCATTCAGAACAACTTCCATCGCATTGGAGTCCATGTTGAATCTTAAAGAACCTGCGTCGTAACCACCTGCTACGTTTGTAGGTCTTTCTGCTGTGGTACCTCGGGGAATTTGCAGGACGCCATTAGACGTAAATGCTGCCCAACCTGTTGAGTCGATAAAAAGTCTCTTATTCCCCGCAATAGTAACAATTACATCGTCCAGAGTATGGACAGCATTTCCCTGTATCCCTACATGAGTTCCACCTGGGTCATGTGAAAAGGGATCTGAATCGTTGCCATATACACTTAGAAATGTATTATTACCAGAACCTGAGCCAGTATCAACTGTGCCAGATCCCAAAGGCATAAATCTTAAATTATCTGTACTCGAGTCATCAGCAAACACACCTTCATATACATTCAACTCAGTATTGAATCGAATCATACCGACCTGCATACCATCACCCTGTGAGTCGAGTGGGTTTGTGGTATCAGATCCTGTGTCAAGTGATGGGAAACGAGGTTGCTGTGCCGTAGTACCTTTTGGAATTACAACACCAGCATTAGATGTAAAATGTGCATAACCAAGAGCATCAATAAAGAATCGTTCTTCGCCATTGGTTACAAAAACAATATCGTTAGTTGTATGACCAGGAGCAGATGTAACTGCTGTTGGTGTCTGATGGTTACCGTAGACGTTTATGAAAGTATCGGATTGATCATCAGAGTCAATCATTGAGTGGAAAAGTGCCCAGTGTTTTGTAGCACCACCACCTGCACCAGTCATAACTGTTTCGAGACAGTTCAATTCTGAGTTGTATCGTAATGAACCTTTGTAATCTTCTATGTAATCATTTGAACCAGAACCTGCACCGAGACTTTGTGATGGACGTTGATCATTGTTACCAACAGGAAGTCCGAAAGCACCAGTATTATCTACTCTCATATTATCTGAGAATCTGAAGTACTGATCAGTATCAGTCCAAGTCAAACTATGCTCTGTGTTACCAGCAATCATTACGCCACCACCTGATACTGCGGCATCAGTTTGTGGACCTGCCCAAGAAACTGTTGGCGAGAATGTGCCGACGATGGTACCTATAGCAGTACCATCTACATTCTCAATCGTAAACTCATATATGTCGTGAACTGCTTCTACAACATAAAGTCCTTCAGGTGTATTCTGAATATCATTGATATTTGTAACCCAAAC
>Ga0115011_10001341_pt1 | contig 17806 bp, 13 predicted proteins | sample TroAtlMetagenome_2_FD_88705 | JGI IMG/M metagenome (GOLD analysis project Ga0115011, IMG submission 88705) | Marine eukaryotic phytoplankton communities from Atlantic Ocean - Tropical Atlantic ANT8 Metagenome | ecosystem: Environmental > Aquatic > Marine > Oceanic | place: Tropical Atlantic...
AAGCCGGTGCCGAGGTAGATGACGGCGTCGACTGGGATTTGTTTTTCACGAAAGGTGTCGAGGATGCCGACCATCTGCGCGTCATCTTCCAAGGTCCGGTGCGATTGCATGTAACCCATCGCCCAACGAGGTGGCAGGACGGCCGGTCCCGAGATTACTGAGACGTCTTTCATGAATGTGGCCGGTTCGCGCGCATCAAAGACAAACACGTCATAGACGTCCGTTTTCCAACCGGCTGGAGGTAAGCCGATCCGACCCTGTCGCTGCTGCCGACGAGAAATCACCGTGCCCGGTTCAATAGGAACGGCGGGTGTAAAGGTTCCGGTTTCTTTGGAAGTCAGATCAATGTCGCCCCACGGCGTGGCAACAAACAATCCCCAGCCGCCCGTGCCAGCGAGCAGTGCCACGGGATTTCGTGAGCCATAGGCCATGGTGTCATAGCGAGGTTGCAGAACGTGAGACCGACCTCGTCGATCGAACTCAACTTTATCGTCCTGCCACTCGCCGCTCTGCTTCGGGCCGCCTTCACCCAGACCCAGAACCGGGTGACCATCCAGGGCGAAGGACATTTTTCCATCAGGCGCAAAGGTGATCTTCTGCACGGGCTTGTTGTCCAACGTGGTGACCAGCACGGTGAGTGGCTTTGCTGTCACCTTGACGGTTAAAGGGCCCACCTTTGCTGTGCGTGGTTTAAAGGGCGAATCGATTTTCCGCAGCGTGATGACCGGCTCGGGATATTCACGCTCAATCAAAGCAGGTGTATAAGAAGACTCCTGTTTGGAGTCGATCGGCCGAATGGTGACGCGAACCGCCGCCTCACCAGCGGCACGGATATCGAGCCGCGCCCCGGCAAGGCTGAAGGGCGTCGCCTTCCACTTCCGGTCAATACCGCGAAACTGTGCCACCGATTCGGTAGGCGCCTTGGCGGCGCTGTTTTTCAGGTTTCCGTCAAGTTTCCACCAGCTGACGATGCCGTCGACGGTGGCCTTTCCATCAACTTGGGCCATCGTCTTGATTTCGCCCGCGGACAAGGCGCGGTTGTAAACTCGGACATCGTCGATGCCGCCCTTGAAAAACTCACGAGTCCCGAGATCCGAGCCGATATACGCCGGGGCTTCACCCAGCGTATCAATCGTTCCAGTGGCCGTCTTGACACCAATTTCCCGACCGTCTGCGTAGAATCTTATCGTCTCGCCGTCAAACGTCACGCTGACCAAGTGCCATTTCCCGTCGAGCAACCTGGCTGGCTCAAGCGGAACGCCATGTTCGACGTACTTCCCGCCGATCCCCAAGCCGATACAGAGACTGTGCTTCTTCTCGTACTCGCCAATCGCCATGAGAGCTCGGGCGTTCCCATCCTCTTTCCTGTAAATCTGCTGCCACGCCCAGCCGCCTTTGCCGACTCTTTCCGGTTTGATCCACGCGGAGATCGTGATCGCCTTGTCCGGTTTGAGTCCGGCGTAGTGCGGGATTTTGACGGTGTGCGAACTACCGTCGAGGATCAACGCCTTGCCGAGTTTGCCCTCAGCGTACTCCGCCGCTGCCGCCGTATCGATGACTGCAAAGAAAAGAAAGAGAAGCCACGAGAAGACCGCTACGTTTGGTTTCAGGGTGTTCATGGTATTACCTCGGATGGGAATGAATTTTTAATCAGGTGGTCGCCTGGAGTCCGCCAAGATCGTTTCCATACCGGTGCATGGTTTCAGTCACTGACTGCTCTCTCGTCCAACGAGTCAATTCCAGTCGTCCCGATGCGCTCATTGGGGCATCGATCCAGTTGAGGCCTGCTTCGTAGGACGCTTCCAGAACGACGTCGGCCGGGGGGCCATTCACGGTGCGGATAAATTCGTTGGCCCTCGCAAGTCGTGGAAGCCGGGCAGCAAAGTCCTCGTTGCTCTCTTCACTGGCGCGGCTGATCGTCAGGGGGGTGCCGGTGACTTGCGCAGCCAGGCGGGCGAGGGTTTCGCTGTGCTCATCCTTGTCTGCGAGACGAAGGATCACTCCCTGGCTTGAGCGGTAGCGGAAGACATTGCTCTCACAGCGGAGATCAGTGGGGTCGTGCCCGATATGGAAGTGCAAGTTCCACGCCTCTTGATAGTCCTGCCTGGCGTGATCGACTGATACAGGTTCGAGGTCAGTGCAGGTCCGGAAGAGGTTAACGTAGTTGGGTCCGCCGGCCTTGGCGCCGGGCCCGATGCTGCTCTTCTTCCATCCCCCGAAGGGTTGGCGTTGAACGATGGCTCCGGTGATACCACGGTTGATGTAGAGGTTTCCGGCCTGCACCTTCGCCTTCCACTGCGCGATTTCCGTTTCGTCGAGAGAGTGAATTCCTGCGGTGAGCCCATAGTCGACCTCGTTTTGCATGGCCACCGCCTCGTCGAGGTCGACGGCCCGCATCAGGCCCAGAACTGGGCCGAAGCACTCGTTCATATGGAACCAAGAGCCCCGCTTCACACCGAGCTTGATCCCCGGCGACCAGAGAAGGGGGTCCGCCTCGGAAACCTTCGGCTCAAGCAGCCATTCCTCACCCTCGTCCAATTGCGTGAGGGCCCGCCTCAGTTTCTCGTCCGGCTCGAGAATAACTGGGGTCACGATGCTGGCGGGATCGTTCGCCGAACCGACCCTCAGACTGGCCGCGGCATCGCGCAGCTGCCGCCGGAAGATCGGATCGTCGTAGACCTCGGCCTCGAGGATGCCAAGGCTGGCGGCCGAGCACTTCTGGCCGGAGTGGCCGAAGGCAGATTTCACCAGGTCCTTGGCGGCAAGCTCAGTGTCGGCGAGGGCAGAAATCACGAGTGCGTTTTTACCGCTCGTCTCGGCAAAGAGCCTCAGCGATGGCCGCCAGCTCTGGAACATCCGCGCGGTTTCGTAGGCACCCGTCAGGATGACTGCATCGGTGCGATCGTCATCAATCAGGGCCCGGCCCGCATTGCGGTTGGACGGAAGTGCAAAGTGCAATACCTCTTTGGGTACTCCGGCCTCCCAAAGTTTCTGGGCGAGCCACCAGCCGATACGGGCGCTCTTCGAAGCCGGTTTCAGGATCACGGTGTTCCCAGCCATGAGGGCGCCAACGACTCCGCCGCAAGGAATCGCAAAGGGGAAATTCCATGGGGGAGTGACCACCACGGTGCCGAGCGGTTCGGCGTGCACTCCTTGCGGATCCATGCCGGTTTCGGCATAGTAGCGGCAGAAGTCGATTGCTTCCGAGACCTCGGTGTCGGCCTCAGAAATAGCCTTCTTGCCTTCCTCGCAGAGGAGGGCGATTGATTCGAAACGTGTGGCGGCGATCTGGTCTCCGCAGGCCTGCAGGATCTCGGCTCTCTTGGTGGCCCCGGCAACCTTCCAGTCGTCTTGACTGGCCTTGGCGGCAGCGAGTGTCTGGTCAACAGCACTGGCGTCCGCCCTTGGCGGTATCACGGAGGAGACCTCGGCGGCTGCGAGCGACGTATGATGGCGCACCTGAGTCCAATCGCTGTCGGGTTCGTTGTAGAATCCTTTTCCCTGGGGTTTCGGTAAGGCGAGGCGGCGTGGGGTGGCGTCCACTTCGTGGCGATGTTGCCATGCCGACAGGAAGCATTCTTTCTGCTCTTCCCATTCCGCACTTCCCGGCTGAAGCGAGAACAGGCTGGCAAGAAAGTTTCCTGGTGAGGTGTTCTCGTCGAGACGGCGAATCAGGTAGGCGAGGGCGCTGCCGAAGTCCGCGTCATTTACGATGGGAGCGTAGACGAGTAGATCGCCTGCCTTCTCTTTCACCGCGCGGGACTGAGGCGCGGCCATGCCCTCCAGCATCTCGATCTCGACGGCCTCCTCCACGCCATTCCTGCTGCGGAGCACTAAGGCGAGGGCTATGTCGAAGAGGTTATGGCTGGCGACTCCAATACGGACCGCCTTCGTGTTCTCCGGCTGACAGGCAAATTCCAGCATACGCCGGAATCCAGCATCTGTGTCATGCTTACTGCGGTGAGGCGCCGGGTTCCAGTCGTGCAGCTCGGCCTCGACGATCTCCATGGCGAGGTTGGCTCCTTTCACGATGCGTACCTTAATGCGCTCGCCGCCCGCTGCTACGCGGTTCTGCGCCCAGACTGTGAGTTCCTGCTGCACGGTGATCGAATCGGGAAGGTAGGCTTGCAGGACCAGCCCGGCAGAGAGTTTCTTGAATTCCGGTTCGTCGAGGACCTCGCGGAAAGCAGCTACGGTCAAAGCGAGGTCGCGATACTCCTCCATGTCGAGATTCACGAATTTTCTCTCAGGAAGAGCGGCTCTGTAGAGCAGGCGAAGGCGTTCCTTGATGGCCTCCAGAGTGGCCTCTGGCGCAACGAGATTGATTTGGCTGAAGATCGCGGAAATCTTGACCGAGACGTAGCCGACATCGGGGCGATCCAGGAGAGAGAGCAAGGACTTAAGCCGCTTCGCGGCTTCTTCTTCTCCGAGCACGGCTTCGCCAAGCTGGTTCAAATTCAGCTCGACGCCGTCCCGGCGGCGAGTGGCAAGGTGGGCGGTGAGGTTGGGTTCCTCGGCGGAAAGGATGACGTCGCGGGCCTCACCGCGCAGGCGCTTGCACACCAAGGTCATCACTGTGGTGGGGAGGTATTTGGAAGCTGCAGCACCGACTCGCAGTTGCAGCCGGTCCCAGAATCCAAAGCCCTCGCTAATGCCGACTTGCTTCAAAATAGATCGCCACCCTTTAGCGGTTCGTTTAGCCGTGCTACTCCGAAAAAGCCGATCGGTCATGAGCATACTAAGGAACTTGGCCCTTGAGCTTTGCACAAGTTGCCCCACTCGCGTCATCTGCGCAGTCTCGGCTGGAGTGGTGATGCGCAGGGATTCTGCCAACAAGGACTCGGCCAGAGCCACCGCCTCATCGGCCACGGTGTCGTCACAGGCAGGGGCTACTGGTGTGGAAGGATCCGGGAGATCAGATTGCATCTTTGGTTCATGCTAGACTCTTGCTCCACGCCTGTCTTTGGTATTTTCTTGATTGGTCGTGCCGAAAAAACACAAAAGTGGGGTTGTCCCGGAGAAATGCTCTCGGCCCAGCGCTCACGAGATCCTTCTGGCCGAGGCCCCCGGCGTGGAGGCTATGGAGAAGTTGTTCCAGCGCCTCGATGGCATCCTGTTCTGCATTAAGGATCGTGAGGGGTGCTACCTCTCCGCTAACGACGCCTTCCTTCGTCGCGCCCGGGTGGAAGACCCGCGTGATCTCATCGGCCGGACCGCCAAGGAGTTTTTTCCCCCGCTCCTAGCGGCAGGTTATGAGCAGCAGGATACTGGGGTGACGTTGCGCGGGGAGGAGACGCGCGATCGTCTCGAGATGATCACCAATTCCGATGGCGGTGTCGGTTGGTATCTCTCTGATAAGATTCCTATTCGGAATCGGGATGGAGATGTCATTGGGATTGCCGGAATGTCTCGGGACCTCCGCTCATCGTCGGACAATGATCCCCGCTACGCGAAGCTCGCAAGCGTGATCGACCATATGCGTAAGCACTACGATGAGCCCCTGCGGATCGGGCAATTGGTTGCGCAGACAGATCTCTCTCTCAGCAGTTTTGAACGCCTTATGCGTTCGCTCCTGAAGGTGTCCCCCCGGCAATTCCTGACCCGGATCCGGGTGGAGGCGGCTACCGGGCGGCTGCGGGATACTGATGACCCTCTTGGTGAGATCGCTCTTGATTGCGGGTTTTGCGATCAATCGACCTTTTGTCGGCAGTTCAAGGCGATCGCCGGCATGACCGCGAGCGATTACCGGAAGCTTTCCCGGCTTTGAGCCGCAGGCGAGCCGTGGCACATTGAGCACTTTTGTGTCTATGTATGTATTACCTCAGAACCTAACCTTCACAATGGCCCAGTTTAAGGGGGCCAGATCACAAGTTTTACGATACGCAGCTTAGCCCAGTTCGCGGGCGAGAACCTCGACGATTCGCTGTCCTGCCTTGCCGTCCCACATCTTCGGGATTCCGCCCGTTTTCCATTTTCCGGCACCTAATCGCTCGAGGTAGGGAGAAAGCTTGGAGGGGTTGGTGCCTACCAATTCATTGGTTCCGATCGTGATGGTCTCAGGCCGCTCCGTCGAATCGCGCAGCGTCATGCAGGGGATTCCCATCACGGTTGTTTCCTCGGTAATGCCTCCGGAGTCAGTGATGACTCCAAGGGCGTTCGAAACGAGATAATTGAACTCCAGATAGGGCAGGGGGGGCACTAGATGGAGGTTGCTGGCATCCACAGAGCCATTCTTCAGCGTTTTTCTTGTCCGTGGGTGGATGGGGAATACAATAGGCATTCCATTTGCCCCGGCGACGATAGCGTCCAGCATCGCGTTGAGCTGGGCCTTTTCATCGACGTTGGTGGGACGGTGGAGGGTAAGCACAAAAAACTGACCGTTCTCGAGATCCAGTTCTATCCAGCAGGAGGGCGGTTTGAAATGAGGGCGCTGCTTGAAGAGGGTGTCGATCATAGTGTTGCCCACAAAGAAAACTTTCTGCTGCGCGACTCCACATCGACAGAGCTCGGCGCTGGCTGTTTCGCTGGTGGTAAAGAAGAGATCCGTCAGGGCGTCTGTCGCCATGCGGTTGATCTCTTCTGGCATGCTGAGGTCCCCAGATCGGATCCCAGCTTCCACATGCGCGACCCGAACCCCCATCTTCTTCGCGGTGATCGCACAGGCCATCGTTGAGGTCACATCACCAACTACCAGGCACAGATCGCTAAGTCGATCAGTGAGAAGTTTTTCGTAAGCAATCATGATACCTCCGGTCTGCTCTGCCTCAGTTCCTCCTCCCACTCCAAAGTTGACCGCGGGCTCAGGAATTCTGAGCTGTTCGAAATAGGAGCCTGACATGGCTTTGTCATAATGCTGTCCGGTATGGATCAGACGATATGCGAGGCCGTCCGCTTCTGACATTGTTTCCAGTGCCTCAAGGATTGGCGCGACCTTCATAAAGTTGGGGCGTGCGCCGGCTACGATATCGATGAGTTTCATGAGTAATACTTCTCGGGCCGAGGCGGCTCCTCGCCCCGAGCGGTAAGCTGTTCGGTGTTCCTTGTTATATGAGCGACTCTGGCCCCCTGACTATCTCATCTTTCAGAGACGTGGCCGCTCCTGCGTCATCTTTCTCAATAAGCTTTCGTATCTCACCATCCACTTCGAACGGAATTGCTCTTCTCATTCTGAGATTGCCTCCGGGTAGCTACCAGAATCGCGCCCAGGCGATCGTGTTGATGTTTGCAGCTCTCTTCGCGTAGCTCCAGAGGATCAGATTCCATGACAGGGCAGAGACGACGGTGGCGATCGCTGCCCCGATGGCCCCGAGTAGAGGAATCAGAAGCAGATTCAGGACGATATTGATGAGGAGGGCGATCATGGTTGCGCGAAGAGACAGTTTCTCATGGCCCCCCATGTTGAGGAGCACTCCTGCCGGCCCAAAGAAGAGATTTACCCAGCCCGCGCCAAGAAGGATGAGCATAGGCACATATGCTTCTCCTAAGGCTGTCCCAAAAATAAGTTGCAGGAGAAACTTTCCTCCAACGACGAGGACGATTGGAATTGGAAGAACGAAAAGATTGAGCTTCTTGAGTTGCCTGTTGATGAGATCCTGAAGTTCAAGTGTTCGGCCGGTTTTCTGGTATCTCGCCATTACGGGGCCAAGGGCGGCATTCAGCGACTGCACGAGAATAGCCAGACCTCCTGCGGTGAGCCCGGAGATCCGGTAAAGAGCGACCTGCTGCTCCCCGGCACGGTCGGCAAGGAGCAGGATATCAAGATTTTGATTGATGGCCCAGACACCCGCACTAAGACCCATGATTCCTGCGGAAGCCTTCCAGCTCTTTCGAAGGGATGCCTCAGGAAGAGCGTTGGTGAGTGGGGGCTCGTTACGAGCTAATCTCCGAAGTATGCGTCTCGCAACGATCATTCCAAAGACGAGGGCCAGCGCGGTTCCGACCTGGCGAAGAAGGAGAATGGTGGTGGACCCCTGGTCTACTTCTGCCTGACAAAGGAGGACGGCAAGGAGGAGCAGAAAAGCAAGGGGTGCCAGCAGTTGATCGGTAATCTGCGACACAATTCTGCCGCCCATCGCCCGGACCTGGGAACCTCGCAGGTTGAGCAGGGCCATCAGCGGAATGAGGCAGAGGCCAAAAGCCAATTCATTGCTGGAGACCTCCACCCCGAAACCCATCCAGACGATGAGGAATCCAGACAGAATCCCGGCCGCAGAGAGCCATAAGATCGAGCGGGATGCCCAGCGAAAGAGTTGCTTGATGGCAGAAAAATTGCCTGCATCGTAATAGGTGACAGTTTCCCTGAGGAGTAGTTGAGGCAATCCAAATTGGGCTGGAATACTCAAGACCTGGGCAAGCGCGATGATGAAGAAATAGGCGCCAAGATTCCCGAGGTCCAACATCCGGGCAATCAGAGCGACGGTCAGGAACTGAATGGCTCCCTTGGCGAGACGCAGCAGGATTCCCCAGTGAATAACTCCGGAGAGGTTTGAGTCTTCTCTGGATTTGTTCATGCAGGAGATCTCACGTAATTGAAGCGGTCCAGATCATTCAGGGTAACGTAACCGGGATTCAATAACCTGTTGGATTCATGGAGCTGTTCCATGAATGCTTCTTCGAAACTCTCGCTGTAACCTTTCAGTCCTTTCGTAGACAATTGCTGTCGCTTCGGTGAGAGTAGGGCCGCTACTCTCGCGCTTTTGTCCCTCCAGCTCAGGTGGGAGTCGAAGACCTGAGCAAGGATTCTACGGGTCATGAACCTTTGCTCTTTCCCGCTCAGAAGAATTCTGCCTTTCGCCCGGGTTCGGGCGTTCACTACTGGTGCACGGAGAGGCAGATCAAGACCAGCGCATCCGAAAAGTTCAAAGATAGATTCAAGAGCAGCCTTCGGATTCTCAACTATTCCCTCATAGGGTATAATGTGAATCCGTGCAGGGTTATATCGGCTATGCAGCTCTCTCGCGAGAATTTGATAGGTTAGAACGGCAGGAGCCCATCCAATTTTCTCTTCGAGGAGTTGCCAGAACCCCTGGCGGGACAAGTTTGTAACAAAACCCTGTTTCAGGCATTCAATATGAAAGGACTCAAGCCATTTCGCCTGATGCCTGATCGTTACAAGAATCGTGACATCCACCACCGTTGGCAGAAGAGAGAAAAAGCGATCCAGCCTCTCAAATACAGGAGTAATTGTCGGTTGTAGGGAAGATCTCTTAAAGCCAAAAGGGTTCAGGAATGCCTCGGACGAAAAAATGATATAATCTTCCTTCGTGCCCGCAATTTCCCGCCTCGCGGCCACGGCCAGATCATCGTGTCCCAGCGCGGAATACAGGTGCGCGTTACGCCAGAGCCCTCTCTCGGACCACTTGACAGGGCAGGTCTTTCCCGTGAATCGACTGACATCGTTTTTATTAGCCAGAGGAAAAATATCTCTCTGGAGAAGGGTCGTTCCGGTTTTCGGAAGGCCGATATGCAATAGTAGTTTTCTCATCCTCAGTAGCTGGCTATGTTCCAGATCTCCTCGAAGTGGCCCCGGAGAGATTTGGGTGCAGACTGCGAATTGCCAAGCCTACGAGAATCGCAACCAGGATCATAAACTGCACCTTGAGGATAACGCCTACAAAGGTGTGAAGAAGGTAAATTATGGATGCGCACACTCCGGCGAAGACTACCTCTCTCTCGAAAGGAGGAAGGGCCTGGCGAAAACCCCGTGCCAGGCGTTTTCCGATACAGGCGAGCAGGCACAGGTAGCCGAGGAGGCCGAGAAGACCTGCGCGAGTGAGAACTTCCATGAAGTCATTGTGGGCACTGACGTCAAGTCTGGTCCCGAGATACTTCCCGGAGGATGAAGGAACGTGATTCTTGATTATGGCTCCGCAGAGTTGCTCGATCGCACTCCGCTCCGTGTAGACCTGCCAGTGGTCCTCCAGCAGGCCAATTCGGCCCGATCCAAGGTAACGGTAATCCTGACGCTCCTCCACCTTCCCGAAGTCCTGCAGGCGTTCTGAAACGATACCCGAATCGTTGATGAGAGTATCATAATTAAGTTTGGAAGCCAAGATGGAGGCTCCCCCCAGGATGAGGGCGATCTGGGTGGTTCGCAGTAGTATCTTGTTAGTAATCAGTCGGGGCAGGCTGGCGATCATCAGGCCTGCCGCCACAAGCATCGCAGAACGCTTCATAAGCAGGAGGATCATTATAAATAAACCCGTAATGGCGGCGGATTTTTTCCATGATCTGGTTCCGGCCAGGAAGGCGGCCAAGAAGGCAAGGGCCGTCATCGACAGAGCCGGGCTGCTTAGAATTGTACCAAGGTAAACAAGTCCGAGGTCATATGGAGACTCTCCATATTTCGTCAGAGTAAATACGATGACGGAAAGCAGGATGACCACACCGCATTGTTGCAGGGTCCTGATGGTGCGTATCATGTGGGCTGTCGTCACATGAGTGCAAAGAGTGAACAAGAGGACCACTAGCCATGCCGAAATTTTCACTGCTCCTTCGAGTAGGAGACTGTTTTCGAAGAGAACGAGGTTCAAGGTGGCCGGAAGAAATAGCTGAATGACAAGAAGTGCGGTAAGGACGGGAAGCCATCCCGTGAGCCGGTGCTTCATTCCCACGATCAGGCAGACGAAGACTATCAGGAAGAGGAGGTTGACGATGTTGAAGATCAGGTCACCCACGCCCTGTTGTAAATTCTCGGTCAAAAGGGATACCGTTTGGAACCAGAGATAAAAGCTCAGGACCTTTCTCTTGCGGTCTGTCATTGTTGTCCTCCTGTTCACTTTCTCCGGATATGGCGCTGCATCCTGTGTTGGTGTTGGAGCAGGAGGGGCACGGCGAGCAGGCGACCCAGGAAGGTTGGAAGAAGAGAGGCCCATTTCGTTAGAGTAGTCGAGCGGCCCACACCATGTCTGAAAAGGTCTTCTTCGAAGGGCCGGTCCCTCTTTTTTGTCAGCAGGCCCCGCAGGGCGTGGCCGGTGAGGTGCCTAGTGGCAGACTCAAGGACGGATTCGAGATGGTCTCCGCTGCAGTGTTGTGCGGTAGCGCGCAGGCTGTTCTCAAGGGCGGAGAATCGCAGTTTTTTTGGATACACATGAGTCAGGCTTTGTTTGTTATCATGATGGTAGAAAGCCAGTGGCTCAGGATCAAAAGATACCTTTACCCCATGGAGGGCGAGCCTATAGACGAGCTCTAGGTCTTCCCCGCTTCTCATCGAGGAGTCATACCCGCCTACTGCCTCAAAGACCTTTTTAGCGATCACGACCGTGGAACTGTTAAAGGGAATCCCTCGTTCAAGGACCTCGAAGAGTAGACCTGCTTCAACTCTTCTTCCCCAGCGCCTGATAGTTTTCCGAACATCGTAAAATCCAGACACATAGAGGTCATAATCAGTGGTGCGCATGGTCTTCGCCTGTTGCTCGAGCTTGTCATCTCGCCAAGAATCGTCGGCATCAAGAAATGCGATGAACTCTCCCTGGGCCTCCATGGCGCCTCTGTTGCGGCTTGCGGAAACACCAAGGTTCTGATCATTCTTCAGAAGGATCATTTCCGGAAATTCCGTCTCGATTAAGTTGCTACTGCAGTCCGAAGATCCGTCATCAACAACGATGGTTTGCAGGGGCTGAAAGGTCTGGTTCCGAACTGACTGAAGCGTCCGTCGAAGTAACTTTCCCGCATTGAAGCATGGGATTACCACCGAGATCGAAGGGTCCGTACTCATGCGAGGTTCCTCATCCTGTCTTGATGAACTGCAATAATCATCGGGTAGTTCTGGTCACTCAGCTCTTTCAATGAGTAGACTTGTGGGCTTCGAAGGAATCCAAGAAACCGGTGCCTGGGTCGGCCGACCCCGTAAAAATGATGGTAGCCCTGGTCCCTGAGCCATTCAAGAGTTGGGCTGGAGCCGTCTTCTACCTCGGATTGGTGTTGCTCAAATACGATGACCGGTTGCCCTCGTCTGATTGTTTCAATCCCTCCCTTTAATACCTTGAGTTCGTGGCCTTCGACATCGACTTTGATGATGCCTATCGCTTCCGCGGAAATGCCCTGGTCGTCGAGGCGTTCAAGGCAGACCTCGACTCCGGTCTGAGACTCGATGATGTTCGCAGCTCCTGTATTGCCGTAAGGAATAGTGAGATTACTCGTCATGGCACGATCAGATAGACCGACATCTCTTATCTCAACTGAATGGATGGAAGCTGTATTGAAGGACAAGAGAGGATGAAGTTTTTTATTTGGTTCATAGGCGATAACCTTGGGGAAATATTTGCCGAAGAAAACAGCATGGTTTCCGATATTCGCACCCACATCCACAGCAGTTTTCCCGAGGGTATCGGCATGAAATTTTCGAATCCACGCTAGTAGAGCCTCCAATTCATTTCGCTCGTAAAAGCCATTCAGAAAGATGGCATCTCCAATGGTATCGCCTGTAAGGACTGCCATCTGCCGGTGGGTGCCATTTTTCCGGCGACGGGAGAGAAGTCGTGTTGCCAGCCAGAGAGCCCCCCGGCGCCAGATCTGATCAAAAATACGAACCATGCTTATGCCTTTTCTTCAAATTTCTCAGGATGATCAAGAGAGAGGAGTTCTGCGATAAGCTCTGACATTGCTCTCAATTCTCCTGTTGAGGCAGGCTTGGAATCCCGACGTGGGAATAAGGGAAGCGACTCGATGTGCTCCCTGACACTACGTCGGATGGCGGGGGGTATCCTCCTGGTGAGAGGGGTGACAATCGGATGATTTCGTAGGTCGTTGAATAACGTGCTTTGGTTTCTGAAGGTTACAGCCGGTTTTGTCTCTTTTATTTCGATTCCAAATACTCTTTCCAGCCATGCGGTGGTGAGCTCGGGACGTTCAAGCGGCAGCTCTACATATTCGCTGGGGCGTTTCTCTTTCATATCAATCGTTTCGCCAAAGTAGCGATATTGATAAAGTGGATCTTGGGCATCTGCAATAAAGGGCTCCGGGTAGGATGAGCGGAAGTAGTCTGGACCTATGATTCCACGCTTACTTTTGACTCCATCGCCTAGATCATGCCTTATGAGCTCATCTTCCAGACTTCGCAGGTCAGGTCGTGAAACTCCCAAAAATCCCTCGTAGTGATCAAGGTAACTCCGGAGGCTTCTTATATCATATTTTTTCCGTCGCATGTGCGCCCACGCACTGAGCCATCTCGCTTCCGGGCTCCGGGTACAGACAATGAATCTCGGAGCAAACCCGTGTTCGTTCAACTGTTCGCTAAGATCGGCCTTGCTAAGGTGAGTCAGGGTTGAGAGGTCCACCAGATAGGGAGCGCTCTTCAAGGAATCGCCCCAAAGGTGTCTGAGATGACGGGTAATTTTTTCAGGCTGTGCCAACCAGATATTACTCTCATCCCACGGAGGCATGTGGACGCCGCATTCCGCCATCAGGCTTGCAAGAGAGCTGGTCCCGCACTTCCTGAACCCCCAGAGAAGGTAGTAAGGCCTGAGCTTTTCCTTGGCTGATGCAGCGTCCATTCGTAATGACGTCTACCAGTGCCCGGATAGGATGCGTTTGCGAACCCAAACAAGCCGGACTCTTCGCAATAAGTCACGACATCCGTATCGTTTTACATTCACCCAAGAAAAACGGACGAGAGCCTGTATGCGTTCAAGCAGCCTGCGTCCCGGGGCGTTCGCTCGGGGAGATTTCTCCAGATTCTCCCGCTCGTAGCCATGACGCTCCATGGCGGCGCCCGCAACTGACTCAACACTGGCAATTTCATCCCGGGAAAGATACTTGCGGTAAATGGTGAGATCCGCCTCTCTTAATTCGACCTCTGTCGGTCCAGAAATTCCGACATAGGTTGGGTCGTTTTCCAGATGGCGGTCTACCCTGATCATCGTTTCTTCGTAGGACGTCCCGAGAAATGCGCATATTTCACCCATGGTCTTCCGGGGTTTGAGCGTAAGATCCTCATACCGTATTAGCGCGATACGATCAGGGCACTTCGTCGTGGCGGCCTCAATATTCGCCGTTGCAGTTTTCCACGCCTCAGCAGAAATGATCGGAGATTTTCCAAAGCGTAATTTCAGAGAACCTGCTTGTGAGCGAGGGTCGCGAACCACAGCCAAAACTTTCGCTCGTGGGAGCTCGTTCAGGATTTCATCAATCAGCCTGACGTAGCCCGGGGACTTGTCCCCGAGGATCACCTCCTCTCCGTCCTGCCCGGTCTCGACGCGGAGAAATGCTTCAAACATGGCTGCCGGAATGAACGATTTACAACGGCTTTTCCAGCACTCGAACCTCGGACCCTCCTGATGCTCCCGCTGGCGATTAACAAAATATGTTTCCAGTCTAAGATATTGGCTGAATCTTTCAAATCCGCCAGCGGCTTCCATTTTGCCATCTTTGCAATAGCGGAGAAGATAGGGAAGAAACTCGGTCTCGTTAGTCGTCATGGCTATCCGGGAATGCTGATTCAGCATGTGCCGGAGGAGCTTCGTGCCAGAGCGAGGGCAACCGGTGAGCATGAGAATCGGTGAGCAGCTCCTTGAGACGCTTCTGCTGTCCGCGCCATCCTGTCCTGCTTTCATGCTGCGTCCCAGTAGGGATTGGCGTCACCTGTCAAAGAATAGAGCTCGAGAAACTCGTCCTTTACGGTTTCGGCAGAAAACTGTCTAAAAAATGAATTGCGACGTTCAACTGTAGCATCGCTCACCGCGGGCGCTCGTAGTGCGCGCCTTATGCCTTGGGCAATATCATTCGCCGAGGTTCCCATCAGTTCAACTACCCCCAGGGCGCTGATAGGGTAACTTCGGGTGAATCGGACCGACGTGGAGACAAGCGTGCTTCTGGAACTAAGCGCTTCAAGCAATATCATCGGCATGCCTTCCGAGCCAGTTGATGTAAATACGACCACAGGACACTGGTCATTCAACGCTCGCAGGGTCTCGCGATCAACCCACCCGGTCCAGATCAATCGGTTTGAAATGCCTAGAGTCTCGGCATCACGACGAAGAAGAGATTCCAGTGGGCCACTTCCGGCGAGAGTCAATGATGCATGCGGGAACTCGTCTTTGATCAATGAGAATCCCTCCAGAAGAGCCGGAATGTTTTTCTTCTCGGTAAACCGCCCTGCAAACAGGATCCGGTCCCGCTCATGTCTCTTGGCGTTACTCCTACGTGGAACCACAATGTTTTTCGCTACATGAAGTTTTTTCGCAGATTCCGGAAAAGCGGTGCGGAATTGGCGTGTTTCGACGGGGGAAAGAAAGGTAATGACCTGTGCCATCCGGAAATGCAGTGTTCGGATGCAGGTTAAAATGCGGGATAATGGTTCCAGCAAAGACTCGTCGCTGCCATGGGTTTTGACGAGGCATCGAATGTGTAGAAGCCGGCAGATACCCAGATATGGGAGATCTCTCAACAAGCTAAGTCGTTCGTAGGTCGAATTCAAATGCACGGCCTGAGGGCGCCCGTGACGTAGAATCATTAGCAGGAAGATTAGAAGATCTGCACATGTGATCCATATTCTCAGAGGTAGAGTCTCGCACAGAGCCCGCGGGAGCCCGGCCCATCGGCGGTTGCCGTAGCAGAAGCATCGAAGATCGACATTCTCCTGCTTCTCCATCTGCTCAATGAGGAGAGGGAGGTGACTTGTGGGCCCACCATGCTCAGACCAAGCTGGTCGAGACATGAATATCTTCGTCTGGATCATACGCTTGTTCCTGAGCGAGGCAAATCTCTTGCGGCGAATAAATTGACGGGAGAGTGGTTAGTGGATAAAACGTATCTACGAAAATGTCTTATTCGGTTAAGGATTACAAAGGAAAAACTGTCTTGGTGACCGGCGGCGCTGGTGCCATTGGCTCCAACCTCACTGTTGCTCTAGCAGGCTTGTGCGACCGAGTATTGGTACTTGATAACCTGGTGGCCTCTGATCGGAGGAATCTCCCGAATCTCCGCAACGTGATGTTCGTGGAAGGCGATATACTTGATGAGGTCAAGGTCAAGCGGTGCTTTTTTGAGAAGCCCCAGATCGTATTTCATCTAGCCGCATTTTTTGCCAACCAGAATTCGGTGGATCATCCTGAGGAGGACCTGATGGTAAACGGGATGGGAACCCTGAAGCTCATGGAGTATAGTGTGCTTCAAGGAGTCGATCGCTTTGTCTTCGCGAGTTCTGGGAGTTCCGTATACCACAAAGACGCGCCATTGCCTCTCACCGAGGATGCAATGAGCATGCATCTAACCACTCCCTACCAGGTGACTAAGATGCTGGGAGAGCTTTATGCCAATTTTTTTCACCATCACCATAGCTTGCCAGTATCGAAGGCGCGCTTATTCAATAGCTATGGTCCCGGGGAGGTGCCGGGACAATACCGTAATGTGATTCCCAACTTCATCTACTGGGCCATGAAAGGGCGGCCATTGCCAATCACGGGTTCAGGAGAAGAGACCAGGGATTTTACCTGGGTTGGAGATGTTGTGGACGGTTTGCTGCGAGCTGGCCTGCACGGGTCTGCCATTGGGGAAGAGTTTAATCTGGCGGGCGGAGAGGAAATCCCGATAAGGACGCTGGCTGAAAAAATAAATTCCTTAACAGGAAATAAGGCGGGTATTCAGTTCGCATCGGCTCGTAAGTGGGACTCTAAGAAGCGTGTGTGCGCCAGCGTGGATAAGGCTCGAGAGCTTATAGGGTATGCTCCTGAAACGGACTTCGATTGGGCATTGTCGCAGACCGTTCAATGGTTCAAGGATAACTGGGAATGGATCGACGATTCTGCTTCCTTTGGCCCGGGGGTCTCAAGTGCAGTGCGAGAAATGCGTGGAAAAGACGACGGAATAGAAGCAGGAGTTCATGGATCCTGAGGCCGAGGTGCTACATCTGCTAGGATGCAGGTTCAGCCGGGTAACTCTTGTCCAAGCGATTGAGCAGGTAGAGGCGGCCATTGCTGACAAGGCTACGCTCACGCAGAGCGTAGGAGTGAATGTCGATCAGCTATTGAAGATGCAGCGTAGCCGCCGCTTTGCCGAAATCATTCTCCGCTGTGACCAGATCACCGCAGATGGGCAGCCAATCATCTGGCTCAGCTGGTTGTTCGGAGATCCGCTCCCGGCTCGCGTTCCTTCTGTCGATATTATGGACGCACTGCTACCTGTAGCGGCTCTCAAAGGGTATAAAATATTCATGCTGGGAGCTAAGGAAGAAGTAGTTCATGCCGCTCGGTCCAATATCGAAAATGATTATCCGGGAATTCAAATTGTCGGCACACGGAATGGCTACTTCCCCCAGAAAGAAGAACGTACTCTTGTGGAGCAGATTAATGAAACCCGTGCTGACATCTTGTTTATAGCTATTTCAAGTCCGATGAAGGAAGAATTCGTCGAGCGTAACCAAACTCGCCTCCAGGTTCCTTTTGTTATGGGCGTTGGTGGGTCCTTCGACATCCGAGCGGGGCTGATGACTCGCGCGCCCCGGTGGATCCGTCATCTTGGAATTGAATGGGTCTGGCGCTTTCTCCAGGAGCCCAGGCGAATGGGGCCAAGAATTATTGATGACCTGAAGCTGTCTCGTTACATCATCCGAGAGTTGTTCAAGCGTCGTGATGACTAAATCGCATTGAGTCTCCGTATGGAATACGGCTCCCGCCGGGAACAGTATCATGCTGCGGTATTATCCGTAGTGATTTGCTCTATTCAGGCTGCAGCCCTAAGGACGATGGAGGAATATACCAGTCCCGGACAGCTAGGTTGTCCTGGAAGGGCTCTAGAGGCGAATTCCGTCCAGTAAGAGAGCGTTCTCCATGTGCCAGCCGGCCGTCCTGCGAAGACCCTCTTCCGGACT